>Ga0307376_10004401_pt1 | contig 12917 bp, 4 predicted proteins | sample TR2MG_FD_202536 | JGI IMG/M metagenome (GOLD analysis project Ga0307376, IMG submission 202536) | Soil microbial communities from Risofladan, Vaasa, Finland - TR-2 | ecosystem: Environmental > Terrestrial > Soil > Coastal area > Acid sulfate soil | place: Finland: Risofladan, Vaasa | collected... | reverse complement strand
TTGCCCCTGCATCGAAGGCTGCCTGCAAGGTATCCGCCAGGTTGGTAACCGGCTTCGGAGAACCGCCAAGGCTTATATCGCCAAGAATCACCAATTGCGCCTGCAAGGGGCGTCGCAGAATCGAGCTGCAAAGCGCGATGAATCCGGCAAGGGTTGTGCCGGTCGGATACCCTGCATTCTGAAGTTCCACAATGTGCAGGTGGAAGTCATGATCGGAGAACTTTTCTTGCCCGGCGATATGGCCAAGATTTGCTTTGAAGAAATCAAAAGCCAATTTCAAGGGTTCCTTAGCCTGCGCATTTGAACCGAGCCCTGACGTCGAAAGCACGCCATGCCCCGGCGTGAGCTGACATTCGATACGATACACGCCAAGATGCCCAGTCGAGCCCTCGGCGATACAGTACTGAGTACCAGGGGCGAGCAAGCCCTCCGGTATCAGTTTTCCGCCACCTTGCTCGGGTACAGAGATGAAGCGCTCTTCCAGCGACTCCTTGTCGATATAGCTGAAATGAACGTCATAGAATTCCATTCCGCCTATCTTCTTGAGTTGCTCCTTGACGCGGCGCCTGCTTTCCAGCGCATATTCCAGGCAATGCTGGGCAGACTCTTTTGTGAAGTCACCAGCGGGATAGAGCAGCTTGAGAAGTCCAGAGACGAGCTTCCTGACGGCAATAACATCGCGTTGATTGAGATTGTCTCCCAAGCGGAACCAGGTATCGATGGCATCGGAGAAGGTCTTCTTCCTGACCTCGATAAAGAAGCTCGAAAGGTAATCGACGATGAAGCCGAACTGACGGGTGAAGAACTCAGGACGGTACTTCGGGATCTCCCAACCTGGAATGTAGGCATGGAACCTGTCGAAGAAAGCGGTGTCGATCATCGCTTCGGGGAATGGGGACAAGAGGTGGCTTGTCTTAATGAGCGTTTCCACCGGCTGGTTGATATTGCCGACGAACACGAAGGAAGCATAGCCAGGCTTCATTTCCTTGCCACGGGCGAACGATCCTGAAGCCATATAGTCCTTCATGATCTGGACGCCATCCTTGTCCTTGAAGGAAATTCCGGCGACCTCATCGAAGGCCACCACGTCCCACAAGCCAACGAGGCCCATGGCCTTGGAGCTCAGGTTGTAGAAGAGGTTGGCAACGGTGGTCTGGCCTCCCGAGACAAGTATGCTCGCGGGGCTGATCTCCTTGTAGACATGGCTCTTGCCAGTACCCCGCGGCCCCAGCTCACAGGAATTGAAGTTGTTCTCGACGAAGGGCACGAGGCGGGTCAGCAGATGCCACTTGACCCGTGGAGTAAACTCAAGCGGCTCCATGCCCACCGACCTGAGGATCACATCGATCCATTCTTCCTCGGAGAACTGCCTGCGGGCTTCGAGGAGCTCTGCCATGTCCATATTGGGAAGTTGAATGGGCTTAAGGTCCTGTATGACCCAAGGAGAGCGGCCGCTTCCTTCTTCGAACAGGTAGCCCATGGTGATGATGCACCAGATACCGCCCGACAGGATCTTCTCGTATCGCTTAACTTCGGCATCGGCAATGGGAACCTTGCTGATGCCCAGATTGGAGAACGACACTTCATAGATGTCTTTGGTATCGTTGAGCGAGCCGGTTATCCGGTCGATTATCTTGAAGCTCCCGGTTTCGCGGATCTTCATCTTGACCCGTTCTTTTTCATCGGGCCGTACATAGTTCTCCGACAGAATCCGCTTAACCTTCTCGACACCCTGAGCGATCAAATCAGGATCGTCCGTAGAACAGTACATGCCCAAGAGGTACTCAAGGACGAAGATGGGGACATTGGCCCCCTGCTTGATAGCGACCGTTAGGTCTTTGCGTACGACCTTCCCGGGGAAGAGACGCAATAATTTATCATCAAGACTTTCATCACTCATACCTGTCCCCCGCCCTTTTCAGAACTCGTCAGCAATCAAAAGAGAAATGTGCAGATCCTGGCCGTAGACTTCCACTCCGCTTTCCTCATCGGTAATGGCGAAGCGGTACAAGGCTTTGCCATCGAACTCGTCCCCCAGCAGATGCAAGGGGACTGTCTTCCGTAGATCCGTATGGGTACTGCTGCTGGCATTGAACAGAACCACCGGTTCATCCGTAACAGGATGGCCATCTTTATAGATGCCGACCTTGACCGTCCGGGCCAGGATGGCAGGACCGACAGGCTCATCCTGGTGAATGCGAGGGTTTATCTGCCGGGTCGTTATCGTCTGCGGCAAGGACATGACGCCCAACTCCACTTTTCGTACTGCTGATGACGACTTGGCGCCTTCCCCGGCAGGCCGCACGGTCAGTACTGGTACGATGGTTTCCTGGGGCATGATGCCGCCATGAAAGAACTGCGCTCCTCCCTTGAAATGGAAGCGTTGTATCCCCCTGGGTACAAGGAAGCCTACATCGGACGCGGGATCATCCAGTTTCAGGCTCCCTCTGATGGCTCCGGGATACTCGGCAAGCTGCTTCCCGATGATATAGCGCTTCTTGGTTTCTAGTGTTCCAGGAATTGCGGCGGGAAGCGTCGTCTTCATCGATTCTTGCGGATCACCAGGGATATAGATGAAACCATGATCAGCGGTGATAATGATACGCGAACCCTGCAGCGTGTTAATCACATAGTTCACGATGCCATCAATTTCCTTGATGGCGTCTCGGCACGCGCTGAAAGTGTGCTCTTCCGATGACTGTTTGTCGCCGATGGCATCGATCTTGTCATGGTAGATATAGACGACCGATTTGTCTTTGACGAATGCCCGAGCCGCTTCCCGCTTCATAGCTATCAGCTCGGATCCATCAATGGCAATGCCATTCACGCTCTCCAGGATCTTGGCTCTGCCTTCGAGCCCCTGGCTATTGAGTCCATCTACCAGGAGATTCTGGTTCACGCCCCAAGATAACGCTCGATGCGGCAAGAGCGCCGCCATGCCCAGGCGGGTAATCGAGGGCAGCATCGACTGCATGGCGGTACAGTCCAGCTTGAGCCTAGGATTCGTAGCAAGTTGATCGTGGAGCTCCATGGCCGTCTCAAAGCGCAGCGCATCGCTGACGATGACATACACCTTGCGCAGTTCCCCTGAATCCAGCGGAGCTTTGACATGGCGGGAGAAGAAGTCGTCCTGACTGCATCCGGGCAGGATGGACCATTGGTCAAGAGTCTGCCGATTTTCCAGCAAAGCCTGTTCCCATGTTGCACCCAGCACCTGGAGGAATCTATCGACATACGAGGAATCCAAAAGCAGGCCGAGATTCTTGAACAAGTCCCACGATGCCAGCGCTTCATTCTGCTCACGGTACTGGCGGTACGCTTGGTCAATGCGGTACCAGGTATCGCAGTAAGTCCTCGCGAGGGCTTGCGCTCCCATGTTCGCGTCGGGGGAGAATGTCGTCATGGCGAGCATGAACGTGGCACCGGCCTCGCAAGCGGCATAGGCCTTGGCATACAGCTCCGACTCACCTGGATTCAGCCAGAAATCCTGAGAAGCCTTGGCCTCCGAGAACTCGGCGATTTTCCTTAGCTCGTCCGCGCTCGCCTGCACCTTAAGGCCGTTCACCAGCAAGGCGAGCATCCACTTGTTGGCATCGAAACAACGGATGCCATCAAGGGAGGCAAGGTCGAGTCCGCTTAATAGCTCATTGAGTAGCGACTCTGTAGAAGATGTGACCCAGCGGATCCAACGGATGTATGCGGGACGTGCGGATACGGTGTTACGCCAGCTCTGGCAGAACCGGAACGCCGATCCTGCATCAGGCACCAGGTAGGAAGCGATCCTCCTGCTGGCTTTTAACGCGTGTCCCATATCCAGGGCATACGAGAGATCGCTGTAGAAAAGACGGAGCACGAGCTTAGAGAGGTTCGGATTGGCATCTTCAAATCCAAAGGCATCCTTGATGGTACTCCAAAAGACCGTTTCAAGATCAAATGGACCAAGGAGGGCACCAAGGCTTGCTTCGGGCGCAGGGCGTGACACCAGTGCAAGGAGGAGATCCTCGAGCCGATGACCATCCGCATTGGAGAGAACCGCCAGGAGTTTGGCATCGAGCGTAGCACGAGTCTCCGTCGTGGCTTTGAGCCCGATGCGGCGCAGTCCGTCCCTTCGTGCCTTGCTCTTGAAGAATGCTAAGCGGGAAGCGATATAGTCCCGGAGATCCATCCGGGAACCAAGCCCCAATTCATCCAGATACAGGCTAAGGTCATCGGCCCTGAACACCGGGAAGGAAAGCTTCAGGTCCAAGAGAGGATCTCTCCTAGGCTCCGGCTGCTCTCCGGTGAGGAGGATCACAAAGGAAGTATCAGGCTCATCACGCAGGCGCGATTTCAGTGCCAAGGGCCCGAGGGCAGCCCCATCGATGAGTACCCAGGACCGTTCGGCACAAGCCTCCCGATACTCCGACAACTCGTCGGCGTCAAGTCTATCACTATGCCAGAATACGAGCCGGAACGGATTATGGCAGCAATCGTAGGTCTGCATGCGAAGGGCAATAGCTTCAATGACGTTTGGATTTATCATGGGGAGGAATCCTTATTCTGTGCGCGAACAGTATTGATACGTGATTCAAGGTTTATTAATGATTCCAGGACGACGTCGAACGATGGTTCCGCATGGAAGAACATGGAGCCCATTGCCTGGTAGTCGCGTTCAAGATCAGGGATACGCGCAGAAGGGGGAACCAGGCGGAACGAACCGGGGCGGGCACTGGCAAGATTCGACCACATAGCCTTGTAGAACCGCTCCTTGAAGTCGACGACCCTGGGCAAAAGATCGATCTGCTTGAGCGCTGAGTCTACGATAGAGGCCTTAGCCATTTTGAAGACATCGTAGTAGTGGCGGGAATAACGAGCGGGCATCGGCTTGTCGGCGGGCCGATGATATTCCTGGTGTAGTATGGTCGCCTTTTCCCAGAAGGTGCGCTCGATGGTAACAACCTTCAGGTGACAGTCGGGGGTTGTGAACACGCCAGGATACTGCTCGGCGGCATACGGGGTGATTACTGCATCCTTATGCGGCGTCCATGCTGCGAGGGGGCCCAGCTCCAGAATGATATAGGGTAAGATAGATGGATTAGCAAATGCCCTCGGGTATTCGACCTTAACAATATCCTCATCTGCCCGAATGGTCAAAAGTGGCCCCAGTTCACGAGCGCAGAGCTCCTGGAGGGATGGCGCAAAGACCTCGCTCAGGAATTGCCGCGTTATGGGTGTCGTCGCTTTTACGAACTGGTCTTTCTTGTTCTTGCTTCCGGGCAGCCAGGGATCGTCCTTGGAGTACCCCAACTCACGCCAGTCCAAAATGAGGTCTATGTCCTCGGAAAAGCGCTCTATCGCCCCATATACTTTGGACAGGCTGGTTCCGCCCTTGAAGACCACCTTGTCCCCCCAGCGCTCGGACGAGAAGAGCATCCGCAGGATAAGGCACACCCAGAAGTCCTTCTCGATGATGGCCTCATGGACGCCCATCTTTCGGGAGGTCTCGCGGAACAATTCCTGCCTGCTCCGGTCCGGCCCCCGTGCCAGCTCGATCATACCTGGCCTTCCTTGTCGGTAGCGTGGTCGGCGGCTTGTTTGAGAACATCGAGCACCCAGCCGGTTACGTAGCGGCACTCCTTGACGATCTTGGCCCAGGACGAGGCGGGGAGGTATTCGCCCAGCTTCTTCAAGACGCGCTCATCTATGCCTTCCTTGCCAAGCGTCTTGATGGCCTGCACCAGAATGGCTGAATCCCTGGAGAGTTCCGAGGCCTCCTTGTTGGCTCGCTTATGGAAGACGATACGAATGCCATCCAGCTCGTAGCGCCTGTTTTGGCCATCGGTCAGGTAGCTCCATTCGGCGGGGATCTGGGTTGAAAGGCCAAGCAGGTTGAGCGCTGTAGTCCCGTCGGGGACGATGTTCCAGCTATTGCCTCGCGCTATGGTCCGGGCTACCCGATCAGGATCCGGACTGGCATAACCCTCAAGAAAGGTATTTTTCTCGGGATAGTCATACACACCACGCATGAGCTTGCGGATAACGCCTTTTTTCTCGAGGCGGGACAGGGCCTGCCAGATGGCCGACTGGGATCCCAAGTCAAGGAAGTCTTTTGGGGTAAAGCACCAACCCCTCTTCATGCCGTAAATCCTTGAAAGTAATTTATCAGCAAGCAATTAGGCACCTCTTATGGCAATCGACCTGTCAGGATTATGGCATGTATTCCTGACAGCTAGAACTAGCCTAGATATCGAATTTGACTTCCACAGAGCTACATGAGTATGCTGTGCCCAGCATACTCATGTAGCTGGATATTCAATCTTCTGCCTTACCGCATACATCCTTCACGTTGGCCAAGAGCCCGCCGAACTTTCCGTAGTTCACCCTCACCCCGTCGTCCAGGTCCAACGCAATCTGCAGCTGGGCATAGTGGTTCAGTTCCTCATCAAACTTTGCCAGCTCTGCAAGCTTCTTCTGCAGGGTAGCCTGCTCCTTCTCCAGCCGCTTCCGCTCCGCTGTGCTCGCCGCTTCACGGATCTGGGCATCCAGGCTGTCGATCTTCTTTCGTAACTGCCCGGTCAAGGGCACCACATACTGCATTCGCATCCGCGACAGGCTGCCCGCGTTGTAGCGGTGCAAGTACACCAGCGCCTCAAAGGCCTTCTCCTTGCCCGAAGAGAACTTCCAGTAAATGGGCCGCTTCTTGTAGTTGCAGGTGGATAGGTGGACCCCGTAGAACTCCCCGGCCAAGTAGCGCCTGAGGGTTTCCAGCGGCAGCTCGCTCCCCTTGGCCCCCAGCGCTTGTGCCAGCCAGACCATGTTCTCCTCATGCTTCTCTGTCCCCCACACGGTACGCACAAAGGCTTCCACCCGGGTGGCGGCGTCTTCTTCAAACCATTTAAGGTCCGTTATCGGCACAATGCCGTCATCGTCAGCTGGGTAGCTCCGGTATCGCGTTGGATCAAAGCTTTCTCCCCCGGCCTCGGCATAGACCAGTCCGCTCTCATCCAGGCTATACCGCCCCATCGCACAGCCTAGGGCATAGCTCACCAGCTCTCGCGCCCCGTCCTGTCGCATACGCTCTTCGCCTTCTGGGTAGTTCCGAGGGCCTGCCGCCGTTCCGGCGGCACCGGGCTCTCCGCTCCAATCTTGGTCCGGGCTATCGCCCGCCCCAAGGATTTCCGCTTCGATACGATGCTGCGCATCGTTTGCCTCAAGGAAATTATTATGGTGCTCGGCGTTCGCCGAGCTGGGCATCCCTGGCCCGTCCTCCTCGGTTGCTTCTGCCTTGCTCTTCCGTGGTTTGTAGCGATACCAGGGGTTCACCGTCAGCGTTATCTGCTCAATCGGGACCTCCGGAGTCAGCTCGTCCTGCAGGCCGTAAGCGTCGATAAACAGACGGTTGTTTTCTTCTTCAAGCCGGAGCATCTCGGCGGTCCAGTTCTGGCCAATGGCTCGCCAAGTGTTCCAGCAACTGGCTATGGAGTGCTGGTCGGGGGCGGGGATGGTAGTGTCTTTCAGGTAGGTGGGCAGAATTTCAGGAAGCCAGGGGAGGGACTGGAAGCCCCAGCTGGTTTCGAAGGCGTCCCAGTCATTGGCCGATACTCGTAGTAGATCGCTAACAATACGGTCTGAATAATCATTATTGAAATCACAAGATGGGATTGATAGAATATCTCCTACTAAGTAATTTAAAGTAGGCGTGATAATTCGGGCAAAGGCTTCAACTGGCTTTGAATTGAGCAATCCTAAATGCCCTTTTAGCGACACGCCTTCTTTTGGGAAAATTGAAAGCGCAGCATTGTTTGCAACTTCTTCAGGATATAGCAATCTATAAGAGTTTTTATCACTTGATATAGCAGTCCAGCAAATTCCAGGAAAGTCCCAATATTTCTCGTCTAGAATCCTAGCGATGAAATCTTTTTTATAATGCTCGATATCTTTTCTTCTCCAACGAATAACCCATTCTTGATTACCATGCCATTTCCTAAAATCCCCACCTTTGGGGTGTTTCCGCCAAGGTCCCTTAGAGTTTATATGGCTTGCGACGATTTCCCAGTTATATCTAAGGTACTTTGCATTGTCACCCGATTTTACTGCGCCTTCGGAGAAAAAATAATTCCCAATATTGCTATTTTGAAAAGCTTTTCTCATAGTAGCAGAAATCCAATAAGCAATAGGGCGGCCAGGTATTTTTTGGAAATCGTCAGGTTTTGTATTATACAACCAACCGCAGTTTAAATTCCTAATTGCTTCAAGAGTCTTCGGAGCCTGATTATTTGCACCTCTGAAGTTTGTTAATCGGATAAACCTACTTATGAAATTGCGCACCCTTGTGCGTTGCAGGGTAAACGTGCAAATCGGAACAGTCGCCCCATCAAAACCTGAGTATTCCAATTGAATCAATGATGTAATAACTTCATCATCAATCAACTTGTTCCTTAGTTCTTCATAACTGGAAATGAACATCCAGACAAAGGGGGACATAAATCCAAGCTGTCCATCTTCTTTGGAAAACATCAGGTTGCGAAAGATAAATGCACTAAAAAGATCTTTTTCAAATCCTTCATACTTGCTAACAAGGAAAGCCTTAAGCGCAGGTGATAAAAACTTGTTTCCCATATACGGCGGATTGCTCACTACCTGGTCGTACTTCTGCCCCATCACCTGAGCCAGACGCACAAACGCCAGTGCTGATTCCGCAGCCGTGCTCGCCAAGAGATCCTGGCCAGCAACTACCTTCTCCAACCGTGCTGTTAGTTCGAGCAACTTCCCCACAAGATGCTCAGGAACCTGGATCAACGAACCAAATAGGGTCCCTTGTTCAAACAGGCTTAATACTGCCTGTAAACCATCTCGCTGGTCCTTGGCTGGATTCAGACTCTGGAGCAGGTCAGCCCGATCCTCCGGCGAACAATCTCGAAAACTCAACAAGTTCGGTCGCAAGCCCATACCTGTGGCAAGGATAGTCGGGTCGTCCTCCCGGGCCTTCATGATAAGAGCAAAGCAGGCTATCTCGCTAGCCCGAAGGTCGATGTCCAAGCCGTAGAGGTTTTTTTCTAGAATCAGCCGGGCACATTGTTGACGCTGATAGCCGCGCTCCAAGTAAATCTCGCGGAGGACCTCGTAGGCCGTTACCAGGATGTGCCCGCTGCCCATAGCCGGGTCCAGGAGCTTGATGTCTTCCGGGTTCAGGCTACCGTTGAACTGGCGCTTCAGCTCGGCCTCAACCTCCGGCTCTTGCGGTGCGGGCTCGATATAGTAGGGCATCTTGGCCTTGAGCGCGCTATCCGGATAGTGCAACAACCAAGTACGACCTAGGCTGTTGTGCACCAAGTACTGTACGATCCACTTGGGCGTAAAGAGCTGCGTAACCGCCGGGATTTCTTCCTTCTTGTACGCGGTCTTCCGTTCCATGTATTCTGCTTTAAGTTCGCTGATGTAATACTGATACAACCAGCCCAGCACCTCTATTTCCTGCCACTCCTCGTCGGGCATACCCTGAACGAACCAGGAGAGGAGACTATCCGATCGCAGCAGCATGTCGGGTAGCAGGAGTTCCAGGTCTTCCTGCATTCCCGGGAAGAGGAGCGGCAGTTGGCTATGGTAACTTTCGCAGAGCGCCAGGACCAACAGCCGGTAGAGCTCCTCGTCCCGTTGCCCATCCAGCTTCAGCGCAAGTATGTCTTCCTTCTTGAGGCCCGGAAGGTTGACGCTTGCTGCCCGCTCAAGAATCTCCGGCTGAGTGCCCTGTGGTGCCGGAGTCAGCACCCTGATGCCCTGCGGCGTATAGCCATGCACCTCCATGTAGCGCAAAGCTGCGAAGCGGTTGAACCAAGTATAGGCTGACTCATCAATGACCGCGTTCCAGCCCTTCTTGGCTATTCTCTGAGCGAGCTTCTTACGCTGCTCTTCCCACGCTGCCGGAAACGCCTTGCCGCCGATATATATCTTGTCTCCAGATTTCTGCGCCGGTACCGGCTCCTTGTCGGAGCTTAGGCCAAGAAGAGCCGCACGTTGCTCCATGGCAGCCCTGAAACGATTACGGGCTTCAGGGGCAAATGACTTTAGCAGGGATTGGTTCATGTGGAGGTCCTTGTCATTATTCGAAACATACGCTTCAGCATATTTTTATTCGCTTGCCTTCAGCGAGCTTCTTCTTGAGGGTCGCCCGTATCTGTTCCACCAGGTGATCGACGTCAGCAGTGGTAAGAATTTCCTGCGAGCTTATCAAGTCTTTAGCTTGCATGGATTCAACCAAGATCGTTGGTTTGTTTGTATGCTCAGGGAGCGCAATGCCCTTTTGCCCACCGGGTGTTTCGGCCGCAAACCCTGCTCCTCCAGCGTTCTTTGACTGTTTGTCAGCCTCCCGCTTTTTTGCTTCCTCAGCCGCCTTCGCATCCCGGAAATCCTGCAGTGTTTTAATTGCGTAATCGTATGCAAGAGCAACCTGCGCGGTCCGAAGAAGCTCAAGGCTGGCGAGGTTGCTTTCCAACGGCGCGCGATGATACAGCTGGTTCAGCTTTTCCTTGACCTCGAAGCTCTCCTCTGGACTCAGGCCCACTTCATCGCACAACGGCGTCAGCTGATCCCGGTATTCATCTATGGTCTTCTTGAGCTCTTCCCGTGCGGCTTGGACGGCGGCATCAAGAGCATGCTGTAAACTATCGATTGCCGGAGACAGATCTTTGATGCGATCATATGGCTTTGCATCCCCAAGTATGGATTCCAGCAGCGCTATCGAGGCCACCGCCGTACCATCCTGTTCGAGTTGAGCCCTGTTCGGCTTTATGGCTTCCAGCAGCTTCTGAGCCTTGCGCCACACAGAAATCTGATTGTCATAGAATTCGGCGATGCGCTTGTAATCACCATATGCGGACTCAAGCTCAGCCTTCTTTGCCGCTAATGTTTCAACGAGTTCATCCGCCAAGGTCATCTGGATAAGGGGCAGGATAAGATCGAGGATGGCTTGTATCGTGCTTACACCTGGATACTGCTTGGGATCATGTTCCACAAGCTTCTGCCAATCCTTGAGCTTGGCTTGCCAGCCACCTAAATGCTTCCGAACATGATCGGCGAGTTCCCGGGTAGTCGGCGGAGCAAAGTCCTGGAACAGGGATTGAGCCAATGCCTGCGCGGCGGCCAGAATCTCTTGGTCCAGAACGCGGGAGCGGCTGATGGATACGCTTTCATAGATGCTCGGCTTTATGAAGCAGTCCAAGGCCTTCGAAGGCTCAAGATAGCTCCCACGGAATAACTTTATTTCGTCGGCCCGGAAGAGCAATGCCAGGAGGACCTGGGCGTTGCCGTCCGGCCAACCGTAGGGAGCGCCGCCGTAGCGCTTGACCACGTCCGCCATCGTGGGCGTCTTGCCGGCTTGAGCGCTCAGATCCAGGAATTGCCGTACTTCATCCAGAGCCCTGGGATTGGTGGTCTGCGGTCCCGATGCGAACAGCGCGGCGCTGGATGCACTCAAGGTTGTTCGGACCATGCTCTCCCAATCGCTAGCAGGGTTCGGCAGAAGATCCAACTTCTTGTAGACGACGCCAACAACATACTTGGCCAATTCCATAAGGAGGGCATAACCGCCCTTGGCACTTGGTTGATATTCGCTGCCGCAAATGTAGACATCCGCGTCTACAAGGAGCTGGCTAATCCCTGCGATAAGTTTGCGCCGCCTCTGGTTGTTCTCATTGGCCTTCTGGGCAAGGATCATGTCCTCGCTGCCGCTTACCTTGCGGGAGCCAGGTCCATCCAGATAGGTCTTGGTCTTCAGGAACAGGGTAAGCTCGCGGTAGTAGTCCGTCGATTCAGGCAGTATCAGGACTGCGCGGTTGCCGTCGGCGCTGGCCATGATGCCGTTGCTTTTCTTGCTCAGATAGTCCATGCCCCCGAGAGGAGAGGCCAGGTCTATGCTGAGGTCGCCCTTGGTGGACAGGAAGAAACCGTCCAGGCTGAGCTGCATATCAAAGCTCTTACCGTTATCGTGGCGATATTTGGACTTGCCGTCGAACTCATCCTTGAAGATGATGTCTGCGAGCTCTTTGATTTCGGCGTTTCCCGGCAGGGGCGTATTCTGGATTTCCCGCGTTATGCTCTGTTCCTCGATAGTCAGGAACAGGAACTCGTCCCCCTGCCGGCTGACCAGGTTCTCCTTTTCGAGGCGGACAATGGATTCCTCAATCGTTCGCTTGTGCTTGACCATGTCGGTATCGACCTGGCTCAAGCTCAGGACTGCCAGGTTCTGGATGGTTCCCCGGACCCGGCGCAACCGCAGGTACCGGATCAGGAATAGGGTTTCAAGGAGCCGGAAGTCCTCTTCCTTGAGGCCGGGTATTTCCTGCGCGTTGTAGATGGACTTGGCAACCGAGCTATCCAGGAAACTGAGCAGAGTCGGAAAGAAGGCCCAGAGCGGAACCAGCGTCCCCTCCTGGCTCTCGCCGACTGCCTTGAGGGCGGTCTGGAAAGCGTCCAGCATGGAGCGCTCGCCTTTGCTCAGGTTAAGGCCGGTAGCGCCTACCGCCCGCACAGCGTCGAAGATATCCTGGAGCAGGTTGAACTGGTACGGTACGAAGGGATATGAAGATACGAAATCCTTGGTGCTCTGGTAGCTGGCCATGGTCGGCGTATCGGTGCTGAAGCTGAGCTGGTTCTGCAAGATGTCGCGCTTGGCATCATAGATTGCGCCTATGGCCCCGCTCACTCCGTCCTGCTTACGAAGGAGCCTTTTCTGTATCACCTCCGCTATGCTCGACGAGGAAAGCGTAGGCCTCGTGATAAATCTGGCCTGGATTTTGGAAAAGTCGTTGCCTTTGCTCTGAATCTTAGTGCCGAGCACCGCATCGATGTCTTCCTGGCTGGTGACGAACACCCAGGCCTTGTCGTGGGTCTTTGTTCCAAGATTTTCCACGATAGTTTGCAGGTTGAGCATGCGGTCGGAA
>Ga0307376_10004399_pt1 | contig 12918 bp, 4 predicted proteins | sample TR2MG_FD_202536 | JGI IMG/M metagenome (GOLD analysis project Ga0307376, IMG submission 202536) | Soil microbial communities from Risofladan, Vaasa, Finland - TR-2 | ecosystem: Environmental > Terrestrial > Soil > Coastal area > Acid sulfate soil | place: Finland: Risofladan, Vaasa | collected... | reverse complement strand
AGTAGCAACTTCTGCCAGGGGAACCTCTACGTCGATGTTTGAATGGACTGTCAGAGCTCTTAGCCTGGATACATCTACCCTGTCTTCCGGTCTAAGTCTCACTGTGACATCTATTTCCCGACCTTCTTGTTTAAATTTGGTTGCCACATATCCTCTGATAGCAATAAGGGCAGTTCGGGCTATGTCGGTTACAGAGAGGTTATAAACAGAAGCTCTATCCTTGTCTATATGGACTTTTGTCTCCGGGGAAGGCAATGCCAGGCTGCTTCTCACTCCGTAGATTCCCGGGATAGATTCGATTTCTTGGGCTACCTCCTCAGATATTTTCTTAAGCACATTCAGTCGCGGTCCCTTTATTTCAATTACTACTGGTGCAGCAGTTTCTAAGGTAGACTTGAAGGCGCTCTCTTCCAGAATGTATTCAATCTCAGCAGGGGCAACCGTCTTCTCTTTTCTGAGCATCGATTTCAAATCCTGGATTACCTCGGCGCTGGAACGGGCCTTCCGGGTTTTTGATTTTGAAGATATCAGTTTCTGAAGCACCTGCGTACTGGAGCGGACCTTGCGGGTTTTGGCTTTTGAACTATCTTTTGTAGTTTTTGGCAATTTTCCCCTGTACAGTTTCACTACTACCTGGGCCTGATGGGAACCTAAGACTTCCAGAACATTTTCTGAAGAGGAGCCCACAGTGGCTGTGACATCTTTAACTTCTGGAATCTTACGCAGTAATTCTTCTATCTTTCTGGTTACAGAATCGGTAACCTGTAGCCGGGCGCCTGTGGGCATGTTCACCTTTATAATAAATTCACCCTGGTCTATTTTGGGCATGAATTCTTTACTAGTGGTGGAAAGGAAGAGAAAACTAATAGCAAATAGAGCCAGGACAACTATTGTTATAAGAGATTTGTGAGCCAGACAAGTGGAAAGCAATTTAGAGTAGATATTTATAATTCTAGTCTTCTTTAGGGGAGTGAAAGAAGAATTGTGAAAAAGAGAGTTGACCCCTTTTTTGGTGTCCCCTTTTCTCCGACTGGCGGCGAGGCGGGGGACTAAGGTTAAAGCCACTAATAGAGATGCTACCAGAGAGAAGGTTACAGCAAAGAGCAAATCCTTGAACAACTGACCGGCTATTCCTACAACAAACAGCATAGGTAAGAACACTGCTATGGTAGTTAGTGTTGAGGAGGTGATGGCTTCACTTACTTCTTCCGCTCCTTTAACTGCAGCTTCTTTTTGATGGAGTCCGGTTTGCTGGTGACGGAATATGTTCTCGATTACAACAATGGCGTTATCTACTAACATTCCCACTCCTAAAGCCAGTCCTCCCAGAGACATCATGTTAATGGAGATTCCCTTGAAATACATTAAACTGAACACGGCCATAATGGAGAGGGGAATCGATGTACAGATAATTGCTGAAACCCGTAGACTCCTTAAGAAGATGTAAAGGACAAAGAAAGCCAATGCACCCCCAATGAGGGCAGCATTCCTGACTCCCATAATAGATTTCTTGATGAAAATCGACTCGTCGTATATGACATCTAAATTGATTCCTCTGGGCAAGGAAAGCTTTAAATTTTCTAAACTCGCGCGAATCCTTTTTACAGTTTGAATAGTATTGGCTTCGGCTTGTTTCTGGATAGCCAAAGAAATATTATCTCCCCCGTTGTGCCGTGAGTAACTTTTATCCTCCTTGAGTGTATCTTTCACCGTGGCTAAATCTGACAGGAGAATGAGCCGTTTCTCTTCATAGGGCTTCGATTCTTCCTCTTCCCGGCTTAACTTTTGAGGTCGCTTTGATGAATTGATGGTATCTACTTCCACTACGGTATCATTTATCTCAGATACTGTTTTGAATTCGCCCATAGTTCTGATGAGATACTCATAAAGTTTACCTTTGGTTGTCCCTGCGGGATAATTTAGATTTGAGTTCTTTAAAGCCTCTACAAGAGATAGAATGGATACTCTAGAAGCTTGAAGTCTTCCCTGGTCAACCTCAACCAGTATTTCCCTCTCTTTCCCGCCACCTATTGTTGCCGAGGCGACTCCTGTAACTTTCTCGATTTTGTCTTTAATTCGCCGGGCGATTTTTAGAAGTTCCCGCGGTGTCTCCTGGCCAGTTACGCTCAAAATCATAATCGGCCGGGAGAAAGGATTGACCGGCAGTATGATGGGGTCTTCTGATTCTAAGGGTAATAGTTCCTTTACCGGGTCTATTTTCTCCCTTAACTCCAGATGGGCGAATCCCATATTCGTTCCCCAGTCGAATTCAGCAGTAACCATTGATACGCCTTCCCGGGAAATCGATTTTATCTTCTTCAGGTCTTTAACTGTTCCAATCGCTTCCTCAAGCGGTTTAGTGATTAGGTTTTCCATCTCCTCAGGAGCTGCATTTCCATAGAGAGTTACCACGGTTAATTGAGGATATGTTATGGGAGGAAACAGTTCCTGTGGTAGCCTCTTCCAGGAAATAAAACCGAGAAGTACCACCCCCAAAAAAATCATTGTTATGGTTACGGGTCTGTTAACAGAAAACCTTGATAATTTCATTTACTCGCCACCTTCTTCACCAATCATAGATACTTCTTCTTCGGCCGCACCATATTCTTTTACTTCAATTATTCTTACTCTTTTGCCATCGGTTAAACTCTCAGGCTTTTCCATAACCACCAGTTCGTCCTCTTCCAGGCCTCCAGCAATCTGAGCGTAATCCGAAGAGAGATAGGCCACCTCTACTGGTTGAGCATAAGCAACATTGTCATCTCCCACCACAAACACCCTGAACTCTCCGGTCGATCTGTCTAAGCTATCGCTGGGAATGAGGAGAGCATTCTCTTTCTCAAATACGGAGATTTTAACACGGGCGAACATCCCCGGAAGTAGTAACCCGCCAGGATTATCCAGGTTAGCTTTCACTGACAATGTCTTACTCTTCCCTGCTATTAAAGGTGAGATGTTACTTACCCTGCCAGTGAAGTCTATTTCTGGATAGGTGTCTACATTAACCGTGACCTTCTGGCCTAAGAAAACACGGTCTATCTCTTTCTCGATAATTCCCAGTTCCACAACAACGGTCTCCAGGCTAACCAGCGTGGCTACCTTCACATTGGGAGTAACGAACTCTCCCACCTCAACGTTCTTATCGCCTATTATTCCATTCCTGACAGCCCGGAGATAAGTCTTCTCAAATTCTGAGGAAGCAAGCCTGGCAGCCAGCCTGGCCTGTTCCAATTTCGACTTTATGATGGCTCCAATGGAATAGAGCTTTTCGTACTCTTCCAATTCAATCTGCGCCTGTTTCAATTTCAGCAGGGCATCATTCTGATCCAGGCGGGCTATGACTTCTCCCTTGCTTACCTTATCACCTTCACGAAAATCGAAGGATTTAACCATCCCCGCGACCTGGAATCTGAGCTCTATCTCAGAACCACCTTTTACCGTGCCCATTGCCGAGAGAGTGTCCTGGAACGTTCCCCTGGCTACTCTAAACACGTTGACCGGAACCTCTTCTTCCCTTAATTGAGTCTCCTTCTCAGCTTTCTTCTGCAGTTCTTTTGTCTTTTTTCCACGCTTTATTGAGGAGAGGAGTCTCTCTTTGCTGGTAGTAAACAGAGGCTTTCCAAACCTGGACGTCACTGCCAGTAGAATTCCTGCTCCTGCCAGAACCAGAACTATGAAAACGAGCTTGTTTCTCCTAATCCATTTATACACCATCATTCACCTCTCTTATACTTTTCAATTCCTATCGCTTTATTTAAACTGGCCAGAGCTATATGGTAATAGGCGAGCGCTTCATTGTATGAAGTGCGAGCACTGGTCAGGTTTATTTCTGCTCCCAAAACTTCGGAATTGCGAGCGAGATTCCGTTTACCTTTCTCTCTGGCAATCCTCTCTTGTTCATTGCGGAATTCTATCTCTTTAGAAGTGGCTTCAATCTGGATTAGAGATTTTTCGTAGTTAAAATAGGATTCCTTTACTTCCGATTCCATCTTCTTTTCTGTCTTTTTGACTTCGTTGACAGCCTTTTCGTACTCAATATCAGATTCTTTCTCTTCGGAAAGATTTTTTAAATTGTCGAAGAGGGATAGGGTAACAGAACCCGTGTTTGACTCGGTTCTCGACGTCTGTCCCAATTTTGGATTGGTCTGGTCAGATGTATACCCGGAACTTATCGTGCTCCCCCCTAAAGTTTTGCTAACTTTAATCCCTGCATACCAGGAGTCAGAAATCTTGAGGTCTTCCGTTTTATAGGCGCCACCACCTCTGCCATAAAATCCACTCAGGTCAATTTTGAACTTCTGGTCGCTTCTGGCAATCTTCTTTCCCATCTCAGCGAATTTCATGGAAAGTTTGCTTATGGCGAGGTCCAGGTTATGTTCCCCTGCCACCTCCAGACTTTGCTCCAAAGAGATGCCCAAATCCTGAAAATCGAGCTCAGTGTCAACTTCCACAGAAACGGGCTCGTCCAGATTGAGTAACTGCTTAAGAGTCAACAGAGCCAAAGAGTAGTCTTTCTCTTCAGAAATCTTCTGGTAATTGGCTTGATTATGTTGAGATTGAACATTCAGGAGTTCCTCTTTGGTTATCAATTTCAAGCTATGTTTCTTTCTGACCTCTTCCAAAATTGACTCTGCCTGGCGCAGGAGTTTCTCCTGTTCATGAACATTTGCCTGGGAACTCACCAGGTTATAGTAAGCCTTTTTCACATCGAAAATCAAATCCTGCTCCGTCTTCTCATGTTTCTTTTCCGCCATCTCCAATTTCACTTTTGCCTGATCAAGGGTAGACTTGAATTTCCCTCCCTGGTAGAGTGACTGCCCGATTTGTAACCCAAACTCTGTCTCTCTAAATCCCGCATCGACCCCTTTGGTCTCCAATGAGTTTATATTGCCGTCGGTCCTGTCCAGTTTGGCTGCCACAGAAGGAAAGAGGCCCCTCGTTGCCTCGCGCACCTTTAGTTCGGCAAGCCTGACTTCCTCCTCGGCAATCTTAAGAGTTTTGGAGTTATCTATAGCTATTCTTAAGCAATCTTCGAGGTCTCCTATCCTTTTTTCTTTTCCCTTTATTGAGTTCGGAGATTTTGCTGCTACTTTACGAACTCGAGTGTTTGAAAGGACGGGTTTTAAATCTACAACTATGGAGTTCTTTTCTCTCTCTGTCTGGAACGAGGAGGACTGGTTGAGCTGCAGAACAAGGTAATCGAGGAGGGGAGTAGCTTTTTCTCCTTTCTGTTTATACACACAACGAATTTCTTCCACCACACCCTTATTTACTACCATTCTTTCACTCTCTCTGCTATACAGATTGTCATCAACAAAATTTATTATTAGCCTGGGAGGCGAGTCCAGAATGAAGCAAGTGTAGCTTACCCGGCCGGTATTAATCACCACTACCCTTGTCTTTCCAGCTACCTCTTCGACCCTTATCTCTTCCAATTGGACAATTTTTGCGCCCCAGGCCCCAAAAACAAAGACCATTAGTGACAGGATAATTAAAGCAACAATTCTGGTAAATTTATACATTTTATTCCTCTTTTTCACCATTTGAAATTGTGCCCCCAGGATTTCCCTGGAGTAGCAGAGCTTGCTCTGCGTCAATCAATCGCGAAACAAGTTTCGCTACTCCTTCTGATGCCCCGAAATAAAAAGGGAGAAGCGCCTGTTGAACAGAACTTCTCCCCTGTTCTATAATTTTGAACCCAACAGGCAAGGCTTTCCCCATTTTTATTTTTGCTTTTGATACTATTATATACTAACGATGTTACAAATTTGTAAGAAAATTGTAAAAATTTTGTAAATTTTTTTGCCCGGAAGACATTTACAAAAAATTAACAAAAACTTAACGTTTCCTTAACCTAAACATAACATTGTTATATTATACTTAAAACAGAAGTTGATAAGAAATGGAGGTAACTGGGGAAATGGATAATAACATGAATAAAAAACTTTATGTAAAATTATTATTATTGAGTTGTCTGGTATTAGCCATCATACCTTCCTTTTTATATGCTGACCAATACTCGATACTGAAGGTTGAGACCTACCCCGTTGTGGGAAGTGCCGACGTAACCAAGGGAGTTCCCTTTGAAATCAGGGTAATCGCTTGTAATGAATTTGGCGACCAGATCACTCCCGCTACGCTCGGTTGGAATTACGCTCAATTTGCAGATATCATTCTGCAGTCGAATGAGCCTAATGCCCAGATTAAGAATAATCTGGGGCAGTGGGTTTCAATGACCAGCCCACCTTATCAGATACGATTGGATGGAGAGGGTGATAGGATTTTTGAAGTAATTTTGAATACGGTGGGGGACGATAAGAGGATTACGGCTCAACAGAATCCCGCCTCCTGGGCTGGTATTATTGACGGATTTCTCGATTTCAAAGTGCACGACTTTGTCGACCATTTTGACATTAGTCTTCCTCCTGGCTCCCAAACAGCAGGGGTTGCTTTTAACATTACAATATACGCTAAAGATGTTAATGACAATATAGCGAAAACGTTTAATGACACCATAGATATTTGGGCTGTAATACCGCCAGGTTATACGTATGAACCAAACATGACTCCTTCTACGATTGCTGGCAGTTCATTCATTGATGGCGTGGCCACTATTCCAGTTACAATTTATGGTTCCCATCCAGTCTCCCGCTTAGTTAAAATTAAGTGCGAAAATAAGGTTATGCATGGTGGCTACTATGCCGCAGGAGAGAGCGCTGACTTTGCTGTAAATCCGAATTCTTATGCCAAGATTCTGTTACTTGTTCCCGGGGAGGACCACCGACCAGGCCGGCTAATCGGTTCGGGAAAGGAGGGTATGCCGGATACCCAGACTGCAGGTGTGGCTTTTAATGTCCAGGTCTATACGACGGATGAATACTGGAATCCTATCTTTGCCAGCGTTCCCATAACCTTCACTTCCAGTGACCTGGCAGCAGACCTTCCTGCTTCACCAACAATGACTACCAACCCGGAAACCTTCCCCGTGACCTTTCACACAGTTGGCCTGGGAACGCAATGGATAAGGATAACCGAGGGTGCTAAAGAGAGCGTAAGTACGGATATCCCCGTTGAACCTAACGACATATTCTATTTTACATTCGACAGCAACATACCGAGTCCACAGAAGACCACAGACCCATTTCAAATTGACTTAACGGCTTATGACGCAGATGGTAACGTGGCAAGTTACAATCAAGAAGCACAACTGAGTTGCACTATGGGTGCTGAGTATGCAAACCCGGATACTATACAATTTACCAATGGAAGAGGCAGCGCCTGGGTTCAGGTAACAAAGATGGGATTGGTCAAAATTATTATTGACGATGGCACCCATTTTGTAGAGAGTAACGAGTTTCTCGTCCTTGCGGGAGACTTTAACCAATTGGTGGTGCTCCTGGAGGGAGAAACCCATACCCCGGGACTGGGGGATGGCAAGGCTGGCACTCCAAATTCAATCAATGCAGGAGGTTCGACCACTGTTACTATCATCGCCTGTGATGATTATTGGAACAGAAAAGCAATTCCAATAGAGATAAGTGATATAATTTCCCTTACCGGACATATAGTGCCACCATTGCTTCCATTTAACTTGGCAGCTGATGGGACCGGGCAGTGCCAGGTTACTTTTAGAACTTCCTATGATGCAGCGACGCGCGCTGATGAACCACAGACTATAACAGTCAGTGGCGGCGGTAGAACCACTACCTCGAGTGCCATTATTGTTAATTCTGGAACTTACGACAGATTAGTACTTGTTGCTCCTGGTGAGCAACTCGACCCCGGCACATTTGATGCCGATGGAAAGAGCGGTTCTCCTGCTACACGAGTTGCTGGCACTCCCTTCACTTTAACCGTGGCTGCTACAGATTCCTACTGGAATCCTGTAGATAGCGGATTTCCTGCCACCGTAACCTTTAACTCAGGAGATTCCCACACTGATGTTCTTTTTGCAGGATTGCCCCAGGGAAGTGCTGTGAGTATGGGAGCGAGGATAAAAGATTTCTCTGCCACTCTAATTACGCTTGCTTCTCCGCAATGGGTAACTGTAACCGGTGGCGGTAAGACGACTCAAGTCAACATCCCTGTTACCCATGGTGCACTGGACCACTTTGCATTCAGTAACATTGCAGATTGCACTGCCGGCGATACTATTTTCAATGTCACCATTACTGCTCAAGACCAATACAATAATACAGTATTAAGCTTCAATCAAACCGCCACTTTATCATCAACTACTGGAGGAAATACATTTATTCCCACGACTGCGACCTTTATTAATGGACAATCTATAATTAATGTAATAATTTATAAGGCCACATATCCAGGCACTGCAAAACTTACCTGTACTTATGGGGGCAAATCAGGAGAAAGTAACCTATTCGTTGTAAATCCTGGACCTTACGCAAAGCTTATCCTTATCCTTCCCGGACAAACTTACGAACCGGGTAATATAGTAACACAGGGAAAGAGTGGTGCTCCATTTCCCTACACCGTGGGTAATCCTCCCATTGGAACTATAGTTTATACTGTTGACCAGTATTGGAACAAGGTTCATCCTCCAGACCCTGAACCCCTGGTAGAGATTACCATAGAGGATCCAATTCATTACCTGATTGTGGACCCTGTTAATCCCTGGACACTGAGTAATGGTGAGGCTACTTTCTGGACAACTCTTAAAACAGCAGCCACTGGACAGGTTCTAATTGCTACAGACTTAGGAACGGGCATTAATGATCGTAGTACAATTGATGTAAATCCAGGAGCTTTTGATAAATTACAGATAATTGCTCCTGGTGAGACTCCAGACCCGGGAAGCGATTTGGGAAAAACAGGACTCGTTCAATCTCAGGTAGCAGGGGTGAGTTTCGACCTTACAGTTAGGGCGGTTGACCAATACTGGAATTTGATACCTGCTATAAATGGGGAGAGCATCGACCTTATCTCTGCTATAGACGCCGGTCTGGATGCCAGATATACACCTAAGTCCTTTGTAGGAGGCGTCGCAAACTTTACCATATGGCTTGATGGGAACAATCAAGATATAGATGTCACTGCCATAAGTCTTCAGCCTCCTCCCTTTGTCAACCAGGATACAGTAATGATTCATGTGGATAGGGGTTATAATTATGTTGTACTAGTGCCCACTTCTTGTAAGGCTGGCACCTTATCTACAAATGTATTTTCCATGAAAGTTAAACTGGTAGATACGAGTGGCGTTACAGTAACAGACGCTAATAACTGGTTCACGATGACTCCCTGTTTAGCGATAGACCACTCTCCTGCCACAAACCCGCAAGGTCTGGGAGTAAAAGACTATAAATTAACCAATGGAGAAGCCATTTTTGACCAGAGTTACGATATAGTGGAAGTAATCTCTATAGCGGTGAGCGATACTTTTGGTAGAGGACCTGTATTCAGCTCTGCCGTAGACGTTCGTGAGACGGCACTCAGGTATAGAGTAGACGTGCCTGGTGAAGCTACTGCAGGGGAAGTGTTTGAGATGGATGTAAGCCTGATTGACATCGGGACCGGCAAAGTAGTACCCAGCAGGGACAGGGAAGTCAATCTGGTTCCCATTTCTGGCGCAGAGCCTGGAAGGGAAGGGCGTCTTTATGTTACTAATGTAGGGCTATCCAGAGGTACATGGAAGATTACTAACCAGTGGTATACAAAAGCAGAAACAATTTCTATAAAAGCTTCCGATGCGCAAATTTACGTGCCGGCAGCAGAGGATAATTCCAGCCTTCCTTTCCAGTTTCTGCCAGGAGAACTGAAGAAGTTGCAGATTTTGGCCCCGGGTGAAGAGCCGAGGCCGGGCGAGATGGCCTACATTGAGACCGGTAAGGATGGTAGCAACATCCTGGTTCAGGGAACTGAAATCGATTTTCTGGTCACGGTTCAGGCCGTAGACCAGTACTGGAATCTGGTCGATGAATTCAGCGGAGGATCTGTTTATTTCTCCTCTGAGAACTCTTTCAGTTCCCAGCCTGTGGAATCATCGCTTACTTACGGCTTGGCAACTTTCATCGTTACTCCCCATCAAGCGGGTGCATCTTTCACTCTCAAGGCAGAAGCTGAAAGCCCAACTGGTTTAGAACCCCAATCTGTTACCGTTCCCATGGAAGTAGCTGAGTACCGGATTACAAGCACTGTGCTTGGTGCCAGAACTATTGACCCATTTAAATTGATTGTTGAACTTGTTGACCCTGGAACGGGTTTCCCCAAAAGCGGGGCGAACAACCCATTCATATTGACTGCCTGCACAATCAGTGGTGGAGATGCTCCAGGCACATGGACAAAGGTGGGAGGGGCGTCAGCGTTGAACAACGGGTCAGCAGAAATCTGGGTAAGATATGATACAGTGGGAAAGATTCTGTTCAAGGTAACTGATAGTTTTGGTCGTCCTGCGGCATATACTGAGGTTATAGATATCAGGCCAGTGGGGCTACGCTATGACTTGGAGGCTCCTGGTAAGGTGGAGGCCGGTAAAGAATTTTCTCTTACGGTTAGATTAATTGATACCGGAGCGGAAAACCCGATCACTCCCAATGAATATGCCAGACAGATAAAATTGGTTGCCTGTGCTTCTCCTAGCGGGCAGCCAGCAGAAGGAGAATTGAAGATAAAAAATCTCTATTTACAGGGAGGAACAATAACCGTCACTCAGAGTTATAACTTTGCTCACGATATCTATATTGAAGCTTCTGATGCCAAAGTTTATACCCCTGCATCTGCATTGGGACGCACTGCTGACATTGAAGTCATCGGTGCACCGGAAACAGTAATGAAGTTGGAAGGAGCGCATAATGAAATGAACGGCGCACTATATTTGAGAAGTAGTACGCTTATAAGTATTATGTGTACATCTGATATTAAGGCGAAGTATATCTATTGTAGAGATAATAAAGGGGATTGGAAAAGGTATGATAAGTATGTTGAACCATTTGCCCTCTCTCCTGGGGCTCATACTATTGAGTATTATGGAGAAGATGACTATGGACATAAGGAAGAGATAAATCAGAGCAAGACAATTTATGTCTCTTTCTTTAGCGCTGGCGCAAATGGAGTACTCAATCGACCTAATCCGTTCCGCGCAGGTAAACAGAATACTCTAATAGAATATAATATCAAGGAGCCTTCCAATGTAACCATTACAATTTACGACCTCTTCGGCCAGGAGGTCTGGCATAAGAGTTATGCAGAAGGAGACCCAGAGGGTGGCAGTAAAGTGAACCAGGTTCCCTGGGATGGAAGGAACCTCTCCGGAGAAGTGGTGGGAAATGGAGGCTATATCTGCCGGGTCTGGATTGAGAAAGAAAAGAGGCATATGTTAAGGAAGATAGCTGTTGCCAAATAGGTAGCCGCAACCTTCAGGTTGCGTGGTTCAAAATAGGGGGAGAAGAAAATGGAAAAGAGGGTTTTTAGAATATTTGGAGTAGCAGACCTCAGTCTGCGTTTTCTTATTTTGGTATTAATTTTGGCGATGCACTGGCAACTCGCCAGGGCAGGTAATTACTATGGAATGGCCAACGACTATCTGCAGTATGGGGCAGGAGCGAGGTCTTTAGCAATGGGAGGAGCCTATGTAGCCCTGGCAGATGAGGCCAGTGGACCTTATTGGAATCCTGCAGCATTAACACAGGTCGATGAACACCAGTTTCTTTCTATGTATGCTCCATTCTTTGAAAAGACTAATTATAACTTTCTCTCCTATGTTCATCCCCTGCGAAGGATGGGGACTTTAGCTATTTCCGATGTTCTTCTCCATTCCGGAGGATACGATGAAGTCAATGATAGTGGAATTGTGGTTGACCCGAATCAGTCGATATACAAGAACGCTATAATTATTTCTTACGCAAATAAGATTTATGAACGTCTCTCCCTGGGAGCAAGTTTGAAACTGATTCATCAGCGAGTAATGAGGTATTCAGGGAATGGCCAGGGAATAGATTTGGGGATACTTTATCAGCCCTTAGACGAACTGAACGTCGGGTTATCCCTGCAAAATGTCTTGCAGCCAAAGGTGACTCTGAGATATGACCCCGACGTGTATGAGATGAATTTGAAGGCCGGTCTGGCATTGAAGGCATTCTCTAACCGCCTCACCCTGACTGCAGATATCAATAAGCTCGTTCGTGAGAAGGCATACTTCTGTACAGGAGTAGAGTTTTCTCCCTGGGATAAGCCTACCTCGCCTTCTTTGAAAAGGGTAGATTTGAGGTTAGGATGTAATCACCTGCAAACCTTTACCTGTGGACTGGGACTGAAGATAAAATTTTTCACTGTGGATTATGCCTTTAGTTCTCATGACCTGGGAAGTCTTCACAAATTTGCCCTTACCTTTAGCTGGGGAAATATCTATAAGGCAAGTGCGCATCCCATTTTGAAGACGGAAAATACCTATGGGCTTGAATTTTCTGCTTATATTCCTTCAATTACTGTAAAGAGATGGACTCTGGAGATAAAAGGTGAAAATGAAGAAGTAGTGAAGAGTTTCTCCGGGGAGACCCGTCCACCGGAAATTATCAGGTGGGATGTTTGTGATGAGATGGGCAGGCCGGTACAGAGGGGAGACTATATCTACGAATTTACCGTGGTGTATAAGAACGATAGACAGTGGGTTGATAAAGGAGAGATAAAGCTCCAATCATTCCCTCAAGAAGAGACGCCGATAGAAATGAGAGTAAGCGGAGAAGAACTCACTGAGGGTGGTGAGTGAAGACCATCACTCCTTCCCTCCCTTTCGGGAGGACTCCAAAGAAGGTGGAGTCCTTGCGAAAGCAAGGTTTTCCCTCTTTCTGAAGGAGACGAGGATTTTCGGTAGATAGGAGGAGAAGTAAAATGTTAAAAAATATGAGAAAAATTTCAATAATCATTACGATACTCCTTTTCATTCCTCTGTCAATAGCAGGAGCA
>Ga0307376_10004396_pt1 | contig 12923 bp, 16 predicted proteins | sample TR2MG_FD_202536 | JGI IMG/M metagenome (GOLD analysis project Ga0307376, IMG submission 202536) | Soil microbial communities from Risofladan, Vaasa, Finland - TR-2 | ecosystem: Environmental > Terrestrial > Soil > Coastal area > Acid sulfate soil | place: Finland: Risofladan, Vaasa | collected... | reverse complement strand
GTAAAACCGAGGTCTGGACCGGTTAAGTCCCGCTGCACCGTTGGTCCGTACATACGGATGCGGCGCACCTGGGACAGGGGCCGCAAGTCAAGGCCGTACACATGTTTGAGCTCGCGCGCCACATCGACAATGGGGCGATGCATCACCGGCATCACCACTCCGACATGGGCAAAGGCCTGGCCCGGTCGGTCGCCCTGCTCGAAAACATGCGTTTCGACCCCCAACCGCTCCAGGGTGACGGCGCAGGCAAGACCTGCCACCCCGGCGCCGACGACGGCCACCCGCACAGCTCTCTCCCCTTTTGGGTCATGATCGCCAGTCAGTCTTCCTGTTGATCTTGTCCCCGTGCGGATCAAAGGCCCGCCCGGGCCGCAGGAAAGCCTTGCAGATCCGGTACCACCCGGCCGAGACGGCAGCGGCCCGCACAAGATTCAGCCCGCTGTGGTAGACCAGGTCGCGCACGCCGGGCAGACCCAGAGTCGCCACCAGACGGTCCAGGTCGTCGTTTTCCAGCCGGTCGAACAGGCGGCGCAGGGAAAGGGCATCCAACATGTTCTGTCTAACCGGCGCCACCGACCTGGCGAAACTTCCTCCCCGGACGATGGCCCGCCCGGCCAGCACGCCGCTGATCATGGAGACAAAGAGGGAAAAACCCAGCATAGCGTCCATAAACCCGCCGGAATGCCCCACGAAAAAGGTGTTGCCCAACTGGTAGGGGTAGACGTAGCCGGTGACGTGCTCTATGTCCCAGTAAGAAACCACCTCGTAGGAGATCCGGCGGGCCCGTAGGAACTCCTGCCAGTGCGCGATGGCGACCGCCCGCCGCACGTCCGGCACGATTATGGACAGCGAGGCCATTTTTTCGTTGAAGGGAATCATGTAAGCATAACCATTCCTGGCAAAACGCCGGTCCAGCCAGATGTTAACAGTGGCAGGATCAAATTCGCCCAGCACCTGGGCACCTACCGCCCAGGTCCGCAGCCAGTCCTGCCACACTCCCAGCATGGCAGGAATTTCCCGATTGCCGCCCGCCACCACCACATAGTCGAAAGTGTCCCGCAGGGCGAAATAGTCGGCCCGGGTGTTGAATAAAAGGGGGCCGTGGTACATCTGCGCCAATTGCCCCGCCGCCGAATGGGCCGCCTGGCTCAACTCCACGGTAAAGCCCAGATCGGGCCCGGTTATGTCGCGCTGTACCGACGGTCCATACATCCGGATGCGCCGTACCTGGGTAAGTGGCTGCAAGTCAAGACCATAGGTCTGGCTTAGCTCGCCCACCATGTCTATCAGCGGACGGTGCATCACCGGCAGAGCGACCCCCACATGGGCAAAGGCCTGGCCCGGTTTGTCCCCCTGCTCGAAAACAACCGTTTCGACGCCCGAACGCTCCAGGGTAACGGCGCAGGCCAGACCCGCCAGACCCGCCCCGACGACGGCCACCCGCACCCTACTCCCCTCCCGCTTCAACGGTCGTGGTCCGTCGGAGCCGGCCTTCCTCCCGCTCCACCCCGGCCAGCCAGGGCTGACCCAGACCGATCACGTCGAGGCGCCCGCTGGGAACCAGTTGGCGCACCAGGGGCAGTCCCAGCACCTTGACCAGACGGCTGATACCAGCCTGATCCAGAGTGTTGAAAGTCGCCCGGGCCCTGGCGAACTGCTCCTGGCGTCTTACGTACGGCGTCAGCATTTGCTCGTAATCCCCCTGTCCGGCAATTGCGCGGGCCGCCTGCACACCGCTCGCCATGGAAGCAAAAAGGCCCAGGCCCAACAGCGGCTCGGTCAGACCAGCCGCGTTGCCGACCAGCAAGACGTTGCCGATTTGGTGGCGTTCAACCGTACCCGCCGCAAAAACCAGGTCGAAACGGGTAAAGACGTCGTAAACAAGCTGTTCCCGCGCCAGAAAAAGGCGCCAATTGTGGTCCATCCGGTCCCCGGGCCCCCTGACCAGGTGCAGCGACAACACGGCCCGCCGGTGGTCGAAAGGTATCAGGAGACCGTAACCATGCCCGGCGTAAGCGGTGTCCAAATACATCCGGGCCGTGCCGGGTTCGAACTCCCCCAATATTTTGGCACCCCTTACCACAGCCCTCACCCGGCGTTGCCATACCCCGGCCCCACGAGCGGTACGGCCACTGCCGTCGGCCACCACCACGTAATCGTATTCACCGGCTAACTGCCAGGCTTCGGCCCAGTGGCAAAAGTGGATCTTTGTCGCCAGCCGGCCGGCCAACTGCCGCTCCAGCGACCCCTCATCCCGGCCACGCAAGAGCAGGTAGCCGTGTTGGGCGACAATCTCTTCCCGCGTATCGGGGCAGTGGTATATGACTCTCTCCAGCTTGGCCAGCGGCTGGATGGCCAAGCCGTACTCTCTGTACAGAAAGGAAAGCGGGTCCCCCAACCGGGGGTGAGAGATCCCCAGGAGAGCCTGCACCATGGCTACCGGGTAGCCGACATGCTCGCCCTTTTCAAACAGGTCGGGCCTGATGCCCAGCCGCTCCAGAGTAATGGCACAGGCCAGACCGGCCGGCCCGGCCCCGATCACCGCCACACGCAACATCTACCACCCCGAGTTCGGAAAAAACTCCACCCGGCCGATATTTTCCCGCCGACCCGGTTAAATTATGTTTTGAACCGACGGGGGTGATAAAGTGCCCTGGGCTATCTCCTTTGTCATGGCGTGGCTGATCTTCCTGCTCCTGGTCCGGCTGCCGCTCCTGGGCTATACGGTCTGGGGCGGTCTGGGTGCGACCTTTTTCCAGATCGCCAACGACTGGCTGATGATCCGCCAGGACCTCTACCACATCGAGCAGCCTTTGCTTCCCATCCTTCATTCCTCCGCTTTCTTTACCTTCGGTCCGGCCCTGACCATGGGCATCCTTTTCACCCAGTACCTGCCCCGCGCCAGGTGGCTGCAAGCCGTTAACGTCGTCGTGTGGGCCGGCCTTTTTCTGGCCATGGAGACCCTCCTGCACCGGACGGGCGTCCTGGTATACCAACATTGGAACCCGGGTTTAAGCTACTTCCTTGACGTTCTAGTGCTGGGTTTTCTGACCTGGCTGGTCGAGGATCTGGCAACGCACGCCCGGCGGCAGGACATAGGGGGTGCCGTCCTATGAACTTGGCTGTGTTCGCGTCTCTCTCACTGCTGGTGGCTGTGGCCGTCTACCTGTGGTGCCGCCTCCTGGCCTGGTTCGACCGAAAAATCGGCTAATCGTCCAAACCAGGCAGGAAAACGCTGGTGGGCTGGGTCTTGTACTCCACGGTGGCAATCTCCCGCTGGAGCCGGTTCACCAGATCCAGGTCGGTGTCCCGCAGGGCGCAGAGCAACTGCCGGGCGACCGGGTTGGCAATCCGCACCGCCGCCCGGTTGAAAAGAGACTGGCTCTTTTCCACGTCATAATAGGCGGCGTAAAGCTGGTCAAGGTAGCGCATACTAGTTCGTCCCCAGAGCCAGGTCATTCATCAGGGCTTTCAACCGGCTGAGGGCGTCCCGCCTTGAGCTGACCAATAAGCCGTAGATTTCCTTTAGAGACTGGTTTTTCTCGCTCCGGACCAACTCCGCGTATTTCTTCAGCTGGTGCTCCACCAGGTCCAGCGCTTCCTTCAGATTATAGTCCATGGCTTCCCGCGCACTAAGTCTGGCCAATCCCCATCCCTCCTCGTCCCTATTGTCCCCCCGGCCCGGATGCCGTATGCTAGCGGGTCCCTATGACCCATACGGACAAGCCAAAGGTCACCGCCACCAGGAAAAACACCCCCGCCGCCCCCCGCTTGAGACCGCCCCGCCAGGCCCACATCCCGTAACTGAAAAGGTAGAAGCTGACCAGGGCCGGCACCACCAAAAGCACGGCTATTTTAACGAAAGCCAGGAAAGACACTTGCTTTTCGCCTCCAAATCCGCGCCGGTATTGAGTAGCATGCCCGGCCGCCTCATGGCGGCCGAAACAGTCAAATCCACGCTCGCCCCGGGGAAGTGGGCCAGCCAGTCCAGCTTCTCCCACTCATCCCAGGTGGGTACGGTATGGGCGGCGTAAAGGCCCCAGCGCAGGATGTCGGAACGGTAGCGGCGCTGGGCCAGCTGGATCACGCCGCTCGCCTTCTGCTTGACGAAATTCGCCACCAGGCTGTCGATTTCGCCGCTTTGGGATGGACACTCGTAAGTCTGCCCGCTTTGGACGGACTCCAGGTCGTACTCCAGGGAGATCTTCTCCTTGACCCGGAAACCCTGTTCCGAACTCTCCACCGTCACCGAGGGCTTCTGGCGCTGGCTCACCCGTAGAACGATCTCTTTACCCGGTACGCGCGGATCCGGCAGGGTAAAGATGGCTTGGTTGAACTCGCCGCGCAGCATGAGAAGCATGCGGGTTGATTCCCCGTCCAGGAAACCCACCAACTGATCGCCTCGGAAGATAGCCGTGCCCATGATTTCAAAAGGATTGTCATCAATCCGGGGCACCTGTCCCGCCAAATAGGGTTTTTCCCCGGCCGATCCGGCGCCCGGGCTACCTGTCCCTCCCCTCTGCGGCTTGTTCACCGTCGGGTTTATGGCGGCCAGGGGGGCGATGGCGCTTTGACCGTGCGACTCCAGGGCGTTGATAAAGCTCTTGATTTGGACGTTGGGGAAATGCCCCGTGAGCTTGCCGTTGTTCATGACGAGTTCGAACTGCTTGGCCGGACTGTCCTCCATAAAAGGTTTGTTCTTTTGCAGGAGGTCACTGGTCCGCCCCCGGTTGATGAAGACAAAGGCCGTGTCCCGGAACTCGGGGTAACGCCGCATGGCCACCAGGACCGGCGCGACCCCCTTGCGGGCCAGCCGCTCGGAAATGAAGACTGCCTTCATCTGTTCCAGGGTAATCCGCCGGGTAAGGGACGAGTTGATCAGGTTGATGGCGGCGTCCACGCTGGGCGCCGCCACAGCCGTCAACAGGACCGGCTTGCCCCCCGGTCCGCCTCCGCCGGTCGGGGATGCACCGCCGGCAATGCCCATGGGGTTGGAGATGGCAAAACTCACCTCCAACGCGTTCCCTTTACCCACGTCCAGTCCCAGGGCGGCGACGAAGGCCAACTGGTCCATTTCCCGGCTGCCGTTGCAGCCCGGCACGGTCAGCAACAAAAGGGCCGCCAACAGGGAAGCCAGGATCTTAACCGGCACGGGAGGCCGCCCTCCTCCCTTTCAGCAGCACGGCTGCCAGCAGGACGAGGGGCAGTACCCCCACAGGGAGCCAATCGGCCCGCAACAGGAGTTCGTCCAAGCGGTAGGCCGCGGCAAAACTGGCGGGAATGAGGCTGATGATAAAGATCAGCACGCCCAGCGGCCATAGCAGCGGCTGGTAATAGGGAAGACGAAAAGCCCGGCGGAAAAACTCCGCCGCGGCGTAGAGGCCGGTGGCCAGCCGGAGCACGCCGACCACCCCCCAGATGATGATGTAAATGGCCTCGATGTGCTGGAGGTACCGCCCCACATAGATGTTCTTACTGACGGAGAAAAAGGGCAGCGAAAACTGCCGGGCCACCTCCGGGGTGAAAACCAGGACGGTGGAAACCACCACGATAAGGAGGATGAGATAGCCGAAGACGATGCCCCAGAGCCCGGCTTTGGCCACCTGGCGCCAGTCCCCCGTAACGGGCAGCAGCAGGGTCGCCAGGAGCACGGAAGTGTTGGTGGAAAAGCCCAGGGTGGCCGGCACCATGGCCAGACCCCGCCCCCAGAAAGGAAACAGGTGCTGCCAATTCCACATGGGGATGAGGGCCAGCATCAGGAGGAGGATACCACCCGCAAAGTGGGGCAGGGTGATGCGGCAGGTGCGGGCCATGGGCTCCAGCCCCAGGTAGGCCACCCAGGCGGCGGTCAGCAGGAAGCCGCCGGTCACCACGCTGATGGTGGTGCGGGGCAGGGCGGTGATCAGCATGGCTTCGCTGTATTGACGCAGAATGAGGCCGGTTTCCACCGCGAACATGCCGGTCAACAGGACGCCGGTCACCACCCCGCCGGCCGGGCCGAACAGGTCCTCGGCAACCTCGACCATGGTCTCCCGGCGGTAGTGCCGTAACACCAGGACCGTCAGACCCAGGAAGCCCAGCACCGTGGCGGTGGAAAGCAGCACCGGCAGCCAGGCCGCCGACATCCCGATATCGATGAAGTCCTTGGGAAAGGGCAAAAAGGTCCGGGCCAAATTCCAGTAGATGAGGAGGGCGGCGGCTTCCACGCTGCCGAAGCGGAGTACCTTGGGCAATTTCTTCTACCTCCCCGGCTTTTCCCGCGGCGGGTCCCACTGCCTGGCCACGGGCGGCTGCCTTCGGCCCCGCTGGACGCCCAGGTAGTCCGGCCGCCTCTCCATCCGCCAGACCGGCCCCCGCCAAAAGACGTCGCGTCCCGTTACGGTCTGGGGGGACACGGGGGCCAGGTAGGGCACCCCGAAAGATTTCAGATTGGCTACCGCGGTCATATGGAGGCACAGCCCCAGAGCGATGCCCAGAAAACCCAGGGAGGCCCCCAGCAGGATATAGAAAAAGCGCAGTATCCGCACAGAAAAGGCCATGGAATAGTCGGGTATGGCGAAGTTGGCCAGGCCGGTAATGGCCACGATGATGATGAGGATGGGGCTGACGATGGCGGCCTGCACCGCGGCCTGGCCCAGGATGAGGGCGCCCACGATGCCGATGGTGTTGCCTAGAAGTCCGGGCGCTCTTTCCCCGGCTTCCCGGATCAATTCAAAGGAAATCTCCATTATAATGACTTCCATCAGGGAAGGAAAGGGGACCTTTTCCCTGGCCCCGGCCAGGGAAAGAAGCAGATCCATCGGCACCATTTCTTGGTGAAACAGCACGACGGCCAGATAGATCCCCGGCAGCAGAAAGGAAGTGTAAAAGGCCAGGTTGCGGATCAGGCGTACCCAATTTCCGTAAGGCCAGCGCAGGTACATGTCCTCGCTGGTATGCAGGAGCTCGTAAAGCGTGGCCGGCGCCACCAGGACGTGGGGATTGCCGCCGGAAAGAATGGCTACCCGGCCCTCGGCCAACAAGGCCGCCACCCGGTCCGGCCGTTCGGTGGCGGTCATCTGGGGATGCGGCGAGTAAGGGTTGTCTTCGATCAACTGTTCCAGCAGGCCGCTGTCGTTGAGGTAATCTATCTCAATGCCGTTCAGGCGCCGCCAGACCTCGGCCACCAGTTTCGGACTGGCCAGTCCGGCCAGGTAGACCATGACCACCGGCGTGGCGCTTAAGCTGCCTATGACAACTTTCTTGGCGGCCAGCTTCTCGGTCCGCAGAAGGTTGCGCACCAAGGCCAGGTTGGTATCGAGATCCTCGCCGAAAGCCTCGTAAGCACCGCGGATCACCTGCTCCCGCTTGGGATCGGCCAGCGAGCGGTGTGTCACCTGGGCGGTGTTGACCACCAACGCCCGGGTCCAGCCCTCTCCGAAAAGTACCGTGTCGCCCGCGTTCAAGTGCTGCGTGAGCTTGGACCAGTCGGCCTGGGTCTCCAATTTCGCTCCCGGTAGCAGATGGGCGGCCACATAATCGGGCGTCGGCCCGGCGGCCGGGTCCACCTTTGTACCCTCACAATACATCAACTCCCGGAGCACGAAAGCCACCTTATCCTTCCCGGCCATGCCCTGGCGGTACACCGCCAGCATGGCCTGAGGAGGCTGGCTGCCCAGGAAAAAATCACGCAGGATCAGCCCGGCGTCCGCCGGCGACCCATAAATCGTCTCCAACTGTTTCCGTACCCCGGCCAGGTTCCCGGCGGGCTTTTGAGTATCCGTGGCTGCCGGGCCGGGTTCCGGCCCCGTCCGCCTGACTCCCAGCGGGCGCGGCTGCTTAAAGGCCTTCCCGCCGTCTGCCTGCGGCGGGGCCTCTTCCACCGGGCCGCCCGGCGGCGTGATTGACTCGGCGGGATCCTCAGTGAGGATAAACCCCTCCGACCGGGCCGGCTCCTGGAAGGTCAGCATGTTTTTGAGCGTGGAAAGAAAGCTGGGCAAAATCAATCACCACCGGCTTGTGGCACCTTCCGGCAGGCCTGTCGACCGGGGTTTCCCGTCCCCGCCTGCCGTTTACCGTCCTATTATGCCTTGCCGCCAGGGGTGCTAATCCAGAGAGGTAAGCGGACCTGAAGTACGGGGAGCAGCCCCCGGAAAGGACAGGTGCCATCTGTCGAAAAAGGAAAGATATTTTGGATCGATAGGCTCTTGCCTCCGTTGGGTGATTGCCATACAATGGTTCTACCGGATCTGATAGAGGGGGAATCCTCTTGGATAACGATAGCTTCCACGCCATGGTGGTCCAGCAATTCGCCACAGTCATTGACCGGTTGGATTCCATGAATGAGCGACTGGGCACGGTTGAGGAAGGACAGAAGGTCTTAGCTCTTGAGCAAAAGAACCTCGCTCAGGAACAAAAGAACTTCGCCCGGGAACAAAAACGATTGGCTCACGGACAGGAAGTCCTGGCCCAGGGACAGGACTTCCTGGCTGGACGGCTCACCAGGGTGGAGAAGAACCAGGAGATCCTGGCCGAAGGTCAGATGAGCCTTGTGGACAGTGTGGACTCAGTCGCCAAGAACCAGTCCAGGTTGGAAATACGGCTGGAAACCGAGGTTATTGACAAAATCAGGGTCCTCTTTGACGCGCACCAGACCCACGAAGAAAGACTCGACCGCATTGATACCAGGCTGAACGAAATCGCCGGAGATGTACGTTTCCTGGTGGTGAGGGTCAGTACATTGGAGAAACTGGCCAAATAGCCGCCTGGCGATCCGGGTCCGCTTAAACCGGCCACGACCCGCCGGCCATCCCCCGCAAAGCCGGCACCGGCCCTTCCCCCCGGTAAAAAGCCATTACCTTGAATATTTCACCCATCCCCCCCGGCAAGGTCAGCATCTTGAGTTGCTCCGCCAGTTGGTGCCGGGACGGATCGAAGACGTAGCTGTCCCCCTTGGCCAGCTTTTCCAGGATCCCGGCGTGCATGATAAAGCGCCCCTGGGTGGTATACCCGGCCGGCTGCCCGAAAGCCTCCCGCCCCCGGTTGGCCAGGGCGCTGAAGTTGACATGGGCGGTAATGTCTTGCTGACCCGGATCCACCAGGGGGTCTTCGACCAACTGGTGCCGCCGGAAAGAGCGCACCGTCCCGCCGGCCCGGGCGGGTGAAAAAAGGCTTACGGCCTCCATACCGTAATCCACGACCAGGAGAAAGCCGCGGTCCACCCAGCGCGCCGTCTCATCCAGCCATTCCCCCGCCGCCAGACACACCTCGGCGCAATGTCCTTCCGGCAGGACCAGCCCTGATTGCGTGAGAAAGCCCGCCACCGCAGGGCTGGATGGAGATCCTTCCACCCAGATCAGCCGGCCGTCCTTCTCCCCTACATAGAGTTCAACCAGGCCGCCGGACCCCATCCGGACCCGGTGGAAGGGCAGGGCGTCCACGAACTCGTTGGCCAGCACCACGGTATCCCGCCGGTCGTCGGGAACGTCGCCCCAGGTCACCTTGCCCGGTTCACCCGGCACAGAAGCCAGAGTCCTCCTCTGACAGGCTGCCAGAGCGGGGCTCACCTCCACCAAGACGGCTGCCAACCCGTCGTAAAGTTCCGGATACTCCGCCGCGAGATAGCCCAGGATATCCCGCATCATTTCCCCCCGGCCGGGCCCGTATTCCACCAGGCGAAGCTGACCCCGGCCCAGGGCGCACCATGCGTCGTAGACCGTCTCGGCCAGGGCGCGGCCCAACAGTGGCGACAAATTGGGCGCGGTAACAAAGTCGCCTTCTTCCCCGAATTGTTCGCGGTCCTTCATGTAGTAACCGAGGTCCGGGTAATAGAGGGCCGTCTCCATGTAGCGGGCAAAGGTCAGCGGCCCTTGCCGTCGTATGGTCTCCACGATCAACTGCTCCAACTCTTGCAAAAAAACACCTCCAGCGTCATTGCCCTCTCCGGTGCCGCCCTCCAGAGATATTTTGCCGCGGAAGGGGCAAGCTAGCCGAAGAGAAGGGAGGGATAAGCCATGACCGTGGGTGAAAAGATGCATTCCACCCTGAACAGTCTGGAAGGCGTGGCCGCCAACATCAAGAACTTTGCCCTGGAAAGTACCGACCAGAGTGCCCGCCAGATGTTTTCCCAGTACGGCCAGCAACTGGATGCCATCGTGCAGGGGATGCGGGGACGAATCAACCACATAGAGTCTCAGGAGCCCCAGTACAACGTGCACCAGCAAAATATGCGTTAACAGGCAGCAGTAGGCGAGGCCTCTGCGGGCCTCGCGTGGACAGCGCCACGCCGGAAAACCTTCAGGGCGAATCCTGTGAAATCTCTCCGCCCTAAACCCGCAAGTTCGCTCTCTGCCGAGAGCGTTTCTTGTGGTTTGTGGGACCGTCCTTCGAATTAAAATCTGCGGGATATTTTTTTGAGCAAGTCCTTTTGCGCCTGCAGGAAAAAACGCTTAACCGCCATCCAATCTGCCTTTTCAACCATTACAGGCATAGTCTCGGTTTCCGCGTCGTCAAAGTACGAAAGGCTTTTGACCGTATGGTAGTGATTGATGTCCATTCCAGGGTATTTTTCGGGAAATAAGGCCAATAGATCTTCAAGCTCCTTCCCGTGCCGGCAGATGAAGTATAAATCGATAAAGTCTTTGCGTGCTCCCCGCTGACTCAAGGCCACCCATTTCATTACCGCAATATCGGTCAATGACGCCAGCAGCAGCCCAGGGACTTCTTCCACGTTTATCAGGGGCTGCAGGAGGGGGTTGGGATACCGGAGCCATGTCACCCTGATACCGTCGATAAAACCGTGGAATGTTCCTTTTCGGCTTTCCGCCATTTTGGTCTTTCCCAGCACCGATAGATCCCGAAGTAAAATTCCGGGGTCAAACTCTACGGGTGTGAACCAGTCAAAATCAATGGACTTTCTGTGTCCCAGAAGCAGGGCCAATGCAGTGCCTCCCGCCAGATAGCTGCCGGGCACCGGCGTCATTTCAGCAAGTTTTGCTAACAAAGCCTTTTGGGGCTGGTTGAGCGTGGCCCAAAACAATGCATCTGTTCCTCCTCGAGATCGAAATAATTCTGCCAGCACCTGGCGGTCTTCAGTGAAAGCCCCCTGCCCGCAAGAACTGCCTCTTTAATTCTCTCCTCATCGTACATACTGAATAACCAGCACAGGGCATCCTGGTCGCCCTCATTCAGTAGCCGTTCAATTATAAAAATGTGGTTATCATGGATGTTCAAGTCCTCCACCCTTACGTCCCAGAAAAAAAGCTTCAACCATCCAGGGACCCCAACTGTATGATTCATGACCAACAACCCGTCCACAATTATTACCAATTAAGTATAGCACAAGAAGAACCTTAATTCCAGCATTTATCTCGTGTGACTTCCAGTCGTGAGTAAGGCTGGCCAATTTTTTGGCCTAATTTTAGAAAAAATGGCAACAAGGGCTGCTTTCGGAAATGAGCGTATGGTATAATGCCCGCCAGGGGTGTACGACATGCCAGAAAACAAAGGGCGCGGCTGCGTATATTACTTGCGTTATCATGTCGTCTTCTGTGCCAAATACGGTCATGCGATTATCAGATGGGCTGTGGAGAGCAGACTTAAAGAAATATTTGCGAGCCTTGCCAAAGAGCACGGTTTTGCTATAGTGGCCCTGGAAATAATGCCCGATCATGTTCACTTGCTGATCGATTGTACGCCACAGCATTACATTCCTGATATCATAAAAACCGTGAAAGGGAACACGGCCAGGTTTCTATTCAAGGAATATCCGTATCTGAAGAAGCGTCTGTGGGGAGGGTATCTATGGAATCCTTCTTACTTCGTGGCGACAGTCGGCGAAAACACGGAAGAAACGGTCCGGGAATACATCGAATCCCAAAAGGTGAGAGGTGAAAGTGAAAGATGACGGACAGGACCTACAAGGTGCGGATGTACCTGAAACCCAAGCAGGAATCGATGGCCAACCGGATCATCGGTTGCACTCGTTGGGTGTACAATCACTTTCTGGAGTGGCACCAGGAAATCTACAAAGCTGAGAACCGTTACCTCGGCTACAGGGAATCGTCGGAAATGCTGACGCTGATCAAGCATTCGCCCGACACCCAGTGGCTGGAGGAGGCCGACAAGTTTGCAGAACAGAACAGCCTGCGCGACCTGGAAGCGGCATTCACCAATTTCTTTGAAGGCCGGGCTAAATACCCGCGGTTTAAGTCGAGGCGGGAGGCCAAGCAGACCTACCGTACGAACTTTACAAACAACAACATCCGGGTTAAGGGGAACCGGCTGAAACTGCCAAAGCTGGGATGGGTGACGTTTGCGGCTGACGGCCGCGAGATCCCCGGATCCATAGTGAACGTGACGGTAACGCGAACCTCCACCGGGAAATTCTACGCCTCGATCCTGTGCCAGGTTGAGATAGAAGCCCTGCCGGCGACGGATAGTAAGATAGCGCTCGACCTGGGCCTGAAGCAGTTCGCGGTCCTTTCGTCGGGCGAGCCGATCGAGAATCCCAAGTATTTTGCCAAGGCGCAGAGGAAGCTGGCCAAGCTGCAGAGGCAACTTGCCAAGAAGAAGAAAGGCTCCAAAAACCGGGATAAGGCGCGCCAGAAAGTCGCGCGCCAACATGAGCACGTTGCGAACCAGCGCAGGGATTTTCTGCACAAGGAGTCCAAGAGGATAGTGGTCGAAAACCAAGTCATTGTCCTGGAGGATCTCGCGGTGAAGAACATGGTAAAAAACCGCTGTCTCGCAAAAGCTATATCGGATGCCGGATGGGGCGAATTCCGGCGCATGATCGAGTACAAGGCTGTGTGGTACGGGCGGACAGTGGTAATAGTAGACCGTTTCTTCGCGTCGTCGAAGCTGTGCAACCTGTGCCTAGAGAAGAACGCGATGCTGACTCTTTCCGACCGGGAGTGGAAATGTCCTAAATGCGGGACGGTCCA
>Ga0307376_10004392_pt1 | contig 12925 bp, 25 predicted proteins | sample TR2MG_FD_202536 | JGI IMG/M metagenome (GOLD analysis project Ga0307376, IMG submission 202536) | Soil microbial communities from Risofladan, Vaasa, Finland - TR-2 | ecosystem: Environmental > Terrestrial > Soil > Coastal area > Acid sulfate soil | place: Finland: Risofladan, Vaasa | collected... | reverse complement strand
TGAGCCTGAATACGGCATTGATTCAGGCGGTCTCAGCAACCAATCCAGATTACACCGCGAATCTGCCCGGTAGCCTGATCGAGGACTTATCCTCAACTGCTACAGGTGCGCTTTATACCATCGACCAAGCCAGGATAGATGCGGTCAACAATGTCACGCCTTATGGTGCCAATCCTTATGTGCTGTCGCAATTAGGCGCACAAGCCGGAATTCCTCAAGGTCAGCCGTACAATACGAGTGTCTATGTCACCTTCACCGGCCAAGCGGGATATGTGGTTGCAGCGGGTACGATCGTCAGTGATGGCACGAATCAATACACGACGCAGGCGAGTGCGATTATCCCTACAGGACTTACGACTGCGCCGGTTTATTGTGTATCCAGTTCCAGCGGTTCATGGGCTGTGCCCGCAGGATCCGTGACGACAGTTCTTATTTCCGTGCCATCCGCTTATACGTTGACGTGTACCAATCCACTGGCCGGCATTCCCAGCGGCGCCGCTGAACCTGTCGAGTCGTATCGCTCCAGAGTCTTGACAGCCGGACAAGTCACCGCACAAGGCACGGCAGCTTTCATCAGGACGCTTGTATCTGCCGTTCCCGGCGTTACGCCCAGGATTGTATCCGTCCTGCAAGTATCTGGCGGATGGGAAGTCATTTGTGGAGGGGGTGACCCTTACGAAGTAGCCGGGGCGATTTATCTCGGGGTGCTGGATTTATCCTCGATCGTCGGTTCTGTCACCACGGCGCGGAACATCACGACCACGATCACCGATTACCCCAATACTTACAACATCGTCTTTGTCAATCCGCCGAATCAAGTTGTTACCATTGCGGCGACGTGGAACACTACGCTGACGACCTTCAGTGCTGGCGCACAGGTGAATTCGCTCGCCGCTCCTGCCTTGGCCGCTTATGTCAATTCCATCACGGTAGGCCAGCCGATCAATGAACTGGAAATGGCCTATGTGTTTCAGGAATCCGTAGCCAGCGTTCTGCCTGCTCAATACTTGACTACGCTGACATTCGTGGTCACGATCAACGGAACAATAACTGCTCCCAGCGCTGGAACAAGCATTATTCCGGGCGATACAGAAAGCTATTTTTCATGCGCTGCTAACGCTGTGACGGTCACACAATGATAATCGAATCCTTCCCTGTGCCGCCCAGTACCGGAACGATACCGGACATTATCGCCGCCTACCCATATCAACAATATGCAGACGATGCGGATATTCAAGCCTTTTTTGCGGCTTATAATTCACTGGCTCAGGGATACCTTGATTGGTACAACTCAACCTTTCTTGGGCTTTATACATCATCCGCCATATCCGGATCATTGCTTGATTGGACAGCGAGTGGGATATATGGGATAGCACGACCAGTTCTGGCGACCTCATCCATTACAACAGACGGCGGATGGGATGCCGACCCATACAATACAATCTCATGGAACGGCTTTAACGTAACAGCCAGCGGGACAGCCGCGATTGCCGATGATGATATTTACAAACGCGTTCTGACGTGGATATTGTACCGGGGTGACGGCAAGCAAATGACCGTTCAATGGCTTCGTCGTAGAGTGGCTCGGTTCGTCTATGGCGCGAACGGAGCGGACATTGACATTGGCCTGATTCAGAACGTCAATATCACGATGGCATCCGGCGCGGTAACAATCACCGTCCCATTGTCGTCCAGCTCGACCGCACTACAAAACCTAATAGCGCAAAATATCCTGCCGCTCCCCTTTCAACTTACATTCACTGTGGTGACTTAATATGGCAAATTTCGTGTTTGCGAATAACATCAAAACAACGGTTGCGAGCGCATTTTCAAACGTGGCGACTTCGCTTACGTTGGCCTCATCTGTCGGACTTCCTACTTTATCAGCAGGGCAGGTTTTACCCATTACCATCAATGATGCGGCAACCGGACTCGTCTATGAAATCTGCTACGCAACGGCGATAACCGGCGCAACCTTGACGGTGACACGAGCGCAAGAGGGCACGGCAGCGCAGAACTGGTTGGTTGGGGATCGGGCTTATTGTGCGCCTACGGCATTGTCTGTCGCGCCGGTAAACGGAAATGGCTTAAATGTTTTTCAGGTTGCGAATGCGGTTGCCTCGAATGAGGCGGTTCCTCTTGCTCAGGCAGAAACATTAAGCACAACAGGAAATGCGGCAACAGCAACGAATGTCACTGGAAGTGCTGTTGTTACAGGCTTAGTGCAATCTGGAACGAATCCAAAAGCTAGAGCATATGTAGGCGGTACAGGGCAAAATCTTACCTCTGGCGTTCCGGTACAGGTTAATTTTAGTACTAATCTATATGCCATTGGAATAACTACAACAGGAGGGACTTTTACTCCCTCTGTGGCTGGGTATTACTCGGTAAGTTGGAATTTATCTGTAGATTCTAATGCAGCTATTACTGCCTTTGGTGTAACTCCTTATTTTAGTCTCACCTCAGAGGCCTATGGTTCTCAAAGTTTTACAGGGAATTTTGCATATGCTTCTGGGTCTATTGAGCGTTACTTTAATGGAACGACAGACAACTTCTATGTTAAAGTATCCGCTACGGGGACTGGTACACTTTCTATTACAAACGGCCTAACATGTGGAATGTTTATGCATTTAATTCCTTAGTGCCCTAAAACCCAACCCCAATGGAATAGTTATGAACAGTTGCTCCGACCTCTATGCCAATGGTGACAAGCTGAAATGGTGCGCAATTGCATGGAATGGAACGGTATTTGCGGCACTGGCAATTAGCGGTACCGGCAATCGCGTGATGACAACACCAGAGTATGCAGGATAACTCTTAAAACTTAGCCTGAACCCCAATCGAATAGTTATGCGCCACGTAGCCAACTTCAATCGCAATCGTTCCGTACTGAAACGGAGCGCGATACTTTTCTGGAAGCAATTTGGCTACGCCGAAATGCAGAACAGAGCCAACCAGAAAGTAGCGATTGACCGCGCCTATCGTTGGATGAAGTCCAAGATAGGAATTTTCTTCGTGCCATTGGTCAGGATTCTCTGCAATGGTGTGTGTTTGCAAGGCATCAATAGCCCACAAGGTTTGGAATGTGGCTTCACGGTAGGTATCACCAGTTGACCATTCATCAGCAAAAGCAGATGAAGAAACGAGCAGCAGTAAAGCAATGATAAAAGTTTTCATGGTGAGTGCTCCTATAAGCGTTGAGTGAGTATGTGGCAATCGGGAGTATAGGCTCCTTCAACTTACCCGCCCTCCGGCGACCACACGCTTATTATGCACAAATTGGGCTAAATGTCCACACATATCACCGCTCCGGCGGTTTTTTAACGTCCGAAAGGCAGGCAATGGATGATAACGACACTCCCGAATCACGAAGACGGCTCTCGGATCAGGAAATCGAAGAAATTAAAAAACAGCTCCTCGACTCGATCTACGCCGACATCGGAAAAAGCGTCATTAAAAAAGTTCTATGGGTCGGTGGGATTGTTCTCCTTGCAGTGTTTGCTTGGCTCGCAAAAGACGGAAAAATAACCATCAGCAGCTAGTGATGCGTGATACCGAATTTTTAAAACAGCAGATCGAATCCGCCCAGATTGAGCGTGAGATTCTGCATAGATGGAGTAAACCAATGAGCGCAAATTTTGATTTGGCATTTGACCGGCTGATAGGTAATGAAGGCGGCTATGTCAATAATCCTGCTGATCCTGGCGGTGAAACAAATTGGGGCATATCAAAGCGGAGCTATCCAAATTTGGACATTGCCACACTGACTAGGGATGACGCAAAGCAAATCTACCTGACTGATTTCTGGAACAAGGGGGGATTCGAGCAATTACCTTTTGCGCTTGGATTTCAGACTTTTGACATAGCAGTGAACTCTGGCATCACAGAGGCGGTAAAGCTGCTACAAGAAGCCGCTGGCGTTGTGGTGGATGGAGATATGGGGCCGCAGACTTTAGCCGCTATCGAAGCGAAAAGCCTGCCTGCATTGCTCATGCTTCTGGCCGCTGCACGGCTGGACTTCTGGCGCGGTCTTTCAACATGGGGATCATTCGGCGCGGGATGGGCTGGCCGGGCCGCTATAAATCTACGCTTGGCATCCAAAGACTTGTATCACTGAAAGGAATATCATGGCTTTCGATTGGAAATCAGTATTAGGGCAGATCGCACCAACTGCCGCAACCTTGCTTGGGGGGCCGTTCGCTGGACTGGCTGTTAAAGCGGTAGAAACTGCGCTCGGCACTACGCCTCCAGACGGAACGACACCAACCCTGTCAAGCCGACTTACCAAGATTCAGCAGGTCTTGACTCAAGGGCAAATGACCGGGGATCAGATCCTCGCGCTGAAACAGGCAGAACTGCAACTGCAAACCCATCTTGCCGACAACAATATCCAACTATCGCAACTCGAAGTAAGCGATGTAGAAAGCGCAAGAGCAAGAGAAATAGCGATCAAGGATAGCACCCCGCGCAATCTCGCCTATCTGCTCACGATTGGATTCTTCGGTGTGCTGGGATTCCTATTGGTTGGTACTATTCCCGCTTCCGGCCATGATGTTCTGCTTATATTAGTTGGATCGCTCGGTACAGCTTGGGCGGGAATGGTTCACTACTACTACGGATCGAGTCCTGGCAGCAAGCTCAAGGATGCAACGATTCATAGTTTGTCAAACTAGATGTCCATCTTGCTCGCAACCATCTGGGACGCATTCGCCATCATCGGACTGTTCACCGTAACGATTGCTGGTATATCAGGCGGTATCCTGATTGCGATGCTTTGGCAATGTCCACCTCAAGATCAATAGCCGGCAGGATTAACCAGCTTGTCGGGCTCGACCTTCTGGGATGCGGCCATGCTGTTAGCTCGTTCTTTTAATTGATGCGCAAGAACGAAATTCCCGTTCGATTCTGCTTCGTTTCCCAATTCCACCAGCACTTCCCTGCGCCACTGTGCTTTCTGCTCGTCGATCATCTCAACTATTTTATCTCTGCGGTAATCCGCTGATGGCTCCATAGTTACCGCAGTAGAGAATCCTAGTTGTGAAAGAATGCGAGTCGCTAATTCTGCTGTTGTCATCTCTATCTCCTAAATTGTACAAGTTGAGTGCAACTTACGTTTAGCTTCTAAATAGGCTTGATGCGCTTCTTGTTCCGTGTCAAATGCTCCGAGATGTTATGGTTGATACCATGACTCCAGTTTCCTTTTGATTCTATCGTCTCTATATTCCGCTTCGGTCAATTTAAATTGAGTGTTGTAAAGCTGCTGCTTTAACGCTTCAATTTCATCCTTGCGCTTTTGTGCCGCGTTGTATTCAGCAACCCAGCCGGGGAGCCAATCAAAGTGCTTTACTATTGCTGGCACTAAATCGAGTAACGCTGAAGTATCAATCTCGATGGTCGCGCAGTCTCCAGAAGTGCCATCTTGTTTGCGCGCTCCCCGGATGTTCACAACCACCCCATCATGCTTCGCCTCATACACGTTTATGAATGCCGGGTGGTCCCCGAATTTTGTATCTGTGTGTGCCACAATCAGTCTTTCCATTTCATTCTCCTTCAGTTCTTCTTCAGTTGGTCGGCGGTAGTAGTTCCAAGGATATAGTGAAATATCACCAGTCCAAGAAGTTCTGCCATTATCGAAGCAATAAGCTACTCCATCCACTTCCTTATCAAAGTGTCTAGGATGCCAGTCAACACCATTCTCACTAACCATCACCTGCTCATCCTTCTTGAAGTCAGCGTAGGGTGTTACTTCGATGAGGTTATAGGGGTTGTTAATGTTGTCAGCCCGCCGATACCCATATTCTGTAAACTTGTAAACTTCCCCATCGTCAAGTTCAATAGCTACAGGAAGGATACCTACACAATCAACTGCCAATACTCTCCTGAAAGCTCTACCATAAAACAGTCCATCCGGTGAGCTGCTCTTGTACTGCTTTCCCATTTCTACTTTATTTTTCATGGTCAGTCTCCTTGATGCTGTTGTTGTCTATATCTAGTTAGCCGCCTCCAGTTGCTCATAGAGGCGGCAAGCAAAATCACGCTGGAGAATATCCATCCTCAAACGCCTTGGCCGGAGAGAACGACTTGTATCCGTCCGCATAAACCACGTAGTAGCCGCCGACTTCAGGCTTGTGCTTGTGCATGTAGTTAGCGTCCACCTTAAACGGTGCATAGGCGGTTTCTTCCGGCGTTATGATGGCTGTTCCGTCAGTTTCTCGCTGCTCTTCTCGCGCCTTGTCGCTGTCGCGGACAATGCTCTTTATCTTCAGCGCCCAAACTTCTTTGTGGCATTTGTACTTGGGCATTTCTGCGCCACATTCGCAAACTTCTTGGCAATCTTCACTCATGTTGTTTCTCCTGTTGTGCCGCGCTTCGTAGAGGGTAGGCGGCTAACCCATCGCTCAACATCGGACGGCTTACAGCCGCCGAGTTAGCTTGATTTGTTAGATGCGAGGGCTTTTACTCCAATAATATACTTAACAAATTCATCCCTATCATCAGTTGTTGCAAACACGAATCTGGTCTCCCGTTCGCTTACATACCACTTAATAGGTAGGTTAGTTAATTCATCAAATTCCTCCCGCAACCGCGCATTGTCAGCCTGAAGCTGCTCGGCTTGGGATTGGAGTTGCGTTACTTGGTCGCAGAATCCACCTTTAGAGTAGGTATCCTCATAAGCTCTGGCATTTCTTAAATCTGTATCTGCTGTTGATTCGGAGCTTGATTTAACGCGTGGTTGAACCTCAAAACCTCGTTGAATTAGCTCAGCAATTAGTTCTTCGTTTGTACTGCTTCCAAAGTAAACGCTCATCTCATCTCTCCTTCAGTTCTTCTTCGGTTGGTCGGCGGCAGTAGTTCCAAGGTACTGCTTTCCCATTTCTACTTTCTTATTCATGGTTAGTCTCCTTAGTTATTAAATAACTACTCTGCGGACGGCGCGAGCGCGGAGCGTGGTGCGCTTGCGGCTGAGGTTCTGACCGCCGTTGACGAAGTACTGATACCAGGCAAAACCAGCATTGGCTGCGTGCTGCGTATTCGACCAATACCATTCCTCTTTGAAACGGTCTTTCAGGTGAGCGAACAGCATGGATTGCTCAACCCGATCCGGAAGGTCTCCGCCGATCGATTTGGCCCATTCCATCTGGGTATTCCAGTCGGCATCGTCATTGTCGCCATCCAGTAGAATGATGTGATGGCCGGTGCCGTCCGGATTGATGATCGCGCCGACGTAAATTTCGCCATCGTTGAGTTTAGGTATTTTCATGGTTATTCTCCTTGCTTGTTAGGTGTGGCTACGATTTTTTCTACACTCTTTATTGTTCCGTTTGGGTAATATTCAATTTTCTTTACAGCAGGACACTGGCCTATGTGTTGATGAGGCCAAGCTCCACAATATGGGCATTTTGGTAACTCTCCGGCAGTATTATTCATTATGGCTGCTCCTTGATGATGGCTTCGAGTTCTGCAATCTTCTCCTTCAACTCCACCTCAGCCGGTATTTGCGCGTGGACGAACATAGGCCAGTAACCTAATGGTAGTTGGTTAGCTTCACTCCACGAAATTCTGTGAGATAATGTTCCACCATCATTTTCTTCAACGACCACTAGCAGCACAGGCTCATCCGCATCAGACACACGTATGCGCTCTTCCAGCTTGGCAATTTCGTCCAAGTATTCGTTTCGTGTGGCAGTATCTTCCGCGATTATCTGATTGTAAGTGCTTCGTACTTGATTCATAGTTGCTTCCAGTTCCTTGTTGCGCTGGCTGAAAGCATCATTCTGCTCTTGCTTTATTCTCATTAGGTTTCGGCAAGTTTCATTTTCGGATTGCAACTCCTTGTTGCGCTGGTTGGCGGCGTTGAGTTGCTGGATATATGCTAATCCTGTGTCTGCGTTATGCACGTGCCCACATTTGTTGCAGATAGTATTGCAACCGGACATATAGCTGCATCCAATGCGGAAGTGACCGCTGCATTGATTATTTTTCAGCCTGTCAATCTCCGGCTGCATCGCAGTTTGGGCTGCTTGCCAAAGCTCCAGCGGGATGAATCGCATATCGTCAGGTAATGAACCCTCCTCAGCAGTAGCATCAGGATGCTTCTTTACAATGTCCTCAAATATCTTGCAGATTTCATCTTCGCGTTGCTTGTCCATCATTCGCTCCTTTTATTCGTCATCATCCCAATAGCTCATTTCTGAATCAGCAGCCCCTTCTGGGTCATCAGCAAAATCACCATCTACATCTTCTTCCAGCTCAATGATAGCGAGATATGCTGCATCCTTCTCTGGTAATCCAGTGATTGTTTGGAACTGTACGCTACATCTTCTCAACCATTCATCCTTGTCCATCACTCTCTCCTAAATAAATTGCAGCACAGCCGCACCGATAACCACCAGCACGGCCAGAAGTATCCAGCACCATACAGCGCCCTCGAATAAATCCTTTGGTTCATTGTCTTGGATCATGTTTAATCAGTAGCTATAGAAGCGGTAAGCCCTGCAAAAATAGCGAATACGAATGCAACGTAATACGCTACAACCCATTGTTCTGCATAATGCGCGAGTGTTGCCGTTGCGATACATCCCGCAAAGGTAATTAGTCCGAAAGTTGCCCCTGCCGCTTGTTTAAGTTTCATATCATTCTCCTTAAAATGTTGATTCTCTTTCTACGCTGTTGAGCTATCGTGAGCTGGGGCGGTTAGGCATCTTCGGCAGTTACAAAAGAACCGTCAGGCTTAAGCTCCATAATCTTTTTGCCGCAACACCCATATTCAGCAATCCACACTGGCGTTAGTTCTCCCATTACAAAGTCTCCACCTTTGTATCCTTTAAACACCTTACCCATTGCTCCTTTGCACATATCCAGCGCATCCGAAACTTTTACCTTATCGCCAGCCTGTTCAAATGCAAGGTCAGAGTAATATCCCCTGTAACTATGAGGCTCTTTGATGCCATCAATAAATCTATATTGAGGCATACACTCAAGAGCGGTTATCAAGTAGCCCAATGTCATTTGTGTTTCAGCACGTTCGCGCATCAACTTCGCATTCATTCCATCAATCAATGCTTGCATGTCCATCTTCAATCTCCAATCCTCTAAATATTCCCGCCACCGTAAAAACATAAATAACGAATCATCCCTGCATCCGATGCACAGTAATATACGGCTTAGGTTTCGTAATCCTCGCTTCGTACCTGGGCCGGTCGAGCCATTCACTGTACGATCCAAACTCCGGCGAACGCACGGCATAAACAATCCGATGGACACGTTCAGTCGGTAGTTTAGTCTTGCCCATCACCATCAGGAATCCGGCTTGCTCCCGGCGCTTCAATTGCTTGGTTACTGCGCGCTGATTCGTATCCTCGTCTCGAACAAATGCGCGAAGATGGAATATGTCGAAATGGGCATAACGCATATTCGCTATCAGGTAATTCGCCAGTCGAGCCAATTGCGATTCGGGTAGCAAAGTTGATGCGCGCTTGGATAGCGATTCTTTGCTTAGGGGGATTCCTTTGGGCCAGGGCATTATTCTTCTTCCTCCAGTCCCAGCCTAATCTCAATCTCATGCAGCCACTTTTCCTGCCCTGATGAAATGGTGCGGAAATTTTTAACGCTCGGGAGAAATTCAAACTTCTCTTTGCTGGATAGATCACTTCCGACCGCTTCATCCATGATGCGCTTTACTCGCTCTGCTGGGGTCATGGCTACAATTTCCTTGATAGACGCCCGCTTTCGCGGGCACCGCATTTACTTCACTGAATACTTGCCGACTGCAACAGGTGCCAGATCACCGCCAAGCGATTCCTTAATGATTCCAACAAGCTCTTGCGCCATTTGTTCTTCGTGTTCCTCGATCTTGATGATACGAAGGTTCACGGCAGGCTTGTCGCCACCGGTCAGGATACCCAGGCGCATGACAAATACACGCGGTTTTATATCGTTGTATGGCTTGCAGGTGAATACGATCTTGGTCGGCAATGGTTCCGTGCTGGTAGCATGTACGCTCTCGAATGCGCTCTTGCTGGCGCTGAGTTGCTTTTCTTCGCTCTCCAGCTTTTTCAGCGATTCAATGGTGATCTTGCGAACTGCCGCAATAGCTCTGCTACTGGGTACAGCATCGGTCTCATGGAAGCACTCAATACAATCAACCCAGTCTTCAATGAATTCAGCGACGGCGCTTTGTTGGCGCGCAGATCCATCTGCATACATGCGAAGCGAAGAATATGCTGCCGTGCGTTTTAGTTCTAGAACTGCGGTGTTATCAGCATGGCCCGGTTCTTCTGGTGTGCCAAGATTCAGCACAGATACGGCAGTCATATTGTCAGGATTGACAAACACGGCCATGCCGCGCTCGGCATTGGTTCCTGTGTAATCCGCAAAGTCCTTAACAATGCTGGTAACCATGTTGCCGCGCATGCGGCGCCGGTATTTCAGGTACTTCTCCATATCGATCAGCGTGAAATCGTTTGGCAAGGCAACCTGGCCGTGCTGCTCCCGGTCGATAGCTGCGTTTGCCGCCGAGATTGCTTGCGCCTTGGCAAGCTCTTGTATTGCGCCTTCTGTAAGCATGATGATATTCCTTATATTAAATAATCAGTTTTGTAGATCCGGGGGAATTACTTGGTTATTTCGCCGGTTGATTTGTCCAGAAAAGAAAGCTGGTTCTCTGGTGCCAGTGACAGTCGGCCGTACTTTCCGACATGCATCGCCGTAGTGCGCTTCTCTTCTTCGCCAGCCTTGCCGTTGAGGGTAGGGCGCGAGAATTTCAGCCGGTGCTCACAATGAACCTGGTTGGTGCCGGGGATCTTCTTGAAACTGAATTCAAGCGATACCGTTCCTACGCGATCATTGTCCACGGATGCCGCGGCCACTTGAGACAATGCCAGCGACAGCTTGCGCTCCAACACGCCGCCATCCAGGTCGGAAAGGAATTCCGGTACATTGGTACCAGAATCATTGTCTAGTGCTGCGCGCTGGGTTTGTGCTGCTTGTTGCGTTTCTTTTTCCATCATACTTCTCCTTATTTATCCGATTGAATGGAATCGGCACCATTTTGCTTAGATTTACCGCACTCAGGACACGCCGAACCCATCACGCCAACATACACATGTCCAAGTGGGCACTTGCAGAGACGGTCTTGCATGTATGGGGGAACGGGCGGGACTCCGCCTGTCTCGTATAGGTTCATGCTGCCTCCACTATGGTTGTTTTTGATTCGTCATACTGCTGAATTCCCCATGCCAGCGCATAGCAGCACCAGATGAATCGGTAGGAATAATCGTGGATAGTGTGTTCAAAGAAATCCATGAAATAGAAATTTCCAATATCTTTGTTGACGTAGTGATTGAAGTCGAATGCTGCTGCTGTCTTGCGATAGCCGTTACCATCACCGTCTGCACCCAGTACCACTGACATGACTCCATCCCAAAGGTCGCGCCGCTCTTCTTTGGTAGTTTGATGCAGATGGTCACGTAGCCAATATTTTAGGTCGCCTATGACAGCGGCTTCGAAAAGGTCTTCACTGAATTCCTTGTACCCATCGCACTTGTCTACCGCTTCTAGCTTTTCACCCCAATAACCGGGGTTAATTGCTAAAGTTTGGCCGCTCTTTAGGTACATGTGCTCGCGGTCCGTCCTGAAAAATTCAAACATATCTTCAAGTCTGCGGAATACATACGTCCCCATGTCGCCGGTGTAGCATAGGTATCCAGGCCAAGTTATCAGACTGAAATGATGATTCATCGTGCCAGGTTCTTTAAACATGATGTGTCGATTGATTCCGTTATCAAACAAAACGTGCATTTCGTGCGCATACACGTCTTTTAAGAACTCCTGCTCTGTGCGCCGTTCAATCATGCTGCCTCCCTTGCTGCAAATTCAATATCACCGCGAAACTCGGCCAATATCCAGTCCAGCGCCACGGATTCATTCACGCCGAAATGTGCAGAGATACAGCCGATTATTGCGGCGCGGGTAGGGCGGACAAGCCGTTCATTCCAAGCCTCAGCTTGAGCTTTATCAGGATCGACATTGGCATTGGCTGCGTTGCACTTATAGCATCGAGGTGCATCTATTGGGTAGACATGGTTGCACTTCCAGCACTGTGTAGTGTTCATGCGGCCTCCGAAAAAGTTAAACGCTTGTAAATTGCGCGGGTTCTTGAAACGTCATCCTTGCAATACTCCATCACCTTTATAGGATCAACCGGCCATGTATCTGCGACCATTGATCCGTCGAATCCATCCTTTCCAGCAATGCCGAACGCCTTACATAGCTTGTCCATGCTCACGCGCTTTTCCCGATCCGCAGACCACATCAGCATGGTATCGGCTATACAGCTATCCCACGGCTTTGCGTTCATGGCTCGATAAATATCCGTCTGAGGTTTTATGCCATGAATGATAGAGCGATGTTTCAGAAATGGCAGATCGAACCCGGCCACGTTATGACCGATGACGGTAAGCGGAGTGGAGGTAATGCAACCGGAATACTGTACCTTTACATATTCGCTCACCGAATCATAAAAGTCATGCAGCATTTGAGATTCCGAGATTGATACGTCCACCCCGACAACCTGAATTGGCCCATCATCAAAAGCCCACGCAATACACGCTATGCTGCCATACAGCCCATCGAACGAGGTCTTGCTTACAATGTCCTTAACAGCTTGCTCTTTGTTCGCTGCGAGCCATTTTGCGATGCTCTCTGGCTTATTGTATTGCCCGGGCGCGGTTATTGTGGCGGCGACATCTGCGATGAATTTCGGATCGCTGCTAGGCAAAGTTTCTATGTCGATAGTGATATTCATTGCGGTATATCCTCCAGTTGTGCTTCTTTTTCAATTTTCTCGATAGCCAATTTGCATTCATCTTTAAGTGCGGCAAGAGCATGTTGAGTGGGTTTGTCCAGCTTTCCCCATGCAGCAGCT
>Ga0307376_10004391_pt1 | contig 12927 bp, 12 predicted proteins | sample TR2MG_FD_202536 | JGI IMG/M metagenome (GOLD analysis project Ga0307376, IMG submission 202536) | Soil microbial communities from Risofladan, Vaasa, Finland - TR-2 | ecosystem: Environmental > Terrestrial > Soil > Coastal area > Acid sulfate soil | place: Finland: Risofladan, Vaasa | collected... | reverse complement strand
CCAAACCGCCGATCTATCGGCTTAAAGGAGGATATAAAATGAATAGAATCACCGAACGGCAGGTCATCGGGACTTTTTACAAGACCCTGTCCCAGGACATCGGCGCGAGCTGGATCGGCGGCCTGTCCAATTATTTCACGTCCGACCAGGCATCCGAGGAGTACGCCTGGCTGGGCATGGCCCCGGCCCTGCGCCAGTGGGTGGGCGGCCGTTTGGCCAAAACCCTGCGGGAAGCCGGCCTGACCCTGACCAATGTGCATTACGAGGCCACCCTGGATATCCTGCTCCGGGATCTCCGCCGGGACAAATCCGGCCAGGCCCTGATCCGGATGGCGGAGATGGCCCGGCGGGCCAACGCCCATTGGGTGAGCCTGCTGTCCACCCTCATCGCGGCCGGTGAAAGTACGGTCTGCTATGACGGCCAGTACTTTTTCGATACCGACCATTCCGAGGGCGATTCCGGAACCCAGAGCAACGACATCACCGTGGACATCTCCGCGGTGCCGGCGGAAAACCACGGAACCACCACCCTCCCGTCGGTGGAGGAAATGCAGTGGGCCATCTTCAAGGGGATCGAGGCCATTATCGGATTCAAAGACGACCAGGGCGAGCCCATGAACGAGGACGGCACCCAGTTTCTGACCATGGTGCCCATGACATTCATGCAGGTGGGCCTCCAGGCCGTGGCCACGCCGTACCAGGTGTCCTCCAGCCAGCTGGCCCTTTCGGAGCTGCAGCGGGATTTTTCCATCAAGGTGGTTCCCAATGCCCGGTTCACATGGACCGACCGGTTTCCGGTGTTCCGAACAGACTCCAATGTCAAGGCATTGATCCGCCAGGAGGAGACCAAGGTCAGCCTAAAGGCCAAGGGCGCCGGCTCGGAATACGAGTTCGACAACGACGCCTGGCAGTTCGGCATCGATACCTGGCGGACCGTGGGGTACGGGTACTGGCAGAACGCGTGCCTGGTGACGTTGACGTAAAAAAGGAAAGGCTGAAGGTGAAAGGTTAAAGGTGGAAGGTAGAAGGTGAAAGGTAAAAGGTTTTTGCTTTTCACCCTTCACCCTTCAGCCTTCAGCCTTCGGCCTTCTACCTTCAATCTTCAGCCTTCTACTTTTAACCTGAAAATCCGGAGGATTTTTAATGAAGGAATATATCACGACCCAAACCGTGGATCTGTACACCGGGCTGATCGGCCTGACCAAAGAGCAGGCCCAGGTCCGGGGCCAGGCCTTGAGCGAGGTCCGAAAAGGCGTTTACGAGATCATCTTCCCGGTGCAGTTCAAGGCCGGGGAGTTGATCAAATTGGCCGACCCGGACAAGGGGACCCTTCCCAAGCTGGATTTGGGCCCCAGGGAAAAGGCCAAGGCCGAGGCCGAGGCCAAAGCAGCCAAGGAAAAGGCGGATGCCGAGGAAAAGGTCGAAGCGGAGTCCGGTAAATGACCCTGGTGTCCGACGATTATGATTTTTTCGGCGCGGCCGGCACCTACACCCCATTCGGGGGCGCCCCGGTTTCGGTAACGGTGATGGTCAACGAGGATTTCGACCGGGAAAAAACCCCTGACGGGATCCTGCACACGGCGGAGATTTCCATCCAGCAGGCCGAGGTAGCGGCCCGGCCCGGGTACCGGGACACCATCTCGGTCACCGACGGCGCCGGAACCACCCAGACCTGGACCGTGGTCCCCGACGGGGTCAAGGAACTCAGGGCCTTTGCCGATTTTGCCGGGGAATGGGTGTGCAAGGCCACCCGGGCTGAACGGCCGCAGTGGTGAAAGTGAAAGGCTGAAGGTGGAAGATTGAAGGTAGAAGGTAAAAGGTCTTTGCTTTTCACCCTTCAGCCTTCAGCCTTTAACCTTTTACCTGAAAATCGGAGATTTTCATGAACATCAACACCCTCATCAACAGTTTTGCCGAGGCCCTGGCCCAGTCCGCGACGATCAAGGCCTGGACCCAGACCAACTACACCAAAGATCACAAGGTATTTGTTGGCCTGGACACCCGGGACCTGCCCGGCGAGGACGATTGTCCGTATTTTGTCATCTATCCGGGCCGGAAATACGGAGGCCAGCACCGGCGGGAGCGGCACCAGGAGGTGGAGCTCATCGCCTGCCTCTACGACGCCACCACCCGGGCCCACGGGGCCATCGCCAACATCATCGAATATACCGGGGTCCAGAATATTGAGACCTTCCGGAAATTAGGGGAAACGGTCATCGCCGGGGTGGACATCGGGAACGCGGCCCTGGCCGTGGTGGACATCGATTACGAATTGACCGACAGCTTTCCGTTTTTCATGTGCGGGACCCTGTTCGACGTGTGGGAGTCGGTGACCCTCGGGTCGGATCCGCTTTTGTAGAAATATGGAAGGTGGAAGGTAGAAGGCTGAAGGCTGAAGTTTAAAACCTTTTACCTTTTACCTTTAACCTTTTACCTTTAACTTGAAAATCCGGAGGATTTTACCATGACTCAACAACGAGGCGTTAACGCTCAAATTTTAATGGGGTTTGAAAATGTGGCGTTCGGCACGGTGTCCACTGTCGGGTTTGTGCTGCCCATGAACACCTGTGGGATAACCGGGGTCAAGGCGAGAAATTCGCCGGCCACCCTCACCGGGACCCGGAACACGGTGGCGCCTTTTGCCGGCAACCAGGACGTGAACGGGCCCATTGTGATCCCGCTCGATTCGGCGGCCATGATTTACTGGCTCATCGCCATGTTCGGGGACCCCACGTCCACGGGGGCCGATCCCTATGTGCACGAATTCAAAGTTCCCTCATTGATGCCCAGCTTTTCCCTTGAAAAAGCCTTCACCGATCTGGCGTCCGCCGTGTATGAAAGGTACGTGGGGTGCAAGGTGCAGTCTTTGGGCATGACCTTCGGCGGCGACGGCGAACTGGTGGGAAACATCGCCATACTGGGGGCGCAGATGAGCCACGAGGCCGCTGCATTCGACGCGGCCCCGACCACGGTGACCCTGGCCCGGGTGGAAAACTTCGACGCGGCTATCTTGGAGGGCGGCGGGGCTCTTTCCAACGCCACGGAACTGTCGATCAATCTCGATTTCGGGCTGGACCCGAATTCGTTCGTCATCGGCGGCGGCGGGATCCGGGGGGACATCCCCGAGGGCCTGATGGCCGTCACCGGAAAAGTGACCACATTGTTCGAGGACAAATCCCTTTTAGACAAAGCTACCGGCGACACCGCAACATCCCTCAAGATCACTGTCACCGCATCGGCCAGCTCCATTTTGGAATTCGAGATCCAGGAGCTGCTCTATTCGGTCAACGGTGTGCCCATCGAAGGTCCCCAGGGTCTTTTGGTGAACTTAGATTTTGTCGGGTACTACGCGGCCGGGGGAGAGGCCAGCAACATCGTGGCCCGGGTGACGAACGCTGTGGCGAGTTATGATTTGATTACCTAAGAAGGTGGGAAGGTTAAAGGCTGAAGGCTGAAGGGAAAAGCAAAAACCTTTTACCTTTCGCCTTCAGCCTTTAACCTTTAACCTTCAACCTAAAATGCGGAGCATTTTACCATGAGAACAAAACACGGCATCGAGGTCCGGGGACTGACCCGGAAGGAAATCAAAGAACTCAAACCCAACGGGTTTTTTTTGGGTTTTTACAACCCGCCTGTGGGCGATCTGGAAAAAATGGACGAAGGCATCGAGCGCGTTCTGGATAAGGAAAAATTCGAGGACCTGGAAAACGAAAACTACTTCAAGACCCTTCAGGTATTCCGGGCCATCTGCGCCGAGACCTACGGGGCCCAGGACGAGGAAAAAAACTTGCCGACGTCTGGGGATGGTACTCAGACGGAAAAAGAATAGACTACTGCAAGGCGTGCAAGGGGTCCCAGGGGAAAGAGAAAACGGGAAAGAGGAAAGACCCGCCCTGCGGCACCTGCGATTACGGGGTGCAGAATGCGCCGCCCCTGATGCCGGAAAACTTCGAGGCCTGGGAACTGTGGCAGAATGTCGGGACCCAGTGGCGGGCCGGGCCGGCGGGGCTCATCGGCCTGGATTATTCCGAAGTAAGGGCGGCGGCCGAAATGCTGGACATCGATCTGTCGCCGGCCATGTGGCGGAAAATAAAGAAGCTGGAAAGGGCAGTTTTGGAATCCTAAATTCCAAATAACAAAATACAAATAACAAATAAATTCCAATGACCAAAAAAGCAAATAACAAACAAAAGACTTTAAAGCGGTTTGGGATTTTGAATTTGTTATTTGTTATTTGTTTGAATTTTGGTGCTTGAGATTTGTGATTTAAGGAAAAAACTATGCTTGATTCCAAACTGATCGGGCTGAAACGGCTTCAAAAGACTCTCAAAACAGCGGGAGCCAAGAATGAAAAGGCCCTGTCCACCGCGGTCAAGGTGGAGGGGTTCCGGCTGATGCGGCTTTTGAAAAAGCAGATCCAGGCCGGGGCTCCGGGCGGGGCGAAGTTTGCGCCGCTCACCTACCTGTCCCGCTTGGGCGGCGGGGGCAGTCGTATGCGGCCCAATAAACCGCTTAGGCGCCTGGCCGTTGCAGTGCGGTATCATGTTCCGAAACAGAGCCCCATCGAGATGCACGTGGGCTGGACCGGGCCGAGGGTGAGCAAGTCCTGGAAACGGATCGCCCAGATGCACCAGGAAGGGTTCGACAGGCCCATGACCGAAAGCCGGCGCCGGTATTTTCTGTTCAAGGGCGCGGCCATGTCCAAGCGGTCGGCGGCCCGGAAATATCTGTTTATCAAGCCGGGAACCACGCAGTTCAAGACCCCGGGCCGACCCATTATGGAGCCCTTCTGGCGGTCCGAGAAGGATCGGGCGTGGCGGAATATCCGGCGGAATTATCAGCTGAAACTGAGAGGACAACGGATTTAGTCAGTGAAAGGTATAAGGCTGAAGGCTGAAGGGTGAAAAGCAAAGACCTTTTACCTTTTACCTAAAAATGCGGAGCATTTTCCCATGGATCAGAAATTAGAAATCATCCTATCCGCCAAAGACCTGACCCAGCGGGCCTTTACGTCGGCATCGGCCCGGGTGCAGAAGTTCACCTCCAATGTGTTCAGCATGCGCGGGGTCCTGGTGGCCACGGCCGGAGTGGCGGCTATGGGCGCGTTCGTGAAAAAGTCCATGGAGACCGCGGACGCCATCGGCAAGGCCGCCGACGCCATCGGCATTTCCACCGGTACCCTGCAGGAATACCGGCACGCGGCCCGGATCTCCGGGGTTGCGACTGAATCCCTGGACAAAAGCATCGGCCAGTTTACCAAACGGGTGGGCGAGGCCCGGGCCGGTACCGGCGCCATGATCACATTTTTAAAACTGTTCGATACCCAGCTGCTCTCCAACATCCAGAATTCCAGATCCACGGACGAGGCCCTGGACCTGGTGTTCAAGCGCATGGGTCAGACCGCCTCGGCCACGGACAAAGCCGCCCTGGCCAACGCCGCATTTGGCCGTTCGGGCATTACGATGGTCAACATGGTCAAGGACGGCGCCGCCGGCCTGGCCAAACTCCGCCAGGAAGCCCGGGACCTGGGCATCGTCATGGACGACCATCTCATCCGAAACAGCGAAAGAGCCAACGACGAAATCGAAAAACTGACCCGGGTCATGAAAGTCCAGTTCATGTCCGCGGCCGTGGGCCTGGCCCCCGAGATCGCCCGGATCGCACAGAACACGACGGACTGGTGGAAGGCCAACCAGGCGCTGGTCAAAACCGAGGTGGCCGAATACGCCAACAAAATTAAAAACGCCCTGGTCAAGATCTGGGAGGTCATCAGCTACGATCCGGCCATTTTGGAATGGGGCCTGGTGGGCCTGGCCATCGGCGGGAAAAAATGGGGGGTGATCGCCGCCGGCATGGGGCACATGGCCACTTGGTCCGGGAACCTGGCCAAAGCCCTGGGACTGGCCTCCCAGGGGATCCTGGAATATTCGGAAATCGCAAAGGCCAATTTTGCCGAACTGGAGGCCATGGTCAAAAAAGGCGAATCACTGCTGGCCGGCCAGACCACGGGCAAGATCGGCCCGGATACCAAAGGATATGAGATTTATCAACCCCCGGCCCCGACACCCGGACCCCCGGCCCCGGGCGGCGGCGACGACAAAGCCGCCCTGGCCGAATACAAATCCCTCATGAAAGAGGTGGAAAAAGCCCAGGCCGAATTTCAGGCCGCCCTGGTGATACCCCAGGGCACCGGCGCGACGGTAGACGAACAGCTTCGCCGGGACGTGGGAAAATATACGGCCGGGTTCGACCAAACCCAAGAGGATATCGAAAAATCCAAAGAAGCCTATGCCGCCATGTTCGAGGACCTGAAATTTCAGTCCGCCGATTACTATGCCTGGAAAAAAGAGCAGCTCACGGCCCAGGCCGACGCCTATGCGGAATCCACGGGTCAACGCCTGTTGTCCGAGCAGTGGCTCAATGAGCAGTTAAAGGAGCTGGACGCCGAGCGGCTGGCCGCGCAAGAAGAAACCAGCCAATTCCTGATCGATCTATCTGAGCGGACTTCCGACGCCATCGAGGATACGTTTTCGGACTTGGTCTACGACCTCAAGGACGGGTGGAAAGACTGGCAGAGTTATTTCAGCAAATTGTCCGACAGCTTGTGGCGGATCACCAGCGACATCGTCGGCCAGATGATCAAGGAATGGCTGTTCGGCACCGCGAAGACCACGGCGGCACTGGCGACGGAAGGGGCGCAGGTGGGGGTCCTCACCCAGCTATATTGGTTACTGGCCGCGGCCAAGGCGGCGGCCGGTATGGGCGGCGGCATGAACACCGGCGCCCCGACCCATGTGGGCGCCGGCGGCACCACGGCCTTTGGTATGGCCGGCGGCGGGGACGTAGAAAAGGATAAGATTTATTTAATCGGTGAAAAAGGCCCGGAAATTTTCGTGCCGACGGGATCCGGGACCATCATCCCCAACCAGAACATCCGGAACATGGCCACGTCCGAAAGTAAAAACGTCACCATCCACAATTCCATTTCCATCGGCCGGGCCGACGAGCGGACCGCGTCCCTACTGCTGATGCAGATCGAGGACGTGACCCGGCGCGTTTTAAGGGAGGAAATGAGATGAAGAAGGCGAAAGGTGGAAGGTAGAAGGGTTTTAACCTTCAGCCTTCAGCCTTTCACCTTTAACCTGAAAATACGGAGCATTTTACCATGATGGTATTGGGCGGATATACGTTTGTTTTGAACCCGCTGGACAGCGTGCCCATGGTCAACAAGGCCAAGCGGGCCAACGCCATCGACACCCTGGGGGGCGTGGCTTATTTTTCCTGGGGCACGTTCCAGGGCGGACAGGTCGTCCCGCTCAAATGGAACAAATGCCCCACGGCCCAGTTCAACCAGCTCAAAACCCTCTTTGAGGCCGACGCCCAGGTGGTCTGGAACCCCGAGGACGGCAGCACCTACAACGTGGAGATCATGAGCCTTGCCGGCGATTACCACCTGTCCGCCGGCGCCGGCGCCGCATACCGGAAAAACGTGGAAATGAAACTGCTCATTATGTCGAAAGTGTAACCCGTAACCCGTAACCCGGAACTCGAAACATGTCTATCACCCTAAACGCCACATTAAAAACCGCCCAGGACGGCATCAATCACAGGCCGATTGCCAAAATAATCAGTTCTCCGATGGGGGAGATCATCCCGACACAGGGCAACTACTTCAACACTTTAACAAGTCCGGAATCAGAACCGCACATCATATCGCAGTCAACGGGTCGGCTGGGAGTCGTGATGGAACGAAATTCCGCGATAAAATATCTTTACACTCCGACAGATCGAAGTGAATGGATTGAAGTCGGGATTTCGACCCCATATGCCCTTGCATCTCAAGATCCCTGCGTCGTTGAATTGGCAAACGGGAATATCGGAATCATATACACTACCAGCCAAACGATGATATACTATAATGTCATCACGCCGACCGGGGTTGCCGTTTCCGGGCCGACATTACTTTATGATGCCGGGACAAACTGGGTGGCAAATCCTTATGTGATAAGACTTGCCGATGATTCCTATTTGCTGGTGTATCCGGAGGGAACTGGGGTGCCTCCCAGCGAATCCAATACCTATTCATTAAAAAAGCGGACATCCGGCGATTTCGCATCGTGGGGGTCTGCCGCTGATATTACGCCCACCGCATTCGCGTCGGTTCGATATTGCAACAATCCGAATTTGGTACAAGTAACGAGCGGGCGCATATTCCTGCATCTCGATTATCTCACCCAGTACACGAATGCCACGGAACTTAACAACATTTACATGATGTACTCGGATGATAACGGTTCCACATGGTCTGCCGCTGAAAAAATCACGAATTACACTACCCTTGGTGAATCCGGTACTCATCCCACTGCCGTTGAAAAAGACGATGGTGATTTAATCTTCATGTATGCGGAAAAGTCCCTTGTGAAAATGCTCGATGCAAACATGACGGGATATCCGTATAGTGAAATAGGCAGTGGGAAAATAACTTTCGATGCTGATAACTGTCAGATTGCATGGCATCACTATGGTACAACTGGTTCGCCAACCGGTGTGACGCTGATCGATGTGAATGCTTGGGAATGGCAAAGGACAATAACGGATGTTACCATTCCTGCTATTTATGGAGCCTTCGGGATAATAGCCGAGTCATTTTGTGAATGGTCGGCTTTTTTGGTTGCCGTCGATTATGCAGTTCAGGCTTATAACCACATTACAGAGGCATCGAAGATATATAGATGGGGTGGAACTTCAACTGAAAGGGCTGGAGTAACTTATCTCATCCAAAAAGACTGTGGATATGCCAGTATGAGTCAAGAGCATCTTATAATCGTTGAACGTGCCGGTCAGCAACAATTATGGATCTATCATCAATGTGCTGGGTATGGTTCATATGATAATTCACTCGGCTGGATCGATTTAAACGAAATAAAAGATCCAATAACCGGACTCTATGATTACCATGAAGAATGGGGACATGCAGTCCCAAATGTAACAATCTGGTCAGGGACATTACATGGTTCAGCAACCCGATGGGATTATAACCACGATTATTTGATATTTCATAGCTGGGGCTCAACTTTTTACGAGTCTCTTTGTTATGGGATAGGGGTATTCAGTCCTGCATCCGGGAATTTTATTATCTGGCTTGACATAGACGAAAATTCTGGATTTCCACGAACAGGTGCCAGAGACCTTGCGATGATGGGGGATGATATATATTTTTCATTTCCCTATTTGTCGGATGATCCGGATAAGCGTGGCCTTGGACACTGGCATGCAGATACTGGGATCGTGACTTATCACCAGCCGACATGGGCAACTGTGGATGACTATCAACTGGATCACTTTGTTGATATGGGGGATGGCAGAATTTTGATGGCCAGCAACAATACCATTGCCAATGGTGGCGGGGTTGTCATTTTTGATACTGTCACTGAATCATTTGAGATAATAAACGATGATACATATCCGGGTTTTGGACGCACCGGTGCAGGTTGGGAAAGTCTTGCATATGATCCGGCAACCAAAACAATATATGCTCTATATGAGAACACTCTTGTTGCTTTTTCAGAATATGGTCCATACAGCACCTTGCTGCAAAACGAGGTCGATAATGTTGGCAGTACCATTGATCACGGTGATCAGATCACATGGAGTTATCACACATTTGAATATCAACCCAATATTGTTTTGGATGAAGATTTTATTTTATGGGGTGTCTGGCAACATCTTCAGGACGGGATGGAGTATTCTGCAAATTGGGCAAATCTTCTATATGATATAGACATGACGGATGATATCAGCATCGAAGATCCGATACAAATAAAATGGGATCTGGAAAAAATATCACAACTTAGCATCTCCTTTGCGAAGGGGCATTTGTATGATCCAAGTAATCTGATGTCAACTCTTTCGCCGTTTTTAAGAAAAGGCCGAAAAATCGTGGTTGAATTTGGTGAACGGATCGGTGGTACAGACTACTGGCAAGCCCAAGGTGAGTTCTGTATAAAATCGGCTAAAATGGAATATGAAACAAGCAGATACCCTGGCATCAAAGTGACCGGAGAAGACCTGCGAACATTATGGGAAGATCACGAAGTGGCGGCAACAGTCTATTATGAAGGGCAAAGCCCGTATAATGTGCTTGAAAATTTATTAATACAAAAAGCCGACATGGAAGCTGCTGAACTTAATATTCCAGATCCGTGGACCAATGAACATACACTATATCATCAGTTTGTTGAAATGTCCGTTGATGATATAGTAAAGGAACTGCTTGACCATTTTGGGTATTATCCTTTTGTTAATGTGCATGGTCAGTTTGAGCCAAGATATTTGAACCTTGAAAAAGCCACCGACCATGCATATCCGAGCACCGTTCAAATGATAAAGTACACGCCAAATGACGAGTATTCCACTTTTATCAATCAAGTAATTGTGAAGGGCATATCGCACGTATATTATGAGGTTTTATATCCGGAAGAATCGATTACAGAATTAAGCGGAACCGTCGGATTTTGGGGCAAAACTATAACTGAAAAGGTTTGGTATTCTGATGATCACAATAAAACGTGCCGATATCCGAGACTGGAAATACTTCAGTCGGTTGCATCAGCCGCAATATTCACCATTCGGGTTGGGGGTGGTTCCGAATCTATAACGGGCACGGATTCAAACGAACAGTATGTTACGGTTACAATAACTGCACCCAACCTTTTACCGGCCTTGATCGCCGCCGCCGCTGCCATCGTTGCTTTGGGAATTCAGGCCCTAACTTGTGACGGGTTCTTTGGATTTGGCGGTCATTGTGGATGGTATATCTTTGCAATTACGATCCTTTTAAATGTCGTCTGCTATATCCTGGGTTCCGTGGCTTCATATTCATATAACATCTGGGCTTGTCCGATCGGACATGAAAAAAGAAGTTTTCAAGCCACGGCAAATGATTATCCCTTTCAGGCTGAAATTGGAAACAAGGTAGTATCGACCAGCATAGATGATCCGATGGCCTATACAATAGCAATCTGTCAACAAGTCGCAGACGGAGAAATGGAAATCGTCAAGGCCCAGCGCAGAAGGCTGGAATTCAGGAAAACCGCGCATCTTCAGGATGAAGTCGGCGACATTCTTGAAATGACACACCCGTATTCGGGCGAAACACTGAAAATCTTTTCGGCATCCATTAAACGGACGATGAAGGTGGGCAAGGAGTTTATCGATGAAATTGAAGGGTGGAGATTGTCATGAAGCTGTATGGCAGACGTTTTGCTGATCGTTATGTTCAAAAAAAGCTGAAACCCAGAACAGAAACCAAGGATGCCATCATCTTTGAAGTCGACTGGGATGCTTATGTCTGCAAATGCCGCATTCAAGGATCGGATGAATATGTTAATGCTCATTTTCCGAGGAATCAGGCAACGATCCCTTCATGGATGAAGCCCGGAAATGCCGTGAGGGTGCTTCATCGGTCAGGAGTCAGGGGCCATATTGAAGTTGTCGGGAACGGCGGGGCAATTCCAACACCCATGCCCGGATCTCCAAGTCATCCTCCCAGTGCAACGGCAATGGACGGCATAATATCGGGGCTGGTTGTAACATCACTCGGCGGACTCAATGTAACAATAAGCTCAGGTACATACAGGATTGGAGGAGTTACATACACGTCCGGGGGAAATGAGGCCGGATATCCGACGATGGATGAAGCATTGCCGGAAATGACGATGACGGAGATATATCCTCCGGCAGACATGGGAGATCCGGCAGGGTTGAACTACGAATTAATGGATGAGTCAGACCCACCCTGGATTATGAGCGAAGCCGATCCACCGGCTATATTAGGATCCTCCGGCGGTGTTTTTGTTTTAGATTCAATTCTTGATGGATGGTTCAGGTATGACACCTTTCAAATCGGCACCGATGGGATCATTGATTATGTCAAGGGTACACCGGCATTGAGCAATCCTGTAAAGCCACCCATCTCCGGAAGTCATGTGCAGATTAATGGATACATATTGGTTTATAATTTTGGCGGTGAAGAGGGCATCGGTGATGACAACATTGGGCAAGGATATACAGACCCGCACCATGCCGATATTGTCATAACAGCAATTTCAGAATGGGCATGGACAGAAGGGGCTGATTATCCTGAGACCCCGATCACAGTCCAAGTAATTGATCAATATGGATATAATATTTCAGGGGCAAGAACGTTTACGGCCCAGATGATAATGGGAACAGGATGGATTTATTCGTCTGAATCCGGATATCAGGAAGACATTGCCGTGATAACAACTGGCACTGGAGCAGCGCAATTCGTATATCGGCGTGATCAGGAAAATGTCCCGACAAATCCTATGACCGGTTTTAAATTGGATTGTGTTGTGTGCGAAACATCCCCCCACATTTCTATTTCTGCCACTGGGGGGCTTGAAGCATTCCTCCAAATCCAACTATTATCGAGGGATGGTTGGAAGGTAAGCAATACAGGTGATCCTCATGGATATGTGGGATGGTTAGTCGTTCCGCAGGACATAGGTGGAGATGCTGATCTTGACTGGGAGGCATCATCAAATCAGGAAGTTATATTAGAACAGGACGGGGAGATAACTTTTAGTGGTACAGCGGTTGATGGTCAAAAACTTGTTTTATTGATCCGGCAGGATGATACGGGCGGCTGGGTTCCAACTCTGCCGGCATCAGTGAAATATGGCGACCAGATAACAGCAGCTAATTTATCAATCTCTATAGATGCAAATTCAAGAACGTATCTTGGATTTATCTATGATAGTCAAACAGAAAATTATGATCTTGTTGCAAATGTATCCGGGTATTAAATGGTTGATTTAGCAGGACATGACTGGAAGGGGTTTTATAATGATGTAATGACCGTGAGCGCATCATCCTATTATGGCAGTACTCCTCCTTACTATA
>Ga0307376_10004390_pt1 | contig 12927 bp, 12 predicted proteins | sample TR2MG_FD_202536 | JGI IMG/M metagenome (GOLD analysis project Ga0307376, IMG submission 202536) | Soil microbial communities from Risofladan, Vaasa, Finland - TR-2 | ecosystem: Environmental > Terrestrial > Soil > Coastal area > Acid sulfate soil | place: Finland: Risofladan, Vaasa | collected... | reverse complement strand
GGGTGATCGTGCCGGCCATGCCTTACTACCCGTGGGCGCGGCCCGGCAACACATCGCCGTGGTACCCGACCGTGCGGCTGTTCCGGCAGAAGTGCTACGGGAAGTGGGAAGAGCCGTTTGATGAGCTGCACAAGGCGGCGGAAAGGATGACGGAATACTTGCTTAAAGAATGATTGTACTCTATGATACCCGCGTGAGAGGGCATTAGGCGTAGAGCACCTTCCTGAGAATAAGAAAGGTAAGAACATGAGGAAGAAAAGCGAACTGGTTCTGAATAAGTACTCCAGCTTGATTTGCAACCTTCCCGCGCGGAAGCGCGACCTGGTTACCGCACAGTTGCTGTATCCCGCTACAGAAAAGACTGCAGAGCAGAAGTTGGCTCGCGCGCTGGCTTCGTTGCCGGTGAAGAAGCAGATGAAGCTGGCCGTGGCGATGCTTACCTCAAAGGAGGGGTCGTTCGTTAAACAGTCAGCTGAAGTGATGATTTGGCGTCGTCAGATTAACCGGCTACCTCAGATGCTGCCGATTGAGAAGTGCGCTTTCTGGAGCGGGTTTTTTAAAGTGGCAGCGCTTCCTCTGATCGCCGCAGCTGGCAGTGCCTTGGCAAAGATTGGCCCGTGGCTGTGGGGTGGTATCAAGGGAGCTGCTCCGTGGATGGCCGGCAGTGCCGTTCTAGGTAAAGGCATGGACGCCCTATCTCCAGGTCAACAGGCCGCGCCGCCAGCGACATCAACCTATGGGGCAATGGCTGGTCCGCACATGAGGACGCCGTTTACTCCCCCGGGCATGCCTGCTTCAAGGCCGTCAGGGTTTTAGTAAGCCTGAAAGGGTGGTCCGATGATTGACTCGATAACCGCTAAGAAAACAGCGTTCAAGGTCGGCTTCCTGACCAAGCTGGCCGAGGCTGGTGTTACGCCGAACGATCTGTTTGAGAAGCTGGCAGTGCCGCAACAGGGAGACGATCCTGGTCGCGTTCTTATCGATCTGGCGAAAGGCGGGCTTGGTGAGGTGTCACATATCGGCCGCCAAGCTGTAGGTGGGCTTACTGGGCAGATGTCGAAGGTACCAGGGTTGGCTGCTTACGGCCTTACTGCACTTCCGACGGCCATTGGCGGGGGGCTTGGCGCGCTTGAGCAGCTTACTGAAGCGCCAACCTCGTTGGACCCCGAGGTCATGCGGCAGGCTGAAGAGTTAGGTCTGTACAAACAGTTGGCCAAGGAAATCAAGAGTCGCGTTGCGGCACGCGCTGGAGCATACTAATGGGTGAAACGCCAGACGAACCAGTCAGTGCGGTAGAGTCACACCCGGCTGCCGGTGGGAACAGTCATAAACCGCCCACGGACGCCAAGCTGATTGATCCTTTTGGTGTGTTGAATAAGCCGAGTGTGTTCCCCGGCCATGGTGGCGTACCGTTTCGCGGTCCTGTTCCGGATCTGAAAAGTAACGATCCCGACCATAAGCAGCCGCAGATTTCCGTACAGGCACATGTTGAGATTCTGTCATTGGAAGTGGAAAAAGACCTACAGCGTTATCAAGAGATCATGCAGATCATTGGTAACGGTTTTGGCCAGTTGGGTGCTGAGGAGCGTCAGTACGATAGTGTGACTAAGAACTGGCGCGTCTTCGTGCGCTGGTGGGAACTCTTCAGTTACGTGCCGAATGTGAGGACTGAAAATGGCTGATAACTGGCAAGCACAACTGGAAGAACAGCGGCAGCGGATGGATGCGATTACTCCTCCATCTGAACAGGTGGCCAAGCTGAAAGCTATGATCCGGCTCGACCAGATCAGGGCGCAATCGGAGCAGTATGGCAGTCGTCTGCGCGGCGCGCGCCCGCAGGTAGGCATTTCAGACATCCTCAAGCATTACTCCGGTATGGACGTTCCTACGCGGTCCACAACGGTTACGTTACCCGGCTTGAAACAAGCTGGTGCACTGGAGTATTTCAGTAGGCCGATTGTTCACAAGATTCGGCTCAGTGCTGCTGAGGCTGCCCGGATAGCTGAAGAGAAGATGACCGAGCCGCCGACGGATGACCCAGAGTCAATGAAGTTCTTTCAGCCTGCAAAATACCTGACTGTCGGTAAGGGTATTGCTTCCGGCTGGAAGCAGAAAGATGAGGAAATTGCAGCAGGGCAACGCGCCAGTATGGCCAAGAAGGTTGATGAAGCAAAGAAGATGTTCGAGGAGTCGTTGAGGGCTGAGTATCAAAACAGGCAGAAAGTCGCCTCAGCGCCAGAGCTGGTGGATCAGCTCGCAGACTGTTATGTTAAGCGTGGGTTTACTAATTTGGACTCACTCCTGCAGGCGTACACTACTGGTGGCACGATACTGGGTGCCGGGGCGCACCAGGCCGCTAAAGATTACGTTAAGGAAGTGGACCCAAGGGAGATGCGGTTGCGGGCGATGAAGGAGTTGCTACATCAACGTACGCGCCAGCGTCCGCCTGTTGTCCGTGTGGAAGTCCCCAGCGGTAATGATCAGGATGAAGTCGATGCCGAAACGGCTTCGAAAGTCTGAGGGTTGACCTAATGTTGGGCATACCCCCTGTAGCTGGTACTAATCCAGCTACGAGCGATAAACCGCTTGATTACGTCCTTGGGGCTGCCAAGCCGCCGGCGCCTGTGACCCATCGTGAGTTCACGGATTACGATACGACCAGGAAGTCCATTTTCGATAACGTGCTTAAGACTACGCAGGAGCGTTATCCACTGGAGAACCAGCGGCACAAGCTGGAGCTTCAGAACCTGAAGTATGAAGACCTTAATCACTTCTCGTTAATGGAACAGAAGAAAGCCATCATGGAGGGCCACACCCTTCAGAAGAAGTTAACTGGTGACTGGGTTTTGACGGACAAAGCCAGCGGCAAGGAGATGGATCGCAAGAGCAGCACTGTTGCGCATGTCCCGTGGATGACACCGCGCGGCACGTTCATCTTCAACGGCAACGAGTACACAGTCGCAAACCAGATGCGGTTGAAGCCTGGCGTGTTCACCCGTGTCAAGGAGAACGGTGTCATTGAGGCGCACGTCAATGTGAAGCCGGGCACTGGTCCGTCGTTCCGCGTTTACATGGAACCGGAAACAGGTATCTTCCGGTTGGCCGTTGGCCAATCCAACCTGAAGCTGTACCCGATCCTCCGGTCCATGGGCATGTCTGAGAAAGATATTTCTAAGACATGGGGGCCGGAGTTGCTGCAGAAGAATATTGCGGCCGAAGATCCTCGTGCTGTGTCGCGTGCTTACCTTCGTCTTATCAATACGCGTTCTGATGAAACAGCGCGTACTGAAGGCGAGGCGATGGACAAGGAAGCGGCGTTGTTTGGTGACGATCCTGAGTTCGATAAATCTTATTCAGAGGGTTCTGCTCTCACCAAGGACTTGTTTGAACCGCCGGCTGAAACGTGGGCCAACGTGCGCATTGGTAAGTCCCCTATTGAAGGCAAGGGATTGTTTGCCCGTACACACTTCGATACAGGCGATATCATTGCGCCGGCATTCGTGTTTACAGGGATGGAAGGGCATCATGAGGACGTCAAGCGGTCAGTCCCTGCCCGGTGGATAAATCATTCCGAAGAACCTACGATTGAGTTGAAGGTTGATGGTGACATCGTATGGATGACTGCACTTCGCCCGCTTGATGAGGGCGAGGAACTGGTTGCTGATTATCTGGAGTCGCACGAGACGGTTGGTCGTTGGATGGCTTCTCTTCAGCAACAGGAGAAGGCGGCCAAGATAGGTGCGAAGGATGCTGACAGACGCTGGACCAAGTTGTGGTATACAGGCCGACTGATTGCTGCGCGGCACAATCAGAAGGATTGGGTGCTGCTTAAGGTCCACAAGGGTTTGTGTGAGGCTACTTATGATTCTTTGAAAGCTGAGGGTGTTGACTGCGAGCCGAAGTTTGACCAGCCACACATCTCCGTATTGCGGCCCGAGGACATTGAAGAGCTCAAAGAGAAGCACCATAATTCGTGGCAGGGCGCAGCCAAGATTGGTATGCCGATGCGCTTCCGAGTGGTGCGTATCACGAATCTGGTTCCGGCTGGTTGGCCTCAGTATGACCGCGTGTGGTTCCTTGAGTGTGAGTCACCCGACTTGGAGAAGTACCGCCAGGATCTGGGGCTGGCCCCGCTGCCAAAGAACCATAAGAGTGGACATGATATGCGCTTCCACATCACTGTGGCGGTGCATCCAAACGCTGTTTCCAAGGCGGCGGAGTTGCTGCTTGAGAAACGGGCGATGTCAATTACGGAACCGAAGTCATCGACGAGCGAGGTAAACACGCAGGCTGACCCTTACGGGAAGGCACTGCTCGGTCAGTTCCAGAAGATGGAGATCGACCCGGAAGTCACATCAGCCACGCTGGGGCACGCGTTCAGTAATACTGATGTACCTACCATGATGCGTATTACCCAGAAGCTGATCAACGTGTCGAAGGCTACGGAAGATACCGACGACCGTGATTCGCTGGCCTTCCAGACCCTGCATGGGCCAGAGGACTTCTTTGCTGAACGCATCAAGCGTGATGCTGGTATGACCGCACGCAAGTTGTTGTGGCGTGCCTCCGCGCGCGGGAGTGTAAAACATATCCCGTCAGGCGCGTTAACACCGCAGCTCCACAGCGTGCTGTTAAGTTCTGGCATGGGCGCGCCGATCGAAGAAACAAACCCACTGGACATCTTCGACCAGAACCAGCGTATCCTGCGGTTGGGTGAAGGGGCCATTCCCACCATCGAGGCAGTGCCTGATGAGGCACGTTCGGTGCAACCATCTCACTTCGGTTTTATTGATCCAATTAGGGGTCCGGAATCTGAGAAAATTGGAGTTGATCTTCGCGTATCGCATGGTGCCGTGAAAGGCTCCGATGGCCAGTTCTACACCAAGATGAATAATATGCAGACCGGTGAGAAGGAATTCGTATCCGCCTCACATGCAGCCAAGTCGGTGATTGCGTTTCCTGGCGAGATGAAGCGCAAGACGCCGATGGTTCGTGCCATGGTTAACGCCCGCAGTGTGGAATACGTGCCGCGTAAGGAAGTGCAGTACGAACTGCCCCACGCATCCAACATGTTCTCAGCAGGCTCTAACCTGGTTCCATTGATCAGTGGGATCAAGGGTGGCCGCTTGCTGATGGGCGCGAAGTATGCCATTCAGGCGCTGCCGTTGAAGGACGCGGAAACGCCATTCGTGCGTGGGGCTACAGAAGACGGAAAGAGCTTCGAAGAGCATTACAGCTCGTTTGCTGGTGCTATTCGCGCGACCGATCACGGTATCATCCAGAACGTGACGCCTGATAATGTAGTAGTCCGTTACAAAAACGGTCAGACCAAGACACACGAGCTGTACAACAATTTTCCATTCAACCGTAAGACGCTAATTAACAGCACGCCGGTCGTTAAGATCGGTGATAAGGTTCAGCCTGGTCAGTTGATCGTTCATAGCAACTACACGGATAAGGAAGGTAACATCGCGCTTGGTAAGAACTTGCGTGTGGCCTACATGCCGTATCGCGGTTTGAACTTCGAAGATGCGATTGTCATTAGTGAGGGTGCGGCCAAGAAGTTGTCCAGCGAGCACATGTACCAGCTCTCACACGACGTAGATGAACACACGCAGGTTGGCCGCAAAGGGCACATCTCCATGTTCCCGACTGCATATAAGCGGGAGCAGTTGACGAATATAGGTTCGGATGGGGTTGTCAAACCGGGCTCGGTCGTCAAGCATGGCGACCCGCTCGTGCTGTCGATGCAGAAGACTAAGATTGATGCGCTGCACAGGGGCCATCGGCCCATGTGGTCTGACAACTCAACAACGTGGCACCACACGTCTGATGGCGTGGTTACAGACGTTTCACCCACTAAGGAAGGTGGCTACAACGTCATTGTTAAGTCGTATTCGCCTATGCAGGAAGGCGATAAGATGTGTGGCCGCTATGGTGACAAAGGTGTTGTAGCGCACATCGTCCCAGATCATAAGATGATTCATGACAAGGACGGAAAACCGTTCGAAATCCTGTTGAACCCGCTTGGGTTGATCACCCGTGTGAATCCCAGTCAGGCCATTGAGGCAGCGCTGGGTAAGGTGGCTGATCACACTGGAAAACCGTATGTGCTGCCGTCGTTCATGGAAGACAATTTAATCGGGCTGGCTCAGAAGGAGTTGTCCAGGCACAACTTGTCGGACACCGAAGATGTGTTTGATCCGGCCAGTGGTCGTAAGATCACTAAGGTGTTCACCGGCAACCGCTTCATGATGAAGCTGCACCATACAGCTGAGTCCAAAGGCCGTGGCCGTGACATCGGCGGATACACTTCAGAAGGCTTGCCCGCGCGCGGTGGTGAAGGCGGCAGTAAGCGTGTTGGCCAGATGGAGCAGGCGGCGTTGATTTCGCATGGGGCTACGGAAGTGCTGAAGGACGCTCAGATCGTGCGTGGTCAGCGCAATGATGATTGGTGGAGTTCATTCCGGCGTGGGCTTCCGCCACCTTCGCCGAAGATTCCGTTTATCTACAACAAGTTTTTGGGTTACATGCAGGGTGCCGGTATCAACGTCAAGAAGAACGGCGATCGCATGAACTTGATGGCGATGACCGACAAGGATGTTGAGAAGCTGTCCTCTGGGCAGATTGGCAGCCGCGCAACGGTTCGTGGCGACACGATGCAGGAGATTGATGGCGGTCTGTTTGACCGTCGTATCACGGGCGGTCACAACGGTGATAAGTGGGGTCACATCCAGCTGATTGAGCCGATGCCGAACCCCGTGTTTGAGGAGCCTATCCGCACATTGCTTGGACTTACGTCTGCCAAGTTCGAGGATGTCATCGCGGGTCGCGAGAAGCTTGGCGGCAAGACTGGCGTCAAGGCCATTCACGAATCCCTGAAGAACATCAAGACGGCGGATGCGATCAGGTATTACGAGGGTGTGATCACCGATGGTCGTAAGACCGCGCGGGACAAGGCGATCAAGTCGCTGGGTTACCTCAAGGGCATTGCCAAGGGTGGCTTACAGCCTGAAGATCTGATGATGTCGAAGGTACCGGTACTGCCGCCCAACATGCGGCCCATTACGGTTTTCCGCAAGATGACCATGGTGGCTGATCCGAACTATCTTTACCGCGACCTGATGCTGGCCAATGAAACGCTTGGCGCGGTAAAGAAAGACATCGGAGATCACCATGCCGGGGATGAACGGTTGGCAGTCTACAACTCCTTCAAAGCGGTCACTGGTCTTGGTGATCCGGTTCAATCCAAGACGAAGGACAAAGGCGTCCGTGGTTTGTTGTCGCACGTGTTCGGAGCTGGAAGCCCCAAATTCGGTATGTTCCAGCGCCGAGTGTTGTCGTCTTCGGTCGACGAAGTCGGCCGTGCCACCATCACGATCAACCCCGAGCTGAACATGGATCAGGTCGGGTTGCCTGAACCAAAGGCGTGGGTCATTTACCGTCCGTTCGTAATGCGTAGGCTGGTTCGGCGTGGTATGCCCGCGTTGCAGGCGGCCAAAGAGGTTGCGAATCAAAGCAAGATGGCCAAGGACGCCATGCTGGAGGAGATCGAAGAGCGGCCGGTCATCATCAATCGTGCGCCGGTTTTGCACCGTTACGGGTTCATGGCAGCATGGCCTAAGCTGGTGAAAGGTGAGACGCTTCACGTTCCACCGTCAGTTGTTAAAGGCTTTAACGCGGATTTTGATGGCGACGCCATGAACTACCACGTTCCCGCTACGGACAGTGCCGTCAAAGACGCTGTTGAAAAGATGATGCCATCGCGTAATCTTAGGGCTGTTAGGAACTTCGGCGTGCAGTATACGCCGCAGAACGAGTTTTTGATGGGGCTCTACTTGGCGTCGAAGGCCGACAACAAGAATGAGCATAAGGTGTTCGCGAACAAGAAGGCCGTGCTCGACGCGTGGAAGCGCGGCGAACTGGACGTCGGGGACAGGATTGTGACAAAGGATTAAGCCCATGAATACTGCGAGCATGTACCTGATCAAGTCGGCAAACGCAGGTACGGAATATCCCGGTAGCGTCAAGCAGGGCTTTTGGCGCAGGGGCGGCTTCCGTCCACTGCGCTTTACGAACAGACAGGTCTCTCCGGGTGCTGTTGCTCAGCCCGCCAGAACCTTACCAGAGGTCAACTGGCGGGGTGCGCAACCCCCCGCTGGCGCCACTTCCGCTGGCGCCTCCGGCGCCTTACCAGAGGTCAACTGGCGGGGTGCGCAACCCCCCGCTGGCGCCACTTCCGCTGGCGCCTCCGGCGCCTTACCAGAGGTCAACTGGCGGGGTGCGCAACCCCCCGCTGGCGCCACTTCCGCTAACGTTAATAGAATGACTGAACCTGATCCTACGGCTACGGTAAGGACACCAAAGGGCATACAGACCCGGATACACACGTCTTCACCCTTTGCCACGTTGCCTTCAATCACACAACGCCAGGTGGGAGACCCGTCGATGTCTCAGCGGGCTGGTGGATGGATGGCTGGTTTGGGTTTAGGTGGCGCAGGAGCGGCACGTAGTGCTAAGTACATTGGCACAGATCAAGGTGTTGCAGCTCAGGCAGCCCGAGTAGGGAATAACCCGAACCTAAACAATCTGAGGCGGGCAGAACAAATAACAGCAGGGCATCAGGCAAGACTGGCTGAGCTGGGTCGTTTGGGGATGGGGGTGGGTGCTGTTGGCGCGGCTGGTTTGGGCTATGGTGCCTACCGTATGCTGCGCCAAAATTCGGAAGAGCAGCGCCGCCAGGAGCAGATGCAGATGATGCAGATGATGCAGAGGCGGTAAATTCATCATGTAGTACGATACTTAAGGAGTAGAAGACGACTATGAACCAGAAGACACTGAACATGATCAAGCAGTCGGCGCTCTACCGGGAGCTGAGTCAGCAGCATCTGGTTGAGAAACAGGCGATGGATAAGGAAGCCTTCACGGCTGAGCTGCTCCAACGCTTGGGTGGTTGGATGGCCGGTAAGGCGCCTACAACTGGCTGGCTTGGTGGCAAGTTTGACGACGCGCGCCGGTCAGCCGCGTTCCTCAAGGACGATCCTACTGGTATTACTGGGCGCAACGCCATGATCGCTAAGACTCCTGGGAATGCTGCGCGAGGTGATGCGTTGATCGCGCGGCACCAGGGTCGTCTGCAGAACATGGGTCTGATTGGCGCTGGTGTAGGGGCGCTAGGTGCTGGCGCGTTGGGCTATGGTGCCTACCGTATGCTGCGCAAAGATCCGGAAGAGAAGAAGCGCCAGCAGCAGATGATGATGATGATGCAGATGCAGGGGCAGCGCTAAAGGGTGTGCTGGTTGCTGGGAAATCGGCAGGAGAAGAGAAAATGGCCAAGGCCAAGCTGATCAAGATGTTGAAGAAGGATTCAGGCTGCATGATGCAGAAGCGCCTGGAGCCGATCCAGGCAAAGAAGAAAAGCTCCCCGAAGAAGTCCAAACGGCCAGTGTTGAGTAAGGACGAGGCGCTGCAAAAGGCAGCCGGGCTTTCAGTACTCATTAAGGCTGGCGTTAAGAACGTGTCGGAGAAACGCGCGGCGATCAAGCAGATCATCCGGTCTGAGGGTGTGGATGCCACGCTTAACGGGCTTTTGAAGCACCTTGAATGACAAAGGCAGCCGCATACCTTATCAAACAGGCGCTGCCCGACATACTGGGGTTTGCGATGCGACGCCCGTTTACGGACCCGCGACCAGATGAGTTCACGCGGGATGACCAGAAGTTCCTGGATGAGCAGAAAGCAAAGTTGGCCCCGAGTGGGAGACGTACGGTAGATAAAACGATTTGGGCACGCAGAGAGGTAACCGGAAGATGAGCGAGATCAACGCAGCACTGCTTCAGCGCATTCGGAACGGGCTTGTCAAACGAGCATTCGTGCCGATGGGTCCGGGTGGGGCGCAAACGCCGCCACCGCAGGACCCCAACATGTCTGGGCCGCCCATGATGCCGCCTGGTGGCCAGCCTGGTATGCCGCCCGGGGGTGATCCCTCAATGGGTGGTGGTGATCCTTCGGCGGGTGGTGGTGATCCTTCTGCGGGTGGTGCGCCCGGGGGTGATCCGTCTACAGCAGGTATTCCAGGCTCCGGTCAGCCTATTATGCTGCAGATGCAGGATTTGATGCAGATTCTTCAGATGGCCGGTGGTGGCGGGGGTGCGGGCGCCGGTGCAGGCGCCGGTGCAGCTGGTGGCGCTGGTGACGGTAAGGGTAAGGGTGGTGGGGCTAAGGAGTTGTCGGCAAAGGTAGACGCCATCGCAAGTGATCTTGCCCAGATCAAGTCATTCATCATGGGCGCGACTGGCGGCCAGGGAATGGGTGATGGGCAGGGTGGTGCGATGCCGTCAATGGGTTCCGGTGTTGGTTCTGATATGGCACCGCCTACGCCAATGATGCCTGGCCAGCCTGGTGGCGCGCCGCCTGGAATGGACCCGTCGATGATGCAGGGGATGGACCCGTCGATGCAGGGTGGGGCACCGCAGGGTGGGGCACCGCAGGGTGGTGGAATGCAGGTTCAGGCCAGTTTCCGGACCAAGACAGCGGCGGCCGTTCCGCCGATGCCTAAGGCCAAGGTACTGTCTGGAATCATCTCAAGGCTGAACAGATGAAGGTAAGTGTTCACAAAGCTGGGTTCGAAACCACCACGATCGAGGATGCAAAGTTGATCGTGGTGTACGACGATTTTGACAACCCGATGTACGTGTCGAACCAGATTGACAAAAACAACTGCATGCACGAGAAGGCTGGAAGTAAGGGGTTTGAAGATACACTGAAGGCGTTTGGTATCCGCCTCAAAGTTCCTTACAAGGTGGCGAAAGAATGATGAAAGCTGCAGAGTTGTTTAAGCGTGCTGATGAAGTTTACGGCATGCGTAAGACAGCCTTTCTTGCCGGCATTGAAGCCTATTGCCGTGTTAACGGTATGAACATGCAGCAGGCATTTATTATGACCAAGGTTGCCGAGGAGATGCTTGAGGGCAGCGGAGACGTCAACGAAGCGATAGTAAAAGTAGCCGCAGGCTACGATCCCTCATGGTCTCAACGTGTAAGCAATAATTTACCGCAGGCGATACCAGCTTCTAAGCCTATGCCAGCTTCTAAGCCTATGCCAAGCGTAGGTGGGGTTTCACAAAATCCGCTTTCGGCGAAGCAACCAGGCACTGGTGGCGCAAGTGATATGCCGCCTGCAGCGCCACCAGGCATCGGTGGTGCGAGTAATATGCCGCCCGCAGCTTATGGTAAGGATCAAGGTTCCAACCCAGCCGGAGGAGGGTTGAGACCCGTGGGAACACGAGATAGCGCGACGCCCAAAGATTACTCTGGGTGGGGTGGTATAGCCATTGGGCCAAATGGTTTATCTTATGGTATAGGCGAAGCACCAGAAGGTGGTGAATGGGGTGGTATTACGTTTGGTGGAAGTGGAGTGTCGGTGGGCATAGGCGAGAGCCCCGGACAGACCGAGGGTGGCTTAAAGGGACCTCCAGAACCCATATCACCAAATGCCCCCCCTGCAGAGCGGAAAAGGTATGACGATCGGCTGGCTCGATTCCGAGCAGATCAGAATGAATCGTTAAGTAAGTCCAAACTGCAGGCCATAGGGGAGTATGAAAAACTGACTCAAGAGTATGATAGTCCCGAGATGGGAATGATGATGGCGACCGCTAGGTACCCTAAGTTCAGGCAAACGTTGGAGCAGCATTACATGGGTCCTGACGGTAAAGCTATAGCGCCAGCCAGCTACGTACCAACGAAGGTTTACGGTCATAATCGGCAACCTCCAGCGGCAGCCGACCCCAGTAAAACTGGCCCATTGTCGCCTTAATGGAGTAGTGAATTGTGCGCACCACTGTGGGTCAACTGTTGATCAACGAAGCTCTTCCAGAGCAGCTGCGGGACTACAACCGCGTAATTGATAAAAAAGGAATGACCACGTTGTTTTCGCAGCTGGCTGATAAAGGGCCAGAAGCATATCGCGATATGAGTCACGCACTGCACAACTTAGGTGGTGAAGTATCGACTGTCCATGGTCGCGAAGCCAGTTTCTCGTTAAACGACTTAAAGATGCCCGAAGCTGGACAGAATATGCGTGACGGGATCGAGAAACAGATTCAAGCAATTACACATGGGTCAGGCAAGCTTGCTGACAAGAACAACCAGATCGTGTCTATTATTTCTGAGAATCTGGATAAGGCCACCAAACTTAATTACGACGAAGCGCTGAAGGAGAATAACCCCTTTGCCATGCAGATCCTGTCTGGTTCGCGTGGCAGTGCCAGTCAATTCCGTTCAATGCGTATGGGTGACATGCTGTTGGTAGACCATAAGGATCGCCCAATACCTATTCCGGTGATGCGCTCTTACGCTGAGGGGGTAGACGCGCCTCAATATTGGGCAGCAGCGTACGGCGCGCGTAAGGGCGCCATCGCAACCAAATTTGCCACACCGAAGTCAGGCTACCTTGGTAAGCAGCTGATTTATGCTGCGCATCGCATGGTGGTAACCGAGAAGGATTGTGGCACAACCAGTGGTATAGCTGTTCCTGCCAGCGATCCTGATAACGAAGGTGCCGTGATTGCTAAAGATCACGGTGATGTAACGGCCGGTACCATCCTTGGTTCGCGCACCATGAAATCACTAGGTGAAGCTACGGTCACGGTCCGCTCGCCGATCACCTGCCGGGCCAGGAATGGTGTCTGCCAGAAGTGTGCAGGCGTGCGTGAGCGTGGTGGCTTCTCGCCCATCGGCGATAACATCGGGGTTGCTGCTGCCCAGGCTGTGTCCGAGCCGATCGGGCAAGGCCAGTTGTCCGAAAAGCACACCGGGGGCATGGCTGGCGGCAAGTCAAACAAGAGCGGTATGGATCTGGTTAATCAGCTGGTACAGGTGCCGAGGACGTTCCAAGGTGGTGCTGCCATTGCTTCCACGGACGGGCGGG
>Ga0307376_10004386_pt1 | contig 12931 bp, 24 predicted proteins | sample TR2MG_FD_202536 | JGI IMG/M metagenome (GOLD analysis project Ga0307376, IMG submission 202536) | Soil microbial communities from Risofladan, Vaasa, Finland - TR-2 | ecosystem: Environmental > Terrestrial > Soil > Coastal area > Acid sulfate soil | place: Finland: Risofladan, Vaasa | collected... | reverse complement strand
AGGCTACGAGAACACGCCTCAGATGCAAGCTGCCGCCGACGGGCTGAAACAGCGTAGCGCGCAGCGCCGGTCAGCCAGCCCTGCAGATCAAATGCAGGCGTCCAGCGCCGCCAACGACGCTTTCATGAAGAAGTACGACATCAAGCCAGCAGCGCCATCCTCCGCCACGCCTGCGCCTGCGGCCCCGGCTGCCACCGCAACCGGTGTCGCAGCCCCCAAGGCGCCTGGGGGCCTCCGACGGGGCCTGAAGCGCTTCGGAATCGGCGCCGGAGTCGGACTCGGCGCAATGGCCCTGGGAACGGGCTGGGCACTCAAGAAAGAGCACGATCGCGACAAGGAACAACGTGGGCTCGCTTACGCTCCAATGACGAGCATGTAATTATCCACTGGTGTAAGTGCAAAAAAGGGGCCTCCGTGGCCCCTTTTTTCTTCTCCTCAGAGACTCTTACGCCGGCTGGCGGGGTCCCCACCGGGCCATCGCGAACTCGAGCACAAGGACTGCTGCAGCGATGAGCAATTCGATGACAATCGGGGACCGCAGTAGCGCTCGTAAAAAGTGCATATCTCGCTCCTGTTCTGCCCTCAAGGGGGCCGTGGTAGAGTGAACAAATCGCCTCTTCAGAGCGGCAATGGAGCCGTAGAGAGCGAGGCAGTGATGACTGAGATGAGAATCGGAATGCATGTGGTCTTCATCGATGAGCACCGGCGCGAGCGCGATGCGCTCTTGACGGCCATCCACGGAGACCCCCAGGGCCGGATGTGTGTCTCTATTCGGAAGCCAGCTACAGAGCTGACTGAAGAGGAGAAGGCCTCAGGTGAGTGGGACGTAGACAGCCACAAGCCTCCCATCTACGCGTACAAGCAGAAAGATGGGATGAACGAGGTCGATTATCTCGAGCCTGGGAAGCACTGGCCGTGCATCAACCTGGTTGTGGTCTCCGACAACGAGTCCGCCCAGGATCAGTACGGTCGACAGATCGATGAGCGCCACACCTCCATCGTCCACTGGACCAACAACAGCGCCCAAGGGTACTGCTTCCGGTTCGCGGACGAGAAGGTAGATCGCTCAGCGATGCAACCGACTATCAGCTAGTCAGCCTGGGTAGGGGCCGAGTAGGTTCCGAGAGCTTCCAGGTTCCACTGTCGCTCTGAAGAGGTGATGTACTACGGGACGAGAGACAGCCAGTCAGGGCGCTCTCGACGCGACGACTCCGGTACTGCCTCCGGCGCCGCCTGCTGGAGCAGAATGTCGTTGAGCGGCACCGAGTCGACGAACATGACGTGGCCTGCGTCGGACGCCACCTGGTAGAGCGCCGCCCAGGGCACGAACGTCTCGACCTCTTCACCATCGAAAAGCAGTGTAGCGCGAACACCTGAGGAGCCAATGTGAAGATCCTCCGTGTACGCAAGCGTCACCGCAGGCCGGTCTCGCAGCGCAGGAGGCAGCACGACGCCTTCTACACGGCCATCGAGACACACCGTCAACTGGTTCGCCTCCAACCACATCCCCTGGGTGACTAGCTGCTTCGCCTGAACGCTCATGTTCGTCCTTCTAGAGGGAAACGCCTTTCATGAAGGCGAGTAGTACACCGTCTTTGCAACGGTAAAGACTGCCACTAAGGAATTTCCGTAACTCGCGGAGACCGTCTATTACGTCGTCGGTGCCGTACAAGATCGCACCACGTCGATCAATCACCGCATATGTGAAATCAGACACGATGTTGATTTTTTTGTGGTTCAACGCGACCCCCCATGACCCCGCGCTCAGCTAGTTGCTACACCTCAATGCTGTTGCCGTCCCGCGCCACCCACTCGAAGTGCATCGGGTCCTGCCAAGTATGGTCATGGGTGAGGCCATCTTCGTCCCAGTCACTTCCCCAAGCGAAACCGCAGCTGGTGAAAGCGTCGACAAACGCCTTGGTGAGACCCTTCGGCCAGTACTTCATCCACTCGTCGGACCACGCCTTCGGGGCCTTCCCCTTTGCGAAGGTGATCGCCCGGTTGTAATGCGGGTCGATGTCCACCGCGATACCCCAAGAGTGCATCGACAGCGGGTTGCCGATCTTGTAACGGATAGGTCTCCAGACGTGGCAACCAATTCGCTCAATCTGGTAGTCCGGGGCGCCGATCTGTGCCCGGCGCAGCGCCTCACGGAGATAGGGCTCTACTTGTCGATGGACCTGGACGTACCACTTAGTTGGCACGCCCGGCAGTCGGTTGCCGTTGGTTTTGTGACACGAAATGATGTGCTCGCGGGTCCAGACCCTGTTCTCCGCAGTCTTTCCAGGGTCACCGAAGAACGACATGACTTCTTTATAGGTCTTCGGCTGTGACGTCTCAGGACCGTCGTAGAACTTCCAAGTCGCCGGGGCCGTCTCCTCGAAATACTCCGTAAAGAGGTTGTCGAGCGTCCCACAGGTAAGGGGCCCTGCAAAAGCGTCGTCTTCGAGATCAGCACGCTGAAGCTGGTAGGCATAGACCAACATGGTGATCTGCTCGTAGGTGAGCTTGCCCGCTTCGAACTGCTTCTTATTGTACTCGAGGGCCTTTTGGAATTCGGCGAAGGTCATGAACCGAGTCTACCAGACTATTTCGGCGTTTGGATCATTCACGGCTTCCGCCGAAATGAGCACACCATCCTCAAGCATCAGGGTTGCCTCGTACACCAGCACTGCGCCCGGCGCACATTTTCCAAGAGATTGGCGGCTCGATTCCCGCTTGTAACAATGAGGGCATAGCCAAACCTGTCCCCGAGGGGCCCCGTCAGGGGTCCCCGGCGGGTCAGGAACGTAGCTACTCGGCATCGTCGTCGTCGTCGACAACACGCAATCTCGCATTCGCCGGCGTGAGCCCAGCGAGCACGTAAACACCTGCGCCCCGGCCTGCCCGAGTCTTGCGTGTGATGCCTCGGCGCTCGATGAGCGGCTTCGGCTTGCCGTTCTCTTGCCAATTAGCCAGCTCGTTCACACGAGCGCTACAAGACTGGTGAGTGAGGCCTGTCTCGGCCTCGATTTCGTCAGTGGTCTTGCCTTCCCAACCCGCGAGACGGATGAGGTCGTAGACCTTGAGCTGCAGATCACCCAGTTTCGATTCCATCGTCTACCTTTCCTCTCCCTGTTCTACAGACCGGGCACTTCTCAGCCCCCATAGGAATGCAAGCACAGCCGCAAGACACGCACGGCGTCGCCAACGCTATGCCAGAGCGATTACTCGCGTCCACCTCCAAAGCGTGTGCGATGCGTCGAAGCTGAAGCGCGATGTCAGCTACGTCAGCTTTGATCTCGTTGTCCATCAGTATCGTTGCTCCTTCTCTGCCCACCACTGCTTGACGATCAACTCGCCTTCGCTGTTCTCGTCGTCGTCCCACACCGAGCTATCATCGTGCACGACCGAAGACGGGACCCAGAATTCCTTGTCGTCGTGGGGCTTGAACAAAATGGCTTTGCCCGAGTCCCTAATAACCTTCCCTTCACCAAGAGAACACGGATCATTTCCATCATCGTTCCGGCGGCTCATACTGCGTTCTCCGTTCCAGGCACGTTCCGATAGAACGGGTTACGTGGCATCGGGGGAGGCCCCTTCAGTGCCTTCGCCATCCCAACCAGTTCATCCCAGTTCTCAGTCGATGGCCCCATCCAACCATCGTCGCGGTTGTGCGGGGTCTCCCATTGCACCGCGATGCCCGGATGGTATTTCATCCATCTGACAAGCGTCGTGGTCTTGTCATCGACGAGAATGTCCCCCGAAATGGTGTACTTCGCTGACGCCTGGATGACGTTCTCGCGCCCGAAGCCGAACAGTCGGTGAAGCCACTCTTCCCGCTCCCCAGCCCAGTACAAACCGCCGAGGGGAGACGTGACCACGAAGACGTGGGCGACCTTCTTCAGTTTGGCGACGCCCTCTTGGGCCCCCTCGAACACAGGGAGACTTCGACAAAAGCCACGGCCTTTCATCTGGGCGTAGGCCGTATCAGCTACATCATTGGGCACGTCGAGAGACTTCATGACGTTGAAGGCGGTGACATCCTCACGGCGGTACGTCTCCCCGGTGATCTGGTGCAACACCTTCAGACACGGACCAACGAAGTCACTCAGGACGTTGTCGCAGTCGAGGAGAACGCGCGGCTTCACGGCGTACCCTTCTTGACGATGGTGTCGGGAATTTTCTTGTGCGGCCAACGTGCCACTGCCTGCACACTCTTCAAGATGTGTTCGATGTGCTCTACGCGCGCCCCCACGCGATACGCGACCTCCGCGTAGTGAAGAATCGTCTCCACCGCCGCTGAGTCCTGTCCGCGTAGAATGAAAACCGGCTCGTCCTGCGGAACGCCCGGGATGTTGACCAAACCGTACTTCTGATCGATTGCCATTATCAAACCTCGTTGAGTGGTAGTTGGCTGCTTCTCTCTGCGAGAGCAGCGGAAAGCCGTTTTTCAGTCAAGGACAGGGCATCGTCTTCAACATCACACCCTGCGAACTTGCGTCCGTGCTTCAGCGCCGCTACCCCAACCGAGCCCGAGCCCATGAACGGGTCGACCACCAATTCGCCGGGAGACGACGACTGAACGATAAGCTTCTCGGACACCATGACCGGCTTCTCAGTCGGGTACCCCTTGTGGATGCGGGCGCACTCAATCACGTACCCCTCGGGGTCTTCCTTCAGGTCGAACACGTCCGGCATCCCGAGGTTCTGGAGTTTCCGTTTGCCCTTCTCGAAGAAGAGAATGTACTCGCAGCGGGCGCGGTAGTGGTAGCCCATCCCGATGCGCATTTTGTCCCAGACAATCCTCTTCCAGTATTTGAAGCCCGCGGCCTCAGCAATCGGCTTTACGACGTACGCGGTCTCATCGTCGCAATACATATAGAAGTGGGCGTTCTTCGCGAGCGCCTGATAAGCAGCTTCAAAGAACTCGGGGAAGCGGTTGTTGTGGAAGATCGGAAACCATTGATTGCTGGACGCCTTACTGTTTTTGAGGCGCGTCGTTGTTCCCTTGCTTCGATGTTTTTCGAGCGACTCGTACGCAGGGTCGGTGATGATGAGATCCACGGACGCGGATTCCAAGTCCCAAAGGAAATCGGTCGCGTCTTGCTTGACGATGCTGAAGTCCATGCGCCATCCTATGTAATGTTTATCCCATAGACAAGGGCCAAAAGAAACGAAGGAGCGCCGTGGCAGAATGCCACGGCGCCCCCTCGGTACTACTGCTCGAAGTGGTCAGGACAGAAAGCTATCCGTCCTACCTCCTTTCCGAAGGAAAGGAAGAAGTCTACGCCGCACACCCCACAGACGTGCGCCTCCTTCACGTGCTGCTGCTTACGTGCCTTGTTTTCTGCGTAGAGCACCTCATCACGTCGAACGCTCCGACACGGCTTGCACCGTTTCGGATCATCAGCGTAGCCACGAGATTCGTAGTGCGCCTGGTCCTTTTCGGTGTGGGTGAATGGTTTCCCACAGACAACGCAGGTGGACTTTCTGTCGGGCATCAGGATCCCCTTCCTGCTGTCGTGTGTTTCCGATTGAACTCCGCGAACAAATCCGCGGAAGCATCGATCAACTCCTTCGCTTCCTGCGTTCGTTGCTCTGCGGTCTTAGCCGCGTTTACCACCGCGCTATACGCGATGTCGCACGCATCCATGGCCGCCTGAACCGCTCGGTTTGCCCGATCCACGGCACGGTCGTCGAGTTCATCGACCTCGTACCGTGCCTCATGCGCGAGGAGAAGCTCCGCCGAAGCCCGGCGAGCTGCGTCAGCCTCAGGGCCTTCTCCCAACTCAAGGACCGCTTCCTGGTCGGCCTCCACCGCCGCCCCCGAAGTCATCAGGTCCACCACGGTGTAGGACACTGCGTTAATCGCATCGATGCACGGGGGCACCGATGCGTCAACCCACGCGGTCTTCTGTCCTGCGTACGCCCCGAGACGCTTGTGCATAGCTGCAGCACAATACTCGCCTCGTGCACGGCTCCAGGACACCACGCCGACGCACGTTCCCTCGAACCACGCACGCCATTGCCACGGACGACCGTGACCATTGAAAGAGACCGCTTCCCACACCAGGGAACCGGGCTCGTCTCGCGACGTCTCTTGCGCCACGTTTACGGCTGGTCGAGAGACCAGCGGAACTACGGCAACGTCAGTACGTGCTGCAGCACGTACCGACTGCTTTTCTGGATCCAGTTTTGTCATGTATCTCCACTCGGATTAGGGGTGACTCTGGCGTTGCCATCACGGCTCGCCAGGCGGGGACGGTCCCCCGCGTGCTCTTGGTTGGTGGCGCTAGCGCCAGCCGCTGAAGTCCATCAGATTCCTTTCTGGTGAGGGTTAAGCAGGGATTCTTCATTTCCTTTTACCCACCTTCAGGGCATGATTTAGACTCTCGACAGAAGTAGTGGGACCAGAGCCGACTTTGGCCTACAATTTCGGCATCACGCATCGCGACACCCCGGACCAACCCGGGTCAGACGAACGCACAAGGAGCGACAGACATGCCACGCTTGACCATCGTAAATCTCACCGGGGGCCCGTTCGTCATCCAGGACCCCACCGGCCTCTACGGCTTCAACATGGACATCGCCGCCAGCGATACCGAGACCGCGGACCTGAGCACTGCCGCTCTGGCCGCTCTCGAGGAGGACCTGGACGCCGCTCAGACCGCCGGCAAGATCACCTGGTCCGCTGACGACGACCCGGACACCCTGGCCGACAGTGTCCCGGAGAACCTGCGCACCGCGCTTGTCACCCCTGTCGTCGTTCTGAAGGGCGAGGGCATCATCGTCACCGACCTGACCGTGGCCGGCGCAGTTGCGGTACAGCTGCCCATCGACGCTCGCATCGGCGAGCCCATCACCATCGTCGACGGCAAGGGCGACGCGGGCGCGAACAACATCACCATCACCTGCGCTGGCGGCACCATCAACGGCGGCGCCAACATCGTGATCGGCGTCAACTACGGCAGTGTCCGCCTCGTCTGCATCGCCGCCCTCACCTGGGCCGCCGTCCCGACCCTCGTCTAGTCTTCGTCGTCTTTGACGACCTCGAGCGGGCGCCCACTCCCCCCGGGCGCCTGCTCTTCTTTTTCGGGGCGCTCGAGCGTCGCCTGACACGCCCGCGAGCAGGCCGCCTTCCCCCCGCCCATCACCCACTCGTATCCGATCGAGGTGTCGTACCGGAAGTCGAACAGGGGCGTCCCCAAGCTGAGGAGCCCTGCCAGGGTAGGAGGAGACCTATCCGACTTCATCTCGGCCACTGCGTCCTGGGTGCTCTCACAGCCCTCTGCGTCACACACCAGAACGCAGTTGAAGAGAATGGGCAGCTGACTACTCCGCCACGCCCAGCGCCGACGCCATGGCGCGCACGGTCGTGAGGTAGAGGAAGTCCTTGAGCTGCTGGTCTTCCGGCAGGTCGGCGTAGGGCACCATACAGGGGTGTTCCTTCTTCTCCGGGTCCTTCACAGGTCCGTACTTCCAGCCGGTTGCTTCCTTCTCAACGAGCCAGCTCTTGTGCGAGTCCTCGGGGGATGCCCCCTCGATCGCTCCCGCGACCCCTTTGATCGCACTCTCCTTCTGCCACGACGGGGCATCGGCCCACAGCGGTTGCGACAGGTCGCCCAGGCTCTGGCAGTAGAGGCGGTTCACTTCGTGGCCGGCTTCGGCGCAGATTGCTATCTTCTCTTCGTTGGTCATTGGAATCCTTTTTCTTGGTTCGGAATTCTACGAGACGGTCGAGCCACGCCGTCCAAACAGCCATTGGTAAACTGCTCTTTGCCCGATTACAAACCATGCAACAAGCAACAACATTATCCTCAGTGTAGCCTCGGTGATTGTCGACACGGTCAAGACCACTGTAAGGCAGCTCCCCGTGTCCTCCTCGCGGGGGGGTCATATTTGAAGGAGGTGTCCCGCAGTACGCGCAGGACTGCTGAAACAAACGAATCGTCGCGCCATAAGACAACGCCCAGCGCCTGCCGCACCGCTTCGCGTCCTTCTTATAGCCGCGTACGACAGCACCCCACCTACGGTACACCGCTCCTCGTCGTGATTTACGGGGCACCCCCAACCCGAGAAGCGTTGCGTGCGTACGTATTGCATTCTCCGTCCGGTCCAAATAGGGCATAGCGTCAGCGACGCCCCCCGCCTCATATGCGGCACGCAGGATCTTCTCCTCTTCGTCTGTCCACTTGGGGCGTTTTACACCATAGCTAGCCAACGTAAGATGACGAAATGGAATACCCTCATTCCGCGCGGTCCTACGAAGGACACCACGAGAACGATCTGGAAACACGACATCAACGTCCTCCCACGACGCGGCGCTTCTAACCACCCCCGCCAACCGCTCAAGGTCTGCAGCACTCCACTGACCCCGGCCCCCTCGACGCCACGTCGCAGCGAAATTCATCTCGGTGGCTCTGCTTCTAACAGCCGCTGCCGTGCGCCGTGGAAGAACCTCCCGTGCCGCACGCCAACCACCACGAACATACGCAGCTTGCAGCACTCGGTCTTCCTCTTCGGTCCAACGGGCACCCATCGCTACACATCCTCGTCATGAATCCGACGGCGTCCCGGATGTAGCCACGTATGGAACTTCGGGCTCACCTTCCCGTTACGTCGCGCCGAACGGCTCGCGAATCTCTTCCACCAACGTCGCGCTCGAGCGACGTGCGTGGCATTGCAGCCTGTGCCGGGGTTCTTGTTCTCCCAGCGTGGACCGTTCTCAGTTCGTTTAGGCTTGGGCTGCATGAAACGTCACCTGAGACAAATCTTTCAGGTCGAGGTAGAGCCGGTGCGTAACCTTCCCGCAACACTCTGGAGGGAGCCGACCTGCGTGAGGAATGAAACAAACCTTGCAACGCCACAACGGCTCGAACCAAACCAAAGGAATGCGTCCCAGCGCCGTCGTGGGAAGCATGTCGAAAGCATCGAAGAACAGCGGAGCGAACCGCCTACTTTTTTCGGGTAATCCGCGCTTCATCAGTCCCTTGGAGTCGCCGCATCTTCTTCCGCCACCGGCGGTCGTACCATCGTGCTAGCCAACGCAACATCTGCTGATCCAATCACAGATTTAGTACGATTGGAATCTCAATCATGCGTCCGCGACATCTTGTGTTCAGGGCAACACGCGCCTGCTTGGTGCGCTGGCACCGAGCATCCGCACGAAAACTCGACGATCGTCGTCTCCGCGACAATCTGCTCTGCCTTCTCCATATCCTCCAGGTGTCGCTTGAACAACTCGAGGCCAGGTGACGTGAATGCCTGTACGTCGACCGCACCTTCACGCAGGAAAGCCGGCACCATGTCGCTCTTCCCGTAGCGGCTCGGGTAGAACTCATCGTAGACCACGTGCGCAATCTGCGCGTTCACGATGCGCTTGGCGCAATCGTAACAAGGCGACACGGTCGTAAAGAGCGTGCAGCCACTGGCCAAGCGGCCAGCGTAATCGATGGCGTTCGACTCAGCGTGCAACGTACGGACGCAGTGACCTTCCACCAACTCATGGCCAATACTGTCACAGTCGTTCATCCCTGCCGGCGCCCCGTTGTAGCCCATCGAGACCACGCGATGCTCGGGGGAGACGATGACCGCTCCTACGTGTTTGCGGTCGCAGGTAGCTCGCGTCGCCGTAAGGTACGCGAGACGCAAGAAATACGTATTCCAATCGGGGCGCATGTGTCCCACCTTCCGTGAAAAAAGAAGCGGGGCCGTCCGCCAGAGCGCGGGGGACACTCCTACAGACGGCCCCGTGAGGAAACTAGTAGTCGCTGTTCCGCTGTTCGCGTTTCGCGCGCTTCGCACGCGTACGGTCAGTCTTCCCGGTACGACGAGGCGCCGACGGCTGACCCGGAGTCCGCCACGTCTCTCGAGCCTGACGTTGCTCTTGCCATTCGTCTTCCCGGGCCTGCATCCGCATTTCGATCAACGCCTCAGCACGCACAAACAACCGTCCCAACGCCGCTGCGTCGAGAGGATGGAGGTGCACCTGGCCGTTCTCCGTCGTGTAGGTCGGGCGCAGAAAACGGAGGAACTTCCCGTCTCGCATGCGTCCAATCTCCATGGAGTACTGAGGGCGCGGGCTATCGGAGACCTGCACCTTCACGGCAAAGTCCGTGTCGTCCGCGGTGAAGAGCTGGAGGTCGCTCCAAGTCATCGGAGGGCGGTCGCCCTGGGGCCGTGGTTCGTGAGCCATCTGCTGTGTATTTTCCCGAAGTGGGCGGGGTTGTCAAGGGGTTTATCTAGTAACCTTTTTTCCCTAGCTCATCCGCCAACCCCGCCGCGTCAAGCTTGGTGTAGTACTTCTTGTCTTCGACCAAATGGTCGCTCGTAATCTCTTTCATCTTCGCCGGGTCAGTCGTGTGCTCGCGCTCGACCTTGAGCCCCATCGCGAACTCTTTGGGGTCGAAGAGCTTCTTGGACTTGCCGTCGCCTTTACCCCCGGGAATCAAATCAGCCGTCTTCGCGGTGTCCGCAGCGTCCAACAGAGCTTTGAGCCGCTTCGTGTCTCCTGTCTCCAAGGCAAACTGCATCTTGTGGTAATTCTTGATGCGCCTTCCTACCCTGCGCGCCTTACCAGAGTCTTTACCTGTAGCTGTCTTCATCGCGGCAGCTTTCCCGAGGGAAAGCGCCGGCGCCAACTGCGGCTGTGGCACCGACTCCGGTTCCTCAAGAATCGCCTGATGTTGCATCGGACGACTACCCACCTGACCGAGACCCCCCTCACGCTCGTCCATGAAACGACGCAACAGGTCGGTCGACGCATCGGTCGCCTGTCCTGCCAATTCTGGGTACTTCTCAATGCTGTCCGGAGAATGACGCCCACCCATGAAACGTGGCAGCCCGGGAATGTGTGTGATGAGCCCGCGAACACCGCCTGGAACATCCTGCTTCGCGTGAGAGAACTCGTCCTGCGTCGTGTGCAGCGCGATGCCAAGTGCGTCGAGCGCGCCTTCCGTCGTGTTGTCGTTCAACGCACGGCGGTAGTAGTCATCGATGAGCTGGCGTGACTTTTCTTCTTCACCTTTGTGGAAGTGGAACGGCGAGGTCTTCTTCGAGATCATCAGGTGCTTCGCGTTCACCTTGTCGACCTCTTTGTTCGCTTGAATCAAACGCACCCGCTGCTCCGGCGTGATCCGGTAGCCCTGTGCCGTTAGCGTGTCGAGAGCGCGGTCTGTGAGAGCGGCGTGCCCGTCGAGGTTGTACGAGAGCTTGGCTGTCAGCTCCGGCGGTAGCGCCTCACTAGGCGCAGGAGGCAGCGCAGGAGGCGACTCCTCCTCCCACGGCAACGGGACGACCGTCCGTGGCGGCGTCAACGCCAACCGCATCTTGATCACATTCTCCAAGAGGTCGGGTACAGCGTCATCACGTAGCACCCGGGGCGCTTCGGGTACAGGGGCCGGAATCTCGGGGGTGGGAAGAGGCTCCTCTTGCGCCGGAGGGGGTGACACACCGCGCATGTCCATCGTGTTGAAATCGTCGCTGTTTGCCGCCGCAGCCTTGGCGGCCTCCGCCCCCACGCTCCCCCTGAGCGCCAACGTGTAGACCTTGTCCGCCGCGACCTTCACTGAGTTGATCGTGAACGAACCCTCGAGCTTCGGTAGGTTCTGCACACGTGCGCCCTGCTCGAGGTACGCAAAGGTGAAGTGCGCGGTGTAGATATGATCACTCGATGGTGCGACGCCCTTCTGTTTCAACGCCTTCTTGAGCGCAACGTGCAAGTCCTCGAGCCCCGGCGCGTCGACGAGTCCTACGAGCGCGGTTACAGGCTTCCCGTCCTTTTTCGCTCCGTCGAAGTAGCCCCACCCCTGCACCTTGGCCTTGATGGGCTTCGCAGCATCGGTCACTTTACGGAGGGAAGCGAGGATGGCGTCGATCTTCTCAGGAGAGCGGTCCTGCATCGCGTCGGGGATGTAGACCAGGGTGATGTGGTCCATCTCCTGGGAAGACGCTCCCGCCGAGACCTTCTTCTGGGTCTTCTCCAGCGACGTGATGAGCGCCGCCGGCAGAGGGGCATAGACGAACAGCGTGCGCGGACCGGTGTCGATCTGCGCAAACTTATCGAGAAACGACTGCAGATCTACGCCACGCATGGGCTACCCCTCAAACGACAATCCGAACGCTGCACACGCAGCTCGAATGCCTTGCGTAAAAGCGAACTTCTGGAACGAGGGGTGCTGTTGAACCGCGTCCCACGTCGCATTGATCTTCTTCATTGTCTCTTCGCGAACCAGGCGCTCCGCCTCACTCGCTGCACGATCCGGATGGTGTGTTTGTGCTTGGGCACGATACGCGCGCTTAGCGTCGGCCTTCGTCTTCACCCCCTTGAGCCAATCAACTTCTTGGGGATGAACGGCACCCTTTGGAGTCCATCGAGCGTTTTCCCACGGCCCGCGCTGGCCGCTCCCGGCCCTTGAACGGCTGTACTCAGAGTCCCACGCCCGCTCCCGGTCCCGCCAATTTGTCTGCCGGCCTGTTGAGGTGCCCCCAACAGCGCCTCCGATGCCGCCAAGGAGACCGCCAGACAGCGCCCCGGCCAAGGCGCCCTGTCCCATGTGCTTCAGGCGCTTCTTCCCTGAAGACGCCTCGTCGGACAGGCCCCCGATAGCCCCTATACCACCACCCATGAGAGCCCCAGGGATGGCCCCCAGGCCGAAGTTACGTGCGACGTCAATAAGACTGGGCATAGGGCTGCTGCTCCGGCGGGGCCGGCTCCTTGCTGATCATGCGCCCCAAGAGACCCCCAGCGGCAGTCCCGGCGAGCTGGCCAACCAGCGGGTTGATGCCAAAACGGCTAGCAAGCGCCTTTCCTCCCCAGCCCCCAAGAAGACCTCCACCAGCAGTCCCCGCCGCGGTCCCCAGCGAACCGCCGACTCCCCGCCCGTGGACCATGTCCCAGAGGCCTGCGCCAGTCCCAGCGAGCATGGTCGCCTTGGGGATCGTCAACTGG
>Ga0307376_10004383_pt1 | contig 12935 bp, 23 predicted proteins | sample TR2MG_FD_202536 | JGI IMG/M metagenome (GOLD analysis project Ga0307376, IMG submission 202536) | Soil microbial communities from Risofladan, Vaasa, Finland - TR-2 | ecosystem: Environmental > Terrestrial > Soil > Coastal area > Acid sulfate soil | place: Finland: Risofladan, Vaasa | collected... | reverse complement strand
AAATTAATCGGAACTGACAAAACAAGCTATCATTTAGTTTGTAATGATACAACGACAATTAAAATGATTTCAAATAATTTAAAAGAAATCAAACAAAAAGGAGGGTTTTAATATGGGATACGATAGAGAAGTTATTTACACACAAGCAATTGAAGCTATCAAGAAACATAATTTGTATTTTATTGAGGATATTATCGCTTTTATTCCGATTTCAAGAAAAAGTTTTTATGAATTTTATCCAATTGAGAGTGACAAATGTAACACCTTAAAAGAGCTTTTAGATACAAACAAGATAAATAAGAAAGTAGAACTAAGAAAAAAGTTCGAAGAAGACAGAGGAGGCAGCTTAATCGCATTATACAAACTAATAGGAACAGACGAAGAAAGAAAAAAGCTTTCTCAGAGTTATTTAGATTTATCTGGAAAAGTTGAAACAAAAAACGAGGTTAAACTAGATTATGGCGATTTCAACGAATAAAATAAATGTTCCATTGGAAATATTTAACCCTTTGTTTTTCCACCTAGAAGCAGCAATGCGAGATCCTAAAGTTTTTTATATTGTGCTGAAAGGTGGGAGGGGGTCGGGGAAATCTGTTGCTGTTACTCAATGCTTAGACCTAAAGTTAATTAACGAAGGTAAAACGACTCACGCATTTAGAGAAGTGGGAAAAGATGTTACAAAAACAATTGCTAAGCAATTTGTTAATTTTGCAAAGCCGTTTGTAAAGATATTTCCTGAACTTGAATTGCCTAGTAGATTGCCAAAGAACCCTCCAGTTTATTTATTCTATAAAGACGCCTATATAAACATTGACGGCTCAGACAATAACAATATGGATAGGCTGAAAGGCTCGGAAGGTCTTAATTATGTCTATTACGATGAAATAGATAGAAGTACTTTAGAGTTTTTTGAAGAGGTTCCAATGGCTTTGCGTGGTAAAGATAAGAATGGAGATTTAACAGGAAAAAAATTTATTTGTTCATTTAATCCTATTTCAGTCCATCATTGGATTAAAACTAAATTCTTAGATACTTATGAGTTTATTGATTTACCGAATTACATAAAATCAAAGAATAAAAAAGTTGAAGAATATTCTAAGTTAAGCAAATATTCATATTCTAAGCGGTCGAAGTGCGGCACGGTTGCATATATAAGTACTACGTATAGAGATAATTTTTTTATCTCAGGACACCCAGCAGGGGGACAATTCGGATACATAGACCAAAGATATATCGACAGGATTGAACGTTTAAAATACACTAATCTAAACAACTATAATATATATAGTTTAGGCTTATGGGGAAATCCGTCAGAGGGCTTAGTTTGGAAATATACGCAATCGTTTGAAGAATTAAAGGAACGAGAAAATAAAATATACTACTCTTATTATAATGAATTCCCGAATATTGAATTTTACAAAATTTGGGCGTTGGATTTTGGCGGTGCTGGTGGCAATGCTGGTGATGAGTGCGACGGTGGAAGTAAAACTGTTTTAAAGGAATATTTCATAAATAAAACAACTCGAAGTATTTATCATAAACTACACATTTACAAGGGCTACATAAGCGACCAAAATTTAATCGACTATATGAAAATTCATTGTAATAGAGTAATGATTTTGGCCGATAATGCAAGAGCGGACAAGATTACAACATTGAAAAATGTTGGTCTTTGGGTGGTTGCTGCAAAATCAAAAGAGGGCGGCTCTCATACAGTTAATACTGGTTATGATACATTGAAGCTATACAACCATTATATTGATGAGAATGCCGCTCCTGAAAGGATTGAGAGGGAAAACCATTCTTGGGAAATATCAAAACAATCTGGCGATTATAGCAACAACCAAGTTGCGGATAAATTTAAAGATATTTCAGATTGCGACCGATACGCAATTTCTTACTATCGCAAAAACTATGATTATAAGTAATTTATATTGTTTCTAAATAGTTTTTGACGTAAATTTGTATAAAAATAAACGTTTTACTGAGTTTGATAAAATATAAAAAATAAAGTAATATGAAAAATATAATATAAGGAATTATGAAAGATGAATTTTTCAACGAATTGGATAAATGCAAATCAAGATTAGACGTGTATAATTTAATTGAATTACATTTCAATCAAAACAGCTTAATAGGGAGCTATTTAATCAATGAATTTCTTAATCATATGACTTTTGAAGTACCTGAGTTGATTAATGTATTAAAAGAGGCTTATGAATTTATAGAAAATAATATAAATAAATAGGTTATGGAAGAGCTGGAAGAAAAAAAAAGAAAACTCCTATCGTTAATTCCTGATTTGCTTGCCGACTTTTTTTATTACGATAGAGCAGATTCAGAATTTGTAAGTTTAGCCGATTTAAAGAGATTAACTAATAGCGGATTAATTGATTACGAAATATTAAAAGAGGCTTTTAGTGAAGCTTTGTTTGATATAATGAACGAATAAAAAAATAAATAATCATGGGAGAATTAAGAACATATTACATAGGATTTAAAGACAAGACTCATCGCGTTGAATTGTATGCTAAAAAGCATATGTTAGAAAACTTCAACATATTAAAATTATATGACGAAAAAAATGATAATGTCGCTTTAATAAATTTTGAGACAGTTGAATTTATGTACTTTATTGAAAATAAACAGTAATGAATAAAAGAGAAACTATCATTAGTTATTGCAGGAACTGTATTAGTGTGTTATACTGCTGGTTGCTCAATTAAGTATGCGAGCAAAATAGAATCAAAAGAACGATTAGTGCCAACTCTGGTAATAACGCCAGAAAACGACACTACCTTCATATACTACCATATCAAATAAAAAAAATGAAAGAATATATAATTTGTTCAGCCGTTATATTTAATGGACATTATGTTTGTGGTCGCAGACATTCAGACTGCTATGCAACAATAAAGGCATTAACAGACAAACCGTTGAGTGAATTGAAGCATTTACTACCTAAGTCAAACTTAGAAAATGGATTCATGACTTCTAAAGGGCGATTCGTTACAAGAAAAGAAGCTTGGATTATTGCTGAAGAAAACAAACAAATTGCAATTGGTTATGAAGCTTGTACTGGTGAAGATGCTATTTTAATTAGTGAAAATCTATATTAATTTTTAAAAAATAAAAATATGAAAGAAGAAAATATTGAAAAGATAACATACAAAAAAGGGTTTCTTGAAGTTTTAAACGAAATAAAGAAACCATATATACATAAATTTAAATCTATTGAAACGATTGACGAGATATTTAAAAAATAGTAAATGAAACTAAAAATAAATAAAACCAGTATAGAGATTCCAACTGCCGACAATTTAACTTGTCGGCAATATTTGGAATGCTTAAAGGCAACTGAAAATGAATTCTTTATCTTGAAGTATATTAGTATAGTTTCAGGGCTTAGCTACTCAGAGATTGCAAATTCAAACATAAACTTTACAACAATACAGCGAGTTAATAGCTATATTGGACAGTTGAAAACGTTTGATTATATGTTAATCAATCAAAGCAGTCAAATATTAATCAAAGGCAATTTGTTTGTGTCAACTAGAAAAGATTTTGACGTTGAAAGAGTAGGCGTAAGGTTTTTATTTGAAGCTAAAGCGGCTGAGACAGAAAATAGTGCCGAACTAGCTATTTATTTGCTTGCTATATTACTTACACCTTCATTTGATTATGACGAAGTAGAAGAGCAATACAGTAAGCTTTTAGAAGAAAATTACATCAAAATTCTTTCCTTTTCCGCTTTTTTTTTAAGCAATTACTTGAAAACCTCGAAAGAAGGGCGCAAATCCTTAATAATGCGAGCGCTGGCGTGGATAAAAAATATAGTGCAAAGATAAAGGAAATAACAGCAAATAGATTAGCACCCTTTTCGATGATTCAAGAAATTGAATACATTATCGAAAAGGGTTTTGCTAATAATATAGATGACGCTTTGAATGTTATTGATAAATACGTATATTTGTCGCAAGCAGCTAACATTATAGATGCGGATGTACAAGGTAAGTTTAATGATTATTTAATGACAAAAAAATGACAATATATACACTAATCAAAGAAGCATTAACAACCGTTTCGTCTAGTGCAACAATTCACGTACTAGACGAAGCACGGACTGAATCGGAATCATTGAACTGGAACGGGGTGCATATAATTATAAACCCTGAGTTTAGTTCTAATATAGAATCTACATTTGGAGGTGAGTTAATTAACACAACTCAATACAGGATTAAATTCTTAACAATTGATGAATGGGACAATCCAGACTATTCAGAAAATTCTGAAGCATATTCTTTAAATCTTATCAAACAAATGACTGACTTAATGAATACCGTTTTTTGGCATATTATTATGCGACCAGATATTTATTTACCCAACAATGCAGCTAAAAAATGGAGCTCAAAACCTATATATAGAGAGAATAACTCTACTATGTCGGGTGTTAATGCTACATTTAATTTGCCTTTAATTGATACTTTAATTTGTAGTTATGAGTGATAATTGTGCAGAAATAGCAGGAATTTATAGAATAGCATTATATGTTAATAGGTTCGTCCGTTACAATAGACCAGATATTTCAATTGAGGATGTCGTGGATTTTATCGTGCACGCTAAAGGCTCGGTAGTGATCGAGCCTAAAAACCAACCGAAATGGCAAAGGGAAATATCATACTCTGAAAACTATAAGCCTTCTTTTATGGATACTTTTAGTTTTTTTCTTGACGGAATAAACAACGACACGCCTAGCATTTTAGATGCAATTCGGAAAAATAGGAACGGATATATATTAGAATTGATTACTATTGATAATCGTTCACTAGTTTTTCCTACGCCTGTTTTTATTTCAATAAATTCAATCAAAGAAGTAAATTCAAGAAACTGGCAAATTGAATTAAAGTATAGAGAGCCAACGTTCAATAATTATTTAGATAAAAATAACACTTTGCTACAAACGAATAATTATTTAAGTCTTGGTAGTGTTGGGCTGTTTGGCGTTGGTTCAGGTAATGTTTTAGTAGAAAATTTTAATACTTAAAAATATGGCAGACGAAATCGCAATCAAAAGAATATACGAATTAGCAACATTGACAGAGTCAACAAGTGGTTATTTTATTGCACTTGACAAAAATGGCAATATTGATGCTGTTAAACTAGACTTAAACACCTTCATAAGTGCTTTGAATCATAATGATTTTGGAGGCAAACAGGGTGGAGTTACAGGCGAATACTATCATTTATCAAATGCAGAATTAACTTTTTTAAATGCTATTCCAACAAATTACGTTCCGTATACAGGAGCTACTACAACATTAAATATGAATGGTAACGGTATTTATAATGCTCTTAGTTATACAAGTAATTTAGGAGCTTCATTTAATGTTGTTTTTGAAGGGTATTGTAATATCATAGAAGATAACGTAGAGTTAGGAAAACAAAATAGGTTACTTGACGGTGAATATAATATTAAAAGTTTTACTAAAGGTAATGCTGATTTTCAAACACAATCAGTAACACTTAACTTTTCTGGTGGTGATTTAACCACAATTAATAAAGGTACATTGAATATTTTATCAGATGTATTAACTCATAATGGAATCCCTGTAAATTTTTGGGAAACGGTAACAGGTGGCATTAATTATGCAAGCGGGAAAGTAAGCATAGGTACAACAGCATCCACATCGAGATTAAGGGTATATGATGATAGCCCACTGTCTGATACTTCTGTAGGTATAACAGTTGAGCAAGCAGGTGTTGGTGATGCTATTGTACAGTACTTATTAGCCGGACAAAGAAGATGGGTTACAGGAATCGATAATTCAGACGATGCGAAGTTCAAAATAGCACATAGTGTTGATTTAGCAACTAATAGCGTGCTTGAAATAAGTACTGATAATATCGTAAGTGTGAATGGAACTATTAAGGCATCAGGCGTAATATATGGAAACACCGACCAAGTCGCAGCATTAGAAAAAAATTCAGTTGCAACCGCTGCAAGTGGTGATACTTTGAATTTTACAGCAAATACAGATTACAAGATAACAGCAAGTGCAGCAACTAGCTTTAGTTTAACTGGTTTAACAAAAACAGACCAAGCATTAGCATTGTATTTTACCCAAGACCCAGCGACTGCAAGGACTTTGACAATAACCTATGCAGGCAAAGTGTTTGGCGGGTCGGGTTGTTTGACAGGTTCGGGAACTAGTTCAATTACCGTTGATGTTAGCACTACTTTGTCACAAAAAACAAAAGTAGTTTTTCATTCTGAAGACAGTACTAATATTTGGGTTTCAGTTGATAATTTTTAAACTATGTACGGGAAATTAAATAAAAAGATTGGAGGAAAGAAAAAGGAAAGTGTTTCTGTTTTATCTATTAATTACTCAGAATTCAAAACATTAGAATATATAGGGGTTGCAACATGGAATGAAGCTAGGACAGCAACAGACGCAAACGCGGATGATATAGCGAAGCCGGCGACGACAATAACATCTAATTCAAGTAATACATTTTTTGACATACAGCGGGCTTTTATATTGTTTGATTTATCAAGTGTTATACAAGACGTTTTAACTTGCGAATTAAATTATGTAACATACGGAGACACCAACCCAGATATTTATGTTTATGCTAGCGGAATTACTTCAACTCCATTACTTGCTGATTATGACAATTATACTACTTTAATTTCAAGTAGCAATAATCAAATTGCAGACACTAATAAACTAATATTCAACGGAGCAGGAATATCCTATATTAATGCAAATAAAGGTTCTGTTATTGGTATTTGCTTAAAGAATAAAATATATGATAGTTTAAATGTAGAACCACCGACGGATACAGCTTTAATAAATCAATTAGATACAGCGCAGCCTATAACTCTTGATTTCACATACTAATTTATAAAATTATGGCACAATTAAAAGACAATAACACAGTTGAATACTTGACAGATAACGGAAGAGAAAACCTAACTGACACGGTTTTAACGTTTTCCAAAGCTACAATAATAGCAGATAATACTTATGCACAAGTAGAATATGCTGTTAAAAAGAATGAAGACGCTGCAAATAATGGTGGTCGGGAAATAATTAAAAAGATTATTGAAATCCCTGTAATTAATCTTATTCCTAATATTGTAGATGCAACTGCAATTCAAGAAGATTACGAAAACTTATCAGTAATCAATGAACCATGGCATGAAATGGACGACCAAGGCAGACCAATTGATTACGAATTACGAACAATCCGTTTATTTATTCCTGACAAAATATTATCATCGCTAGTTATTGATAGTTTAGCATTGGTTTCTGAAATAATTAATAACGATGTTCCAAGATTTAAAAATCATATAGGATTTTGGATAATGCCAACGAGGGAAAGCATAACATTTGAAATAGAACAATATTTGAATAGTTTAGATGTTTTTGTTCAAACATTGCCGTAATTTCGTATATTTGTAAAAAAAGTAAAAGATATGAAAGAAATTATTTTAACAGAACAGGAACACAAAAATTTAGTGAATTTATTGAACACGGCAACGTTGCAAAGCGTTCCGCTTGCAGCAATGAAGACTATTGCCGAACTTATTGATAAAGTGGCAAATGCAGCAGCGCACGAATGTAAATGTGAAGAAGAAAAAGCAGTTCAAGAAACTAAATAATGAATATAGAACAAACGATAATACAAGAAATTGAAGCCTTTCACGAGTCGATAATAGTAGCATTAACAACGCCTCGAGCGAGCGGAAATACTATTAATACAACTGGAGAGGCTTCAAGGTCTTTGCGTATTAACGTTGAAAAATCACAATCTTTTTCTAAAATTCAAAGTATTGGTATTTTTTACCTCGAATTTTTGGATACAGGACGTGGACATTTGCCACAATCGAAACCACCTCCAATTGAGCCATTAATAAAATGGGCAAAAAAGAAGTTTGGAGTTGGTGACGAAGAAGCGGAGGCAATAGCTTATGCAGTTCAAAAAAAAATTGCAAAGGTTGGAACTGAGATATTTATAAGAAACAAAGAAGGTATTGAATTAACTGAAAAAATTGAACTATTAAAAAAAGTCTTAAATGAAAAAATAGCAAAGGCGGCTAAGTTTGAAGTGATGCAAAAATTAGATAAATATAAGAAACTATATAAACAAAAATTAAAACTAAAACTATAATGGCTAAAAAAATATACAAACAAGGCGGCGTTGTTATTATACTAGATACAGTAACGAATGACATTCAGGCAATTGCATCGAATAATTTAGATTTTAGGGTTTCAGGCTCAATTTTTTATTTAAGAGATGGAATTGAAAACTCATCAATAAATTTAGGAACCTACGACAATATTTTAGATGAAAATGATACTGCATTTACTTCTAATGCTGAGTTTATTACTTATATAACTAGCTTAATAGATTCAGGCAATAGCTCACCTTTAAGTGCTCCAATAAGCAGAATAGCAGACACTTACAACAACACGATTAACGTTCAAAATCCTTTGCAAGTAGATAGTGACAGCGTTCATTTTGCCGATATAGATATAGAACGTTCTAGTATTACTGGCTTTAGCGGAAATATACTTAGCTTATTCGATAACCTACACACCGAAATAGTAAATGCAGACGAAGAAGCAAACCCTAAGACTGTTTTATTCCATTTCAAACGGACTGTTCAAGCTTTTTTTATCGGACTAGGTTCAAGCGAGGGAGGCAACTTTTCTAATGTAAAAATTATTGGCTTACTGTCAGGAATGAGTGAAACGGTTTTGTTTGATGGCTCGTTGGATTCGACAAAAAAAACCTCTCAAAAATTTAATATTCAAAATTCAGATTTAAACGCTCTAAGAATTGAATTCCATACAGCCGATACAATTAGTTTAACTAATTTGTTTATTCCAAAGATTCAGCCTGTTATCTCAATTAATAAACCTGTGACTAAGTTCGCAACTGCCTACAACTCTCCTTATCTATTAAACACAGGAAGTCAGGATATGAACGTAAATGGAAGCGTTACGCCTGTAGTTTTTAGTTATACGGCATTAAACGAAGTTGAAACATGGCAGCGTTCATTTATAGACCTACAAGATGGAATTCAAGATTTTCAACCCACGCAATTTGGGGCACTATCAGCTTTAACAACTGGCGTTCAAGTCGCTGTTATTAAAAATGGAGTTGAAACTGTTCTTGAAACATGGAGGACGAACATGGATATTTCAATGACTATGTTTGATTTTAAGAACAATTACAAAGCAGGTGCATATACTGGAAGATGGACAATTACGTCAGATATAGGCACTCCTATAACGTTATTTAAAGGTGATTCAATTATAATTAGAATAAATGACGATTTAAGTACATTAGATGCATTCAGATTTAGGTTAAAAATTTCAAAATAAAAAATTATGGCAATAGTTAATAATGGTACATTAGTTTCGGTTAATGCTTCAAAAATTCCAACAGGCTACACGCTGCCGACAATTACGGAAGTAGTTAGCACGCAACCAAATTACGAGAATATAAGCATAACAGTGGCAAAAAGCACGGTAGAAGATGCAAATAAAGTAACAACATTTACTGCTTTAGTTGCGGCGGTAAATGCAGCGGTTACAGCTCAGTTAGCATCTGATTTATTAGCAACTAATACAGTAACTGCACACGCAGTTTTTAAGGATTACAGAACAAACCAAATAATTAGTGAGGAATTACTTACTAATGTAGTTTCTTCGTATATTTGCACCGTAGATATTTTTGTAAATATCGTATAAAAAGTAAAAGAGTTATGATAAATTTAGTTAGTTATCCAGTTGAAATAAATTCGGGCAAAATAAACAATATGTTTGCAGGGTTTGACGATGTAAATATAGAATTTAAACGAGAAGATTTAAGCGTTTTTAGCATTGGAAGCGGACCCGACAATAAAATATTAATAACACTTTCAGGCGATTACTTAGGTGTTTTATTTGTTGGGGAGTGGCTTTATTTATTTGCAACTGGAATTAATTATATTTATGATAACTCTTTTAAAATAATATCAATAGATTATTCCTCTCCAGATACTGAGATTTTAGTAAATGGCGATTTTATCGAAAGCGCAAGTGTTGGGTACATCAATTATAAACAAGATTATTTCGTTGAAACAAAACTTGTAAATGTAGATAATAATGCAATTAGACAATTTTCAGAAACCATTTCAGACGATGGCAACGCAAGCGGAGAGATTACAATAAATGTTAATAATCCAGTCAATTATTTAGAATCTGACATATTAGATAATTCTGGATTGGTTAGTAATTCAGTTAATAGATTTAAAGTAATGTATAGAGAAGTTTGGAGGGAAAACCAAACCGAAGTATTTATTTTGATTGATGAAGAACCAATATACATTTTATATAATGCTGAATTAAATGGAATTGAAAAAATAAACAACAAACTAGAAGAGCCAATCATTTGGGACGGTTATCCGTTTTCATTTAGTTTGTTTCACTCATTAGAAAATAATTCAGGATTAACCTATGAGGCTACATTTAACGAAATGGATATAAATAAGAACAACCTAACGACTGAGAATTTTATAAATACCTTTAAGACGTTGGATTTTGGACAAATGCAAGCAAATTTTACCGATAAGACAACTGAACTAAACGAAAATACTAGGTATATTAATTTCAATATAAATGCTTTTGTTTTGAGCGATTACGACAGTCTGGAATATTCAAGTGATTACGCAATTTAAAAAATAAATATATGTCTAAAAATAGAACTGAGCTAATATCAGCAGTCAACACCCAAATAGTTCCAACAGTTACAACTGCAATTCATAGGGATTTATTGAATAATGAATTAATTGATTCAATGGTAACAAGAAAAGATGTTATTGCAACTGAGGTAGTTTCGGGTGGCGTTGTTACAATTGATTACAGCAATAAGGACTTAGCAACGATTACAGCTCCCGACAATGTTACAGTTTTATTCTCTAATATTGAAAACGGAGAAGTAAAATATTTGAAAATAACAAAAGAAGCTGGTAAAACCATAGCATTTGCAGGAGCAACCGACACGAGCGTACGAAAAACATATATAAATAAAGGCGTTACGCTAGTAGTTTATAGTGTAACAAATAAAGATAATGTTATTTATGTAAACAGTATAAATATAGATAATAATATTGATACACTATTTTTATTTGCTGTAAATGAATTGATAACACCAACGCTATTAAATGGATGGACAGCGGCAGCCGCAAGTGTTCAATCAATTGTCTATTTTAAAAATCAATTTGGGGACTTAAGGATATACGGAACAGCCATAAGTGAAAACGCTACGGCTGCAACTATTTTCACCTTGCCAGAGACAGGTGGGTTTAGACCATTAAAAACAAATATAGTTGCAGCTTCAGACGTTTCAATTACTCCTATTGCGACCGTCTGTTTAGTTACAGCAGATGGAAATGTTTCAATTGATGCGTCAGTATTCACGGACGGTTATACATTTGATGTAACCATTCCACGAGAACTCCTAGCATAATGACACAATTTATACTAAATACGGAGTTAATAACGCTTAACGAATACATTAAGATTGAGCGAACAAATAGAATAATGGCAGCCAACAAAAAAAAAGAACTTACAAATAAAGTCGCTTGGCTTATTAAGGCTCAAAATGTTAAGTTAAATGATTGTTTGCATGATATAAATATATTTTGGTACAGGACCACAAAAAAACACGATCCTGACAATGTATATTTTGGAATAAAATTTATTTTAGATGGATTGGTAAAAAGTGCAGTATTGGCAAGCGATGGACGGAAAAACATAAGACATATACACCATTACATTGAACAATCAGATACTAATTATAATTATTGTATCGTTAAAATGAAAGAAGTATGTTAATAGATAGTAAAAATTGCAAGATAATAAGACCAGACAGCTTTTATAATTCAGATAATGAACAATATGAATTTTATCTACGTTGGCAAGGCATTGACGGAGGTATTTATAATTGGCTTTTTGAAGACTTTACAGCAATTAAAGAGGTAAATGGTACTATCTTAAATAAAGATAGTGAGCGCATAACAAAGCTTATTGAGAGCTCTGAAAATAGCATTATTGTAACCGCTGAGGACTTAACAGAAAATCAATTTAATGTAATATCGGAGATTGTCAATGCAAAGATAATTCGTAGGTATTACAAAAATAATTCTTATGAAAATGTTGCCATAATAACAAGTTCATACAGCAAAAATAAATCAAAAGCAAGGTATAATTTTGAAATAGAAATACAATTAAAAAATTCAAACATTCTTTCATAATCACTTTATTATTTATTACTCAACTTGTTTATTTTCAGCGCAATAATTAAAACTATTGCGCTTTTTTTATTTAGAATGATTATAAACAAACAATAATTTAAACAAAAGATAAAAATAATTGAATAAATATTTGCGTTGTATTGCTTTTATTCGTATATTTGTACTATAAGAAATGAGAAACAAACATTTAAAAATAAAGATTATGGAAATTACAAAAGATAACCACAAGGTAATTAAAGTTGCAGAAATCGCAACAAGTACCTCATTTCAGCTAGGAATGATTAACAGTATGGTAAATTCATTTTTACATGACCTACATGGAAAGAACATGGCGGGGGAGGAGATTGTGAAAGCAATGGAACTTCTTAGGAATGAACTAAGTAAAGCCCCAAGTATAAACGAGATGATACAAAAGGCTTAAAGAACAACAGCCGAAAACTAAATAGTGAGTAGGCTAAATATTTAAAAACAAACAACACATTAAAAATTAAGATTATGAAAACAAATATAACAGATTTTAAATTTATGCGCTCAGGAAGCGGACACTACAAAGTAATTTTTACTTCTCCTATAACTGGGAAAAGGTGGAGTACTACAACCGACGATATGCATCTAATAGATG
>Ga0307376_10004382_pt1 | contig 12937 bp, 12 predicted proteins | sample TR2MG_FD_202536 | JGI IMG/M metagenome (GOLD analysis project Ga0307376, IMG submission 202536) | Soil microbial communities from Risofladan, Vaasa, Finland - TR-2 | ecosystem: Environmental > Terrestrial > Soil > Coastal area > Acid sulfate soil | place: Finland: Risofladan, Vaasa | collected... | reverse complement strand
TCGTTCTGATCCACGTCGATGGCCACCGTCACCTTCTCGGCGCCCAGCGCTTTGACCATTTCTGCGATCAGTTCAGGCTTCCGAAAGGCGGCGCTGCTGGTCGACACCTTGTTTGCGCCCGCGTTTAGCACCAGCTCGGCCGATTTCACATCAGAAATCCCCCCGCCAACGGTAAATGGCACCGTCGTGACCTCGGCGACGCGTTTGACTACGTCGATCATGGTGGCTCTACCTTCCACCGTGGCTGTGATATCCAGCAGCGCCAGTTCGTCTGCACCCATGTCACAATACGCTCGTGCGCATTCGACCGGATCACCAGCGTCTCGAATGTCCACGAAGTGGACGCCCTTGACGACGCGCCCGTTCTGCATGTCTAAACACGGCATGATTCGAATTGGTTGGTCCATTGTGTACCTCCTCCTCACCTTGTTTTCTATTACTATCCTCTTCCCTCACACTCGAGCAACAGGCATAGCATCGGTTGTGCCTGCCCAGGCCCGTCGATAATTTTCAACACATACTCTACCCGGTTCTGCGTACGCCAACGTCGAGGTTCTGCGACTTTTGGAGCGGCGAAGCTGCGGAAAAAGCCCGCTGGAATGATTTGTTAGACATTTTAATTCAATTCCATCTTTCAAGACAATAATCCCGACGATATCATTAGCAGTACTAAATGGAATCGACCTTTAAGGGTATATCGTTACATCTGTTCAAGAAATAACTCACAGTCTGCTTTTTTTCCGTCTCTCTTTGTGAACAAGACCTAATTTTTCAATTATAGCATCGGTTACAAAGACCTGAATCGTCATGTTTCTTTCAGCACAAAGGGTCTGTACCCTTTCCATCAATTCTTCCGGTAGCAGGATGTTTAGCGGCTTATTTTCAGTTTTCTCAGGCGTTGGTTTCTTTTCCAATTTATTTCATTCCTTCCGGACTATTTTTTTAACTTCTTGCTGAGATACACACGGAACGGGCATGTACAGAAGTCTTTTGTTTCAAGAACCACAGAGAAGTTGCACTGGAAAGGATTGTTCTCAAGACACAGGAGATGATTCTCAAATCCGATGTCTTCGGCTCTGCATAGTCTTTCAAAACCAAAATCTGCACACCTAAAGTCCTTTGGGCACTTCATCCCATCCATGATTTCTTCAATCTTTTTTGAGACTTCTGCTCGCATCAATTTATCCTTGATTGCAGAACATGTATTACGAAAAACCCTCAGCTACCCGATTACATTGCTATTTGTACGTTTTGCCCTCATGCCTTAGCCAGCCGCCAACATGCCGGCCACTTGGATCGTGGTGCGTCCAGTGGATAACTCCACCTTTTGCATTCCATTCATATTCACCATAGAACTCCACTTTATCCCCTCTGTTTAAGCGACTGATTCGGGGGGCTAAATCAATATTATGAGCGACTATCAATGTTTGGCCGCTGCTGAACCTTAAAACGAACCTTTGATGTCTTGACCCCTCAAGATCATCAGGTAATATCTTTATTACAACGCCGCCTCCTTGTACTTGAAGGTCGCTTTGTCTGTTGTTATATGCTTGTTGGAGAACGCTGTCATCACTTTGCGTCCATGACGAAAAGATAGGAAATATAATGTTTCGCTCTTGAATGTAACCATATGCCAATACCGCAATAACAGCTATGAAAAGGTAAAGGTATTTCTTCATATTTTTTCAATGTAACGCCGACGGTCAGAGGCAGCCTGGGCAACACGACCTTTGACCCCGTCTCCAGCCATGTTGAGCCGGTTGTCGGCCTTTTAATGGGATACATAGATCATTCGGTCAGTTTCGAATCCTAAGGCTTTTGCCTTATTTATCAATTCAGATTTAAGGGATTCTTCCATATGGGGTTCTCTTGCCAGAATCCATAAATAGGATTTGTTGGGCCCGCATACCAGGGAATAGGAATAATTTTTTTTATCAAGGTCTATGATATTATAAGCTCCGTAAAATGGGCCCCAAAAGGATACTTTTAACCGGCCAAGATTTGAATCACCTACGAAGTATGCTTTGCCGACAGCCTCTTTCCATAGGTTTTTTGCGGGATCGAACCCTCTATTGAGAACCTTAATCCCGCCATCATCTCTATAGCTGTATTCCGCTGTCACGCTTTCTAAACCTCTTTCAAAGGAGTGATCCAGTCGGGCTATTTCGTACCAAGTGCCTAAATACCTGTCGATATCAAAACCTGTAACAGGTGCAACATTTTTTGGAATGTTTACACAGGCCGATAGGAGGATCGGAACAAAAAGGAGCAGTCTTTTTATCATAAAATATCTCCTTTTGCAGGCCAACGCCATTGCTACCCCAATTCAAGCTTTGACCAGGGTCATTAAACGCTAAATATAAAATACTTTTAATTTTAGAGCGGTTTCTTTGAGTCTATTATCATTCGTCCAGAGGGGAATCCCGGACAATTTGGCTGATGCCAGAAGGTGCACATCGACAAGACCAATTCCGGTTCCACTCAAATGGTTCTGTTCGATGAAATATAGATATTCAGCGAGGTCTATCGTCGGCGCTTTCGGAAGGTCTTGTAGCAGAGCCAAAATTTCAGATCGATTTTTGATATTTCCGCAAGCTAACTCACCAATTACATAAGGGTGACAAACAACCTCTCCATCGAGCAATAGTTGCTCAAGCCGGACATCACTCCTTCTAAGGTGATTAACCCATACAGAAGTATCAACCAGAACCATCGTCACAACTTTGCCGATTTACGCCTCGGTATCGGCCGCAGACCCTTTTCTGTTCCGCCCAGTTTTGCAAGTCGCTTGCCGCTTTCACGGGCAATTAAAGCCTCTAAACCAAGTCTTACCAAGGCGGTTTTTTCTTTGATTCCGGTTAAGCGAGATGCTTTTTCCAATACATCGTCGTCTATGTTTAATGTTGTTCTCATATGCACTAATATGCATCTTTTGTGCATACATGTCAATTGAAAAATGAAATGATAAAGGGGCCGCGAATCAGGCGCGGTCTATAGGGCGCCGCCTGAAGGTGCCTTGTTGGGAAGTGGTTGATTGCCATTCCGCCAAGACATGAGAGACTTGAGCATGCACTTGTTCACGTGCTTCCCATCTCTCGAAACCAGTCAGGAGCAGTTCATCGTAGTTTGTTTCTTGGTGGCGAACATGGGCAGCGACTGCGAGACAAACTGCTTTTTTATCCAACTCTTTGGCCGCTGTGCTTCGACCGACGCGCCCGCTATACTTACGGCAGGCAAGCTCTGCAATTATTTTCTCTCTTCCAATCGGACAACTCGGATACAATTCACGAACGCGATCGGCAAAACTTGCTATGTATTCCGCTTCATGACTATAATTATTGGACCTGAATATTTTGATAAACGAGTATACAATGTGTCCAGTAAAGTTCAAAGAAAATTATTGTCCTATAGAATATATTTAACGGGCCTTCCCCTTATATCAGGCATATGGTTTGTGTGGGAATTCTAAACCGGCTGCCCTTTTAGATTATTTTGAACTTTTATTCCAAACACCTAACAGACTTGACGGTTGAATTTTTTTCCTTTGTTTTTTTAATATTATAGGAAATCGCCCAAATAATAATACAATATGGCTACTAATGTTGAAATTGGCCGGAGGAAGAGAAGGCAATCAAGATTGAAGGCAACTTAATAAAGAAGTGTTTTTCAGATGAAAATGAGAATCAGTACCAATAAGAACTGTTCGGTTTAATTAATAAAATTGCATACCCTATTATCTTAATATGGTCAAGAAAATGTTGGCTTTTAGGATCAGATATATTGAATATTCGAGCTTTATCCAAAAGTGCTTTGAGTCTTAGTTTAAGCTTTTAATTCATAATGCGCAACTGCCATCTTCACCGCTTGTCTTAATCCTAAATCATTCCAGGGTTTCTTAATAAAACGATATACCAATCCATTATCCAAGGCATCTAATGCTTTATCAAAATCCAGATGAGAAGTCATAATAATACCCACTGTATTAGGAGATTTTTGTTTGGCCTTTTTTAAAAATTCCATCCCATCCATCTCGATCATTGATTGATCAGCCACGACAACAGAAAACTTTAATGATTCCATTACCCTCAGAGCGTCAAGTGGACTATTGAAAGTAAATAGATAATAAGGCTCGTCCATAAATACCCACTTTATGGATTCAAGCACACTAATGGAATCGTCAACGATCATGATGATAGGATTCATGGTATCGCCTCCGTTGAATAGGATTTTAATTGAACACTATTCAACATGCATGCCAAATTCTGTTTTGGGCTTATAAGATGGCGAAGATCCTTATTTGATGCTGGTTTATGAGAGGTTGCTTGAAGGGTTGGGGTAATTATAGATAGCAGGTGGAATTAAAGGATGCACAGAAAAATGTGCATGGTGCACTGGTTGTTGGGCAGGGGCAAGAATTGTTCGATTCTAATAATTAGATATCACAACTTATGTGGAAAATTTTAAATATTATATAAATTGCAGTTATCGGTAACTATTATTATTGGACCTAAAGTTTTGGTCAAACGGGTACGATTTATGTCCAATAAGATTCACAAAAACTGAACGCTTCCTATCATAATTTCTATTTAAATTAAAAATTTAAATTATATTTAGCTAAATTTCATTGTCGCTTTAGGGAGCAGGAAATGTCGTATAACACACAAATGGATTTTTACATTTTTGTTATGAAATCTACATTATCTTTTTGGCAGATCTTGCCAGTATTTTGACTCTAAACATTTTAATAGGCATTTATATGGCACTATCGATTAAAGCATCATGCCTTGACCGCATCTTAAAAAATTTTATGATCACTATCAAATAATCATGGCCTTTTGGCGCATTATCCATCCAAGATCTATAGCGCTTCTGAATTCTTGTTTTTGCAAGTGTTGACCATAACGTTGACCAGGGTCCGGCCCGAGCGATATAACATATTGAAAATAAAATTTAATATGTTATTGATATCCCGTAAGGACGATTCGTGTTATGCTCCCACTCCTCACATATTCATAATTTGAAAAATTTTCTTCGAAGAATCATCATAGAAAAGAGTATCTCTTTTTTTGTAATCTGAAGTGTGTTTTACTTTATTTTACTGCAGTCATGTGGGGAATAGTGCGGGGTATGATATCATTAGCCAAACAAAAAGGACTTAGATATTGGCTCTAAGTCCTTGAAATAATAGTGGCGGGAGTGACGAGACTTGAACTCGCGACCTCCGGCTTGACAGGCCGGCGCTCTAACCAATCTGAGCTACACCCCCGATTGAATTGACAAATTAAATTTACCTATTGAGAAGTTCCTTTTATTGATACAATCCTAAATGGTCAATCAAAATGGTAGGCGGAACAGGGCTTGAACCTGTGACCCTCGGCTTGTAAGGCCGATGCTCTCCCAACTGAGCTACCCGCCCGTATTTTTCACACGACTTGTAGGGTTTACTTGAAAAAAGGTACTGCTAACAATTAAATAACATTAAGTCAAGGCTAAATTGACACCCGCGTCAAAAGACTTTTACGATGAAAAAGGCGAATTTTGCGGGAAATGTTGTTTTTTCCTGACAGGCGAATTTAAATTATACCGTCGTTTCGCTGTTCTGACAAGAAGGAAATTCCCCTACGATTAAATCAAGGCGGACCGCTGATCCTGATCGATGTCTTCGGTCATCATTTTAAATGGTATATCATGTTCCTTAAAAAGCACGTCCCCCTCTTCCAGAATCAAAGCATGAGGCAGAACTTCATCCATATGCTCCACCAAAACAATTTCAATTGCTTTTAAAACCGTAGCGGGGATATCCTTTAAATCCTTTGCATTTTCTTTGGGAATGATGATCTTTTTGACGCCGCCCCTGTGGGCGGCCAGAATTTTTTCTTTTAACCCGCCGATGGTCAGAACACGACCCCGGAGTGTAATTTCACCGGTCATTGCAATATCATGGCGAACAGGCCGTTTGGTTAAAGCCGACACGAGTGACGTGCACATTGAAATCCCTGCAGAAGGGCCGTCCTTTGGAATAGCGCCTTCGGGTATATGGATGTGAATATCGCTCTTTTTGTAAAAGTTCAAGTCGATGGCAAGAATCTCGGCTCGTGAGCGAACATAGCTAACGGCTGCCTGGGCAGACTCTTTCATTACATCCCCAAGTTTGCCGGTCATGGTCAGAGTTCCCTTGCCGGTCATGATCAGCGTTTCGATGCAAAGCAATTCGCCGCCCACCTGCGTCCAGGCAAGTCCGGTGACCGTGCCGACTTGGTCCTCTTGCTCTATCTGAAGCGCCTTGAATCGAGGCGGACCCAGATATTTCTGAATCGATTGGGCCGTTACCTTGAAGGCGTTCGCCTCTTTATTTTTTAGAACTTCACGTGCGATTTTACGACAAATCGAAGAGATCTCCCGCTCGAGATTCCTCACCCCTGATTCCCGGGTATACCGGCGAACGATCGTGAGGACCGCATTTTTTGAAAATTGCACATTTTTCCCTTCCAGCCCGTTCATTTTAATCTGCTTGGATATGAGAAAGTCTTTGGCAATATGATATTTTTCATATTCAGCATAGCCGGGAAGCCGTATAATTTCCATCCGGTCCTGTAATGGAAGCGGAATCTCCGGCAGTGTGTTGGCGGTTGTAATAAATAGGATGTCTGAAAGATCGTAATCCACATCCAGATAATGATCGTTGAAGCTGTAATTTTGTTCGGGATCGAGCACTTCTAAAAGGGCGGCTGAAGGATCTCCCCGGAAATCCATGCTCATTTTATCGACTTCATCCAGACAAAATACCGGATTGTTGACGCCGACTTTTTTTAGGGATTGGATAATTTTACCCGGCATTGCACCGATGTAAGTGCGACGGTGCCCGCGAATTTCAGCTTCGTCTCTGACGCCGCCCAATGAAAGACGGACAAATTTTCTTCCTGTGGCTCTGGAAACCGATTTGGCCAAAGACGTCTTTCCCACACCGGGCGGACCGACGAAACAGAGTATTGGACCCCGGATTTTTTTGACCAGGCATTGAACGGCCAGATATTCCAGTATGCGCTCCTTTGGTTTTTTCAACCCATAATGATCTTCTTCGAGAATTTTATCGGCTTCTACAAGATCCTGGCGAACTTTCTTCCGTTCGAACCATGGAAGACTGATCAACCAGTCGATATAGCCCCGGACCACCGTCGCTTCTGCCGACATGGGCGTCATCATCTTCAGTTTTTTAAACTCATGCCGAACCTTTCCTGCGGCTTCCTTGGACATCTTTTTTCGCTTGATTCGCTTTTCAAGCTCCATAAGCTCGTCGCTGTGATCGTCCTCTGAACCGATTTCCTTCTTGATGGCGCGCATCTGTTCGTTTAGATAATAATTTTTTTGCGTCTTTTCCATCTGTTCCTTGACGCGGCTTTTTATCCGTTCATCCATATTGAAGATGTCGATCTCCATCTTTATCAAGCTCAGAAGGAGAGAGAGCCGCTTTTCCAAGGAGATTGTTTCCAGCAATTCCTGTTTGTCTTGGATTTTAAACGAGAAATGTGCCGCCACTGTGTCAACCAGCTTTGAAGGATCTGAGATGCTGCCGACGCTTTTTACAAGATCTTTGGAAATGTTCTTGTTTATTTTGGCATACGCATCGAAACTTTTATTAATGGACCTGACCAGGGCTTCACTCTCGGCAGGGGATACTTCAGTTTCGGCAACTGGTTCTATCTCTACCTGGAAATAGTCCTTGTGTTTCACGAATTGAGTGATGGAAGCTCGGAATTTACCCTCGATCAGAGCCTTTACCGTGCCATCCGGAAGCCTCAAAAGCTGAAGCACGTCTGCAATGGTTCCCACACGATTGATGTCTTTTTCATTGGGATTGTCGATCCCTGCATTTCTTTGAGTGGCAAGAAAAATCCGCTTGTCGTTGTTCATTGCTTCTGAAAGGGCATTCACGGATTTTGAACGTCCTACAAAAAGCGGTGCCACCATGTGGGGAAACACAACGATATCTCTCAGCGCGAGAAGCGGAAGCACCAGCTTCTCCGCCTCAGGATCATCCTCTTTGAAGAATTTCGGCAAGTTAATCATAATGATCTATTATACTCCTAATTACCTGTCTTGCACTTGTTTTTTGGGCTGTTCAAGCAAGAGTATCGGATCTTCCTGATTGAGCACCGTATCCTCTCCGATGACACATTCCTTGACATTTTCCATGGAAGGAATTTCATACATAATATCGATCATGCATTTCTCCAGGATGGCCCGAAGCCCCCTGGCACCGGATTTCCGTTTCATGGCTTCTCTGGCAATGGCTGCAAAGGCGCTGTCGGTTAACCTCAGATTTACCCCTTCCATCTCCATAAGTTTTTGGAATTGTTTGATCAGGGCATTCTTCGGCTCTTTCAGAATTCTTATCAAAGCAGACTCATTCAGTTCACCCAGGGTTGCAATCACCGGAAGACGACCCAGAAATTCTGGAATCAAACCATACTTGATCAGGTCTTCGGGTTGAAGCATCTTAAGGGTTTCGCCGATATTTTTTTCTTCCTGTTTTATAATTTTGGCGCCAAATCCCATCACTTTAGAGCCGAGACGTCTCTGTATGATCTGCTCGAGCCCGGTAAAGGTTCCGCCACAAATAAAGAGTATATTGGAAGTGTCCACTTTGACGAAATCCTGTTGAGGATGCTTCCGCCCCCCTTTTGGGGGCACACTGGCGGTGGTCCCTTCAATGATTTTCAATAATGCCTGCTGGACCCCTTCTCCCGAAACGTCCCGGGTGATGGATGGGTTTTCGGACTTGCGGGCAATTTTGTCAATTTCGTCAATGTAAACGATACCTCGCCCGGTCTTTTCTACATCGTAATCTGCATTCTGAAGCAGGGAAAGGATGATATTTTCCACATCCTCGCCCACATAGCCGGCTTCTGTAAGGCTCGTTGCATCAGCGATGGTAAAGGGTACATTCAGAAATCTGGCAAGGGTTTGTGCCAGCAACGTTTTCCCGCACCCGGTCGGTCCAATGAGAAGAATATTGCTTTTCTGGATCTCCACATCGCCTGTTTTTAACAAAGAATTAAGACGTTTGTAGTGATTGTAAACCGCAACAGCGAGGATTTTTTTCGCCGCGTCCTGCTCGATGACATAATCGTCCAGCATCGCTTTGATCTCTTTGGGAATGAGGAGCCCCTCCATATCTTCGGTGTCTTTTTCTTGTTCCTCTTCTATAATCTCGCTGCATAGCTGTATGCATTCATCGCAAATATAGACTGCGGGGCCGGCAATCAATTTTTGAACCTCTTTCTGATTCTTTCCGCAGAATGAACAGAAAAGGTTATCGTTTGTATCCCCTTTTTTGGACATGTTATTTCTCCGTATTTTCTATTTTATTCAGATCTTTCCGGTTTATGATGACATGATCGATGAGGCCGTATTCTTTGGCCTCTTTCCCTGTCATGAAGAAGTCACGGTCAGTATCTAGCTGAATTTGATCTAAATCTTTGCCTGTATGATGCACCAGTATTTCGTTTAGCCTGTCTTTCATGCGCAGGATTTCTTTGGCCTGTATTTCGATATCCGAAGCCTGCCCCTGAAAACCTCCCATGGGCTGATGGATCAGAATTCTTGAGTTGGGAAGTGAATAACGCTTTCCTTTTGTTCCTGCTGTCAACAAAAGCGCACCCATGCTGGCGGCCTGCCCGATACACACCGTTGCGATATCCGGTTGTATATACTGCATGGTATCGTATACCGCCATGCCGGAAGTAACGATACCGCCGGGAGAATTTACGTAAAAATTTATATCTTTATCAGGATCTTCGGATTCAAGGAACAACAGTTGTGCGATCAAAAGATTTGCGACTTCGTCATTGATGGCAGTCCCCAGAAAAATTATCCGGTCCTTTAGGAGCCTTGAATATATGTCGTAGGCTCGCTCACCCCTGCTACTTTGTTCTATGACCATCGGTATTAACGGCACGAATCATCTCCTTTTACAATTTTTTCTCTGCATCACGGCGTTCGTAAAAATTTTTGCCGGTGCATCAATTTTCAGTATTTTTTTCCAGTTCAGGTTCGATTTCCTCTACGGTGCTACTATTAATAATAAGCTTGATGGCCTGTTTTTCAAGTAAGGTATGTTTAAAAAATTCGAGATTGCTCGGGTCCTGATTGTAATAGCTCTTTATGGCTTCAGCAGGCTGATTAACGGCTTGAGCCATTTCATTGAAACCCGCGTCCAATTCTTGATCCGAAAGGGTCAATTCCTCCTGATCGATAATTTTATCTAAAATCAGATGACGCCTTACTTTTTTTTCCGCGGTTTCACGATGCTTTTCAGCAAGAGATTCCCTTGTAAACCCCTCATCTTCCATCGACTTGTTGTAGTAAGTCAACGTTTTTTCAACCTCTTCTATAATGCCATTGATCTCATATTCTATCATCGATTCGGGCAATTCAAATTCTGTCTTTTCAATGAGTTTTTGAAAAATTTGTTCGTTCAGTTCCTGTTCCACACGTTTGTCATACCCTTGTTTCAGATTGTCTGTTATGGCATTTTTCACCGCGTCCAGCGTTTCATATGGGCCGAGTCTTTTGGCAAATTCATCATCGATCTCAGGGAGGACTTCTTGCCTGATTTCCTTGAGTTTTACATGAAACGTAATCGTATGGTTTGCCAGTTTTTGATTGAAATGGTCTTCAGGAAAATTTACTGTTATTTCAATATCTTCAGCTGGCTTCTTGCCGATCAAATTTTCATCCAGGGTCTTTGATATGGCGCCTGATCCGATCTTCATGATAAAGTTTTCCGTCTTCTGGGTTTCGGAAAAGGGTTTGCCGTCTTCAAAGCCTTCATAATCGATCAGGACAAAATCGTTTTCTGTTACCCCTCGCTCTTCAGTTACCGGGATTTGTTGCGCCAGGTTTCTCTGGAGCATCTGAAGCTGGGCGTCCATTTCTTCATCCGTAATCCGGTACAACGCCTTTTTCAATGTCAATCCCTTGAGATCGATTTTATCGATATCGGGTTTTATCTCCACGGTAGCATCATATTTAAAGGGACCTTTTTCATCGAGTTGGGGTGGATCGATCTTTGGGTTTCCCACAATATTCAGATCGGTTTCCTTGAGGGCCTCCACAAAGGAATCCTGAAGCAATTTTGAAGACACATCATTGTGGACATCCTTTTTGAACATCCTTTCCAAAACCGAACGGGGGGTCTTTCCAGGACGAAACCCCTTTATTTTAGCCGTCTTTTTAAGTTGTTTATAGGCATTGTCCAATTCCCGAACAACCGTATCTTCGGGAATCTCGATATGCAGCACCTTTTTTACACTACTTACATCCTCTACTTTAAATTGCATAAAACTCCTTTCAAACAGACCCGGGCCCGACGATCAGCAGCATTTCAGGCACGTTGAATTGCGGTCTTTGCAAAACGTCCCTTTTTGTCCAAGTGCGGGATTTCGACTCGGCCTTGGGCAAAAATCGACATTTTTCAAAGACCTCCTTGATTCTTAAGTGGTGCGAGAGGGGAGAGTTGAACTCCCACTCTGTTTCCAGAGCTGGATCCTAAGTCCAGTGCGTCTACCAATTCCGCCACTCTCGCATTTTCATACCTGTTTATTCTTTTGTTGAATTGTGGCGGTGAAGCGATATATCATGATCGAGTGTGCTGTTCTAAAGTCGCTTGAACTCTATCTTAAAATATATTACATTCATATAAAAATCAATTCAAAAGAATAATTCCTAAACCGACAAGTGTCAAGCAAAACAAAGGAAATTGTCTTTATGTCGGCATGTTATAAATCATACGTTCAAAAGCATCCTATCACACTAATTTTCTTTCTCTTGATCTTTACATTTCCGGTAACAACAGAAGCAAATCCTAAAAAAATGCGTTTCCATTTGCAAAAAAAAACCATTGTTATCGATCCCGGACATGGCGGACATGAGACAGGCGGTCGGGGGCCGGATGGGACATTTGAAAAAACCGTCACCCTGAAATTTGCACAGGTGTTGGCAGAAGAACTCGGAAAAACTTACAAGACAATGCTGACACGGACAGATGATCACTGGGCCGATATCCCCGCCCGGTCGGCAACCGCCAACCATGTGGACGCAGACATGTTCATCAGCATTCATACCGGCGGAAGTTTTCTGCATCAGGCCAGCGGGATGTCGTTGTATTATTACAAAAAAACTTCAAAATCCACCCTCACACTTGACCCGGATTCGTCTAAAGAATTCAAAAACGACAACACCGAGGTGTCCTGGTCCAATATTCAAGACAGACACCAGCAAAACAGTAAAATTCTGGCAGAGTTGGTCCGGGATCGTATTGGCAGGCAGACTCAATATAAACCCGAGATTCAGGGGGCGCCGCTGATGGTTCTTGAAGGTGCGGATATGCCTGCAATCCTGATTGAAATCGGATACATTACCAACCCTGTTGACGAGAAATCATTGCACGATATCGAGGTGCTGACTCAGATTGCCAAAGCAATGAGAAACGGCATCGACGACTTTTTTGAAAAACTCCAATAACCTAATATTTTCTTGCACCCCTCATAAAACAGTGTTACGAACATTCATTATCGGGGCGTGGCGCAGCCTGGAAGCGCGCCTGCTTTGGGAGCAGGAAGTCGGAGGTTCAAATCCTCTCGCCCCGACCAAATTTATAAAATAAAACAAGGGGGTTCTTACGAATCCCCTGTTTGCTTATAGGGCTTTGAAATAGGTATTGGGCAGGGTAGGTTGACAAGAAAATGGACACGAAAGTGGACCACAGTTGACAAAAATATTGACAAATTTTTCGATAGTTGGCTTTCTATGCCTTATTTAACTCCGCAAGGAATTCGATCCATTCTAATTGCTCCTTAATTTCTTTTTGAAGTGTTCGGTTGAATGCTGTTTTATCCATATTACTAATACATCTTACAGCCTCACGGAACCGTTC
>Ga0307376_10004381_pt1 | contig 12940 bp, 21 predicted proteins | sample TR2MG_FD_202536 | JGI IMG/M metagenome (GOLD analysis project Ga0307376, IMG submission 202536) | Soil microbial communities from Risofladan, Vaasa, Finland - TR-2 | ecosystem: Environmental > Terrestrial > Soil > Coastal area > Acid sulfate soil | place: Finland: Risofladan, Vaasa | collected... | reverse complement strand
CCTGGTTCTGAGCCGGCGGGGGGGGCCGACTAAACCCCCTTCCCCGGGGCGGGGGCCCGGGGGCCGCCGCGGCCCGGGGGCCGCCCGGTCGCCCCGGGCGAGTCGCCGCGGCGACCGGCGGCCCGAACGCCCGCCGCGGCGGGCAGGAAGGACGCACATGGCCGTAATGACCGCTGGACAGATCGCCAGCCTGAATGCCTGGGGCTCCAAGCTCGGCATCGGCGACCTGGGGACCCGCCTGGGCAAGTTGAACTCGACCGGCGACCTGATCGGGGCCGTCACCGGCAACGTCACCGGCAACCTGACGGGCAACGTCACCGGCAATGTCACCGGCAACGTCACGGGCAACGTCATCGGCAACGTCACGGGCAACGTCATCGGCAATTTGACGGGCGACGTCACCGGCGACGTCACCGGCGATCTGACCGGGAACGTGACCGGCGACGTGACCGGCGACGTGACGGGGGACCTCACCGGCAACGTCACCGGGGCGCTGACGGGCAACGTGACCGGCGACCTGTTGGGCAACGTGACCGGCAACGTCACCGGCAACCTCATCGGCACGGTAACACCGGGCGAATGACGACGAGCTTCGACAACGCGATCGCCGGGGCGATGGGCGCGGTCCGGGCCTCGGCGGGCAGGGCGGTGACCTACCGCCGCGGAGGCGCGGAGGCCTCCCTCACCGCCGTCGCCGGCCAGACGCGGGTGGACATCGAGGACGCCTCGGGCCTCTCGATCCGCTCCCGCCGGCGGGACTGGATCGTGAGGGCGGCGGACCTCGCCCTCGACGGCGAGGTGATCACGCCGGAGGTCGGCGACCAGATCCTCCTGACGGTCGGCGAGGGCGCCCGGGTCTTCGAGGTCCAGCGGCCGGCGGGCGAGGGGGCGTTCCAGGCGATGGACGACCTGGGGCGCTTCCTCCGCATCCACACCCGCCAGATCGACACGGAGGCGGCATGATGGGGCTCAGCGAACAGGACCGCGACTGGGTGAAGGCCATGATCCAGGAGGCGGCCGGCGAGTGCCTGAACGCCTGCCGCGACTTCGCCCGCGCTCGCGTCGAGGGCCACGCCCGGGGCTGCCCCAATATCGCCCGGCTGAAATGGCTGATGTTGGGCCTGGGAATCGGCCTGGGCGTCTCGGCCCCCGGCATCGCCCGCGCGGTCGTCACTCTCGTCACAGGAATGTGAATGTCCATCCGATCGGACATCGCCGAGGCGGTCAAGGACGAGCTGGCCGCCGCCGCCGGGATGCTGGGCATCACCCAGGCCGTGATCGCTCGCACGCGCGTGCCCCTGTACGACCTGGCCGACCTGGGGGTAATCCACCTGACGGTCGTCGGCCGGTCCTTCGAGCAGGAGCGGGCGAGCCGGGCCGACGTGCAGACGGACGTGGAGATCGACATCGCCGTCCAGAAGAAGGTGCCGAGCGACCAGCCCTCCGAGATCGACCCCCTCGCCGATCTGGTCGAGGCGGTCATCGCCCTGTTCCAGGACCTGGAGTTGGCCGGCTGCCCCGACGCCGTGTGGATCAGGACGGCCAACCCCGTGATGTACATCCCCGAGCACCTGGACGAGAAACGCCTGTTCACGTCCGTCATCACGCTGAGCTACCGCGTGGTTTCGGCATAGTCGCCTCGACGAATCGCCGTGGCGAGAGGAGCCAACGATGTCCACCGACTTCATCCTGGGCAAGGACGCCAAGCTGTACATCGGCACCGCCGGCGCCGTGATCGGGGCCATGACCGAGGTCGCCAACGTTAAGGACCTCGGCATCAGCAAGTCCACCAGCAAGATCGACGTCTCGACCCGCGCCAGCGGGGCATACAAGGCGCAGGCCCCGGGTCAGGCCGAGCTGGGGCTGACCTGGGGGATGGTCTGGAAGCCCGCGGACATCGCGTTCCAGGCACTCCGCAACGCCAGCCTGAACAATACCACGGTGGAGCTGGCCGCCCTGGACGGCGACAAGGCCGTCTCCGGCAAGCAAGGCCCCAAGGGGCGGTTCTACATCGACTTCGACGCCGACCAGCCCCTGGACGGGGCGATCGGCGTCAACGTGACCGCCACACTGGAGACCTTCGACGAGTGGATCGAGGTCGGAGCCTGAGCCCCCCCCGGTTCCACACCCCTGCCAACGCAGGACGAGGATGACACCATGAGCATCACCGCGACCATCGGCAGCAGTTATTCGGTCGGAGGCATCGCCTTCACCAGCACGGTCACCCGCTCGGCCGCCGGCCAGATCGGGCAGGTGATCAGCCTCCCCGCCGGCGCGGCCGGCGCCGTCTCCGCCGCGGGCGTGGACGGCCTGGCCGACGGCCACGGCTTCGAGGCCTCCGGCGTGATCAACGTCCACTGGGACGACCCCGCCGACGGCACCCGCAAGTGCCGCCGCGGGCTGACCGTGGACGTCGCCAACGCGAACGACATCGAGTTCGACGAGACCCCCGCCGGCGAGGGCGACGCCCTGCCCGCCGAGGACACGCCCGTGGTCGTCAGCGGCCAGACGACCCTGGACGTCGACTTCGACGGCGATAAGGCCCGGGTGATGGCGGTCAAGTCCGGCGGGGAGGCGGTCGTCGATTTCCGAGACGAGGCAGCCAGCCTCGCCGCGGTCAACCTCGTCGCGGGCGAGGCGTGGAGCTGGGTCGCCGACCAGGGCGTCTCCAACCCCCTCACCGGCGACCCGGTGGACTCGATCGTCCTGTCCAACGCCTCCACCACCGCCACGACCGTCAACATCGGCGTCCTGTACGACTCCGACACCTGAGGTGCAGCCCGTGGGTAGCTTCCGCGACAGCGAGCGCCGCGAGTGGCAGGTCCGGATCGACGTCAACGTCATCCGCGACGTCCGGGGCGAGCAGCAGATCAATCTGCTGGACCTGCCGGAGTCCGGGTTCGCGCTCCTGACCCGGCTGACGACGGACCTGGTGCTGCTGGTGGACATCCTGTACGTGGTCTGCCGCCGGCAGGCCCGGGAGCGGAGCATCAGCGACGAGGACTTCGGCCGGGCCATGCGCGGCGACTGCCTGCTGCCGGCGGCGGAGGTCCTCTTCCGCGAGGTGATCGATTTTTTCCCCGACGCCCGGCGGAGGGCCCTGCTGACGAAGGTGCTGGAGGCGGGCCTGGCGCTGGGCGAGATCCTGATGAACCGGGCCGCGCAGCAGACGGCGCGGCTGGACGAGCTGGACCTGGAGGAGGAGGCGACGGCGCTGACTCAGAGCCCGGCGGCCCCGGAAGCCTCGGCGAGCGGGCTTGGCGGCTCTGCTGGCAGTTCGCCGGCATCGTCGGCGTCGACCCCGGCGGGCTCACCCTCGCCGAGCTGATACCCATGGCCGAGGCCCGCGGCCGCCTGGAATGGGCGCAGACGGCCGAGGTCCTGTGCGTGCTGTACAACGCCCACCGGGATCCGACCAAGCGGCCGAGGCCGTTCCGGGCCGAGGAGTTCTCGCCCTACGGCCGCCCGGGAAGGCGGGCGGAGACGCCGCCCGACGACATGGCGACCGTCAAGGCGGCCGTCCTGGCGGCGGTCGGGAAAGGCCAGGGATGAAAGGCACTGAGGACAAGCCCTACGTGCAGCCGTTCCGGGATGTCAACGGGCGTTGGAGGTTCCGCATCCGGGCCCGGAACCACCGCATCCTGGCCAGCAGCGAGGCCTACTCCGCCTGGCGGAAATGTTGGGACGCCGTGGTCATGATCGCCGTCCCGGGCGACCTGCCGGTGGACTTCCGCCACGTAGTCGCCTCGGGCGAGCTGGCCAAGATGAGCCTCAAGGACCTGGAGGGGCATTCATGAGCCCTCCGCCGACCCACCGGAAGAATGGCCGTTGCTTCAGCCTCTTGTTCTGGCTTCTGATCCCCTGCATCCCCTGCATCCCTGCCATGCTTCTTGGCGGCTGCGGCTCGGCCACCCAGGGGATCTCCGATTCCGCGCGGGCGATCGTCGCCCAGGCGGACGCCATCCGGGCGGACGCCGATTCGGCGGACAAGGCCATCGACGAGGGGAGGGCCGCTGACGCAAAACCCTTTCCTGGGATCGATCCGATCCCGGGCTGGTTCGATTCGCGCATCGGCCGAGGCCGTTCAGTCTCAAATCCCCAAGGTCGAGGACCGGGCGACCGCGTTGGACAAGGCCCTCGCCCTGATCAAGACGGTCCTGGTAATCGTGGCGATTTGTGCCGCCGTCTTCTTGGTCCTGTATCTGGGGGTGGGATCCGTGATCCGGCCCCTGCTCCAGCGGGCGGGGATCTGGCTGACCCCCGAGCAAACCCAGCAGGGCCAGCTGGCGGCCAAGCTGGCCGCCAATACGATCCAACCCCGGGAGGCGGCGGCGGCGATCCGCGCGGCCGGCCCGGCGAACCAGGCGGCCTACCGCAAGGCGGCCGCCAAACTGACGTAGGAGATCTGACAATGTCCGCCCTCTTCATCTGGCTGGTCGTGGCCAACGCCTGGGGCTTTTTCTGGTTCGGCTTCGCCGTCCGCGGCATGACGGACGTGCGTGCCCTCCGCAAGGAGTTCACCGGCCTGATCGACAAGATCGACGGCGCGGTCGCTGCCCCGCCGGCCGCCAAGTGACCGGGGCCCGGGAAGGAGCTTAGTCGTCATGGCCTGGAACGAACGAGTGCTGGCGGCCCTGGAAGCCCTGGCCGAGTCGCAGCCGCGCGTCATCGTGCCGCAGGCGATAACGGCCGGCGTGGCCGTGCTGGTCACCAGCACGGTCATCCTGGCGGCCGACACGGCGCGGACGGCCCTGATCGTCCAGAATAACGGCGCCTATCCGGTGTGGCTGAACCTGGCCGGGGCCGCCGCCGTCGCCGGCAGCGGCGTGTGCCTGTACCCCAACGGCGACCGGCTGTCGTTCTCCCGCGACGCCGTGCCCTTGTCGGAGATCCGCGGGATTGCCGTGGGCGGCACAAGCGCCGTGGTGACCCAGGCGTTCCACTGAGGCCCTCACGGCGTAGGCGGGCGAGACAATGGCCAGCAGATATGCAGTCGGCGAGACATACTCCACCGGATGGTCCCTGACCTCCGGCGGCGAGGCCGGCGCTCCGAAGCCCGTCGAGGGCGACCTGTGTATCTGGGATGCCCACTCCGCCGCGCTGATGGTGCTGGACGAGGCCCCTGCCGCCGGGATTCTGATGGTATGCGACGCGCCCCAGGCGACATTGGGCCTGGGGGCTTTCGACATCTCGGCCGCCCTGTTCGATTGGAACGCTCCGGTAATCGGCTCCGGCAACATCACCGTCACGGGCGACGGCGGCGACATCTATCCGACGGCGGATTTCAGCAACCACACCGGCTGGATCATCTTCGCCGAGACAGTCTACACGGAGATCAACGTCCCTGGCCTCACCGCGCCCCCGGACGTGCTCCTGGCAACGGCGGGCAAGACCGCGACGGTGGACGTGTTCTGGAAGGTCCGCGCCCTCAGTCTGGCAAATGCCACACAGACCCTCGATGTCGATCAAGCCGACCAATACGTGAATGCCGTTGGTTTCCAGTTCGCGGCCGGCATCCTGGATAATCCCGGGACGGTCAACGTGGGCGCGGGCGGACTGACCCAGATAGACGGGACGGTCCTGGGCGGCGGCACGGTCAACGTCGCGGGCGCCGCCTCGATCACGCACGCCGACTGGTCGGGGTTCACCGGCCGGCTGAACCTCCGCGGCGCCGGCCCTCACACGCTGTCCGATGCCGATGGCGCCCTGGCCCTCGGCGCATTCACGATCAACAATCATGGCGTCCTCCATATGACCAACGGCGGGGGCGTGAGCGGAACCCCGCCGACGGTCAACACCCTGTACCGGCACAATCGGCCGCAGCTGGCGGGCGACTGGGCGAGCTTGCAGGTGAACACGCGGCTGCACTATCCCCGGAGATTGGGCCCGGGCACGGCCGCGTGACGGGAGACAAGCAGATGCCCTGGACGAACATCCAACTGAGCATCCGCGACGGCGGCTACCACGTGCGGGCGATCCGACACGATAAGGGCCGCCCCGACCGCGTGTACGAAACGGACTGCGGTTACGAGGTGAAGCTCTCGCCGAGCGAGAACCTCAACCCCGTGGCCTGGGCGCTGCGGGCGCTCCGCCAGGAGGACGACCGGCCGGAGCGGCAGGCCATCGCCATCGCGCTGGCGGAAGAGCTGCACCGGATCGACCCGTAGGAGAATCGTATGGCAACCGCAACATGGGACATTCACACAATCACGAGACTCGACGCCGCACGAGCCCGCATTGTGGGCACCGCGACGGTCGATGGGGTCGAATACCCCGACATCTGGGCGGAGGGGATCTGGGACAGGAAGGCGGTCGCCGCGAGCGTCGCCAAGTTCTGCACCGCCCTCCACGCTCGGCTAGAGGCCCTCGTCGCAGGCAAGACGGCTGAGGCGGCCTTCGTCGCCGAGATCGCCGCCGCCGTCAAGGCCGACCTCGACGCTCGAAAGGTGGGTGCATGATGGCGGACACAGGCAACAAAGCCGGCACGAAGGCATACGCTCTCTCGGGAGGCTACCCGGTTGACGGGATCGAGGGCGCCGGTCACGTCGGCTACCAGGTGGCGAATGAAGCGGACGTTCTCACCGACGACATCGACAATTCCGTCAGCGTCGCCCGGAAGGGGTACGCCGTCGTCGTGCGGCTTGAAGAGACGGACGCCGGCTCCGTCACGGGCGTGGTGACCGTGAGCCTGCTGGGGCCGAAGCTGGTCGTCGGCGGAACCGAGGTGACGCAGGACGTCAACACCGATCCCGTCTGGAAGATGACGATCACCCCCGTTGCCAGTGATTACGTGATCGGCCCGCCGATCATGGTGGACGGCGACGCGTACAGCACGTTCGCAGTCTACGTGAAGAACGGCTCCGGGACGGACCTGAATATCAGCGTTGCCTTGTGCCCGATCACCGTCCCCCTGGCGAGTTGACATGATCTCGCCCAAGCCGACATCCCGCCCGGTGCAGATCGCCGTGGGGCATTCGCTGGCGCGGGGGCTGTGTGCCTGCTGGCCCTTCTACGCCGACCCTAACCTGCTGGACGTCAGCGAGCTCGGCCCGGCCCTCGACTTCAACGGCTCCAGCAGCAAGGTCAAGGCGGCGATGTTCGCCTGCGTCGGCAAGAGCCAGCCGTTCAGCATTCTCTGTGTCGCCCGGCCGGCAGACGCGACCGGTCAGATATGCTCACAGGTCAATGCCTCCGCCGACAGGGTGCAGCTCTCCACCGTGGCGGGCGGGGGGACGGTGGGCATCCTGGCGTCGATATACAACGGCGCCGCCTACACGGCGGGGCGAATCCTGGGCTTCACGCCGCTCACCTGGCTGCGCATTGCCGTATGCTGGACGGGCAGCGACATGCGGCTGTACGTCGAGGATGCATACGACGACACGTACACCAGCGGCGACTCGCCCGGCTCGACGGGCGACGGTTTCTACTGGGGCAGTAACGCGGCAGGCTCCGGTGAATACTACACCGGCCAGCTCGCCTACGGGGCGGTCTATGACCGCTGCCTCTCGTCCGCCGAGGTGGGGCAGTGGATGCTCGACCCCTGGCTGCTCCTCCGCCGCCGCGACCCCATCGAGCTGTGGGCGGCGGCCATCGCGGGCGCGCCTGGCGGAGAAACCATCGAGGCGGCTGTCGGTGGTTTCGCCCTCTCCGGCGGGGCGGCGTCGGTCCTCGCCGACAGGCTCCTGCCCTCCGCCGCCGGCTCGGTCGCTCTTAGCGGCGGGGCGGCGGGGCTGGCTGCCGCCCGGCGGATCGGCGCCGCGGGCGGGGCGGTAGTTCTGGCGGGCGGGGGCGCCTCCATCCGCGCCGACCGCCGCATCCCCGCTGCTGCGGGGGCGTACGCGCTGACCGGCGACGCCGCCTCCATCGTGGGCGACCGCAACATCCCCGCCGCGGCGGGTGCGTACACGCTGACCGGCGACGCCGCCTCCATCGTGGGCGACCGCAACATCCCCGCCGCGGCGGCTGCGTACGCGCTGACCGGGGGCGACGCCGCGATACTGGCCGAGCGGACTGCGACCGCCGCACCCGGCAGCTTCACCCTGACCGGCGGCGACGCGAATATTCTACCGCTGGGCAACTTCCTGGCCGCCTGGTTCATGGCGCAGAGGAGATAGCATGTCCGCATTTGCCAAGTTCCATTCGTTCGTCGAGGCCCTGGCGGAGGGCGTCCACAACCTGAGCGGCGACGCGCTCAAAATGGCACTCACCAACACGGCGCCGACTGCGGCGACGGACACCGGATTCCTCCCCGGCACCCTCCATCCCCCGCCGGCGGCCGCCAACGGTTACGCCCCCGCGGCCGTCAACGTCACGTCCAGCGAGCAGGTGGCCGGAACGTACACCCTCGCGGCCGACGACGTGGTGTTCACCGCCGTCGGCGGCGACATCGGCCCCGCCCGCTACGCCATTCTGTACAACGACACCGCCCCCAACGACGAGGTGATCGGCTACTGGGACCGCGGGGCCAGCGTGACCGTCAACGACGGCGAGACGATCACCGTGGACCTGACCACCGACGTGGTCCTCACCCTGGCGTGAGCCGATGAAACTCGCCATCCCCGGACAAGCCAACGTCCTGAGCCTGCCCGTCGTGAAGCGGGCGAGCGGGGACCCGATCACCACGGGCACGATCACCTTCTACCTCAAGGCCCTCGACGGCGCCAATGCGGGCAAATGGTGGAAGGGGGAAGACTGGACCTGGGATGCCGAGGCGCAGTCCGCCGGGGCCGGCGGCGGCGGAGATGCGGCCGACGGCCACTGGTCGGTCTCCATTGCCTCCGCGGCGTGGACGGCGGGGGTGCGGTATCTGCTGTACGCCAAAGAATCGGGCGCCCTCCATATCCCTGTCGGCGATGACGTGCTGTGCGATTACCCGACCTCCGCCGTCAAGGCGAGGACCGATCTGATCCAGACTGGCTCCCTCACGATCGCCAACCCGATCCTGGGCGATCAGATCAGCCTCATCGCCGGCGACTCCTACCTGAGTGCCGACGGGCGGCAACTGGCCTGGCCCCCGGTGGCGTGGTCGGCCGCGGACCCGGCGGGCGGGACGACGAAGATCCGCGTCGTCACCAAGGCCGCGTACGGCGCGGATGGGGCGGAGGCCGGCGCCGTTGCCGAGTGGGCGGGCGCGGGCGCGGACAACGGGGACGGGACGGTGACCTTCTCTGCCGAGCTGACCGGCGCCCAGACGGCTGCCCTGACAAGCCGGCCGCCTCTGGCGAAGTGGGCGTATATCTACCAGCTCCTGTGGACCCCCCCCGGCGAGGGGGCGGACCCGATCACCGTGGCCATCGGCCCCCTGGACTGCCGGGCGGGCATCGGCGCCGTGCCCGGCTGATCCGAGTTTTGAGCAGGGATGCAAGGGATGCAAGGGATGAAAAGCAAGCCAGAGAATATATGCAGCAACAGAAACTCTATCCCCTGCATCCCGTGCATCCCTGCAAAGTCTCGGAGCGTTCCATGGGCCTGATGAAACACACGTCGACGAGCGGCGGCCGGGAGGGGATCTCCATCGTCCCCAAGGAGATGTTTTTCGACCGCCGGCGGGTCCAGCGGGCGATGGACGACGCCACGAACATCGCCCTCCGCGAGGCCGCCCAGCGCATCCGGCGGCTGGCCCAGACGTCCATGCGGTACGTCACCAGCACCGCCCAGCAGAGGAGATTGATCCGGGAGGGCAAGCGCAAGCGGCTGACGCCCTACACCCCCAGCAGCCCCGGCCAGCCGCCCCGGGCGGTCCGCCCGCGGCCCTGGGTCCGCAAGTTCCTCTACTACTCCTACAACGCGCGCATCCACAACGCGGTGATCGGGCCGGCCGGCTTCCCCGCCGGCAGCGACGCCCCCCACACGCTGGAGTTCGGCGGGCGCGTGAAGATCCGCAACGTCCGCCGGACCATCCGCCGCCTCGGCGACAGCGGCGAGATCCGCGTCGGCTGGTCGGGCGGCTCGACGACCCACGCCGTCAGCGACGCCCGCGGCATCACCCAGATGGTCTCGTACGCCCTGCTGCGGACCCAGGCCCAGGTGAGCCGCGCCAACCGGCTCCAGGAGCAGCTCTACGGCGCCCTCGAGCGGGCGGTGGCGGTCGCCCCGCGGCCCTTCATGGGCCCGGCCATGCTGGCCGAGGCGCCCCGCATGGCCAGGCTGTGGGCGATCAGGAGCACAGCCTGATGGCCGCCGGCGCGACGGGAATCCGGGCCGGGCGCGCCTACGTCGAACTCGGCGTCGACGGAAAACCCCTCGACGCCGGTCTGAAGGGGGCCGAGGCCCGGCTCAAGGCCTTCGGCGCGGGGGTCGCCGGCATCGGGCGGGGCCTCATGACCGCCGGCCTGGCCGCGGCGGCGCCCCTGGGGCTCTCGGTGAAGGCCTTCACCGGGATGGGGGACAGCCTCGCCAAGATGTCCAGGCGCACGGGCGTCTCCGTCGAGTCCCTCTCCAAGCTCCAGTTCGCCGCCGAACGGTCGGGGGCGGGCATGGGCGACGTCGAAATCGGCATCCGCCGCATGCAGCGGACCCTGTACGACGCCGACCGGGGCCTCTCCACCGCCACCGACGCCCTGCACGACCTGGGGCTCTCGATGGGGGACCTGCGCGGGCTGGCGCCCGAGCGGCAATTCGCCCGCATCGCCGGGGCCCTGCACGGCGTCGGCGACGCCAGCCGGAAGGCGGCCCTGGCGCAGGTCATCTTCGGCCGTTCCGGGACCATGCTCATTCCCATGATCGATCAGGGCGCCCGGGGGCTGGAGCGCCTGTACGCTACGGCCGAGCGGCTGGGCATCGTGATGAGCGGCAAGGACGCCGCCGCGGCGGAGGAGCTGAGCGACCGGATGGGGGAGCTGTGGATGCAGCTTAAGATGGTCGCCTTCAAGGTCGGCAAGGAGTTGCAGCCCGCACTGGAGAAGCTCGCCGTCAGCCTCCAGGGGTGGCTGCGGGGGGCGATGGACTGGATCGACCGGAACGGGCCCCTCATCGAGGGCACGGCGAAGCTCACGGCGGGCGTAGTCGCCCTGGGGGCCGCCCTGTACGGCGTGGTCAACGCCTCCAAGGCGGCGGCGGCCGGGCTGGGCGCCTACAGGGCCGTGGCTGGGTTCCTGGGCGGCGGGAAGGCGGCCGGGCTCGCCGCCCGGGGAGCGGGAACCGCTGCCGCGGTCTCCGCCGCGGGAGGCGGCGCTGGGGCCGCGGCCGGCGGCTTGGGGGCGGGGCTGACAGCGCTGGGAGGATTTGCGGGGGCGGCCGCCCTGACGGCGACCCCGCTGCTGCTGGTCTTCGGGGACCTGGCCAGACGCCGGCGAGCCGAATTCCGGCAGGCGAAGGCGGAGGCGGCCCACTGGGCGGATTACCTCGCCGCGAAGGAGAAGGGTCAGCTTGAGGCGAACGACAGGGCACGGGAGGAAGGCGACCGCCGCCGGCTGGAGGCGGCGGGGAGGCTTCAGCAGGTCGAGGAGGCCATCGCCTCCGCCCGCGCCGACGCCGACGCCGAGGAGGAGACCGCCGGCCAGAAGCGGATCAAGCAATTGCAGGCCCAGATGAAGGCGATCGAGGGCGCCTTCCCGAAAGTGGGGGATTGGGCGGTCGGCGTCACCCAGGAGCGGATGGACGAGCTGAACCGCAAGGCGGATGCCGCCCGGGCCGCCCTTTCGGCGCAGATCGGGGCGATCCGGCGGGCCGAGGCGAACGCCGCCGCCTCCGCCGGGCTCGCCCGCCGGCGGGAGAGCCTGTCCCGGCGGGCGGCGGGCATCGTCGAGCGGTACGGCATCGACCAGGAGACTGCGGACCGGCTGGCGGAATACCAGGACTACCTCCGCCAGTTCGACCGCCTCCCGAAGGGCCTGGGCGACAACCGGGCAAGCTTCACGAAGTTCCAAGAGACCCTCGCCTCCGACATCGGAGGCCGGATCGACGAAACCTTCCGGACGATGACCGGGGCGGCCGGGACCTCGGCCTTCCGCCCCTTCGAGGGCGGCCCGGGCGGCGGGGGCGTCATGAGGCAGCTCGTGGACTCCAGCGAGCGGATCGCCCGCAACACCGACGTCATCGCCCGGAAGATCCAGGCGAACCCGAGCTTTGCCCCATGAGCGAGATCATCGTCAGCGAGCGCCCCGATTCCCGCGCCTGCCGGATGGCGAAGTTACCCATCGGCACGTTCGGCGTCGTGGAGGAGACCTGGAAATACATCGTCTGGGGCACGGCCAGCGAAGACGACGCCCGGGCCGCCGTCCTGGCGGCCGCCCCGGCCACCTCGGGGGGCCTGATCCGCTCCGAGGTCCGGCTGGAGCCCGAGGCGGTGGACGAGGCCTCCGACCGCGGCTTCCGCCGCGTGGAGGTCGCCTACAGCCTGCGCGACGCCCTCGTGCCGGCGGTGGGCGAGAGCAGCTTCCACTTCGAGGTCGGCGGTCAGGGCCGGCACATCAACCGCTCCCTGGAGACGATCGCCAGGTACGGCTGCGCCCCCCAGACTGCCGAGGACCACGGCCAGCTCATCAACGTCACCGGGCAGGGGCAGGACCTCGCCTGCGAGGGGATCGACATCCCCCAGGGCGCCTCCTATCATTTCTCCGAGACGCACATCCTGCCCGCCGCCGCCGTCACGGACGCCTACAAGGGGGCGCTGTTCGCCCTGTGCCTGACGACCAATGCCGGGGCGTTCAAGGGCCTGGCGATCGGCGAGGGCCTGTTTCTGGGGGCCTCCGGGAGCAAGCGCTCCCTGGGCGACTGGGAGATCACGTACACCTTCGCCGGCAACCCCAACGAGGCGGACATCCGCGATCCCTACCTGACGGCCAAAGGGTTCACCGTCGCGATCCCCAAGCAGGGGTGGCACTACGTCTGGTGGCGATACCTGCCCGCGGTCGAGTTAGGAAAACTTCAGTACACGGTGACCGGCGTCTACGTCGAGCGGCTGTTTCGGGCGGGCGACTGGACGCTGCTGGGGCTGGGC
>Ga0307376_10004380_pt1 | contig 12942 bp, 6 predicted proteins | sample TR2MG_FD_202536 | JGI IMG/M metagenome (GOLD analysis project Ga0307376, IMG submission 202536) | Soil microbial communities from Risofladan, Vaasa, Finland - TR-2 | ecosystem: Environmental > Terrestrial > Soil > Coastal area > Acid sulfate soil | place: Finland: Risofladan, Vaasa | collected... | reverse complement strand
AGTAAAGATCGGCCAATTTTTCCAGTGAGTGTCGAGCGGATTCGCGTGGAGAAAGGTGTTGTTGATTTCGCTGACCTCACTCTGGTGTTGCCTTTTGCTGCCCATGTGACGGACCTAAGCGGAGGTGCTACAGGCATATCTTCCGACCCGGCAAGCCGAACCATGATTAAACTCGAGGGCAAGGTTGACGAATACGGACTCACCACGGTGGAGGGTGGGATAAGTCCGTTTGCACCCAAAACGTTCACTGATCTCACCGTCTCATTCCAGAATGTTGATATGAAGCCCCTCAGTCCTTATAGCGCTACGTTTGCCGGGCGAAAAATTGCATCCGGCACACTCAACCTCAACCTGGAATATAAAATCCAAGACAGCGAACTTCTCGGAGACAATAAAGTGGTGTTAGAACAGTTCACCCTCGGCGAGCGGGTTGAGGCACCAAACGCGATTAATCTGCCGCTAGATTTGGCTATCGCACTCCTTACTGACACTGAGGGTAAGATCGATGTGGCGGTGCCGGTGCGTGGCAACGTGGACCATCCCGAATTCAAATACGGGCATGTGATTTGGCAGGCGTTGGTCAAACTGATCACCAAAGCCGTGACTGCACCGTTCCGAGCACTGGGTGGTCTTTTTGGCGACAAGAGCGAACAGATGGACGCCATCGCTTTCGATCCCGGCAGCGCCCGCCTACTGCCCCCGGAGGAGGGAAAACTAAAAAAGGTTTCGGAAGCTCTCAAAAAACGACCCCAACTGAGGCTGGTAGTAGAGGGCCGTTTCGACCCTAACGTGGATGCTGAAGCGTTGCGTACCGAGGGTGCACGGCGTGCTCTTGCTGAACAGATGGGCGTGAAACTCGCTCCCGATGAAAAGCCGGGACTGATTGCATTCGACAGCGCAAAGACGCAAAGAGCTCTGGGAAAGCTATTGGAAATGCGCAGTGGCGACACTGCAATCGCAGATTTCAAGACGCAGTATGAGAAAACGACTGGCAAGAAGGCCAAAAAGGCGAATTTCGCCATGGCGTTTGTCGGTTGGGCAAGTTCCGATTCCGCCTTTTATGAGGCCATGTTCGAGGAATTGGTGAAGCACGAGCCGCTCGCCGACAACGACCTCCAGGATCTCGCTCAACGGCGGGGGGAAGCGATTATACAGGCGCTCAAGACGACCGGCGGCCTGGAGGCCGAACGGGTGAGTGCCGGAAGTCCGGGTCCGGTGGAGAAGGCATCGACGGCGACCGTCAACACCAAGCTCACACTGGACGCCATCAAGCCACCTGAGTAGTTCGCCCCAAGTTTCTCTATGACGTAACCGGATCGCCCAATGGCCGGAGTCACAGCGTCAACCGCTCAGTAATAGGTCTTCTTCGTTCCAGATGCTAACGGGACGACCTGTTTTTGATAGACGATTCGTCTGCAAACCTGTAAATCACAGCACCCCACGTCAATCCGGCACCCAGGGCGATGAAAGCGACGGTGCTTCCATTTTCAATGCGGCCCGTTTCAATGGCTTCATCCAGTGCCATGGGAATGCTTGCCGCGGTTGTATTGCCATAACGCTGGATATTGTTGAATACCTTTTCCGGAGACACATTCAGTGCCTTTGCAAATGCTTCGTTTATGCGAAGATTGGCCTGATGCGGAATGAAAAGGTCGATGTCATCCAGAGAAAGATCGGCCTTTTTCAAGACTTCTTTGGTTACCAGTGGAAGTCTTTTCACCGCGGTTTTAAATACCAGTCTTCCGTCCATAACCGGGTAATGCCGGGCCTCTTTCATCATCTCTTTGCTTAAGAATGGGCTCATTTTGTGAGACGGCAGTTCCATCATGAGAACATTTGCAAGTTCTCCCTGGGCGTGAAGCGCGGCGCCCAGAACGCCCACCGGTTCCTCGGTTTCAACGCCCTCCAGACATACAGCGCCGGCGCCGTCTCCGAAGATTACCGAAATATCGCGTCCCCGGGTGGAGATATCGAGTGCCGTGCTATGGACTTCAGCGCCGACAAAAAGAATCCGGTTTGCATGCCCGCTTCGAATAAAAGCGTCCGCAGTCGTAAGACCGTATATAAACCCGGTACACTGCTGACGGATATCCAGCGCAGGTGTCTTTTCAAGTCCGAGTTTATGCTGCAACATACATCCTGAACCCGGAAAATAGATATCCGGACTCAGTGTCGCGAAAATAATGAGGTCGATATCTTCAGGTGACCACCCTGCCCGCTTCAAGGCAATCTTCGAAGCTTCAAGTCCGAGATCAGAGGATCCTACGCCGCCATCTTCAGGGACCCAGTGCCGCTGCTCGATTCCCGTACGCTGGCGTATCCATTCATCGGATGTATCCATCCATTGAGAAAGGTCATCGTTGGTGACAACACGTTTTGGAACATAACGACCGGTTCCCTTAATGATTGTTTTTACCATAGAAACACCTCATAATTTTATTCTGCAGATTCCCACAATGCATCTTTAAGACCGGATGTCCGTTCAATTTTACGAGATATGGTTGTTTTAATGATCCCTTCTGTTCCCCAAATGGATATATTTTTTCTGGCGCGAGTGATCCCAGTGTAGAGCAGTTCACGGGTTAATACAGGATAATCCCGATTCGGAAGGATTAGAAGGACTGTTTCAAATTCTGATCCCTGGCTCTTGTGAACCGTCATTGCATACGCCGTTTCGTGCTCCGGGAGTCTGTTTGGAAGAAACCGTCTGGGTTCACCGGAAACACCTTGAAAATAAACAAACAGTTCTTGGCTCTTTGAATCCGGCGCGGCCATGGTGACGCCAACATCTCCATTAAAAAGTTCCAGGCTGTAATCGTTTCGGGTAATCAGAACCGGTCTGCCCCTGTACCAGGGATGGGGCGAAAATTTATCGAGATCTATCAAACCTTTTCCACTTAATATCTGTTCTGCAAGTCTGTTTATGGCCTCGACACCCAATGATCCGACTTTGACCGCACACAGTATTTTAAATCGACTAAAAAGTTCAAGTGCTTTGTGGGGATCGTCCGCATTCAGATATTCTGAATATCTTTGGATGACCCATTCTGACAAGGCCTTGGACAGCGCATCGGGTTCTGAAATCTCTCGCCAACCGATTTGATCTGGATTGTTTTTCAGATGAAAAATGGCGTCATCAATTTTCCCGCGGTTTACGGCACGGCTGCATTCGCCGATTCCGCTGGACTCGGCGAACCGATAGCTCTTTTTAAGAACGACCATACCGTCATAAATGCCCGGCTGGTCTTTCTGTTCCTCGTTTGAGACATCTATTTTTTGCTGGGTTATATCTTGGAACTGTTTGCAAAAATATCTTGAAAATGTATGGACATGGTCCCGGTCACAGATGTCGGCCATGACAGAACCCGTCTCCACCGAGGCCAGCTGATCCCTGTCTCCGATCAGTATGAGTCTGGCATCATCCGGAACAGCTGCCATGAGCTTAGACATCAGGGCAAGATCTACCATAGATGCTTCATCCACCACCACAATATCCGCAATCAGCGGATTTTCAGCGTTATGGCGAAAATAAGGGGATCCCGGAATGGTTTTCAGCATTCTGTGAATGGTATACGCCTTATCGGGTATGGCGTCGATAATATGGTCACCGCAGTTGAGTGTTGTTTTTGCAGCTTTCACCGATTCGCCGATCCTTGCCGCTGCTTTGCCTGTCGGTGCAGCGAGTAGAATATTTAGGGTGTCTTTTCGAGAGAGTTCTAAAAGCAGTGCAAGAATTTTTGCCATGGTGAAGGTCTTTCCAGTTCCCGGACCTCCGGTGATGACACAGAATTTTTTAAACGCAGCAATGACGGCCGCCACCTTCAGCCATTTAGAATCGTCATCATTTTCCGGGAAAAGCCTTTTTAAGCAGTCTTTTAAAAGAGTTCTGTCTATATTACGGATATCTTCTCTCATACGGCATGTAATGGCGTCTGAAAGATGATTTTCATACTCCCAATATCTATAAAGGTATAATCTGTTTTTTTTGTCGAATATCAGGGGACGAAAATCTCCGGGTTTTCCAACCGCCCGACTTCGGCTTATTTTCTTTGACCACTCGGAAAGTTCCGGACCTTTGACCGCCGCATCACCGTTCAGTTCTAAAGAGATCGACGTTTCGGCCACAGACCCAAGGTCGAGGTATACATCTCCGTTTCCGGTGCTACGGCTGACAAGGGCTGCGGCCAGAAAAATATCCGGATCGTCATTTTTATCAATCTCGGCGATAAAATTGGCAAAATGAACATCCGTATCAGTTATATATCCTTTATGATATAAATCAGTTATATTAATTTTATTCATCCTAATCATTAGTTTTCTAATTTCCCGGAATCAGCGCTTTCAACAGGGCGTTAATAAGACCTGTATTGGGAAGGTCTTTGTAAATACCGAATTCCGGTCCTCTGACAGGATCCACCCCTCTTATAAAGATGTAAAAAACACCCCCAAAGTGTCTTTCATAGGAAAAATCCGGTAATCGTAGCTGAAGGTATTGATAAAGCGAAAGGGTATAAAGATGATATTGCAGAATGTAAAAATCATTGTTCATGATTTCCGCCAAAGCATCTTTCCCATAGTCTTCCACGCATGTTCCTAAAAAGTTCGATTTCCAGTCCACCAACCAGAAACGACCCTTATGATAGAAAACCATGTCCATGTAGCCTTTTATAAACCCTTTGGTTAAAGAGAAGTTAAGTTTCTCAAGCCGAGCTGGAAAACCATCCTGAAGATCGATGCCGCCATAATTTTCGAATATCTTTTTGAGACCCTGCGGCGTAACCGGTTTCAATGGAAAATAAAACTCCATTTCGTTTATCCTGTCCTTGCATTGAACAGAAGAAAGCCTTAAAGTCGTTTTGCTTATTTCAAGCGGTATTGAAAGAACTTTGTCTATCATGGTGCATATCGGTTTTTGCCATTTGGATTCAAATCCATACGCCTCTAATTTGTCGGTTACCAATCTAACCTTATCTTCTGAATTGCCGGCCGCAAAATCAAGATGTTCAAAAATATCGTGGAAAAAAATTCCGGGACGGGTCCCTTTTGGAAAGGAAAAAATGTCTGTATTTATATTTAGATCCAAACCCCTGTCGGTTAAAGGTTTTTGAAGAGAATGGAATGCGTCCCGATCCGGGAGTTCTTGATCCGATGCCCGCTGGGATATGAGGTTTGAATAACTCGATATTTTCCAGGAAGTGTCGATTTTTCCCGAAAACCGTCTGAAAGAAATGTTTTCCGCTTTATCCGCGCCCGTTAAGAGTTCTGCGCCATTATCAAGCGGCAGTGGAATAATATCTATAGCCCCATCTGATTGGTTTGAAAGCTGAATTAAATCTTCTCGTATGTCCGCATCATTTTTTTCTGAAACGGTTGTTCTTAAAGATGTAACCGCCTCTTTTTTGAAAACATCCGCGGATTGCGCTTGATAGTGTAACAGGTAGGCGATGGCGGAAGTTTCAGCAGTATTGAATCGACCCCAGACGAGATAGCATCTTTTTATCGCTCGCGTTAGGGCCACATAAAGTAATCTCAGATTTTCCGCCAGAAGTTCATTTTGGGCTTGGGTCAGGTGGGTTCGGATTTCCTTTGACCCGAGATCGAAGGTCAGCATTTCATTGTTTTCATGGTTGTGAAATTGAATCTCGCGGTCTTTAATCATGGACCCGTCCCACGCAAAGGGGCAAAACACAACCGGATACTCAAGACCTTTGCTTTTATGGATGGTTATGATTTTTACGGCTTGATCATCACTTTCAAGGCGAAGTTGATGGGTTTCAGATTCAGGCGTAAAAGCCCGTCTTTGTTCCGACAGCCACTTAAGCAGGCCGGTCGTCCCAAGTTTTTTATCAACCGACGCCTGGTGGAGAATTTCTGTCAAATGGAGAAGATTGGTCAGTCTTCTTTCACCATCCGGAAGCGGTAGAAGTCGTTCCCGGACCCTTTCCCGGACCATCAACATCCGAAACATCCGGATAAAACCGTATTGGTTCCACAATCGGAAATATTCTCTAAATCCATCGGATCTGTGCGCCAGGCAGAAAGGGTTCTCCCCCGCTGAATCGAGCTCTATGCCGGGAACACCGATAATATCGGTCGCCAGAGCGGTTTTAAACAGCCGTTGGTTGGCGGGTTCGGCAATACTTGAAAGAATTCTTTCCAATTCCAGGGCCTCATGGGCATGAAAAATGTTTCCCGTATTTTGGAGAACCGATGGAATTCTCTTTGATGAAAGGCAGTTCTTGATTATTTGTGCCTGTCGATTTGTGCGAACGAGAACAGCAATATCTCCTGCTTTAATACGATCTGAAACCGGATCGCATCGCCCGTTTTTGTCCTTTGAAATAAGGCGCAAGATTTCGGCGGCAACCGCTCTTGCTATCAGCGGAACCGCCTCGGTTTTGCTCAGGGGTTTGGGTTTGCTCGATTGCTCCTTCGGCGCCAAATACCACAGTACTAAAGGGGCTGAAAATATGGGGTCAATCGTTTCGGCTTCCCCCCCGGGAATACCCTTTTCAAACCCGATCTGATCGTAGACAAACGGTGCATGGGAGTTTGAAAAAAGCGTGTTTACAGCCGTTATCAAACCGGGCGTTGAACGCCAGTTTTCTATCAGGGTATATTTTAAATCTACACTCCGGGCGGCCTTCATGTAAGAAAAAATATCTGCGCCTCGGAAGCTGTAAATGGCCTGCTTCGGATCGCCGATCATAAACAGGATGCTTTCTTTTGATGCAAAGAGCCGGGTGAATATTTGATACTGAACAGAATCCGTATCCTGGAACTCATCCACAAGGGCGGCCCGATATTTCCGCCGAATTGTTGTTGTGAGTTTTTTTCCACCTTTATCTTCAAGCGCATTTTTTACCTTTACCAGAAGATCGTCGTAGAATTGAATGTTGCGCTCCTTTTTTCGAAACAAAAGCTGTGCCTGCGCAAACTTGAAAACCAGTGTTTTGAGATACACCAAATAGGTTTCCATCTCGGCTTCAAGGGCGACACCTTTGATGTGCAGCGTATCACAGACATCAAAAATTTTGTGTGAAGGCGGGGTATAATTTTTTCGGGTGGACTGGTCTATTTTGGTGGACGTAAATTTATCAAAACCTTTGAACAATGGAAAGCCGATGGATTTTTCATCGACAAAGCGATCCATTCGGGCAATCATGGAAGCAACCGTTAGGTCTCTTTTTGAAACCCCCGCTGGGTGTGTTTTGGATTTGAGGCTGCCATAAATTGAACCGGAAAGGGACGGGTCTTTTAATAGCATCATCAACGGATCGCGTGAGACGGGCCAGCAAGCTTTAAGCCGGTTAAAAATCTTTTCAAAATCACCAAAGCTCTCTAAATCAGGTGCCTCAAGTTCCGGAATAATCCGGATGTCTGCGGCTCTTTTTTGGGTCAGAAGCTTTAAAAAATATTCCGGTCCGGATATTTTCTTAAGGCTATAGCTTAAAAATTGTGCCGGCAAACTGTAAAAATGCTTTCTCCAGAAATCATCCACCACCTCTCGTGACAAGCCAATGGGATCGGTCACAAGTTCTGTGTCGAACAGACTCTGAGTTTCAAAGGCATTCTCATGCAAAACCCTTTGGCAAAAACCGTGTATGGTAAAAATAGCAGCATTATCAAAATCGACGACGGCATCCTGAATCAGTTGAATGGCCAAAGCCGGATTATCATATTTTTTGACCAGCGCATCCATAAAATCATCATTGCTTCCCCCCTTAAAAAAAGCCGATTTTGCCCTGAGAAGCTTATTGCGAATTCTCTCTTTAAGCTCTTCAGTGGCAGCCTTGGTAAACGTCACCACCAGTATCTGATCCACCGCAAGCCGTTCCTCGAGGATGAGTCTTAAAAAAATCCCGGCAATGGTATACGTCTTACCCGTACCGGCACTTGCTTCGATGAGGTTGGTTCCTTTAAGCAATGTGTTGATGGGATCAAAAACTTTCATCTGTATGCGTAATTTCCAATTTAAATGATTGAACGACGGGGGGATTTTTTATTATAAGACCTTATTTTTCTGCGGAATGGATGCTTTTACCCTAATTGAGCGAAAGTCTCTGAACTTACAAAATTGCTTACAAATTAAACAGATAAAACATTCTTCCCGTTTTGTTTACGCTCATTTAGGGTTTTATTTTTACGGCGTGTACTGCTTGGATGTATTAAAAATCGTAGACGCCCGTAAAATTCTCAGGTGTAATTTTCTTTAATTCTTCTTTAACGGTTTGCGAAATATCAAGACGTTCTATAAACGCTTCAATTGCTTTCCGATCAATATGCGTATGGGTTCGTGTTAATGCTTTCACCGCCTCAAAGGGCTCCGAATACCCTTCTCTGCGCAAAATCGTCTGAATGGCCTCAGCCACAACCACCCAGTTTTCATGCAAGTCTTTTTGGATCGCTTCTCTATTCAGAACCAATTTGTCCAGTCCTTTTAACAATGATTTAAAACCGATCAACGTGTGGGCCAGGGGAACACCGATATTTCTGGTAACCGTGGAATCCGTCAAATCCCTCTGAAGTCTCGAAATCGGGAGTTTTGATGAAAGATGCTCCAGGATCGCATTGGCCACCCCCAGGTTGCCTTCTGAATTTTCAAAGTCTATGGGATTGACTTTATGGGGCATGGCTGAAGACCCGACTTCACGGTCTTTGATCTTCTGATTGAAATATTTCATGGAGACATACGACCATATATCCCGATCCAGGTCGATGAGAATGGTATTGATCCTTTTAATATTGTCACAAAATGCGGCCAGATTGTCATAATGCTCTATCTGTGTGGTGACTTTTGATCTTTCAAGACCCAGAACTTCGTTTACAAAGTGATTTCCAAATGCAATCCAGTCGATGTCCGGATACGCAACGCAATGCGCATTGAAATTACCGGTAGCACCGCCGAATTTAGCTGAAAACGGAATAGTTTTTAATAGTTTTTTCTGTTTTGTCAATCGCTCAACAAATACATATACTTCTTTGCCCAGGCTGGTCGGCGAGGCCGGCTGACCATGGGTCCGGGCCAGCATGACGACATCTTTCCATTGGTTCGCTTTTTCATTCAAAGTGTCTATCACCGCATCCAGAAGCTTTTCCAAAACATCATTCCAGGCATCTTTTAACGAACACGGTATGGCGGTATTGTTGATATCCTGAGATGTTAAGCCAAAATGAATGAATTCCTTGGCGCGATGCAACCCCAGTTGGTCGAATTTATCCTTTAGAAAATATTCCACCGCCTTGACGTCATGATTGGTGACCGCTTCGATGTCTTTGACGTGTCGGGCATCTTCATGGGAAAAATTTTTATAAATTCGCCTCAAGGTTTCAAACATGCTCTTGTCAAAATCCGCCAGTTGAGGCAGCGGCAGATTGCACAATTCGATAAAATATTCCACTTCAACCTGCAAACGATATTTTATCAATGCACCCTCGGAAAAATAATCGGTTAGTTTTTCAACAGATTTTCGATAACGGCCGTCGATGGGGGAGATTGCAGTTAAAGATGAAAGTTCCATGGTATTTTTCCCTGACATAGAAAGAATTATTTTTTTTTAGATTTTCTCATTTTTTTTGCGCTCATTTAGGGTAGGATAATGCTCTATAAGTGTCAAGAAATTGATGAGAAATCCGAGTCGGGACGAAATTGCCCGAACACGACATTTTTTCAAACGGATAAAATGTTAAAACAATTTTTATTTGACAAAGGTCAAAGGAGTGATAAATTAATTCATATTTTATTTAAAACTATTGTTAAAAAGGAGCACAATCATGGAAGAAATGAAAATCGGTTATAGCGGTAATTATCCATTTGTTGAGATTAACTTTTTCTTGAATGAGGAAGGGGAAAATTATACCATTAAATTGCCGATGTCAAAAATGTGGTATAAAGACATCATCTATGAAATAGAAAAAGTTGCGGAAGAAGAGAAAAAGAAAGCAGAAAAATATTTGCATGAAGATAACAGAAAAATGATGACCCAATGCTTTGATATGTATGCAAAATTAATCGAAATAGGCAAAGAGCTTAGAAGAGATATAGAAATGGATTCAGAGGGTGTAACATTAAGTGAAGCATCTGCGGGTTATTAGAAGCAATCCGCAATCCATTTAATTATCTGTTTAATTATCTGTCGTTTTCCTGAGCAAATGATATCGAGATGCACTGAAAATTATGTGTAACGCAAAATTTCAGTGCATCTTTAATTAGCGCTTTGCAAAAGGCTCATGCCCACGAATGGTAGGTTTTGAAACGGCTTCTTAACACTTCCGCCTCCCGAGTCAATCCCTTATTCGTTCCAGCCGGTTCACGGTCATGGTTACAGCTCCGAAGTCTTCTTCTACCTTGCCATAAAGTATGAAAGGGCGGTTTCCATTTAGAATGGAGCAGAAACGACGGTAGGCTTTGGGGAAAAAGGTCGTTTCAATCAGGCCGGTGTCGTCTTCAAAAGTGAGGAACTCCATGGGTTCGCCGTGTTTGGTATGTACAACCTTTCCGGTAATTAAGATGCCGGCAACGCTGACATGACAGTTTGCAAAATAAGGTAATTCCTTGGCCTTGACAATCCGGAGTTTCTTTAAACGGTCCGTGTACAGAGCCATTGGATGTCGATGGCATAAAAAACCCAGGGCTGCAAATTCCTGTCGCAGGCGTTCTCGCTCATTCTCGGGAGGAAATGACGGTTTAAGGATATCTATTCTGTTGCTGAACAAATCTCTGGTCCCGGATCTGTTTAATCTGGATTTTTGCCAGCAGATCAGTTTCCACAGCATCAACGTACGATTTTTCTTTGGATGAAGCGAATCAAAAGCGCCTGCGTGAATCAATGAACGTGCCTCACGCTCGTTTGGCTGTACTCGTTCAAGAAAATCGATGATGTCGTTGTAAGGTTTTTCCATACGTCCGGCAACAATACGTCTGCGTGTGTCTGTGTCCACATGCTTGAGGGACAACAATCCCACACGCAGGCCGCCGGATCTGCCCTTCCAGCAGAGATCGCTTTTGTTTACATCCGGCGGCAGGATTTCCAACCCCATACGCCGTGCTTCCGATACGTAAGCGAAAGTACTGTAAAAGCCGCCTTGATTGCTGATGACTCCTGCCATAAACTCTGCCGGATAATGGGTTTTTAAATAGGCTGCCTGAAAAGAGACACGGGCATAGCTGGCGCTGTGGGGTTTGCAAAAGGAGTAGCCGCTGAAACTCATCATCATGTCCCAAACGGCTTTAATCTGATCGTTGCGAACACCCCTTGCTCGTGCGCCCTCTGTGAAACGCGCTTTATAATCGTCCAATTTGCGGGCCTTATCTTTTTTAGACATAATTTTACGAAGCCCGTCGGCATCGGCATGTGAAAATCCGGCCAATGCCACAGCGGTTCTGGAAACATCTTCCTGATAAACCATGATTCCATAGGTTTCATCGAGCACATCTTCAAGTAAAGGATGAATGAGCTCCCATTCACCCCCATGCAGACGGCGAACGTATTCGCGAATAAATTCATTGGCCGCCGGACGGATAATGCTGCTGTGAATGACCAAATGTTTAAAATCGCCCACCTTTGTTTTCTTTTGCAGCAGACGCATGGCCGGACTCTCTATGTAAAAACAGCCCATCGTATTCCCCTTGGCCACAGTCGCCTGTGTGGCTGCATCGTCTTCCGGTTTCCAGGACCGCTCGTCAAAATTCGTGCCGTTATCCTGAAGGTTTGCAATGGCATCGCGGATAACACCCAGGCTGCGATTGCCGAGAAGATCGATTTTAACCAGACCGCCGTCTTGTGCAGTGTCTTTTTCCCACTGGATGATCGGGACACCCTTGGGGGCAAGCTCAACGGGAACATAACGATCTATCGGCTCAGGGGTGATAACCATACCACCTGGATGAACGGAGATGTATCGCGGAACGCCGATGATGCGCCGAGCCATGTGAAAAATCTCCGGCCAGGGTTGTGGAAAATCAAAATTGCTTAACACAGGGAGTTCTTTAATCCTTTTCAACAGATCGGCACCTGCATGATCCGCTCGCCAGAACCATGGCAGGCGTTTGGTTACGCGGCCGATCTCACGGTCGGCAAGTCCGAAGACTTTGGCCACCTCCCGTATGGCCATGCGCGGCTGAAAAACAACATGATTGCAGACCAGCGCGGCATGACCGTCATACTGATTTAATACGGAATGCAGAACCTCATCCCTTTCATCCCAGGCAAAATCGATATCGATATCAGGGGGGTCCGAACGGCCCGGGTTCAGAAAGCGTTCGAAATACAGGTTGTGCTTTATGGGACAGACATTGGTGATTTCCAGGCTGTATGCAACCAGCGAAGCGGCGCCGCTTCCGCGCCCACAGATACGCGGGCTACGAGACACGATATCCTGAACCACAAGAAAATACGATGAAAACCCCATCTCCTCAATAATGTGCAATTCATGCTCCAGTCGGTCCACAACAGCTTCGGACAGATCATTTCCATAGCGCCTTTGTGCACCTTTGTAAGCCGCATCCCAAAGGAGTTGGCCGGCACTCTTTCCCTGTGTATCGTGCCACGGAGGCAGTATGAGCTCGCTGGAAGGTCCGGTAAATGTCACCCGTTCTGCAATGGCTTCAGCGGCTCGAATTGCCTCCGGCCAAATGGCAAAACGTTTGGTATACTCGGGTGCCGTCGCCAGCCATGCATCGGATGGCGCCACATCTTTTGGGGTCAATCGGGAAAGAGACGTGTTCAGATCTATGGCACGTAACATCCGGTGAACCTTGACATCATCCGGATCGAGAAAGAAACTCCCGGGCGTGGCGACAATCGGCACCCCCAGGTCTTGGAATATCTTCCGGAATCTAACGGCGGTTCCATTCGGCTTGGCGGGCACTTCCAGCGCGACGGTGACTTCGGCCTCATACCAGTCGAATAAAAGCTCAGGCGTTTGCGTGATAACAACCAG
>Ga0307376_10004378_pt1 | contig 12950 bp, 13 predicted proteins | sample TR2MG_FD_202536 | JGI IMG/M metagenome (GOLD analysis project Ga0307376, IMG submission 202536) | Soil microbial communities from Risofladan, Vaasa, Finland - TR-2 | ecosystem: Environmental > Terrestrial > Soil > Coastal area > Acid sulfate soil | place: Finland: Risofladan, Vaasa | collected... | reverse complement strand
GTTTTTTGGGTTTGCCAACCCCGGGTTTAATAAACCCAGCCGGTCCAGGACATTTTTATCTTTTTTAAATAAATCGTCTATGGCCATGGATTGCAATTATCATGGTGAAGTACGGGCTTGTATCAATTGCGGATTCTGTGCCGAGGTCTGTCCGGTGGATATTTTACCCCAGTTCACATACAAAAGCATACTGGCAGATGAAATTGAGGAGGCACTAAATCACGGCTTGCTCGATTGTGTGGAATGCGGTCTCTGCACCTATGTCTGTCCATCGAAGATAGAACTGAGAAATATTCTCAAGGAAACAAAAAAAGCATACTTTTTGGAACAGTTGTAATCATGAAGTTTATACAAAAGATTTTCGATTCCAAGCGAAAGCATTTTGTGGAAGGCGGTAGGTTTGAAAAATTCTATCCCCTTTTTGAGGCCTTTGAAACCTTTTTCTTTATTCCGGACAATGTAACAAAAAACGATGCTCACGTGCGAGACAGCCTTGATCTCAAGCGTCTGATGAGCTTGGTGATCGTGGCGCTGATCCCCGCGCTTTGTTTCGGTATTTACAATTCCGGATATCAGTCGAATTTGGCCTCCGGGCTTCCGGTTACGTTTGCCGCTGTTTTCATCAAGGGACTCCAAATTGTTCTGCCGGTAATTATTGTATCCTATGGTGTTGGATTTGCATGGGAGGTTTTGTTTGCATCCATTAGAAAACACAACATCAGCGAGGGATTTCTGGTTACCGGTCTGTTATTTCCCCTTACACTTCCGCCGACGATTCCGCTCTGGCAGGTTGCCCTGGGCATCTCATTTGGTGTGATCTTTGGTAAAGAGATCTTTGGCGGCACGGGAAGAAACTTTTTAAACCCCGCATTGACCGGAAGGGCGTTTTTATTTTTTGCCTATCCCATGAAAATGACCGGAGATACCGTATGGACGGTGGTCAGCAAGGTAAATTCTTCAGGGATCGACACATTCAGCGGAGCCACACCGCTTGCGGTTTCCGCAGTTCAAGGGACCTCTGCATTTATAGAATCTTTGCTGCGGGAAGCCGGGTTTACGTTGCCCAAACTCTTTTACGGCTTGTATCCGGGAAGCATCGGCGGGACATCGACGTTCATGTGCCTATTGGGCGCTCTCTTGCTGGTTTTTACGGGCATCGCCAGCTACAGGATCATGATCGGCGGTATTCTTGGGGTACTGGTCGCTGCATATCCGGGATACATTGTGAGCCTTGTATCCGGAAATTCAACGGTTCCGATGCTGTCGCTGCCGCCGTTTTATCATCTGGTGATGGGTGGATTTGCCTTTGGAATTACCTTCATGGCCACCGATCCGGTTTCAGCCCCCGGAATGAACGTTTCAAAATGGATATACGGTTTCGCAATCGGTGTTCTGACGGTATTGATACGCATTTTCAATCCGGCATTTCCGGAAGGGATTATGTTGGCCATTCTTTTCATGAACCTGTTTTCGCCGCTGTTGGATCATTTTGAAATTCATTTCAGGCTGAAAAAGAGAGTGCCGAATGTCTAATTATATCAAATCCATTTTATTTGCAGCAGTGTTGAGCCTGTTTTGCGGCAGTTTGCTGACCCTGGCATCCACCGGTTTGAAGGAATATCAGCTTAATAATATTGAACTCGACAAGCATAAAAACATATTGAAATCCGTTGGTCTGCTGGATGGCGAAGACTCTGTTTCACAAGAGACCGTTGGACAACTCTATTCCGAGAACATCAGACAAATATGGATTAATGTTGACGGTAAAATTGTTCCGGAACAAAAAAAGGATAAAAATGATCTGCCGGTCTATCTTTTTTCTCAGCAGGGGAAAATACAAACATATATCATCCCCATTCATTCTCGAGGGCTGTGGGGAAAAATCTCAGGATATATGGCGATAAAAAATGATGGGGCCACCATTTCAGGATTTACCGTTTACAGTCATCAGGAAACCCCCGGTCTCGGCGGAGAGATTGATAAAAAATGGTTCCAGAAGAATTTCGAAGGTAAAAAAATCCTGGATGACCAGGGTAATTTTGTCGCCATTGCCATTGCCAAAGGATCGGTAAAAGGGCGGATACCTGAAATCCGTCAGAAAAATTTCGTCGACGGCATCAGCGGCGCTTCCATGACCGGAAAATTTTTGTCTGCCGGGTTAAAGCAGACACTGACCGAATATGAACCTTTTTCTGAAAGATTCAGAAAAAATGAAATCAAATGAAGATAACAAAAACCAAAGCCTTTAACGTATTTTTTAAGCCCATCTGGGAAAGCAATCCGATTTCCGGACAAATCCTGGGGATATGTTCTGCTCTGGCGGTCACCGTTCAGCTAAAGACGGCTGTTGTCATGAGCCTGGCCCTGACCTTTGTTCTGGCTTTTTCGAATCTATCGATCTCACTGATGCGCAAGTTTATCCCCAGAAATATTCGTATTATCGTTGAACTCACCGTCATCGCAACATTGGTGATTTTTGCGGATCAGGTACTTCAAGCATTTCTGTACGACATCAGCAAGCAACTTTCCATTTTCGTGGGGCTTATTATCACGAATTGCATTATCCTGGGAAGGGCCGAAACATATGCCCTGGGGAATCCCCCGTTTTTATCCCTGCTCGATGGAATCGGCAACGGTCTGGGTTACAGTCAAATTCTGATCACGGTGGCGGTGCTTCGGGAGTTTTTGGGTGCCGGAAAATTTTTTGGATTTCAGGTGATACCCGATACGTTTTATGCCGCAGGATACGAAAATATGGGGCTTATGGTTCTGGCGCCCGGCGCGTTTATCGCCATCGGTCTGATCGTGTGGCTTCAGAATACGGTTTCAAAAGAAAAAACTTAGCTTCGCATCACTCGCCATTGGAATAATGGATTCATGGAATGATGGAGTGATGGGTTTTAAGGAAAAGGGGATATCTACAATTCATATAGATTCTTTGGAAATTAACAAATATGATAAATTCTGTTTTTTTACCCAATATTCCAACATTCCATGGAGATTCCGTCATGGATTAAACTTCAAGATTCAATTAATTTCAAGAATTTATAGAGATTCCAAAACGTAAAAGATGGAAAACCTAATCAGCATATTTTTAAATTCCGTTTTTATCGGCAATATCCTTTTGGCGTATTTTCTGGGGATGTGTTCTTTTCTTGCGATTTCCAGAAAAATGGAAACCGCCATAGGACTCGGTTTGGCGGTGACATTTGTGCTTTCCATTACAACACCGGTAAACTGGCTCGTTTATCACTATCTGCTATCGCCCGGCGCCCTTGCCTGGGCGGGTTTTCCGGGAATTGATCTTAGCTTTTTTAAATTTATTATCTTTATCGCCGTTATTGCAGGCATTGTTCAGGCGCTGGAGATGATTATCGACCGGTATTTACCCCCTTTATACATGGCGCTGGGCGTCTTTCTTCCACTGATTGCTGTGAATTGTGCCATTTTAGGAGCGTCTTTGTTCATGGTGGAGCGAAATTATAATTTTATAGAATCTGTTGTGTACGGCGCAAGTTCAGGTTTTGGATGGATGCTCGCCATTGTTACCATGGCGGGAATTCGAAAAAAACTCAGATACGCCAATGTTCCCAAGGGGCTTGAAAATTTTGGAATCAGTATGATTATCACCGGCCTTATGGCCATGGCGTTTATGTTGTTTTCGGGGATTACGCTATAACATGATAATGGGTTATGGTTAAGAGACAATAGAATTATCTATGACATTTAACCACGGACTATTAAGGAATTATCGTTGATTTACCTCGTTAGCCTGACAGTTTTTTCCGCAATCATCTTCATCCTTGTGGGGCTCCTTTTGTTGGTGGAAGCCAAAGTCGTTAAAAAGGACGCCTGTGATATTGTTATCAATGATGACAAGGAAAAAAGCTTAAAGGTGCCCGGTGGCATCACACTTTTATCTGCGCTTGCCGCCAATGAGATTTATATTCCATCGGCCTGTGGCGGCGGCGGTTCATGCGGGACATGCAAGTGCGTGGTAGAAGAGGGTGGAAGAGGCATTCTGCCCACCGAACTTGCCCATCTGACCCGACGGGAAAAAAAGGAAAATGTTCGTCTATCCTGTCAGCTCAAGGTCAAAGAAAATATGAAGATTCGGTTGCCGGAAGAAATCTTCAATGTCAAAAAATACGGCGCTACCGTGGTTTCAAACGACAATGTTGCGACATTTATCAAGGAACTGGTACTGAAACTCGATCCCGGCGAAGCACTTGAATTCAAGGCCGGGGCCTATATACAGATTGATATCCCGGAGTATGGGTTTTCGTTTTCAGAATTCAGGGCCAGGGTGGCCGAACGGTTTAGGCCCGACTGGGATGCCTTCAACCTCTGGGGGTTGCAGTCAAAGACAGAAGAGCCGATTTTCAGGGCCTATTCCGTGGCAAATCCTCCCAGTGAAAAAGACATCTTGGAATTTACGATCCGGATCGCCACCCCGCCGCCCGGTGTTATAGAAGCACCCCCCGGCATAGGATCATCTTATATTTTCAATTTGAAACCGGGCGACCGGGTGACATTAAGCGGTCCTTATGGAGATTTTTTTGCCAAGGAAACCGAAAGGGAAATGTGTTTTGTCGGCGGTGGCGCCGGAATGGCGCCGCTAAGGTCTCTTATTTTTCACCAACTCAACACATTGAAAACAAAACGGAAAACCACATTTTGGTACGGGGCCCGATCAAAGCTGGAGCTGTTTTTTGAAAAAGAATTCAGGGACTTGGAAAAAAAATGTGAAAACTTCTCATTTCACGTGGCATTATCCCAGCCCAAAGAAGCGGATGAATGGGAAGGTATGACCGGATACATCCACCAGTGTCTGCTCGACAATTACCTTGTCACACATGAAGACCCCACCGAAATTGAATATTATCTCTGCGGCCCGCCCCTAATGATTGATGCCATTGAAGATATGCTGGACAATCTCGGGGTGGACCCGGAAATGATCGCCTACGACAAATTCGGTTGATATTCCGAGGACTAAATTTGAAGGCTTCGTAAAAAGTCTTTTGTAAGCGACATCGAGCAATTTTGGAGAAAGATTCATGATGCGTCTGGCGTTAAAAATTGCAAGCTGTTTGAGGGCGTTAGCCCGAGTTCTTGCAATTTAGCCAGGCGAGTCATGAATCCCAAAATTGCTTGGGGAGCGAGCAAAGTCAGACTTTTTACGAGTTCATCAAATTTAAAGCATGACACCGGGATGGGGCGAAAAGATCATTTCTGAATGGCCCTAACTATAGAAACATTTTTTCAGCAGGCCGGCGTTCGGGGATATATTCATGGGGGATTTTTCCCTGGTTCCATTCTTTTGAAACATAAAGGTTGCAGTAACAGCTGCCGTACGCTTCAACATCCGGCTCCCGGTACACACACGGACAGATAATATCCCGGTCGTTTTCTTTATCTCCGGAAGCCAGCCTGCAGGGACATGCCATATAACCATACCGTTCTTTATTGGTTGTCAGGGCTCGCAACAGTTCGAACACTCGGTGTCGATCCTCGTTAAAGTAGTAGCCCTTGGCTTCCTGGTTTTTTTTTAGCATGTTGTAAAGTTTTTCGATGTCCATTACAGACCCAGTGCCTCCCTTATTTCTTTTTCCTTGAATCCTACGATGACGGTGTCGCCAATAATAATGGTCGGAAAAGAGCATTTCGGGTTGAATTTTTTAACGTCTTCGAGAATGGCCTGACGCTCTTCTCCTTCCAGGAGATCGACATCGACAAAATCATACCGAACCGTACAATCTGCAAGGAGTTTTTTGGTCGATTTGCAATGACTGCAGGTGCTCAGAGAATACACTTTAATCGTATTATCAGACATGTGAATATCCTTTTTGGGGCATAAGTGCCATTGGGTTGGCGCGTTAGATCACTTCAGCATTTTTACCACTCTTTTATCTCATATTCGGTGGAATTTTACAACACTCTCTTCAAAGTTTATAGGCTGTGACAAAAAAGTTTTATTTTAAAAGAGTTCGTCCTGGTTTTTATACCTAAGTTGAGCGATTGTTGAGTTTGCCGCGTCCTACTTGATTCAACAGTTTTTTGACTGCCTCCGGGTCTGTAACCGGTGGCTTGCAGGTGTTGTCCGTACAGACATAAGCTGTCGCCGTGCTTTCTATTTTTTTAACAGATGCTATAAATGGGAGGTGTCGGGCCAGTCGTTTCCGGCTCACGTCATTGTCCACCAGGACAACCATTTTGCCGGGAATGAACAGAGAATTTACGGCGGTCAGCATTGCCCGCGTATCTTCTGTGCTGCGGTCTCCGGCGATGACCACTTCAATCGGTTTGACCCGTGATGTGATCAGGGCAACCAGAAGCTCAGGCGCTGAATCCGGATGTGAACCAATTCTTTCCGAAACGCTCTTTAAAGTACCTTCGGCCACGGTGGAATACCCTCTGGAGTCGCCAAATCGTGCGAGACGCAATAGATTTAGCGCAGCCACCGAAGTGGCCGAAGGAATCACACTGTCCGCATCCTCTTTGACACGCAAATCGATTTTTTCATCATGTCCTTTGCGGGTCATGAAAAAGCCCCCATTTTCCGTGTCATAAAACAGTTCTATCTGCGCGTCCATGAGTTCAAGTGCCCATTCGAGCCAGTCTGGATCAAAGTCGGCTTCATAAAGATCAACGAGGCCCTGAGTTAAAAAAGCGTAGTCATCGGCCATACCGGCGATTTTTCTTTCGCCGTTGCGCCACCGTCTGAAAAGTTGTCGAGTTTTAGGATCATAAAGGTTTTTTCTGACAAACTCCGCTGCCTTTTTGGCGATCTCCAGATATCTATCTTCACCCAAAACCTGATAGGCTCTGGAAAGGGAGGATATCATCAGACCGTTCCACGAGGTCAGAATTTTATCGTCGAGATGCGGCCGGGGTCTTTTTACACGTGCCGCAAACAGTTTTCTTTTTGATTGTGTTAACGATGTTTCGATGTCTTCGTTTGACAGGTTGAAATGATCAGCGACTTTGTCAATGGAATGGGCAACAAACAGAATGTTTTTCCCTTTAAATTCATCAAAAGGATCATTTTCGGCATTCCCCTCGGCTTTAACGCCGTAGCGAAATGAAAAGATTTCTCCTGCAGGAGTGCCTAACAGCGCATGGATCTCCTTTTTCGTCCACACATAGAATGCGCCTTCAACTTTCTTTTCATGTCCCTTATTTGAGCGTGTCTCTGCAGGAAGACTGTCTGCATCTTCTGCCGAATAAAATCCGCCGTCAGGGTGGGTCATATCCCGTAGGACATAATCCGCCGTTTCCCCGGCAATCTCTTCAAAAAACCTGTCTCGGGTAATCAGATATACGTCCAGATAGTTTTTTAGCAGCTGGGCGTTGTCATACAGCATCTTTTCAAAATGGGGAACATGCCATTTGGCGTCCGTGGAATAGCGATGAAATCCTCCGCCCAATTGATCATAAATCCCGCCATTTGCCATCGCACGAAGTGTAAAATCACCCATTTCACGGGCCGGAATTATTTCTTTATTTTCTTCCACGATATTTCTATGATAAAATTCGTACGCAAATAGAAAGCTCTGAATGGACGGAGACGGAAACTTTGGCGCAGGACTGAAACCGCCAAGGCTTTTATCGAACCTTGAGGAAAACCGTTCCAGTGCCGTGTGGAGCAGGTTTGAATCGATGGATGCATCGCCGGACGTCCACGTCAATGCCTTTGCAATTTCCCCATGAAGTTTCTGGCTGAAAGATTGAAACTTCTCCCGCTGGTCAGGATCTTTCCATCCAACGGCAATCAGCCTTAAAAGATCAGGCCACGCAAAAGACCCCTGTCTGGGTTCGGGGGGAAAATAAGTGCCGCCGTAAAACGGTTTTAAATCCGGTGTCAAAAAAACATTCAGCGGCCATCCTCCTGAACCGGTAATTGCCGAAACTGCGGTCATGTATATTTTGTCGAGATCCGGCCGCTCTTCCCGGTCCACTTTGATACAGATAAAGTGAGTGTTCATCAATTCAGCGATGTCCGAATTCATGAACGATTCCGATTCCATAACATGGCACCAGTGGCATGTGGAATAACCGATGGATAGAAGAATCGGTTTGTCCTCCTGACGGGCTTTTTCCAGGGCTGCTTCACCCCATGGATACCAGTCAACCGGATTGTAGGCATGTTGGAGAAGATAGGGGCTTTTCTCATGAATAAGGCGGTTGGGTTTTACTTTGTTTTCAGTCATTCTGCGCTCCTCGACCGAATTCATTCATCGGATCTTGACAAACCACATTGTGGTATATATTTTTATTAGTAATCATTACCATTAATGATTTGATTGTCAATTTTCCAACAACAAATATTTCCACGAAGGAGGTAAAATGGAAAAACAGAAAGTTTTATCCAAGAAAAAAGAGATTAACCCAAGGGATGTCACCATCTGTGAGGCCACCGCACAAATGCTGGAAAAAGCCAAAAGAGACGGTGTGGAAACCGCATTTGACCGGGCTGCCGGCATGAGAGCCTGTCCCATTGGTGCGGATTCCGCGTGCTGCAAACATTGTTCCATGGGACCTTGCCGGTTGAATGCTAAAGATCCGTATGGAAAAGTCGGCGTGTGTGGTGCGACCATTGATACAATTATGTCTCGCAATTTTGCACGCATGGTTGCTTCCGGAAGTGCCGCCCATACGGACCACGGAATGAGCATGCTCAATCTTTTTCGTGAAGTGGTAAAGGGGAATATCACAGATTATGAAATTAAGGATCCGAACAAGCTTGAGGAAGTTGCGGCTTCCATCGGCATTGAAGTCGAAGGGCGTGAAATTCAGGATATTGCAATGGATCTCTACGAAGAACTGGAGCGCACCTATACCCAGGTGGAAGGGGAAATTCCCTTTGCCAAACGGGTTCCTGAAAAAACACTCGAGACCTGGCGCAAACTCGGTATTGTACCCAGGGGAGCCATGCGGGAGATCATGGAGCTGATGCATCGGACTCACATGGGCGTAGATCAGGATTATGAAAACATCACCAGACAGTGCAGTCGCACCGCCCTTGCCGATGGTTGGGGAGGATCCATGGTAGCCACGGAAATATCCGACATTCTTTTCGGAACCCCGTCCCCGGTCAGCGTGGAAGTGAATATGGGGGTTCTTAAAGAAGACCATGTCAATATTATCGTTCATGGCCATGAACCGAACCTTTTTGAATCCATACTCGTATCGGTCAATGAACCCACACTCATTGAGGAAGCCAAGAAAGCCGGAGCGGCGGGTATCAATCTGGTGGGAATGTGCTGCTCGGGTGCGGAAATGCTGTCGCGTCACGGAATTCCCCATGCAGGGAACTTTATGTCCACGGAAGCCGTTCTGGTCACCGGCGCAATAGATGCTATGACCGTGGATGTCCAGTGCATCAAACAGGGTCTGGCCAAGGTGGCTGAATGTTACGGAACACCGCTCATAACCACCAACCCGAGATGCCGTATCGAAGGCGCACAGCACATGGAACTGGATGAACACCATCCGAGTGCCTGCACCGACGAAATCGTCATCAAGGCCATTTCTCGGTTCAAAAACAGAACCGGAGAAATAGAAATCCCAAAAATTAAGAATATCGGGGTCCATGGGTTTTCCCACGAGTATATTAATTACATGCTTGGCGGGTCCTTCCGAGCGTCTTATACCCCGCTCAATGACAATATCATCAACGGCAGGATCCGGGGAGTTGCCGGCGTGGTCGGCTGTACCAACCCCAGAGTCAAACAGGACTGGGTTCATGTGGAACTGGTTAAGGAGTTGATCAAAAATGACGTGCTGGTTCTCCAGACCGGATGCTCTCAGATTGCACTTGCCAAGGCCGGCTTAACCGCTCCGGAAGCCGCAATTCTTGCAGGTCCCGGATTGCAGGAAGTGTGTGAGACCGTCGGCATGCCGCCGGTCCTGGGTATGGGGTCTTGCGCGGACAACAGCCGGATTCTGATTGCAGCTTCTGCAATGGTTCAAGAAGGTGGTCTGGGACATAGTATTGCTGAATTACCCGTAGCCGGCGCCGCACCCGAATGGATGAGTGAAAAAGCCATAAGTATCGGGCAATACTTCGTTGCCTCGGGTGTATACACCGTTTTTGGGGTAACATTTCCCATTGTCAAAGAAACGAAATTCCACAAGCTTCTGTTCGAAGGACTTGAGGAACAGGGCTTGGGGAAATGGGGGTTCTCTCCGGATCCGTATGAGATGGCCCGAATGATGATCGCCCATATCGACAAAAAGAGGAAACAGCTCGGGATCGATAAGGCCAGGGAAAGAGTCCTGATGGATATGGCGGATCGTCGTGAAATGGAGGCGGCTTATCAGCACGCCTAACCCGGAAAGATTCAGGTAAGATATTTTGATCGAAGAGGGCTCCTTTTCGGAGCCCTCTTTTTCATCGACCGTCGGGCATGGTTTCGGGATGATCACTTAAAAATCGGTACAGGGTGGCCCGACCCACGCCGAGCAACCGTGAAGCTTTTGCTTTGTTACCGCCGGTTTTTTCCAAGGCCGATTTTACGATTTCAATATCCAGTTTCCTCGAAGCCCCGCGGGAGGAACGGAGGATACTCTCCTCCTTGAGTTCCATGGGAAGATCTTTGGGCATGATGGTATCGCCGCTGCAATTTACAATGGCAAATTGGATGACATTTTGCAATTCCCGAACATTGCCCGGCCAGTGATAGCCCATCATTATTGAAAGGCCTTCCTTGGAGACTTTTGGCGGTTTACTGTCATGCATCTCCTCGGCTTCGTTCAAGAAATGTTCGATAAGAAGCGGAATGTCGTTTCTCCGTTCACGAAGCGGTGGAAGATGTATCGGAATGACGTTAAGCCTGTAAAAAAGGTCTTTACGAAAATTGTTGTGCTGAAGCTCCTTCTTGAGATTCTTGTTGGTGGCACTCACAACCCGTACGTTAACGGAAGTCGTTTTTTCTCCGCCGACCTTTTCAAATGTGCCATCCTGTAAAAATCGCAAGAGTTTTACCTGCATCGGTTTGGAAAGGTCGGCGATCTCGTCGAGGAAAATAGTGCCCCTGTCAGCCAGTTCAAAACGTCCTTTTTTGTTGCGGATAGCCCCTGAAAACGCCCCTTTAACATGACCGAACAGCTCACTCTCAATGAGACTTTCCGGGAGGGCTCCACAGTTAATCGGGACAAAAGGCGCGCCGCTTCTGGGACTTTCATTGTGAATGGCGTTGGCCACCAGTTCTTTGCCGGTCCCGGTTTCTCCGGAAATATGCACCGGGTAATCGTACCCGGCAACATCCCGGATCTGCTGGAAAACCGTCAGCATTTTGCTGTCTTTGCCGAGAATACCTGAAAAACTGGAAATTTTACGAGCTCGAATCGAAAGGTTTAAAAAATCGGTCATATCGGTTAATGCGGCCAGCACCCCGAAGTTTTGATTGTTTTCATCTTTCATTGTGGTAACGGACATTTTGACGCGTCGGGGCTCACTTTTTTTCGTTGTAATATTGATTGTATATTCGGTTTTATCATTTAAAACATCTTTGTTGCCGCAGAAAGAACACCGCTCACCGCACAGCGGAGCTCCAAAAACTTCATGACAATCTTTTCCAAGAACTTCTTCCCTGTTGTATCCGGTTATTTTTTCGGCCTGTTCATTGAAATAAAAGATTTGTCGACTCAAGTCATGGGCGATAATACCAACGTCGAGATTTTCTAGAATCCGTTCCAGGTTTTTCCGGTTGGATAGTATTTTTGATAGGTTAGATTCTGACATGGTGAATATTTATAAAATATCAGCAAGTTTTTGTCAAATCTCTAAATTTTCATATGCGCAATTGAGATAAAAGACTATCCATATTCATACCCTCCCGGATCCCGAACCGTGTCAATGAAAAGTCATACTTTACGGGATCATCGGGTACAAACTTTTTAAAGCCGTTGGTTATTTCAAGGGCAGTATGCATGTTCGCCTGTTTTTTTGAGGTGAAACCCAATTTAAGACTTATTTTATGCATGTGGGTATCCAGCGGAACGATCAGTTTTGACACCGGCACATCCGCCCACCCTCCGGGATCGACGTTGTCTTTTCGAACCATCCACCTTAAAAAGAGGTTCATTCTTTTGCATGCGCTCCCCTTTTCCGGCAAAGCGACAAGATGGCCCGGTTTATTTTTTCCTGCGGTCAGCGTTTTTGCAAAAAAAGTCATGGCAGGGATTAAGGTCTTGTCATCGGGGGACAGGGTGTCAATAAAACACGCGTTGAGGGAACCAAATTGGGCAATGACGTTCTTCGCCCCACAGAGCAACGCCGCAAGCTGGGCTCCGCTGGCAAATCTATGGGTAAAGCCCTCAAATGCATTGCACAAGGAGGTATAATTAGAATTCATTAAAAACCGGTGCGGCGACGGTTTCATAATATCCAGCACCGATGAGACACTTTTGAGAATTTGTTTCACCTTGCCGTATGCAAGAGAAGATGCTATCAATCCTACGACTTCACGATTCTTGATATCCGGGTATGAATATAGAAATTCCAGTGGATCTGGATGAACATATGTGCGTTTATTATATCGCCGATACAAATTTTCCAGTTCAATTTTGATATTTTTCTGATGCATTTTGGTTCAGGGTTGATAAAATCGGTTTTTTATATGATCATCTGATAGATTGTTTGGCGTGTTGTTTCTTAAAACAAAATTAATACATCTTTTTTTGCGACTTAAATTTACCGAAATACGTATCGAATTCTTATGAAAAATGAAACCAATAACATATATCGCCTCTTTTTTGAAGACAAAGCGGTTATACTTTTGGGCACAGCCCACGTATCCAAAGACAGTGAACAGCTGGTAGCGGATGTCATCGAAGCTGAAAAACCGGACACCGTCTGCGTTGAACTGTGCGAAGCCAGGTACCAGTCAATTCGTCAAAAGGATAAATGGCTGGACACGGATATCATTAAGGTCATCAAAGAGAAA
>Ga0307376_10004376_pt1 | contig 12952 bp, 15 predicted proteins | sample TR2MG_FD_202536 | JGI IMG/M metagenome (GOLD analysis project Ga0307376, IMG submission 202536) | Soil microbial communities from Risofladan, Vaasa, Finland - TR-2 | ecosystem: Environmental > Terrestrial > Soil > Coastal area > Acid sulfate soil | place: Finland: Risofladan, Vaasa | collected... | reverse complement strand
GGTGGCGTCTCGAGTGCCAACCTGTCGATGGACTCCTTCGAGATCGAACGAGGGGGCGTGACTCGAGGTGCGAAGAGGAAGTCCTCGGCTCGACGCCGCCGGGCGGCAAGTCCCAAGGGGCATGAGCAGGAGCTCGGGACCGAATACGGCGAAACCCTCAAGAGCAAGGTCCAAGACACGACCTTCGAGAGGTCCTCGGATGAGCCGTGCGAGTTGCATCTCATCAAGTACGACAGCATCTCCGCCTTGAAGAAGGCTGGGATCATGACGGAGCGCCCATCAGCGCGTCCGAAACCACAGGCGTTCCCCGAGAGCCCAGAGGTGGAACAGGGCTTCTGTACCCCTCCTCGTCGTCGCCGGTTCTGATGAACACCACGAGGAGGACGGCATCGGTCGTCCTCCTCGTCTATTCGGGGGTAGAAGAAGGGCATGCCTGATCCCCCAGCCCCACGACGCTCTTGGCTCCGACGAGGACTACTCGGTGGTGTCGTTTTGCTGGCGGGGGTTCCCGTCATCCTGGCCAGCTCGTGGCCAGCCCTCCTCGAGGGAGTCGCCGAGAAGAAGGCCGTCGCCGCGCTCGAGCGGAAGTTCGATGTCGTCGAACTCGGTTGCTTCGAGCTCCAGCGCACCAGCCTCAAGCTCTGTGATGTCCACCTCGAGAAGGACTCAGTCATCGTCGACCTCGAGGAACTCGTCGTTGATTTCCAGGTGAACTGGGGGTTCGACCCGCAGGTCGTCGTCCAGCAAGTTGCCGCTCAAGAAGGAACTCTGGCTGGCGAGCTCGACGACATCAAGAAGCTCCGGGGCTCCGGTGATCAGAAGAAGGCCAGCGCCCCCAGTCGCCTGGTACTCGAGGGGGCTCATCTCGAGCTGGAACATCTCGAGCTGGCGGTTCGACGAGGTGACCTGGAACTCAAAGGCCAGGTGAATGCCTCGGCGCCTGGCCCAGCCGGTCCGATCGACCTCGAGCTCAGTTCTGTTGAACTCCTGGATGAGGGAGATGTGCTGGCCAAAGCAGGTACCCTGGCCACGTCGCTGGCCCTCGATGAACTCTTCCCGCTCGAGTTCGCCATCACCAACGCAGAGGCAAGCTACGAGAAGATCGTCATCCAGGATGTCGCTGGCACCCTCATCCTCAAAGACGAGCTCCTCAAGGTTGTTGCCATGGACCTCCACGGTCAGACAGGAGAAGGCCAGAGTTGGGCGCTCAAAGGAGATGTGGATCGGGCGGAGAAGCAGGTGGACATCAGCCTCTCAGCTCACGACATCAGGCCGTCCCAGCTCCCTGGTGCTCATCTGCTGCCCATCACACCAGGACGAGGGCTCGTCTCCGGGAACCTCCGCCTGGTCGGCTCGAGGAAGAAGGTGCAGCTCGAGGGAGCAGTTCGGATCGCCGACCTCGAGATCAACCACCGACGTCTGTCTCGAGAACCTGTCGTCATCAACAGCATCATCGAGCTTGCTGGCCAAGTTGACCTCGAGGCCAGGGAGCTCACGCTCGAGAGAGCCAGCATCAAGTTTCACGAAGACCAGGCGTGGGAGCTGGTGGTGTCGGGCCGAGCTCATCACGCCATCAAGCTCGAGGAGCGCGAGTACGAGTTTGAACTCGAGCTCGAGAACGCCCCGTGCCAGGACCTCCTCGAGGTGGTGCCCCCAGGTCTTCTTCCAGCGCTCGAGAATTTCGAGCTCTCGGGCACCACCAGCGTGGACTTGAAGGTCATCATGGACATGGCTGACCCAGACGCATCCGTCCTCGAGGGAGGCCTCGACATCGACTCGTGCAAGATCGAGAAGGTGCCACTCACGGTCGCTAGCCTCTCAGGTCCGTTCAGCCACCGCATCAAGATGAAGTCAGGGCAGACGGTGTCTCGACTGCTTGGTCGGGGAGCCCTCTACTACACGCCGTTCGACCGCATCCCTGCTTCTGTCCCGGCGGCGGTGCTCAGTACGGAAGATGGCGGGTTCTGGAGACACGATGGTTTCATCAAGAGTCAGTTTGAGGCCAGCTTGAAGAGGAACATCGAGCTCGGGACCTTCAGACGAGGTGCTTCCACCATCACGATGCAGATGGTCAAGAACGTCCTGCTCACACAGGAGAAGACGGTCTCAAGGAAGCTCCAGGAGCTCTTTCTGACGTGGGTCATCGAGGAACAGCTCGGGAAGCAACGGATCATGGAGATCTACCTGAACGTCGTCGAGTTCGGCCCAGGCATCTACGGCATTGGCGACGCTGCGGACCACTACTTCGGGAAGTCCCCGCTCGAGCTGACGTCGCTCGAGGCAGCTTTCATGGCGACGCTACTTCCTCGTCCCGTCGAACGTCACGAGATGTGGTGTCGTGGGGAACTGACGCCGAAGCACGACAAGTACATCAGGAAGGTGCATCGACGAATGCTGGGGAAGGGCCGCATCAGCCAAGAGGAGTACGACGAGGCCGAAGCCGCTCCGGTGGTGTTCAGCCGACAGGGGTGGTCTAGCGAGAGCGCCTGTTTGGCTGCCGGACGGGAAGTTGCGGAAGGGACGCACACACAGGGCGCGTTGAGCGGGCTTCTGCTCGGAAGACCCGAATGAGAATGGGGATCACCTCCATCTACCTTGAAACCGCCTCTAGGAGAACTTCACGAAACGCCTTGTGCCGAGTTTCACGAAATGGAGTACAAGAGGTACGGGACCCTCGGGTTCCAGAGCAGTGTGTCAAGGCCCCCGGTGCTTCTCGGCTTCCGGGGGCCTTCTTTTCTTCCTATGGGGTTCCACAGGGTGATGGCCCTCCCTTCGGACATCGCCAACACCTGGCTCCTCAAGATCGCTCGAGACGTTCGGTTCGAGCAGGCCATCAGGAACCGACGGTTCCGGCACCCACAGACCGGGAATCAGGTCCTGTTCGTCAGCCTGCCTGAAGACGAACAGGCCAAGATCCGAGCTCAGTTCCAACAGCAATCTGCTGAGGAGGCGGCACCCGAGAAGAAGGGCCCTTGGACGGATCGAGTCCTCGAGGCCGCTCGAGGAGCTGTTGACCTCACCACTCAGGCTGGAAAGAACCTCATGCGGTTCATCAAGGAGCCGGAGTACCGCACCGAGGTCAAGAACGCCTTCATCGACAAGAAGGAGGACCTCAAGTCCAAGTTGGCGATTGAGGCTCGAGAGTCGAAGGAGATGCTGGCCACCGTGAAGAAGGCGATAGCCGGAGAGGAAATCTCTGACGAGGAGAAGAAGGCTGCTTGGGACCAGCTCAAAGATGTGGGGAAGCTAGCTGTGCTGACCGCCACTACGGTGGCTCCTTTGGGCCCACTGGATGACATCCTGCTGTTGGTGCTGACGGCCGGCGTCCGCCTCGCCGTCCCGGAGTTCTCTTGGAAACCGTCGGCTTGGCGCAACGACCTCAAGGAAGCAGATGGAAAAGACCTCGCCTCGAGGATCAGCGACCGGCTTTACCAGGGTATGTTGCAGGTGCTCGAGAACCCATCGGAAGAGATGCTGACGATGGCGCTCGAAGAGATGGGTAGAACTAAGGCATGAATACCGAGCCTCCAGTCGAGCCTCCCATCCCAGATGAGGGCCCCGAGGCAATTGCCTTCGATCCTCCAGCTCCCGTCTTCTTGGTCACCGAAGACAACGTGGTCCTCACGGAGCCGCTCTTCGAGATCGAAGGGAACATGCGGGTGGCCATCCCGAACCCCTGGGCAGACAGCGAGGACTACGCCATTGGTGTGGTTCGAGGACGTCCTGGCCAGTGGATGCTTGATGTCGGACGTTCCCTCGGGAAGCTTGAGCTCATGGAGGGCGGCTGGAAGTGCGTTGGGCTGGCTCGGATCAACGCCATCGCCCAAGGCATGGCTCTCGAGAGCGCGGGAGTTCCTCTTCCTCCGCCAGAGCCGAAATCGTTCACCGCCAAGCTTCTCAAGCGGGCCGCGAAAGCGAAGAAGACACGGAAAACGAAATGAGCAACACGAAGGAGTTTGAAGCCGCCTGTAACGGAGAGATCGACCTCATCCCAGCAAACGAGCTCGGGGACGACCTCATCGCCGAGTTGGACGATTGGGCTGAGATCGGTTTCCTGCTGCTCGACTGCGGATGTCTGGCGAATCCAAATGGAATGGCCTTCCACGGGTCGGTGGAAGGCCATCTTGAGAACCTGCGGGCTACGTCAGACGAGCACTAGACGTGGAAGGTGCGGGGGCCGGTACGGAGCCCCTTGAGCGCCGCCTTCTGCCTAACCTGCTCTTGGCGCTGCTCTTCCTTCACGCCCTTGTACACCTTGTAGCCGCCCAACACAGGGCCGAGGCTGAGGCTGACCCACACGGTGAGGGTCATCAGGTGTCCAAGGGTGCTGAGTAGTGCTGCCATCTTGATGAGCATTACCAACTACCCGCGAAGGTCATTCCCGGGTTCCACATCTTTTTTCAAGAAAGTGTCAGGTCGCCTCGGGGTGGTGTGTCTACAGGGCGATGAAGAAAAATCGAACTCAAGGTGTCAGCTTCCTCCCCTCGGGGGAGTGGACATAGTGATGACGAAGCAAGAAATCCTCGACCAGGTGTCCCGGTGGCTCAACGGCAAGCTCGAGGGGGACGAGGCTGATGAGGTGCACCACCAGGTCACAGCTCATCCCCGGGAAGGGAACCCTTGGCGCGACGCCCTCAACGAGGAACTCTCCCTCTTCAAGAACCTCCATGTGCGCCGACGGCAGCGTCGCGACTCCCTCTGCGTCGCCCTCGACAAGCACGAGATCAGCCAAGCCAAGCGATTCAATGGCCTCGTCCTTTCCATGCCGCTCCCTCACCGAGACGCCTCTCTTGAAGCGGTGGTCTCACCAGAGGGGCTGCTGCTCTACGTCGATGAGCCCCACGAAGAAGTCCGGGTTCGTCTCATCCCTTGGGGCACGACGGAGTTCAGGTGGTCGGACAGAGTCGTGGACATCATCTTCCAGATCACGGAGCACACCGACCCGGTGGAGTGGAGATGTACTCGGGCTGCTGATGACCTCTGTGCGCTCGCGTACGGGGCCGGGCATTCAAGGGCACTCGAGCACGCCCTCAACGTGATCGAGGACATCAGGGGCTTCTGGCTCGACCAGCTCGCCACGGCTGACCATGTGTTTGAAGAAGGGCTCGATGGTCCCGAAGACCTTGAGCACCTGGTAGACAGGTTGCTCCGCCTTCGCATCCACCTGGACATCCTGGCCAAGAGGCTGTCCGACGGCTACCTCGATATGGAGCTCGACGAGGTGGATGAGCTCCTGGCCAAACACAAAGCAGGCCTCCTTCTACTCGACGACCGCACCTACTACGCCTCCCTCGAGGACGGACCCGTCAGTCTCCAGAGCTGGTGGGGATATCCGAAGCTGCTCGAGCAACGGGTCCCTCGAGCGTATGTCGAGCTGGCTCTCGAGGAACTGGCACTCGAGCGGGGAGTTACGCTTGAGGACGACGACGATGTTGAAGATACGGACCCCACTCACGCATGATCTGGCGACGAGCTTCATCGCCAGCGTCGTAGAGGGTCTTCCTCAGCACCTGCTCTCGATGGTGGCCCGGTTGCCCGTACTGGGGGTTCCTCGTCTTGGTCTGCAGGAACTCATCCCAGAACTTCTGCTTCTCACTGGGTGGGGGCTTAGCATCCGACGGGGGCTTGGAGCTCATCGCTCCGCCGTCAAGGACACCTCGTACCGTCAGTGGTGAGACCGGTTTGGTGCCGCGCTCGAGCAACTCATTCGAGTACACCGCCTCAACACCTGGGGTGGTGGACACCGTGATGTGGGGAGCCCGATTGGTCATGGAGCTGAACTCCTCGGGGAGCTCAACCTCCAGCGCCTGGCCTTGCTCGTCTTCAGCCAGCCCGGTGATCTTGAAGGTGACCTCCTCGCCGAGCTGGTACTTCTCTCGAAAGGAAGCCATCTCCTCGTCCGTGGGCTTGAACTTGAGCGTCACATGGTCCGCCCGGACTTCCTCGTGTCTGGGCGGGAACCGTTTCAGTAGCTCCTCTCGAGACTCGGGGGTCAGAAAGATGCCGATGTACGGAGGGGTCTCTTGGCTGTAGTCCTTGATGAGGTGGGGGGTGAATTTCATCCCCAGGCCCTCAGCCTTTCGCTGGTACCCCTTCAGGTCCTCTTTCCTGTCCTCCCAGAACTCGATCTCCCGGAGATTCGGGAACTGCCGCATCAGGTACTGCATCTCATCCTGCTTGAAACGGGAGGTGTTCCCGATCTCAGGATTGGTGATCAGCTCATCTGGCTTGAGTCCGGCGCTCTCGAGGAGCTTCTCTACGTTGTCGTGCAGCGAGTTGTGTCGCCCGGTCATCACGACGACATGCGCATCTGGCTCGGCTATCGCGGCCTTCATCGCATCGACCGTCTCGCGTCGCCACATCTCGGGCTTGGTGTCCTCGAGCTTGAGGCTCTCCGGGTCTGACCACCAGGCCTCCTTGTCCTCGTACTCCGCCGGAGGGGGCGGCGACCGGTGCAAGGTCCCGTCGAAATCGAAGATGTAGAGCTTCTTCGGGCCTTGTTGGGCCTTCTTGATGGCTTGCCTCAGCCACCTGCTCGCTACCTTGTAGCTCATGCCCATCTACGAGGGTTCTGGGATAGGCGCCTTACCGCCTCATCAGCTTTCTGTAGAAGAATAAGAGGCCCTTATTTCTCATCAGCTTTCTGTAGAAGAACTCGAGCTCCCTATTCCTCATCAGATTTCCCTGGAGGTTTAGGAAGAGTGCTGGCTGGTTCACTCTCGAGGATGTCGTCGAGCTCGAAGTCAGATGTCTCGAGCCAGGACTCGGACCAACCACAGTTCACGCAGTCGGTTACGCCCTGGGTGACGTCCGGCCGCAGCTCCTTCTGCCCGCACTCGGGGCATGGGTCATCCGCCGACCTCACGTCGACCTCCTCTTGATGATGCGCTCCTTGACCCCTTTGCCTCCGCACAGGTCGCAATCAGGGACGACCTCTTCGTTCCCCGTCCAATCTGGATGGCACTTCTGACAAGACATGCGGAGGGTTCCTACTCCGCCCTCCCAGGTGACCGTGCCGTAAGGAAGGAGTTGAATGGCACCGCCTGGGTGCACGACGCCGTACTCATCGAGGTACGCGTCCCATCCGATGGGGGGAATCCCGGCCACCATCACCCTTCTCCTCCTCGAGCCAAGGCCAAGAACTCAGCTCGGACCTCGGGCTTGTCTCGGAAGACCCCCCGCAGGTCGCTAGTGATCATCACGTTCCTCGAGCGGATGCCTCGACTCTCACAACAGGCGTGGTGGCCCCTGACGACGACACCCACTCCGAGCGGTTTCAGGTGTTCCTCGAGGGCCTCTGCAATCTGCTTCGTCATCCGCTCTTGTACCTGGAGCCGTCGGGCGAAGCATTCGACGAGGCGGGGGATTTTCGACAGGCCCACGATGAGTCCTCTCGAGTTGGGGATGTACGCCACGTCGGCAGTGCCTGTGAACGGCAGCATGTGGTGCTCACACAGGCTGTGGTAGCGAATGCCTTGGACGACGACCATCTCGTCGTACTTCTCCTCGAAGACAGTTCCGAGGATCTCCTTGGGGTCCTGACGGTACCCCGCCGTCATCTCCTCGAGAGCTCGGACAACTCGAGCTGGTGTGTCGGCGAGGCCTGGGCGGCTGCACTCCTTCTCATCAACCCACCTCAGCAAGGTCTTTACGGCATCCTCTGCCGGTTTGCGCATGTGTTCGTTGCTCATGGGATGTCCAAGTACTTGTGTTGTTGAAGGCTGAGTCGCCAGCGCGGGTTCTCGAGGCAGAACTGGACCGCTCGAGCGAGGATGTCGCCAGCGACCAGGCTTCCTCGAGCTGGCGGAAATTCGGGCGACACCAGCAGCTCTTCAAATCTGTTCTCGAGCGCCTGGTACTCGAGCGGATCGTAAGCTGGCATCACGACCTTGAGCTCGTGGCCCCACCGGAGCTTGAGTTCCTCGAGCGGCACCTTCGGGGACACACAGATCCAGTCGAAGGAGCCATTCTTCCCATCCCAGCTCCTGTCGTTGAGCTTCTCTCGAGGAAGAATCGTCCCGTTGGTCTCGAGTGCCAGCCGAACATCTCCTCGACGAAACCTGGAGCGGATGTCGGCCAGGAGCTCGGGGTGCTTGTTGAGTTGAAGAAGGGGTTCTCCACCAGTGAACACGATGTGCCGGATGGGGTCATCCGAGCTGGCTCGAGCGAGCTCGGCAACCTGGCTGGCGAGCTCATCAACCTCGAGGCGCTGGCCACCAACGAAGTCGGTGTCGCAGAAGAGCGGGCATCGAGCTCCGTTCGAGCTGGCGTCGCGAGCTCGGTGCTCCTCGAGGCCTGACCAGAGATTGCAGCCAGCGAGCCGTACGAAGACAGAAGGAGTCCCAGCCCAACGCCCTTCTCCCTGGAGGGTCGTGAAGACCTCCTTGACGAGCAACGCCATCAGTCCTTCTTCTCCTTCTCGAAGATTTCCTTGATGCCGATGAGGCTCGGGTCCTTGAAGGAAGGAGGCTCCATCACGCCGGGGTTGTACTCGGGCGGCAGCTTCTTCGTGCCTTCCTCGAGGACGTACTCTTCGTACCGCGCTCGGCAGTTCGGGGTCTCCCACAGGTCGACGCTCACCACCCTGATCTTGTGCTCGCGCAGCAGGTCTTCGGCCACCCCGTAGAGCTTCTCAGCAAGGTTCTCCGCCGTCGGGGCCTTCTGGAGGGCGAACCATGGCGGAGGCGGATTCTGATCGTCCTCCCACAGCATGCGGGCTTCTGTACAGAGCCTGCTCATCCACCGGTCGTCCACCTGGTAGCAGGTGTTGTGGTCCCAGTGCTTGTCCACCCAACCTCCAACGAGCTGCTTGATGAGGCCGAAGTCAACGACCGCACCCATCTCATCGAGCTCGGTACCCCTGCAGGTGATTTCCGCAGCGTACCGGTGACCGTGCAGGTACTGACACTTGCCTCCGTGGAGCGGGATGCGGTGGGCCATGTCCCATTCGATACGCCTCGTGACATCGTAGATTTTCATGATCCATCTCCGAACAGGGCGTTCTCCACCATCGGTAGAGAGGCCCCTTCAAGTTCGAGTCGCAACCGGGCGGCGGCGTGCTCGAGGTACTCCGTACTGATCTCAGCTCCAAAGGCTCGTCGGCGTAGAAGACCGGCAGCAAGCGACCCGGTGAAGAGTCCTCCGAAGGGTTCCCACAGGACATCCCCTTTCCTCGAGGAGGCCTCGACCAACATCGTGAGCAGGTCGCAGGGCTTCTGGTTCGGGTGGATGGCCTTCCCATCTTCTGTCGCCCGGCTTGAGCCGCGAACCGTATTCCTCGTCCAGACATTGGTCTGTCCATGGGGGCATTGGAAGAAGGCCCTTTTCTCGGCCCACGCCTCGGCCGTGGCGACCTCACCTCCGTCGAACGAGTAGTAGGGCTTCCCTTCCTCTGCCCCGTGACGGTTGGCGAACTCAGAGAGCTTGGCGAACATCTCCGGGGAAGGGCAGTACCAGTCCTTCCCTTGGTCGAAGTACTTCCTGACCGCCGCGTCCTTCACCCCACACGCCTCATTTGCCTTCCGCTGCGGCAGCCCCGACCGCACCCACTCCGCCTTGAGCCATTCGCGGAGGGTCATGCTCCCAACTCGGACTTCTCGGACGTACTGGGCACACAGCTCCGTGACCACCGGGAAATGCCGGAGGGTCTGCGTGTTGACGTTGCCGGCAATGTGCCCCATCCCCTTGTCCCAGACGTTCGAGTGCACGTACTTCCAACCGTACCTCTCGAGTACGGGATGAACCGTCGCCCAACCCACCTCGGTGTTCCAGAACCACAGAGTCGTCCGATCCTTTGCGCGCTCCGACCACTCCTTGATGTGGGGCTCGTACCAATCCCCCAGACCAGACGCCTCGTAGGGGTCACCATCGAAGCCACCCACCCCGTAGGCGCCATCAGACATGATGACATCTGGGGCGTCCCACTCTCGGTAGAACTCCAGAGCATCTCCCTGGTAGAGCCGGCAGGCCTGGACCTCGATCATGCTTCATCACCCATCGGGAAGAACTCCAAGATACCTTCGTAGGCCACGTACTCCTCCATCTTCCTTACCTCGTCGTTGATCATCTTCCGGTACCCCTCTGCATCTGGCTGGCCATTTCGGTCTCCGCCGTTCTTTCGAGGGTGCCAGCTCCAAGCCATCGAGTCGCTCGAGTGCAAGAACGGCAAGCTCTGACGGAGTCCCTCGAGCTTGATGCCGAAGCCGTGGAGCTTGATTCCTCGACCGTGGAGCTCCTCAAGCAACTTCACGACCATCTCATCGGACTGGCGGGGCGCAACAGAACCGATGCCGACGGTGTCGAGCTTCTCGAGCTGAACCCCAGCGGCTTCGTGCATCTCGACATGCTGGATGTACTCATCTCGAGTTCCCCCCTGGAGCACTGGCACCCATTTGACTCGAGGCGCCAGGTGCCGGAGCTCGAAGAAACTCTCCAGCGTTCGTTGCTGGTGCTCGAGAACGGTCTTCCCAGTTTTGGCCAGGACAGGCGGAGCGCATACCCAGTCCTGAACCGCAGCCCACTTCATCTTGCCAGTCTCAACCATGATCCGCTGGGCATGTTCGGCATACTCTCGAGGCGAGACCGTCCATTTCCCTTCTCGCAGCAGGTGGTTGAAGCCGCCGCTGTCGAGGGCGAAGGGCACCGTGGAGGCCGGGAACGCCGACTTCCTCTTCATCCGATGAGCCGCGACGAACATGGGTCCTCTCGAGGCCCCGTTCCACAACCAGTTCGGCTGATGGGTGCCGAGGTAGAAGGTGAAGTCGTAGCTCATTCCTCCTCGAAACTGAGGCCGCACATGCGACAGAAGTAGGTTGGGAGATGCCCCCATTCGGCGCGCGTCTCGACATGCCTCTTCGATAGACACCGAGCACAGGGCACCGAGCTCGGCGGATCGAGCACCTCGAACCCATCATCAACGAACTCCAACGCCGGGTCTTCGAGGCCTGCCTTCTTGAAACCAGCCTGGCGGAGCTGGCAGCTCGGGCACGCTCCGCAGCCAGGTCGCTGGCCCTCGTAACAAGTGATCGACATCCCCAGCGCCTTCCAGCATTCAACACCCAGCTCGCTGGCCATCAGGACCTCCTCCGCCTTCGACAGGTGCATCAACGGCGCGTGAATGGTGATGGGACTCGCTGACGTGGGCATGGCCGCCACCAGAGTCTTTGCCATCTGCTCGATGAACTCCTCTCGGCAGTCCGGGTATCCGCTGTAGTCGGCCTGTGAGACGCCAATGATGATGTGGTGGCATCCGAGCTTGACGGCGTAAGCTCCGGCGACGCCAAGGAACAGAAGGTTCCTCCCAGGGACGAAGCTCGTGGGGAGACCTCCCTCAGCATGTGCATCTTGGTATCCACCGGAGCTCGAGATGTTCCCGCTCGAACTGACCAGGCTCGAGTCGGCGAGTTGTGCCAGCACGCCGAGCTCGAGCACCTCGAAGCTCCTGGCGCCGGCGAGCTCGGCGATGTCTCGAGCTGCCTCGAGCTCGGATCGATGACGCTGACCGTAGTCGAAGGCGACCGCGTGAACTTCGTCGAACTGCATCTTCGCCCAGAACAAGCAGGTGGTGGAGTCCTGGCCACCACTCAGCAGAACCACGGCGGATTTCTCGGTCATCGGGGATTCTACCCGACGGGAGTTTCACGATAGGCCCTCGACGGCACGGGTAGAACAGATAGCATGGCCACGAACGGGCCCCTCTTCCTCAAACGCACTCGTAGCGAGTTCCTCGAAGATTTGAAGGACTCGTTCGGTGACAAGTCCGACGGCTTCACGGATGAGCTGAGGGTCCTCTTGTTCGAGATGTGGATTCGCGCTCGATCCCGACCTCCATTTCCCGTCCACAGGCCTGAGCCGACGGATGAGATGAAGCAGGCGGAGTTGATGGAGCTTCTGACCCCACTCTTGAAGAACCTGTCGTCGAGGCCTGGTACCGGTGACTTCCGGCGAGCGCTTGTCCAGGTCGTGCAGCAATCCATCACCGTCGGCCAGGGCATCACCAGGTTCGACAACAGCGAAGGAGTCGAGTTGAAGCTCGACCTCATCGCCCAAGAGCTCCAGAAGACCCTGGACCAGGCACAGTTTGCTGAACAACTCGACAAGGTGCTCCGCCTTGAGCCTGGGCTGGCGAAATACCACGACCCCATCGCTGGCCAGGTTGAGCTGGAGCTCCAGCCGAACTCGAGTCCGAATGCGGCTGGCCTTTCCGAACTCCTACCAGGTGTTGACTCTGATGAGGACCAGGTGCGCCTGAAGACCAGGCTCGAGAAGCTCGGTGTGCTGGCCCCCTCGAACTGGTTGCCAGTCTTCCAGCACACGGACACCGGTGCTCGAGCTGGCGTTGATGTTCCTGCGCTCGAGCGCCAGGTCCCTCGAGAACTCGAAACTTGGCTCGTCTACGACGGAAGTCATTGGCTGTTCCCCCACCCGAAGCCCATCTACACCTACGACGAATGCACCCACGTACGCCTGTTGGTCGACGGCGTCGACCAACTCAACAGCTCCTGCATGTGGCAGTACGTCTACGACAGCGACCGCTATAACGACCTCATCCAATGCGTCATGATCCCCGGCTCAGTCAGTTCCTCGCAGGTCAAGGCCGTCTACACGACAATCCTCAAGGAGTACGGCCTGTGAGCTTCGACAGGGACATCAAGGCCATCTTCGGCGAGAAGGCTGATGAGTTCACGGACCATCACAAGAGCCTCCTCAAGCGTGTCTGGGACTGCGGCCGACGCGAAGGGGACTACCGAGCCCAAGGACGGATCAGACGGTTCTTCCAGAGCGTCACCTTCGACAAGGAGCACATCCCGAAGGAGATGCCCCGAGGCAGCGCAGGGCTTCCTCCAGAGCAGATGGAGCAGATGGAGGGCTTCTGGCGCGAGTCCTTCGACGAGGGCTACAGGCGGGGCACAGCTCGCCTCGACGTGGTGTTCACCCGAGTCGTGAAGCACCT
>Ga0307376_10004373_pt1 | contig 12962 bp, 7 predicted proteins | sample TR2MG_FD_202536 | JGI IMG/M metagenome (GOLD analysis project Ga0307376, IMG submission 202536) | Soil microbial communities from Risofladan, Vaasa, Finland - TR-2 | ecosystem: Environmental > Terrestrial > Soil > Coastal area > Acid sulfate soil | place: Finland: Risofladan, Vaasa | collected... | reverse complement strand
CTATTGCAGACAAAGCTCTTTCGACAGCTAAACTTGCAGATGGAACTGATGGAGAATTAATAACATGGGATGCAGCAGGGGTTATAGCTCATGTTGCAGCAGGAACAGCAACTCAGGTCTTAACTTCAAATGGGCCAGGAGCTGCTCCTACATTTCAAGCTGCAGGCGGTGGTGGAGGTTCTGATTACGATGCAGTTGTAATCGCAGGTGGCGGAGGAGATTACACAACATTAGGCGCAGCGATAACTGCAGGACACAAGTATATCCTGATTAAAGATGGAACCACAACAGAAACAGGAGCGATAACATTGGCATCATATACGACAATTGTTGGCGAAAGTCCAAACGCAATTGTTTCAATGGGAACTAATTTGTTTACTACCAACACTTATACTCGTCTTGATAATTTCCGTTTTACATCAACGCTTTCGACTAATCAGCTTGTGATTGGAGGACAGGAAAATATTTTCACAAGAATGTGGTTTTGGAATGGGCATACAAGTAATCCTGGCCCGAGAGTTGGAATTATTGCTGATGCAGGTGCTGCACACTCAAGGGTAATAATAGACAATTGCTTTTTTGTTCTGGTTGCGGTCACGACTGATATGGACAATCGAACAGGCATATATCAAACAGGAGCCGGTTATGGTTGGAAAATCACAAACTGTAAATTTGTAGGAGAGAACAGCACAATAGCAGTCATGGCCATGTATTTCGTGGGTGATAATATGCAAGTTGTTGATTGTTCTTTTGAAAGTATTGGACAGGTCGGAAATAATATATTTTACATGGGTTCAGAAGGAGGACAGGTTTCCAATTTGGCAGTTAGAAGTTCAGCAGGTAGGATTTATTTTGACGCAAATAATGTTCAGGTATCGAACATAACGACTGATAGTGCTATGGATTTATATGTTATAAATGAATCAATGGTCTTTTCTCAGGTAACCGGTGCTTTCAGCTTCGATGTGTCTACTTTGGGTCATTATGCTCAGATAACAAATTGTGCAATTACTGGTGCAGTTTCGGTTGCATCTGATGGTTGCATAATCAGCAATTCCAGAGTGGGAGCAATAGCAGGCGGTGGTTCAAATACAATCACCTTTGTCTCAGGAGCTGATAACAATATCTGCATAGGATGTAGAACAGATGCAGCAATATCAGATAGCGGAACAGGAAATGTTCTGACTTCAAACGTGGTGTATTAAAATGGTAGATGCAACATATATAGGAAATCATGACTTTACAGGAGCAACCCTGCTTGCAGCATTAGGGGACACAGCATATCAAGGAACAGAAAGGACTACGACCAGCCTCACTTATGTAGATACTACTCTGGCGACTGTGACGTTATCAGGAACAGATATTGTAATTGCAGGTATTCAAGCTCAGTGTCAGATTAAATCAAACAATGTTTCATATACATCATCGGTGCAGTTATTTATTACTGGAACAATATTAGGAGATTGGAGTATGAATGATGATAGTGATCCAATTATGGTTAACAATGCAACTGAAACGTGGGTGTCTACGACTTCGACATCATTTATCGCACGGCAGGATGTATACGTTCCTGTCAATAAGATAACACTTGATGCGACAACTACTATAAGCTTAAGAATAAAGACCGACAACGGCAGTGGACTTTGCACAATCCAAGCAACAAGAATAAGAGTTTATGGTTGGGCATAGTTAGATAGAAAGTAATACTTTTTTATTACATTTCCCACAGATAGGTATCTTCGTTATTGCCTCTATGATAATTTCACCGTCTATGCAATAGGGGCAGAATGGCCTCCTTAATTCATTTGGTATAAAAGGCATATCAATGTGGCAAAGTCATTATTTAAATATTCTATGAAACATTTATAAATGTGAAAAATTGTAATCTAATTCAATCTGCAATACAATGCGGTTGATGTGAAATGTCTAATTACGATGCAAAATATGATGAGGGCCGGTATGGTTCCGCCAGATATGATACTGGTCAAGATGATATTCTTTCTAATGCACAGATTAAAATTGATGGAGCAGAAGGTTCTATAATATCTAATTATACTATAAAGAAGCTTAGTATATCTGAGACTCTTGATTCAGATGCATATATCTTCGAGCTTTCCTTTGAAACAATAACCCAGAATGCTTGGATTCTAAAGATTGGTTCTGAAACATTAAACTCAAACTATACTATCTTCGGTGTTACATCGAAAACACTCACATCAGATTATTATGTGTTTGAAGTTCAATCTGCCACTATTACTTCTAATGCACACATAGGAGAGCTTCAAGCTGAAACAATATCAGGAGATGCTTATGTTAAGACAACATATCAAAAAACACTTATTTCAAATTATCAAATTAAGGTTGATGGTGCTGAAGGATCTATTATTTCTAATTACAACATTAAGAAGCCTAATAATAGTGAAACAATATTAGGAGATGCATATCTTCTCGATACAAATTCTGGAACAATTGATTCTAATTATTATCTTGTAGCATCATCATCAGCCACTATAAATTCAAATGCAGAATTAAAAGCAACAGATAGTAAATCAATAACTTCAGATTATTATATCACAGACACATATTCAGCTACTATTGACTCAGACTCATATCTTCAACAAACATATCAAAAGAATATTATTAGCAATTATAGGATTAAAGTTGCTGGTGCTGAAGGTTCAATTGACTCTTCTTACTATGTTAAAGTCCTTGATAACACAGAAACTATAGACCAGGATAGTTGGGTTGGAGAGATACAATCTGAAACCTTAGATTCTAATTCATATATTGAGAAGATTACAACTCAGACTATAATTCAGGATGCTTATTTATATGCAACTACAAATAAGACATTAACCTCAGATTATTCAGTTAAAGTCTTGGATAACACCGAGACTATTGACCAGGATGCATTCATAAAGAAACTTAACAACACAGAGACAATATCACAGGATGCTTGGATTAATGAGGTCCAGAGTAGCACTCTTGATTCAGACTCTTTTATTAAGACAACATATCTAAAGACTATTGTATCGGATTCTTTCATAAAAGTTGAAGGTGACGAGGGAAGTATCTATTCAAACTATTCTATCAAGCTCCTCGGAACAACTGAAACAATAACACAAGATGCCTTTGTATTTGAGTTATCCGCTGAGACTATTTCTTCAGATTCTTTTATTCTGAGGATTACAAATAAATCTCTTTTATCTGATTCAGAGATTAAGGCAACATCTTCGGAAACTATTGTGTCTGATGCTTTCATCACAGAATCTTATATAGAGACAATTAATTCAAATTCCTATATCAAAGCAACAAACTCATCTACATTGACACAGAACGCTTATATCAATAAGAACAAATGTCTTCCGCATGGCTTCCAACATTCATTCTGGTATGACGGGACAAGGTATTGGAGATCACATTATAATTTCACAAACAGTCGGATAGAGTTTGAATATTCAACCGATCAACAAAACTGGACTGAGAACACATCTGGTCGGTTGACAGTTAATGCCTATAACAATGAATTTGGAGATATGCTTTGGGCTGATTTCTCAGTTCTTCATAACAGCGCAGGTAATCTATTCATAGCATACAAAGTTGGGGATGACATCGAAGCAAGAGAAGCAACCACTTATCCTGGAACAGGATTCGGATGGGGTGCAGCAACTATAGTTCTTGATGGTTCTGCTGATGGTGGAGAATATAACTATGCTAATATTTCAGACAGAAGAAATACAAGACTTGCTGTTCTTGGTGTCTTACATACTGGCAGTGATTATCAAGTTGAAGTTATCCGTGGTCTTCTTCCTAATGCCATAACAAATTGGACTGGCCAAACAACTGTATCTACTCCTTCAACAAATAAACAAACATATGCTGCGTTGACGGCAACAGGATCAGTTCTTGCAACTGATGAATTTTATGTTGTCTGGAACGAAGGCACAGCAATTAAAGGAGTAGATTATAGTGCAGGGTATGGCACAACAGAAGATATTGCAACCTCTTCGAGTAGAATTACTAATAATGATTACAGATGCTATTATGATATTGAGAATCATAATGATGCTGAGCAGACACTCCATATAGTGTATATCAATGGAAGTGAAGAACTTTCGTTTAGAGAAAATCTTGATGCAACTGTTTCGGATAATTGGGGCACCGAAGAATTAGTTTCCAGTGGAGAAACTTACCTATATCTTGCCTTATCAGGGAGTGGCATTGTAGGATCAGATTCTTGGTATATTAGTATTGTTGAAGGAACTCTTCCAAGTAGGACAGTTGAGATTTACCATTCTGAGAATACACCTCATGATGATTGGCATGTTCAATTCCAACAAGCAAGCACAACCGCACAGGGACTTTCAATCCTTGATAACTCTCCAGTAGCAGCTGGTGTAACATATGCAAATGAAGGTTGCAGCTTAGTTTCTACGTTCTTTAATCAGGCAAAGAGTCGTGTATCAGATTATTTCATTAAAAATATTGGAACATCAGAGACTATAAATCAGAATGCTTACATTAAGGCATTGTATTCAGATACAATCATTTCGAATTATAGGATTTTGAAGATTACAGATAAGACTCTCTTATCAGACTCATATATCAAGACAACCTATTCAAAGACTATCTTTTCAGATTCATATATTAAATACCTTGGGGCCATTGAGACTATATCCCAAGATGCATATATTTTTGAAGTCCAGATCGAAACAATCACTTCAGATGCTATTATATTTGAGTTATCTGAAATAACAATCCTTTCGGATTATTATGTTAAGGTCCTTGCTTCAACAAAAATAATCCTCTCTGATTATAGGATTAAAGTTGCTGGTGCTGAAGGTTCAATTGTGTCTAATTATTCTATCAAATATCTCGGAACAACTAAGACAATTACGCAGGATGCAACAGTCCAAAGAATAGAATCTGATACAATATTGTCTGATGCATATATTAAAAAGGTATCAGAGGACACAATACAGTCTGATTCGTATTTAAAGGCCACGAGTGTGAAGACTGTATTCTCTGATGCAGAAATCAAAGCAGAAGGAATTGGAAGCCTCTCTTCTAATTACTATATTAAGGTCTTTGGGAACACCGAGACAATTTCTCAAGATGCATTTCTTACAGGAACCAATATAGGCTCACTAACTCAGGATGCATTTATTTTAGTGGTCGGAGAAGAACAGCTCACATCTGATTCCTATATTAAAGATACAACTCCAGAAACAATTACCTCAGATGCAATCATATTCAAAGTTTCAGTAGGTTCTCTCATACAGGATGCTAATATTAAAGTATTGGACAACACTGAGCAAATAACACAGGATGCCTTTATCCTTGATCTTCAGGCAGAAGGCATAACATCAGATGCGTTCATCACAGATACTTATTCTGAAGTTATTACACAAGATGCATCAATATTCAAAGTTGCAACAGGTTCTATTTCGCAGGATGCTAACATTAAAGTGTTAGCAAATAGCAAGACCATTGATTCTGGTGCTTGGATACTTAAGATAACAGACCAGATACTTACATCAGATTATTATGTCTTCGAGGTTACTTCCCAGACTATAACTCAGGATGCTTATATCAAGGTTGACGGTGCAGAAGGAAGCATTGTAAGTAATTATTATATTAAAATCCTCGGCACAATAGAAACAATAACATCTGATGGATACATCTTTGTAGAAGCCACAGAGACTATCAGTTCGGATTATACTATATTTAAGATAGCTGAAAAAACAATTACATCTGATGCAAACATCTTTGATACATATACAGAGGCGATTGATTCTGATGCTTGGATTCAAGAGGTCCAGTCTGTGACAATAAATTCAAATGGACAGATAAAGGCAACAGTTCCACAAACTATAGTTCAAGATGCTGTTGTGTTTAAAGCTGGCGAACATACACTTGTGTCTAATTATTCTGTAAAGATATTTGATAATACAGAGACGATAGATCAAGATGCTTGGATTGGAGAATTACAGTCTGATACTCTTGATTCGGATTCCTATATACTTGCTATTACACCACAGACAATAGATCAGAACGCAACTATCTTCAAAGCCGGAGAGAATGTCTTGACGTCTGATTCATTTATCTTTAAAGTATTAATAGGGACACTGGATCAAGATGCGTTTATCAAAACAACTTATACCTCTACAATAGATTCAGATTATTATGTTAAGGTTGAAGGAGATGAAGGTAGTATTATCTCAAACTATTACATTAAGGCTCTTGGAACTTCTCAGACAATAGATTCAGATGCATATATCACAGAAACTGGAGTTGACTCCATTTCACAAGATGCATTTATTAAGATTACTTATGAATCAACAATAGCCCAGGACGCAGTAATAAATAAGGAAGGGGACCACACCTTAATTTCAAATTCATTTATCAAAGCGAGAGTATCGCAGACAATACAGCAAGACGCATACCTAAAAACATCTTATACTGAAACAATTACCTCTGATGCTCTCATAGCAGAACCAGGTGAGAAAATTATTATTTCCAATTATTTTATTGGTGTTACAACATCTGAGAATATAACTTCTGATGCATTTGTAATCAGAACAATATCAGAGAATATTTCCTCCGATTATTATATACAGTCTTCCGGGCTTGAAGGAAGCATTGTAATGGACGCTTACATTTTTAAAATGGCAACTGAAACAATAACCTCAGACGCAACCATTGAGTCTGCAGGAACAATAAACACGATTGATTCAAATTGCTTCATCAAGGGCGCAAATGCGGAAACTATAAGCTCAGATTATTATATTTATGCAACGAGAAGAGATATAACCTGTAATGCTTATATTTCAGGTGGAGGGCCACCAGGACCTGAAGAGTATGATAGTAAGGCTGATCCAACCCTCCCACCTGTTGCAGACTATTTGAATACTCAAGCAATTCCGCGGCACAAAGTCATTGCATTTGGTCGCGGCGGGGGAGAGTATTTCACCGTTGTGAGGAAAGCCTAATGACAAGCTGGTATGATGCAAAATACGATGAAGGCAGATATGATTATGCCACTTATGATAGTGGTGCCGATGATATTTTATCAGATTATACTATTCTCTCAACTGCTCGTGAGCTCTTATCTAATTATTATGTCAAGAAGCTTGATAATACTGAAACCATTACACAAGACGCTTATATCATCTTAATAGGTCTTGAGACGCTCACATCCGATTACTTCGTCGAAGCTCTTGGAAGCCAAACAATACTCTCAGATTATAACATAGCTTTAGTTGGTCTTAGTAACATCACCTCAGATTATACAATATTTGGAACAACTACTCAGACTATATTATCTGATTACAATATCTTTGTGTTCGGGGAATATACCTTAACATCAGATGCGTTCATCACAGATACATATTCTGAGACAATCGATTCTGATGCTTACATTGGGGAGTCTCAGATTAAGACTTTGACATCAGATTATGAGATTGTTGTCATTGGAACTAAGACAATCACATCAGATTACACTATCTTTAAAACTTCAACTGAGACAATAACATCTGATGCATATATCTCAGATACCTATTCTGATACTATCACATCTGATTATAATATCTTCGGAACTGAAGAAGGAAGTTTGACTTCTGATTATTATATTCTTGATACAAGCGTTGAGACGATAACACAAGATGCATACATATTAGGTGTGCCTGTTCAGACCATCACATCTGATTATGAAATCTTTGTCTTTGGAGAATATATCTTAGTATCCAATTATTTCATAAAGAAACTTGACAACACAGAAATAATAGATCAAGATGCTTATATCCTCGAAGTGCAAGCAGAGACACTCAGCTCTGACTATTACATCTTTACGGTCGGCACTCAGATTCTTTTATCCGATTATTTTATTAAGATCGATGGTGCAGAAGGAAGCATTATCTCAAATTATAGTATTTTTACAACATACAGTGAAACGCTGAGCTTAGATTATTATGTCAATGTTCTGGATAATACTGAGACAATATCACAGGATGCTGTTATTACACGTAATCCATCATACACAATCGATTCGGATAATTATGTTAAAACCACATATATCCAGTCAATCCAGTCTGATGCTTATATTGGATCATCTGGTGTAACACAGACGATAACCTCAGATTCATTTATAATCTTTGTTATCAGTGAAGGGATAACTTCAGATGCCTATATTGTTAGGCAAGGAACACCGACTCTATTGAGTCCTGCAGATGGTTCGACAGTATATACTTTCCCTCCTGTGTTTACATGGCAAAGTGGGGCTCAATCAGACTCACTTAATCGTAATGTCCACTTTGGAATTCAAATAGCCTTTGATCCTGCTTTCAGTAGTTTAATAGACACTGCAGCCACATTCAATCCAGGGCCAAATATGACCTTTGAGGCATTCCTTGGTGGTTCATGGCAACCCTTCCCTGCAGCTGGCTTAACATCAGCTCAATATGGAAGCCTTGTTAGAGTTACAATAATCAATATGCCTGGCGGTTTAAAATACTGGAGGGTTAAGTGTTGCACTTTAGGTTAAAATGGCAAATAACAACTATCAACTAAAATTCGGATCATTTACTGGAAATGGAACTTCGCAGTCTATTACTGTAGGTTTCCAGCCGGATGTAGTTTGGATAGGTAACTCAACAGGACTACCTTCTGTTTCTGCAGTGTATAAAACAAGTGCTATGCCAGCTACAATGTCATCTAAACAGGCTTCTTCTGGTATTTTCTTCACTGGTTCAATAACTGCATTTACGGCAAACGGGTTTTCAGTTGGTGCTAATGCTGATGCTAACGACAGTGGCGAAACCATGTTTTGGATTGCATGGAAAGATAAAGGTGGCCTTGCTGTATCAACTTACTTAGGTAACAGCACGGATAATAGGACTATTACCACAGGACATTCTGCAATTATGGTGCATGTTGATGGAGATGCAAATGCACCAACAGCACTTGCACCTGCTTGGAAAACGACAACTAATATTGGCGAAGTCAGTATGTTGTATGTTGGAAACGATCTCTCGACAAATGCAATTCAATCTTTCACAGGGACTGGTTTTGTTGTTGGCACACATAATTCTGTTAATAACTCTGGAGTAAATTATTATTATGTAAGTCAGGAAGCTTCATCAGATAATATAGCCACCGGCAGATATACTGGAAATGGGTCTACACAAAATATCACAACAGTTGGCTTTCTACCAGCACTTGTTATAATAAAAAGAGATGGCTTAACTACGGGTGCTTATAAGTCAGATAACATGACTAACACTCAACATTTTAATAATTCCGCCTCTGTGGCCAATGGAATAACTGCATTTATACCAACAGGATTTTCAGTCGGGTCAAACGCCAGTGTTAACCAGAATACTAATACCTATAGATATATTGCATACAGGAAACTTGTTACAATTACCAAAACTATTAATTCAAACTCATATATTAAGAAATTAGGGACTATTAAGACACTGACAAGCGATAGTTACATTTTGCATCCTGGTGCAGAAGGATCTGTTGTATCAGATGCTTTAATTAAGAAAACAGACAATACTGAAACCATCATATCGGATGCTTACATTAGTTTCCTTGTGACTAAGACAATAGCAAGCGATTCGTATATATTTGATACTTCTTCAAAAAGCATAATCACCGAGTCATTCATTAAAGTAGTTGGTGATGAAGGGACATTAGTTTCAAGTTATTATCTCAAGGCAACATCGACTAAATCCGTTACTTCAGATTATTATCTCAAGGCCACCAATCAAATAGCTTTATTTCAAGCTTCTTGGGTCCTAAAAATAAGACAGAGCATTCTGAATGGAGATGCAGATATTAAAGTTCTTGATAATACCGAAACCATAGATCAAGATTCATGGATTTTAGTTATAGAGACTAATACTCTTGATTCTAATTATTATATCTCCAAGACTTACAGCGAGACTTTAAGCTCTGACTATTATATTAAGCAAACATACACTGAAATATTAACATCGGATGCAGAGCTCAATCTTCCAAAGATCCAGACAATTGTTCAGGATGCATATATTCTTAAGGTCACAGACCAGACTCTTGATTGTGATGCAGAGATATTTATTCTTGGAGATTATTTTATTGTATCAAATGCTGATATAAAGACATCTTATGAACAGACAATTACTCAGGATGACTATATTAAGAGGATTGAGTCTGGAACAATTGCTTCTGATTATTACATAACAGTCACCTTTCAAGAGGATATTGTTTCAAATTATACGATAAAGGCATCAGTTGCAGAAATAATCTATACAGACTTTTACATAAAAACTACATATTTAGAAGTTATCACAAGCGATGCATACATTGAAACAGTCCCAGAAAACCTTATAAATGCGAATTATTATATCAAAAAAATAGATAACATTCAGACAATTGCTCAGGATGCTGAGATTTTTGCATCAACTTCACAGTTAATTTTATCAGATTATTACATCCATGTTTTGACGACACAGACGATTGACAGTAATTATTCAATCTTCGAAGAATCCACAACAGGAATAACTTCCGATGCGCATATAGTCGAATGTGGTCTTTGGTCTGATTATTGGAGTGTTTTCACGCTTAGCACAATAACAGTAAACATCACATGCGACTATATGGTTGCAGGTGTTGGAACAATCCCTCAGATTTGTGATGCAAGTTACGTCAATAAACCAGAGATTTATGATGGCAGCTATGTTAACAAACCTGAAATATATGAAGCAATCAAATAAACGGAGGCAAACAAAATGGGCGTTTACTTAAAATGGAAGCCAGCCACAGGTTCAAGCTACACTAATACATACATATACAGGTCTTCGACAGAGACAGGGACCTATACAGAGATATCGAGCCAATCATATTCTGACTTGAATTATTATGATATAGATGGAACTACTGGCTATTGGTATAAAGTTAGATTCTTTGATAGTGTTGCAACAAAATGGTCCGAGTTTTCAGATGCATGGCAAGGTGGAACATGGAGAGGATATTGCACAGTAGAGGATATTAGAGATGTAACAAACCTCACTGCAGCAGATATTACAGATGGAAACCTATGTAGATTAATCACTCTCTCTTGTCAACAGCTTAACCGCGATGTTCAAGTCTATATTGAAGAAGAAAGGATTTTTTCAATCCCTGGTTGGGAAGGTGTCAAGACTAATGATGTTGATGGGACCAACGTTACTTATTACACTGTTCACTATCCAATAGGCGACTCGAATAATACATTCAAGGTGGACGTATCGGATATAACGGTTTATGAGATCGATAGTTCTACGACACCATCTACTAAGACAGTTCTGACAGTTAGTTCTATCACCCCCAACAGCGGTCAGTTTGTCGTTGCAACACCAGCATCAACTTCAGATAAAACTCTATTTGTTACATACTATTGCTCTCCGTTGTCCATGTCAGACCCTCATCCCCTCATTAGGATGGCTGCCATGCAATTAACTGCAGCTTGGGCATACCAGAAGATTAATGTAGGGAAGTCGCCTAAATTCAAGCTTGGAAACGTTCAGATAGCAAGAGATATGGACTCTTTCAAAGTATGGATGCAGAGATACAAGGAAACACTGCTTGAGATAAGTGCAAGGAGCATGGTTGATTATGGTGAAGCACCGGATACTCCAGGAGATTCTTCTGTATTCAATCCAACGCCAGTTCAAAGAAACAAGAATAGATAAAAATGGTAGATAAGACAATTCCAGCCGGAGCAGAAATTGCTGCAGCAACAACATCGAGTATATTATGCAATGGTAGTTTATTGAATAATATAATTGATGATTTTGGACAGCAAGTGGTTATCAGAGTTGTTACTCAGAACAGTGATCCAAACGATGCCTACAATAATGAAGCACCAACTACGACAGATTATAGGACTATTGCATTTGCCAATCTTTATACTCAAACCGATGATGAGGTTAAAGAAGGAATATTCGAAGGTGGAACTGTTATTTTGAATTTCAAAAACACAGACGATGAATATATCCAAACAGGGAATCTTGTTTGGTATGATGGTAAATGGTTTGAGATTTCAAGTGTTATAAGGCATCCAGCACGAGAAATGAATTTCCTTATCCAGGCAACAGTCAGAAGAGCATAAATTTATTAATGCGAAAAATTGAATTTATTATTGAGCGTGTTCGCTCTTTATTTTGCTCGGCTGAGCGCAATCGGATGTATCCAAAATGCCAACAGAAACGATTAATCAAAGCTCTTATCTCATTGGAGCTACTAAAGAAACTATTATTCCAGACGTATTTAAAACATTTTGGTCAATTCTTGGAAAGTATGTTCATCCTACTACAGATAAATTCTGGTATCCTTCTTTTCCATTTAGGGATCTTAACAGCGGGTCTTTAAGTTATCCTGTCGGTATTCTTGAATCTCCTGAATTTTCAAATGAAAAATTTACTATTGAGAAGAAGTTCTATATGGGCTCCATCCTTGTTGAAATATATGCAACAAGTTCAGAGAAGGCAGATGAATATATTCAAGGTGTTTTAGATGCAATCGATTCAGAAGAACAAACACTCTGGACTTTGAATTTAAGAATGGTTAAGCTTGAAGGGATGTCACAAGACTTTGTGTTACGCAATGAAGCAGCTATTCATATAAGGAGAGCAAGATACTCGTTTAGGTATACTTATAAGAGGGGTCTTTATGGTGGGTAGTAAACCCAAACGTAGGAAAGGTTATCGCTATCGTAGTAATAATAGCAATATCTGGATATTGGCTATGGAGGTCTAAAAAATGAGTTGGTTTAGACATTCAAAAGAACATAGAAATGCTGCTCTAAAAAACCGTCTTGTTCATGTTGAATTAGATGCAAGAGATTATCTTTTGTTTAGGTCATCAATGAAAAAATTCAAAGTCAATCTTCCAATTATGACAAATAAGATGGTTCAGGCATTGGCAAAATATACTGCCAA
>Ga0307376_10004371_pt1 | contig 12967 bp, 7 predicted proteins | sample TR2MG_FD_202536 | JGI IMG/M metagenome (GOLD analysis project Ga0307376, IMG submission 202536) | Soil microbial communities from Risofladan, Vaasa, Finland - TR-2 | ecosystem: Environmental > Terrestrial > Soil > Coastal area > Acid sulfate soil | place: Finland: Risofladan, Vaasa | collected... | reverse complement strand
CCTCAATGCATCTTTTTTTAGTCGTTTATAAAAATTCATTATTTTTTTATTGTCGAAGTAATCTTATTTTTCCACTATTAATTGATTGAATTTGTTCTCTTTCTTGAGAAGTAAGTTCTCTTTTTAATTGTGCAGCTTTTCTATAAATGTGAAAAATCATTGCATCTGCATCTGACAAAGTTTGAACTTTTACCTGAGCACTTTTCTTAATATCATTATTTTGCTTATTAAAGTCTTCTCTGCTATCATAATTCTCTACCAATTGACTTGGTTGGTGATTATCTGAAATTTTTGTTACATCGTCTGCGGGAATCTGTGTATTAACATAATCATCCCAAAAAGATGTGTCTCTTTTATCTGCAAAATTAGCCTTGTTGTAATCTTCGGCTCTTTTTGTTTCAGTTTCCTTAGCCATTTCTGTAACAAGATTATCAGTAACTTCTCTCATCTTTTGATAACCATCTGTCTTTCCATCCATTTGTTTTTCGGTGATTACATTAGCAGCACCAACTCTGACATCTTCTAATTGTTTCTCATAGATTTTGTCTCCTGGAAGATTCTTCTTATGATCTTTCAGTTGTTTGTCTGTAATAACATTCTTAGTTTCTTCAATTCCGTTTTTGTTGTTTTGATCACTTAACATTTTATCATAGGGTTTTACTGCCTTTGATTTTGTAGCGTGTTTCTTTAGGTTAAAAGTTTTCATTGTTTATCTCCCAAATTAGACCGATATTCTAATGATTTATTTCTACATTAAGTATAATAAACCTTTATATTTTATCTTCTTTTCCATGTGGGCCATGATTTTATACTTTCTAATTTTCTGGATATTTCTTGACCAGTTCCAAATCCTATGGGTCCACTCATGGAATTCCACATTCTTTGACCATCTGATGGAGAAATACCAGTATGGACAACGGTTGATCTGGGTAATCTTGTAGCCATTGAAACGATAGCACTATAACAAGCACCAGCCAAGGCGTCTAAAACATCGTCTGTGCGCACATCTCCATCTTTTCTTGGATATACGCGATAAGAAGAAGCAAGCCATTTTCTTTGTAGATTTAACATTTCATTTCTTAATAAATCGTGATATGGAATTCTAATTCTATGGCCAATAACAAGATTATATAATTCATCATAAATTTGCATTTTATATTTACTATTATAATGAGTACATTTAGACGGGATGCTGTGTTTCCTTAATTTTTTAATGCTTGCTTCGCTGTTCCATATATCATATGTTACCATCGCTAAATAAAATCTTTTTTTCAATTGTATCACATATTCATCTACTTCTTCTACATTAACAGGTTTACCAATATTTGGATGCCAATATTTAATATGATCTACAACAATCATAAAATCTGGATCGCCCGTCTCTGGATTTAAGCACAATTCCCTATGAACAACCACAAGTGCATAGTTGTGACTTGTAGACGATGGATCTAAATGGGCAAAATAAGATATTCCTGGTTGACCTACTTCTTGTATTTTATGGGCTTGACCTATTTTGAATATATCTTCAACACATTCTCTTGGAAAAAATGTATCACTAGCAGTGCCACTGAATTGAGCACCAAATTCCATTTGGAATTGTTCTTCAATCATATCTTTGCCAGGTACGGTAGTACGCAAAAGATGTTCAGTTAACCTTGGATGAGCTACCCATGTTGGTAATCTACAAACAAGTCTTGTTTCCTGTTCTCCTGCTTTTGCAAACAATTGATAAAAAATGCCATCTTTACCCCTTGGAGAAGAAATGATAATGAGTTTGCTATCAAAAACATCTTCTATTTTAGGTTCTCCGTTCTTATCATAAACGATGTTTCCGTCTGCATCAATTATTTTTTTAGAACGCACATAAGTTGTTAAAGAAGGCGTTAATTTATTATATATAACTTCTCCGCTAGCAGCCCCTCCGGTTTCTCCATAAGCCGCAACTTCATCAAGTATAAGTACAAAAATACCCTTTCCTAATAAGGAATCTGAATTACTATGACCAACCTCTACTTTAATAGATCCTTTTGTACAAGGAAGATTTTTAGCCTCAAATTCTTTATTTTTTCTTATATCTGCTGGCGTAAGCAACCAAATAGCTCCGCTACTAATTCCACTCCCATCTTTTATTAATTTTCTATTAAAATAGGGGCTTCTCAATAACTTAGATTTTATTTCACCAAAGGCAATTCCAGCTTGTTCTCGTGCTGTAGCAACAGTTAAAATAACTATAGGTGTACCATCATCTATTTCGTAATATTCATAAGGATCACCACCCTGTATTTCTATAAGCTTAAGAGCTTCATATAGAGCAATAATAGCTCCGCAAAAATCCTTCCCACTCCTCCTTCCCCAAACCAAAAGCAGTTCTCTAAAAATGTTACCATTATTATATTTTTTAAGTACATCTCCATTGTCATCATTCACCAACCCGGCATCATTAATATTTTGTAGTTCTTCGTCTGTAAGATGTATATTTTCGTTTCCTTTTGTGCCTCGATAAAAAACTTTAAGCATTATTTTTTGAAAAGGTCTAAGTTTAATGGGGCCAATATATTTCGGATCTTCACAAAACGTAATAATATCAGGAATAAAACCACCTTCTTGATTTCCGGTATATTCTAGTTCTGTTGTTTCAGAACCCATCATTTCACTAAGAGATGTAAATTCTTTACGGGCCATATTACTCCTCTATGTTTCCGCTGTCTATTGTATATCCAAGATTATCTGATAGAGTGGAGAATGTCAACTTTACCTTAATGTTATTTTCACTCAAAAAATCATTGATAGGACCGTAATGGGCTAACACATGATTCTGTAAGGCAGTAACCGTTTTGTTTATTATTACTTTATTACCATAAGTATTAAAATCTACGTATATATTTCCAGCTTCCTTATATACCATTTGAGCAGCATTGTCATTGGTAATCATAAAACTTTCTTCTTCCACTTCCCCTTGTATACTAAGCATATTATCGGCAATATAAGAATTAGTATCATATGCTAATGCGATACTATCCGAACAGATTTTATAAACTCCTGCACTAATCATTATGCATTAATTACCTTAGAAAAAGTTCGAGCACTATAAACGGTATCACCGATTATCTGACTAATCCTGAAATAATATAAAACTCCTGTAGTTAAAGTGTGAATTGTTTCTCTATACTTTATTCTTCTTCCTACAAAGCGTGTATCTACCCCATCGTCTGGTATCACTGCATATTGTTCTGGTAACTTTTCATAATACCAATTACTTGTATCTTCAGAACTATTAAGAGTATAAAGTATAGATGAAAAGTCACTTGTTTCTGAAACCTGTAATCTAAAATGGTAATCTACAAAATCATATACTTCTTCTTGTAGATAAAAAATAAAGTCCCATACACCGGAAGTATTAATTCTGTCAATCCCAATAAGATCTGAATATTCACTTTCAAGTAAAACAGGACTCATTGATAGACTTGAATATTTATTCCCTATGGTATAAAAATCTCTACTAGAAAGTGTTGTTTTTGTTTCTGCAATTAGAGGCTGTCTATATTTAAGTTCACCAATATCTAATTCTCCATCATCTCTTGCTTGCCTTGCTGTATAAAAATTATCCTGTTCATTTCTGGTGAGAATATCTATACTAGGAGCAACTGCTTCCATTATCAAAGTGCTCATCATAACATTCCAGCTATCCAACGCATCAGTAAGGCTGAAGTTCATATCAGCAATTCTTGTACTAGTTTGTGTCTGATATTCATGAGCAAACTTCTGAGTTCCATATAACATTACGCCTCTGCATAAATTACTAAATGTTGCACTTCTATACTTATTATTAAATCTTTTATTTAATATACCCATTTTATATAATAAGTCAACTGCTGTTGCCACATCACCACTGCTTGCAATAGCATTATAAGCAATCTCTAAATCAGTGCTTGATTCGCTAGCTCTTGCAAGAGCTTCACCGGTATAATCCGCAACTCTTTGCCATTGATTACCAGATAACCCCTCATCAATCACTCCGCTGTTTCCAGGTAAACCATGATTTACATCATCCTCATAAGAATAATTAGGAAATCCACTTGGTCTATCATATTCTACCACAGTAGTATAGGATTGAGGATAAGTATCCACATCGGATGTCGGTATCCCTCTAACAAATGGGACTGTTCCCTTAAAAGGGAATTGTGTTGTTACAAGAGGATCGCCAAAGAATGCTATTGTCCAATTTAATTGAGGACAACTATACAGGAAAGATTCTCCAACTGTTCCTCCACGGATTAAACTGTCAAAGAAAGGTTTTGGTCGCAATAAACCACTATAAGATGCTTCGGACATAGATCCTGCACAAGCTGCATAGTCGTTATTCAAAGCCAAATAGCACCAATATTGATTGGATATCGTTCTGACAGAAAAGGCTGAATCTATATCCACATTGTAAAAGAATAATCGTTGTGAATCTGTTTCTTCAAAAAATGTATTACTCCCATCACTTATAATACTTCCCCAATAAAAGCCATCATGAATAAGCTTTGATATTGTAGTATCTAAATAAGGATCAGTTAAACTTGTTGAACAGATATTTATATTCAAAACATCTGCTGCTATTTCTTCAAAGTTCAAGAGTTCATCCCGATAGTTTTCTCCTGTTCCATAAGGATCTGAATAATTAGCATGTATATAAATATCCGTATATGGGTCAAGAAAAAGCTTACCGCCACAATATTTTTGATTATATGCTGCGTAACCATTATTTATTATATTCTTAGCAAAAGCTACAGTAGGACCATCTATTCTTGAGGTGACATATGCTTTTCCCAGTTCTGTAGAACCAAATCTTTGGAATATTTTTCTATCATAAAGCGGATTATTTTCACCTTTGACATATGTGTGATCCATTCTTGCTATTCTCGATGTAGATGAAATAATATCTATTCCATCATAAAATCCACCAGGAACATTATATCCCAAAATGATGACCCAAGTATTTTCAAACGGAAGACCATGCACAGCATTTTTAATGGGATCTTCAACTTCTGATAGGAATGTTGCATAGTTAGGTAAAATTTCTGTATCTGAACAATCAATACCAATTAATTGCAATGGAGACAAACCGTGTTTGTCGCTATAGTGTCCAGCCACAGTTGAACTACCCATATCGTTATTTCGATAGACGAAAACAACATTATCTTTACTGATTGCCATAACATATTTACATTACGTGTTTTATACTATTCTCCTTCAAAAATAGCCGATCCTCTTATTGAATCGGCTACTTAAGGTGTTATATTTATAATTAATTACGAGCACTTACTGAATCCACAGCTTTTACATAGGATACATCCATCTTGTCTAATAAGTTTATCGCCACATTTTTCACATTCTTCCCCACTAACTTTTGTGCCGTCTTTTACATATTTTTTTAATGTTCTTGCTACACTTTTTGCAAAAGAAGTCAATTCTCCTTTTGTTTTTTCGAGTTGATGAACGATGAAAGATATATCTGCACCATGTCTTAGTGCCGTAGAAATTATTCGTGTCATTGCTTCTTCTTCTGGTGTTTCTAAATCAATAATGGATTCCAAGATAACTTGATTGTCAGCAGAAAGCAATTGATAGCATCCTCGTTTAGCTTTTCGTATAATTCCGGATTTTATAGACTTAGAAACTTGACCATTTTTGCCAGCAAAAACTTCATATGGTTCATTATCGAATAAACCTACACAAACAATATATTCTTGTCCCTTGACACTGGCATGATATATGTCACAAAATAATTCTTTTGAACGTTTGGGGGCTTCTGTTTTTGTGATAGATGGGGGTTTATCTTTTTTATTTACCATAACACCTGTTCGGCAACCATCACGATATACCGTGATACCTTTTAATCCTTCTTGCCAAGCAGTTTCATATATGTTTGCTACTTCTTCAACAGATACATTATTAGGCAGGTTTAATGTACTAGAAATTGAATGACAAATATTACGCTGTGCTGCTGCTTGCAGCTTTATGCGATTAGTCCAGTTTAGATCTTGAGCACAACATCCATACCAGGGAGATTTTGTTATATCTGTCTCTCCTGTAATGGCTGTCCATGTTTTTATTTGTGGATGGTAGACCTGAAATTCTTGCCAAGAATCTCCATTGTGATCCGTAAAATCAGTATGGATATTTGTATCATGAGGATTGATTTTTTTTCGGCGAGTATAAGAAAGAAAAATAGCAGGTTCAATCCCACTTGTCGTTTGTGTCAAAAGAGAAATAGACCCACAAGGAGAAGATGTAAGTAAAGATATATTTCTTCTTCCATATTTTTTCATATCATCCCAAAGTTTAGGGTCTTCATCTTTGATTCGAAGTAAAAATGGGTTGTCTTTCTCAAGTTCGTGGTTCCAAACAGGGAAAGCTCCTATTGATTTTGCTATATCAACAGAAGAACGATAACAACCCAATTTTAAGGTACGATATATCTTTTCTACAACTTCGATACTTTCATCAGATGCATATTTAATTCCAAGTGCCGCTAATGTATCCCCAAGTGCAGTAAGGCCAGTTCCAGTTCTTCTTCCCTTTAGACATGTCTCTAATATTTTTTCCCAAAGATTAAGTTCCCCCATTTTGATATCATTAGGTTCAGGATCTTTTTTAACTTTATCAATAATTCTTTTTATCGCTTCTTCTTCCAAGTCAACCAGGCTATCCATTAACCTTTGAGCGATTTTCGCGTCAGCACAAAATGCTTCATAGTCAAAAAAAGAATCTTTTGTAAATGGGTTTTTTACATATGATAGCATATTTAATACAAGCAACCGGCACGAATCCCCGGGATTGAGGGGAACCTCACCGCAAGGATTCGTTGAAGATGAGCGAAATCCTAACTCTGCATAACAGTCTGCTGGTGATTCTTTAATAATAGTATCGAAGAAAAGTAAGCCTGGTTCGGCTGAGTTTGAAACTATAATACCGCTGGCTAAAACAAAATTATGATTTTCCTCTACCGTTATATCATATACAAATCTATCATTGAAATCTATTTTTTCATTTGTTTTAACTTTATAAAGAACCATATCACTATTTAAATATGAAAAGATATTTTTGTTATCTATTGTGTTATGTTTATTTTTAATTGTATTAAAATTGACATATTCCCTGTATGATTTTCTAAATATTTTGTCAAATAAAATGGTATCTATTTCATAAGGAATTAAAATATTATCTTTTTCTTTTGTATTTTTAGATAAAAAACTAAATTTTGGGAAGTTAAGATAATTGCGAAATAGCCTTCTGGAAGTACAATTGGAATATTTACTAAAAGACAATTCATAGTTATCTTTGTATGTACAACTTTTGCCTTGTATTATTTTATTTCCTCCAGAATGTTTTTTTCTTATACTCGTAATAATGCCATAGGTTCTTAAAATAGCCGAAAGTGATATTAAAATATTTTCATTTGACTGGTTAAGACGCAAAATGTCTTTACTAACTGTACCATCTCCACTAACTATTCCTGCAACAAAAGCTCCCAATATCTTTTCTTGCAAATTAAAAATAAAATTAGGGATATCTTTTATAGAATCTCGCAGAAATCCTAAAGCAACAAACAATTTGGACAAAAACACAGAATTCAAATATACACAAGTATATTGATCGAATATTTCCAGTTTATGATTGCACTGAAATCTTGTACAAATATTTTCGAAGATTTGTTTATATAAATTGTATTCTTTTGTATTTATATGAAATCTCAAACCATTTTTGTGTAAACTGCCTTCTGCAAGCCAAAGACCAAAAATAAAAGATAAATCTTGATCTATTTCTATATGCATAGGAATTAGTAAATCCGGTTGTCTGCTTGGAGAAAAGAATATATTCTTCATATCTATAAGGTCTATTGGTATCGTACTATTGTTTTTAAGCATTAAGAAATCTTCTACTGGTAAATATCCTAAAACTGAATAACTAGTTGCTTTTTTATATTTTCCGGAAGCATAATACCCTAAGAACTTTTTAACATTATCGTTTTTTAGTATATCTGTAATGGATTCGCCTATTAAACAATTCCCCCCAGTGGAAAATAGATCCAGATATTTTGATAGATCTATCGTGTTTACGTGTTTGCCTATCAAACCGTTATTTTTGGCACATGCCATTTTGTCTCCAATACAAATATCTTTTGCTTCCACAGATTCCATAATACCATTCTTATTTATTCTATATACGACATGATCTTCTGTAAGCAATATTTTTTTGCCATGAGATAAAGTTATCTTATGGAAATTTTTGACAGAAGGATATTGAAAAGCATTGATAATTTTTTTCCACTCTAATTTATTATTTTTAAAATTAAATGATAAAGCTAATATGATATGATTTTCTTTGATATACCGTACAATAGATTCCATACTTATTAAAGATATATCGCCGGATTCATTTTTACATATTACTTGTTCATCAGCAGGCAAACAACTCCACGCACTTTGTATAATTTTATCCCATACTTTTTTTGCATCAACCATTTGACTTATTTGAGGAGTTTTAGAATCAACTGGCCACCTTTGTTCATATTCTTCGTCGTTCTTTACGGCATTTAAGAAATCATCAGTCAATTTTATAGAGATATTAGCACCAGTAACTTTTGTTAAATCTTTTTTAATGTTAGTAAATTCTAAAACTTCAGGATGATGTACACTAAGTGAGATTAAAAGCGCTCCTCTACGACCAGCCTGGCCGACCTCTCTTATGCTATTGGAAAACCTTTCCATAAAGGGGATAATACCAGTAGATGTTTTGGCAGCATTCGTAGTTGCTGTTCCTGATGGTCTTAAATTAGATATATCTAATCCGCATCCACCCCTTCTCTTGGAAATTTGTACAAGTTGTTCGTCTGTATGCATAATCCCGGAGTAGCTATCAAGCGGAGAATCAATAACGTAACAATTACTAAGAGTTACATATTGATATGGGTTTCCAATTCCATACATCAAAGAACCTTGTGGAACTATTCTCTTGAAATGATCTAAATAAGAAAATATTTCTTCTTCTGTCAATGGTTGTATTTTAGTATTTTTATATTTTTTCTTTTCTATTCTTGCAAATTCTTTTGCTATTCTCCAATGCATATCAGTCGGCGTTTTTTCAAGTATATTGTTATCGTTATCTCTCAATGCATATTTACTCAAAAAAACATTAGCTGCCAATTCATCCCCTTCAAAATATTCTACACATTCCGCAAAAGCTTGGTCATAATTATAGTGTTCCTTTTTTTCTTCCATGATCAAATCTCCGATTGTATTTAGGGTCTACTACCAATCACCTTCTCTTTCAGTGAACTGCTTTCTCTTCCTTTATCTGTATTTTGATATTTATTAATACAGATATCCTAAACATCTATCCAAGGAACAGTTATAGTTGAAAGAAAAAAACTATTTTTTCTAAGACGGGCACTCTTTACCACTCTGTTTCTTCTTCTCTATCACTAAAGCCATATTGTGATTTAATACCTTCTTTAAGTTGAGTTAGCTCTTTATCTCTTATCTCTTCAAGGGCATTTTTAAAATGTTCTTTATTAAGAATAGGTTTTTGATTCTTATTCATATCCCCATTATATATTGCCATAGTTGCTGCTGTAAAACACAATTCTCTAATATATGCTCCACTCATCTGATCTTTTTCACATAATGTTTTTGATAAAATATTAAAATCAACTTCTTTTTTATTTACTATAAAATCTTTAGTAAATATCTTCAACATTCTTAGACAACAATCTTCATCTGGTTTCGGCAATTGTATTACTCTATCAAACCTGCCAGGTCTATTTTTAATAGCTTTCTCTACTTTATCAGGAAGATTAGTCGTTGCCAGTGTAATAACATTTTCAAACTTTTCTAAGCCATCTAATTGATTCATAAGTTCTATAACCAATGCATTATGCATTTCATCTCTATCACAAGCAATACCATCAACATCTTCTAAAATCATTAATGTAGGAGAAAGACTTGATGCCATATCACATATTCTTTCTATATCGCTAATATTATCTATGTGAGAAGGTAAAACATATAATATGGTGCAATTCAATTCTTTAGATAAAGCCTTACACACCATGGTCTTACCGCAATTATGTGAAACAATACCATTGGTATAATATTTATGCTCTTTGTGTAGCACTTGCAAATCATAAGTATTATCTATTCCTAGATATTCTTTAGAAACAACAGGTTCAATACCATCAATGGTAAAGACTTCATCTTTCTGAACATCTATGTCTTTTAGTTTTTTCCATCCGTTAGGTGTTTCTACTTTATGAGAATCAGATCCACCTAATTCTTTACCATTTTCAGTACGAAGCAAATAACATTCTCTATTTTTGTTCAAAAATAAATCACCAACTTCTATCCATCCTTGTGGAGTTTCAATTTCATAAGTTCCACCATCTTTAACTATTTCAAAAAAATCCTGAATATCTACTTCTTTTTCTTCTCCAATGTGAATTTTGTCTATATACGATAACCCAATATCTATCATATCATGATCGCAGATAATAGTATGTTTACCTTTATTATTTTTCTTTCTTATTTTTATCTTTGTCCCTTTTATGACACAACCCGGAGGCCCCGCTAGAATTAATCCTCTTTTAAGTTTGATATTATTTTTTGTTAATATGTCACTAAACTCAAAAATGTTTTCAACATTCTTTTTTAGTTGCTCTCTTACTTTGTCCGATAGAACTACATCATTCCATGTAACGTCTTCTAGGTCTAAGAACCCGCAATTAGCATCAATTGCTTGCCCTCTATAGAAATTATTTTTGTTTGAGAATTTAATCCACTTATCCATAAAGTTAGATGCTTCTTGATCTTCTTCTGCGTAGTAGATATTGTAGCGTGTAAGTTTTCTATAAAAATCAAAATCTATAGCAATACAAATCCTAGATTTAGTTTTAGGATTTATTAAAAACAAAACAACACAATTGTAGACTTCAAATTTTTCTTCTCGGTTTAGGGCTACCTTACCCATGATTGGATCACATTCAAAGTTGTCTTCAAATCTTGTTAAGTGAACAAGGGAATATCCTTCTTGTTTGAAAAAATCTACTATGTTATATTGCATAATATGGTGCATATACAATGAGTGCATAACATCCATTTCTGTATATTTTTGATTTCCGAAAAACTCTTTAAGTTTTACCTGAAAAGCATTTGTTCCCTCAAAAATGTGAGCAAACTGTTCCAAAGTTGCCTTTGTAACAACGGTCTTTTTGTCTTCGTCTGTGAGGGTATTGGTAGAAACACTTTCACTTAGATACATTTCCTTCGCTTCTCTCAAACTGTTGTACCTCTCTTTCATTGTGCTCTTATTCACTTCACCAAAAATTTCAAGATGAACACTCTTTTTGAATTTATTTATCTCTAATCTACTTGTTAACGATGGTTTTCCCTTTCGCGGGTTTCCGATTGGTGGTTTTACGTTTGGTGGGGGATCATGTGTATCGTCGTGCGTATTTGCTTTGATAGTCATATAGAACTCCTTAAGTCACTTGACTATATCATAGTATATTTGAATTCTTATCACCCACTGAGGATTATGGGCCTTTCCCATTAAAAATCTTGTTGGTAAAATAATCTCTTCCAGTAAGTGTATAGAGAGGCTTTAATTCTTCAACCACATTATTAAAGTTTCTTTTTTCTTTAAAGATATTATTGCATGAACAATCAATAACCGTGCGGTTATGTTCTGCTCCTTTTATCCATTTCAGTCCTATTGCACATGATGGAAGAGTATGAGGTTTGTGGTGTGGATTCTTCCCATAGAAATTTGTTTTGTCATTGCGATAGCAACAATCCATCCCTAAAAGAACTATAGGGTTGCAACCTAATACATATGCTAATTGAAATGCTAAGGGGCCGCTGCTCCCCCTTCCAAATAGGACTTTTCCATGTTTTGGTAGTTTATAGCCACCACCCATTAATGCAAAATTATAGAAAAGACCAGAAGGATCAGCAATGTCTCTACAATACTTAATGGCTTTGAGCCGGGGAACTTTCCTCCGCTCAGTATACCATAATTCTATATCTTGCCATAAAAGTATAGTTGGATCTATTGCTAAAAATGTTCTATTAATACCAATGGTAAAATAATCATCTAATTTATGAACAGCAAGATCTTCAAGAGAGGGGCCGTTTCCAACTAGATAACAAGGAACATCTAGAAGTGTATTTGTCCAATCCTTAACGGAAACTGCATGTTTGACGCTTCTGTGTCGTAATCTTTTCCTGATCATTAAAAAATCCAATGAAAAAGGTGCCACTAATACATATGTATCGGTTAGTGACACTCTATTTCTTAGTCTTCTTTAAGTTCTACATCCCAATAGCCAATTTCATTCCATTGGTCTATATTTATAAACTGTTGCCACGATTCTGGCATTTCGCTAACGAATCGTGCAAACATAGGATTCCATTTTGGTCTACGTGGTTGAGATAGTAATGTTAGACCAGCCTCTTCTGGTGTACGATCAGCCTTTTTCATATTCACTTCAAGAGTAGCAATGACCACATTGGTCCACACGGTTTTACCCCCCTTGCTTTGAGGTATAATATGATCAATTGTTGCAGACGCCATTGATACCTTTTGAGAAGTATACTGGCAACGAAATTTATCCCTGATAAGTAAGTTTCTTCTTGTTAACTTAACAGGACTGTTAGGAATACCAGCATAATCTTTTAGAACAACAACTTCCGGCCAACGAATTCTGAAATCATTTCCGCATTGTACACAAGATTCTTTTGGAATCTTTTCGGAATTATAATAAGAATTTTCAATCCATTCTTCCCATGTGTATTTAACTACTTCTTTTACATTCTTAGGCAAATTGTCTACAGAAATAATGTCTGCAATACCTTTTGCGACTTTTACAAAAGCTTTTTTGGCACTCCAAATAGTAATTGGATACCATTGTTTATTCAATACCAAT
>Ga0307376_10004370_pt1 | contig 12969 bp, 11 predicted proteins | sample TR2MG_FD_202536 | JGI IMG/M metagenome (GOLD analysis project Ga0307376, IMG submission 202536) | Soil microbial communities from Risofladan, Vaasa, Finland - TR-2 | ecosystem: Environmental > Terrestrial > Soil > Coastal area > Acid sulfate soil | place: Finland: Risofladan, Vaasa | collected... | reverse complement strand
CCTTCGCTGGTTGGATCGGACTTTTTGTAACTTCCATGAATTTCATACCTGTCGGGCAGCTTGATGGTGGCCATATTGCATTTGCATTCCTGGGGGAAAAACAGACCCGCCTGTCATTCATACTCGTTCTGGTAATGAGTTTGCTCGGGGTGTTATTATGGGAAGGGTGGATTATATGGGCTGTTTTACTGTTAGTTCTCGGCCTCAGACATCCGCCGGTGATTTCCTGGGAAGTCCCTCTCGATAATAGAAGAAAAGTCATCGGCTGGCTCACATTCGTGATTTTTATCCTGACGTTTATTCCGGTACCGTTCAGGATTCTGTAGGGATCCGTACTGGTGATGTGGTATAATATGACGTTTAAAACACCACGCAGCTATTTAACTGAGGCATCCGTTACCAACACATTTTTGATAAAGAAGGAGATTCTGTATGAAAGTTATCCTGAAGGAAGATATTAAAAAGATCGGAAGTATGGGACAGACTGTTACTGTCGCTGACGGATTTGCACGGAATTATTTAGTCCCGAAGGGCCTCGCAGTTCAGGCAAACATTAAAAACATGAAATCACTGGAACATGCAAAAAAGGTGATTCAGGAAAAGGCAAAAAAAATGAAAGCCTCGGTACAGGACTTTGCCGACAGGCTTTCGAAGATTACGCTTGTCATCAAGGCAAAAGCCGGGGAGGAGGGGAAGTTATTCGGTTCCGTAACGACTATGGATATAGCAGAGCAGCTCAAGAATGAAGGAATCGAAATAGATAAAAAGAAAATCTCCCTCGATGAACCGATTAAGAGAATCGGCACATATGCCGTCAGTGTTCGTTTGCACCCTGAGATTGATACACAGATTAACCTGCAGGTTGTCGAGGAATAACTGGTTACGGTCATGCAGGAATGAAAGAAACCGATCTGCAACTCGTTAAATTGCCTCCTCAGAACCTCGAAGCAGAGCAGTCTGTCCTTGGCGCCATTCTTATCGACAATAATGCGCTGACCAGATGTCTGGAGATCCTTGATCCTGAAGATTTTTATAAGGGGTCACACAGGAAGATCTTCTTTGCAATGACCGATCTTTTTGACAAAAATGAACCAATAGATCTCATCACCCTGACAGACCAGCTGAAAAAGAATGATGAATTGGAGGCTGTTGGCGGGATAGCGTATCTTTCCTTAATGGTCAATATGGTTCCGACTGCAGCGAATGTCAAGTACCATTCACATATTGTCCGTGAAAAAGCTCTCCTCAGAGGACTTGTGCAGTCAGCGAATGAGATCGCAAGCAAGGTGTATGAGGACAATCTTGATGCGGAGGATCTTGTAGACTATGCCGAGAGATCGATATTCAAGATTTCCGACAAACGGGTAAAGGCATCGTTTGTAACATTGAAAGAGGTTATCCGGGACAGTTTTGAGATGATCGAGCGACTCTATGATAAGAAAGAGACAATAACCGGCGTTTCATCAGGTTTCAGAGACCTCGATGATCTGACGACCGGTTTTCAAAAGGGCGACCTTATTATTGTCGGGGGGAGACCTTCGATGGGAAAGACAGCCTTTGCTCTGAATATCGCACAGCATGTTGGACTTGAATTGAAGGAAACGGTTGCTATATTCAGCCTCGAGATGGCACGGGAGCAGCTTGCAATCAGGATGTTGTGTGCAGAAGCAATGGTAAATTCAAACAGTATCAGGAAAGGATTTATCAAGAAAGAGGACTGGCATAAATTGACCAGCGCAGCAAGTAATCTCACAGGAGCACCTATCTTTATCGATGATACCTCCGGCATCACGGTCCTTGAGCTCAGGGCAAAGGCGAGACGGCTTAAAATTGAACACGGTCTCAGCCTCGTCATAGTTGATTACCTGCAGCTGATGAGAGGAAAGGGATCTTTTGAAAGGCGCGAACAGGAGATATCGGATATATCCCGCTCGCTCAAGGGACTGGCAAAGGAGTTAAGCGTACCCGTCATAGCTGTCAGTCAGCTCAACAGGAGTGTTGAGCAGCGCCGTCCTCCAACACCAATACTGGCTGACCTGAGGGAATCGGGTGCAATCGAACAGGACGCAGATGTGATTATTTTCCTGTACCGGGAAGAGATTTATAATAAGGAGGCAAAAAAGGGACATTCAGAAGTGATCATAGCGAAACAGAGAAACGGACCTACCGGAACCGTTAATCTTGCGTTCATGTCAACCTGTACGAGATTCCTGAATATGGCTGACAGGGGCATAGAAGATACCGGGGATGAGGCATTTTGAAACGGACTCCGTCTGTTGCAGGACAGTTTTATTACGGCACGGTACCGAAACTGACACAACAGGTCAGTGAATATACAGATAGATCTGCAAAAAAGGAAAAGGTTATCGGTGCGGTCTGTCCCCATGCAGGCCTGATTTATTCAGGGTCCGTTGCCGGCGCGGTATATTCTGCAATCGACTTTCCTGAGACATTTATCCTTTTAGGCCCAAATCATACCGGCCTGGGAGCACGGATATCGATCATGGAGTCAGGTGAATGGGAGATACCAACAGGAACATTCAAGATTGATGAGAAGATTTCCCATAGAATTGCGATGAACGTTCCTCTCGTGACAAAGGATGCAAAGGCACATATGTTTGAACATTCTCTCGAGGTACAATTGCCCTTTATTGCTCATTTTTCTCAAAAGGCGAGGATCGTCCCCATAGTGATTCTTTCTGCTACTGTTGAAGATTGTAAAATGCTCGGTGAGGGGATAGCAAAGGCGGTAAAAACTGCCGGATATTCTGTAGTCCTGATAGCAAGCTCCGACATGAGCCATTATGTGCCTGAAAGCGTTGCGAGACAGAAGGACAAAAAGGCTATTGACAGGATTTTGTCACTTGATCCCGAGGGATTATTTGATATAGTCGTTCAGGAGCGGATATCCATGTGCGGATATTTACCCGTAACCACCCTTTTATTTGCTGCAAAATCTCTCGGTGCTCAATCTGCGCGTCTCGTGAAATATTCCACATCAGCAGAGGTGAGCGGAGATTATGATCATGTCGTTGGCTATGCAGGCATTGTGCTGAGATAATTCGTTCGATCGCGATACAGAGATGGTACATCCCGCAGCCCTGAAACGCGGGGAGGGAGCCTGGCAAGAATAACCTATTGTTTTTAATGTGCAATTTATGATATATTCTTAAACTTGGAGGTAGAAATGTACGCAATAATCGAAAATGGGGGGAAACAGTACAAGGTCTCTCCCGGGGATTTAGTTCGCGTTGAAAAACTCTCTTTTGACGCTGGAGCAGATATCACGATCGAGACCGTTCTCATGGTCAATCAAGAAGATAAAAATACCTATGGTTCTCCGTATGTCAGCGGTGCAAAGGTTATAGCTTCAGTTGTGAAGAATGGCAAGGCACGGAAAATACTCGTCCATAAACAGAGGCCGCGCAAAGTCTATAGAAAAACAAATGGTCACCGGCAGTCGTATACAGCATTAAAAATTAAAGAAATAGTTTTCGGAGGATAGATATGGCACATAAGAAGGGCGTAGGCAGTTCAAGAAACGGCAGGGACAGCGAGTCTCAGCGCCTCGGTGTCAAGAGATTTGGTGGACAGGTTGTCCGTGCAGGCAACATCCTGGTCAGGCAGAGGGGTACAAAATTCCATCCGGGGACGAATGTTGGAAGGGGGTCTGATGACACGCTCTTTGCTCTGATCGACGGTGTGGTGAATTTTGAGCGGAAAGACAGGGCAAGACTGAAGATAAGCGTTTATCCGTTGTCACAATAAAAATAAAAGAGATTTCAGCGTAAAAAAGGCGGGCATTGAAGCCCGCCTTTTTTGTTAGGCAGATTAAAAATGAACTTTGTTGACTATGTGAAGATTTCTGTGAAGTCGGGGGATGGCGGAAGAGGGTGTGTCAGTTTCCGGAGGGAGAAATATGTCCCGAGAGGCGGTCCGAATGGCGGAGACGGGGGAAGAGGAGGACATATTATCTTCAAGGCGACTGACGAGTTGAATACGCTCCTTGATTTGAGATACCACCGGGAATACCATGCTCAGAGGGGGCAGCATGGCATGGGAAAAAAGATGCATGGTAAGGACGGTGAGGACCTTGTTATCCCTGTTCCTGTTGGAACCATCATAAAGGATGCAGATACCGAAACCGTCATCATGGATCTTGATAAACATGGAATGGAAACCGTCATTGCAAAAGGAGGCAGGGGCGGCCTGGGGAATTCTCATTTTGCTACCTCTGTCAGACAGGCTCCACGGTATGCCCAACCAGGAGAGGCAGGAGTAGAGAAACAGCTCATCCTCGAACTCAAACTCTTTGCCGATATAGGATTAATAGGGCTTCCGAATGCAGGGAAGTCAACCCTGTTATCCGTGATATCGTCTGCACGGCCAAAGATTGCAGAGTATCCCTTTACGACGCTCGCTCCCGTCCTTGGCGTGGTTAAAATGGCTGATTACCGGAGTTTCATTGTTGCTGATATTCCGGGTCTTATCGAGGGTGCACACAGGGGTGTTGGTCTCGGCTTCCAGTTTCTGCGCCATGTTGAGAGAACAACTCTGCTCCTCCACCTTGTTGATGTGTCGGAAATGGCTCAGGGCGATCCGGTCGAAAATTTTGAAAACATCAATAGAGAGCTGGAACTCTTCAACCCGGATCTTATGAAAAAACCCCAGGCGGCTGCAGGAACAAAAACTGACGTAGCAGGCAATCGGGAAAAACTGCATAAGATGGAACGATACTGCAGGGATAAGGGGATAGATTTTTTCCCGGTGTCTGCAGTAACGGCTGAAGGCATCAACCACCTGCTCTCGTATTGTGCATCGAAGCTAAAAAATATGAAGGGGCAAAAGAAAAGCCTGCACTGACGAGAAATATTTTCGAATCGGGGGAATTCAAGGCTGAAACTGTTTTTTTTCACTCTGTTCTGTGGTAATTTATACTATGTCTGACAATCTTGAAAAAATCCCCCTCGATGCCAGGTTGCTCAGTGATGCCATTATTGAGCTGAATATTTCACGCCGTAACGTATCAATCTACCCCCGGAATCATCCCTCGGTAGAGAAGTCATTAACCCGTGCCTTTGAGTTCCTGCATAAGCTCTTCGAATTGAGGCCGGAAATTACCATTGCTGTTGCGAAAGATACCATCATTATTGATGACTATTATCTTGAAAAAAAGAATCCTGTTTACAGGGAGTTCGCTCTCCACCTGAGCAATCTGAATATCGCATACGTTACATTCATAACCGGTCTCACCAATGAGGAGCTCTATGAATTTCACCGGTTTATCTCCGCAAATGCGGGCGATTCATCCGCGGACATTTTACAGGAGCAGTTCAGGGAACTCAATCTGATTCATATCAGAACCGGTTTTATCGATTACGGAGCCTTTACCTTTGAAGAAGGCAAAACCCGGAAGGAGACGCCGAATGAACAACTCTGGGAACGATATGTGTACGGACTGCTCGAAGGAACATTACAGACTGAGGAGATGTCGGATGAAATCAGGGACATCCCCCCTGAAGTCCTTGCGCGGCTGATCAATAAAACCGCTTCCGATGCACTGAGGGAGGAATCCTATGATAAGGTCATAACGTCCTATATCAGGAGGTCTTCTGAGAGCTTGTTCTCGGGTAAAGATCTCAAGAGGCTGCTTGATTTTATCAATGGTCTCCGGCCGGAACTGAAGAAGCAATTCCTCTCCTCTACCGTCAGAACGGTTTCGAAAGACATGGATTCAGCATATAAGGCATTGGACGGTGTCTCCGTAGATGAAATCATGGAACTGTTGAATACGATTAATGAACAGAAAATGGTGATACCTGATGCCCTGAAAAACCTCCTTGACAAATTATCAGATCTTCGCAACATTGGTCCTGAAAACGTTACGATTGGTGACACCATGCTCGTGGACGACATTTTTTTGTCTCCTGATCTTGTAAATCTTCTGGGAGAAGGTGACTTCAAATCCTCTATCGATGCTACCTATCAGAAAGAGATCAAGAAATTGCTGGAGTTCAAATCAGTATCCTCAGCGGCCGAACTGAAGGAGATAGAAAAGGAATACAGTGATGATTATATTGAAAAAGATTTTCAGCAGACGATCCTTGAACTCCTTCTCTCCGACATTATAACGGAAGAAGAATATCAATCCTTTATCACAACCATCAAAGAGCAGACTGATCAGCTCACCTGGAGCGGCCAATACAGTCAGATTCTCAAGATACTGCAGGTCCTGTCTGCTAATGCAAACCGGAACAGATTCCCGGATATAACCGCCGAAGCAATCCGGTATTATTATTCTCAGGAGTTTATTGCGAACCTCATCGAATCATTCAAGATCCTGGGAAGACAGATGAGAGAAGAGGCATATACGCTCTGTGAGTACTATGGCGAAAGAATTATTGCACCGCTGATAGACGCACTGATTCAAGAGGACTCGCAGATAATCAGGAAATTTATTGTCAGCTTACTAAAACAGCTCGGAGACGGGGTCATTCCCGAGGCAGTCAGGAGGCTTGGTGACAGCAGATGGTTTGTAAAAAGGAATATGCTGTACTTGCTCGGCGAGTGTAACAGGGAAGAGGTGCTGCCGCACATACGCCCATATGCAAGGCATGAAAACCGCAAAGTAAGTTTTGAGGCGGTGAAATGTCTCTTGAATTCCATGGATGGTTACGGCCTTGAAGCGGTGAAAGATAATCTCAGTTCTGAATCCAGAGAGTCTGTTGAGCAGGGGATAGCACTTGCAGGCGCTTACCGGATAAAAAAAGTTGTCCCGGATTTAATCCAGTTGTTGAAAAAGCGAAGGATCGGCGGTACGGATGCATATGAAAAGATACCTATCGTCAAGGCGCTTGGTGAAATCGGTGATCCCCGTGCCCTCGATGCGCTGAGGGAAGTGCTTTCAGGGAAGAGCCTCTTTTTTAAAGGAGTTACCGAGAAACTCAAGGAAGAGATATACCGGACACTCAGGAATTATCCATATAGTGCCATACGTGATTTTATAGAGGCAGGCATGAAATCGAAGAGTGAATACATCAGAGAAGAATCATTACGGTTAAGCAGGACAAAGGCAGACTAAATGGAGAAGATGAAGCTCTTCCTGTCAACCTTGATGTCCGCTATATCAACGTGCACATTGTATTCCAAGGAGCATGCCTCTGTCGATGAATTAACCCAGAAGGCCTTTTCACTGCTCAGTGAGATGCTTCAGCAATCGGACAGTGTTGAGCTCATGATTGTCGGAGATGATCTTATTGCGAACAAGACACCCCTCAGGGATGTCGGCATGCAGGGGGTCAACCTGGTAAAAAGATTAAAGAAAAAAGGTCTTTCACGCGTTGATTTTATCAAAGGAATCACATTCTCTGAACTCAGACTGTTTGTTACAAATATCTCTGCGGTTTCTGAAGACATAAGAACATATGCCCATATTAAGACCGGCGTTGTTGATGTTCGGACAGGCGGGTTAAAGATAGATGCCGATTTTGCCCTCGATCTTGAAAGCCTCTCCGGATTTACATCAGGACAGGTCGGCATGGTGAAAGATGTGTACCAGGGGATAACACCATTTAAAAAGCTTAATATAGCAGGGCTTGAAGAGATCGTCGTTCATTTCATTATCACATTCAGAAGAGAGGCAAACATCCTGAAACTGATCAGTCCTGTAAAGTCGTTCAGTGAGTATACCTACACTCATGCAACCAATGTTGCCGTTCTTTCCATGTTCCAGGCTGAGGTCTTAGGTGTTCGCGAGGACATTCTCCGTGATATCGGGATAGCTGCCCTTCTGCACGATGTCGGCAAGTTATTCATCTCCAAGGAAGTACTTGAGAAAAAGGACGCCCTGAATCAGAAGGAATGGGACGAAATACGCATGCATCCGGTCTATGGAGCACAATACCTGGCAAAGTTGGAGGGAATACCTCACCTTGCGTCCATTGTTGCCATTGAGCATCATCGCAGGTTTGACGGCAAAGGATATCCGAAATCTGCTCTGAATAATAAGACACAGCATCTCTGCAGCCAGACTGTTGCAATCGCAGATTTTTTTGATGCATTGAGGAGCCGGAGACCTTACAGAAGAGCACTTGAAATTAAAGAAGTGCTCTCATTGATGAAGAAGGAGACAGGAGGTGCATTTAACCCGGTTTTGGTAGATAATTTTATTCGTGCGATGCATTCAGCTCTCTCCGAATAAACGCGTGGAGAAGAAACCCCGTCAGCCTTTCATCCCTGTTGCAAGGAGTCAGACAATCCGGCAGAAGATACTCTCATTACTTGAAGGTAATACTTTTTCCGCGAGAGATTTGTCTGCCGAGATAGGAGTTTCAGAAAAGGAGATCTATTACCATCTTGAGCATATCCAGAAGTCAACAGACAAAAGCAGCCACAATTTCATGATAACTCCCGCTCTCTGTAAGAGGTGCAATTTTGTCTTCAGGAAAAGAGACAGGCTGACAAAACCCGGGAAATGTCCGATCTGCCGCGGTGAATCAATACAGGAACCACTTTTTACGATTAAAAAACAATGAGTATCCCCCAAAATGATTGTATTCATTTTATAATGCTATCGCTTGAACCCTTGAACCCTGATGTATCCTATCCTATGGCATCTCTGGTTATTTTCTCGGCTAAATCGAAAATGACTTTCTTGTCTTCCATTGTCCGCGCCTCTATGTAGAATCTCACTTTCGGCTCCGTGCCTGACGGCCGGATCATCAGCCATGAGCCGTCATCGAAGACAATTTTCGTTCCGTCAACAGTTATGACGTTCTTCACTGTTCTGGCATGGCTGCCTATGGTAATGGCGGTTCCTTTTTTATACCGGTCTTTGATTGTTGAAAGTTTTTGCAGCAAAGGCTTACCGGCAACCGCAGGATCAACAGCTATCCCTGATCTGTCGGGATAATAATATCCGTATTCATCCATGATGTCCTTCAGATACTCACTCAGGTTTTTGCGGGTAACTGCCATCATTTCAACGGCAAGGAGAAAACCGAAAACGGCATCCTTCTCAAGCGTATGGTTATAGGCTGATATGCCGTCAGATTCTTCAAAAGCGACGATCGCCCGCTCTTCAGATGATCTCAGCATATAGGGCCTGAAATTCTTGAAGCCAACCGGTGTTTCTCTCACGGGAATCCCCAGCCTTTCAGCGATGGCGTTGACAAGATTGCTCGTTCCGACCGATTTCGCGACAATTCCCTGGATATTTTTATAGACGTGAAGAAAATGCAGTGCCAGTGCTCCAAAGTAGTTCATTGGTATCTGCATGGATCCATCAGCATACCTGATGCGGTCGCCATCGGGATCCATAATGATGCCCAGTTTAAACCGTGCATTACTTTGCCTCAGTACGTTCTCGACGCCCTGCATGTTTTTTTCCGAGGGTTCCGGTGCTATGCCACCGAAGAGGAAGTTATCTTCTGTCCTTAGAAATCTCAACTGAGCGCTGCTGCTGAGTATTGATTCGACGACCCCCCGCGTTGAACCGTGGACATTGTCAATACAGATCGTGCAATCTTCACTCCTGATAAAATCTTCAATACTGTCAAGATCAAGCGTTTTCCTCTCTGACAGGAATTTACTGTAGAGAGCGAGGATATCCACTGTTTGGACAGATGTCGGTTTAACAGGCTGTAATACCAGCGAATCCGTCATCTTCTTGTTCGCAATCTCCTCGATATGTTTGGTAATCTCCGGGCCTGCCGGTCCTCCATCGGACGGGTTGAATTTCAAACCCGCATAGTTTGCAGGGTTATGCGAAGGGGTCAGATTGATTGAACAAGCAGCATTCAGCATCTCGATACCTGCAGACAGGAGGGGTGTTGGAGCTTCACCTGCATACCATGCTTTTATACCTTCTCTCTCGATAAGCCCTATAACCTCCATGGAGAAATCCGGACCGAGGAAGCGATTATCATGCCCGACGATGAACCCCCGTTTTTTAACTTCATCAAAATCAGATACTCCCATAGCCTGCATAACAGATCTGTCATTGCTTTTCAACATCTCGATAATGGCAGCGGTCACAATCCTTATATTATGAAAGGTGAAGTCACTCCCAATCTCACCTCTCCATCCCGAGGTGCCGAATTCGATTGGCGCCGGTGTTGTGTTCTCCCGCGCAAATTTTTCAATAACCTGCAGAAGGCCACTGTTCCGCGAAACATCCGACATGATGACCTTCCAGCAGGAAGCAGCGTTCTGAAAATCCTGAGTCATGTGTCCCTCCTAAAAAATAAATCTAACCTGCTTTATTCATACATTTTGTGTATGCCAGCAGGTTTATGAATAATACGGGCTAAAAAATAACCTTTAAGACATCATCAATGTTCTTCAAGGTTTTGATAATCCCTGTAGCCTCTGCTGGGTTTAATTCATTAACGTTTATCCCGGCAACTATTTTACATAATCTATCAAAAGCATCACGAACATGAAGGTCATTATCCATGTACCCGGTAAAAGTCCTCTTCAATTTATTCTCGATCCTGTCAGCAGGAGCGGGATTCTGCCCAGCCTTTTTTGTGATTGCTTTTACCAGATTCCTGAACGTTCCAAGCTTTTTCGCTGCACGGCTCATCGACCGGTCAGAATAACTAAGCCGCTCCCGGTAATGTCCGTAAATGAGGAAGAAACGTATTTCAGCCATGCTGTAACCCTGCTTGAGAAGCGTATCGGTATATATGACATTGCCCTTGCTTTTCGACATCTTCTGCCCATTTACATATAAATGATTGCAGTGAAGCCAGAATTTTGCCATGGGGTAGGGTCTCACTGATTCGAGGATTGCCTTTGTGTAATCGTGATGACGGTAGAGATTGTCTATCCCTCCGCAATAGATTGAGAGGGTCTCACGGAAGTATTGACTGACCATGCTCGGGTCCTGAATGTTCCATGAGGGCCTGCCCCTGCCTATCTTCGTATCCCAGTAATACTTATCACCATCCTTGTAGCCATGCCAGAGGATGAAATCACCTTTATTCCATTGAATACCAGGATAGGTATCTTTATGGAATCGTTTCTTTTGAAGGGGCCACCGGGACATGTCGAGTCCATAGAGTTTACCGAACGCCGGAAATTTCAATGGATCATAATATACATTTCCGTTGTACCAGTAGGCAATCCGCCGTTCGAGGAGTTTCAGAATAAGAGCAACAGCAGCATCAACATGTTCTGATGCCCTGGGAAGATAGTCGGGAAATTTCATGTTCAAGAGCTTCATCTCCTGAATGAACTCTCTGATATTTTTCTCTGTCAGACGATTAACCGTTATATTCTTCTTTGAAGCCTCCCTGATTGCCTTATCTTCAATATCGGTGAAATTCATGCCTCTCTTGACGCTGTACCCTGAATACTTAAGGTATCGCGCGAGGACATCTTCGAACAAAAATGTCCTGAAATTGCCGATATGAGCCCTTTGGTAAACAGAAGGGCCACAGGTGAATATGGTCGCAACTCCTTTTTTAACAGGATGGAATATCCCGAGCTTCTTTCCTGAAGTATTAAAAAACCGTATCAATGTATGTGTCTCCTGATTTCAACTGAACAGATAGTGCGTAAATTTCTCATAATTGTAGCATATTGTAGAAATAAATCAGGCTGAAGTTGCCTGCATTTTAAAGCAGAATTCGGGTATTATATAGGTCATAATGACCGAGAGCGAAAATGTAACCTCTATCGATAAAGGGCGGGAAGCGCTTAGTAAGGGCGACACGCTTTCAGCACTCTCCTGGTTTGAAAAGGCTGCAGAAACAGAAGACAATCCTTCTGCCCGTTCCTACCTGGCATTCTGCATGGCAAAAGAACGGGGACTCCTGGCCAAGGGAATCTCATGGTGTGAAGAAAGCCTCAGAAAGGAACCAGAGAATGCTGTTCACTATCTCAATCTTGGCAGGATTTATCTTCTCATAAAAAAAAGAGAGGAAGCCATTCGAAATTTCAGGGAAGGTCTCAAGTATGGTTCGAATGAAGAAATTGCCGATGAATTGCACAGACTCGGCATCAGAAGTTCGCCGGTTTTATCGTTTCTTAAAAGAAACAACCCCCTCAACAAGTACCTCGGTATTCTTCTCAAGATGCTGAGATTAAGATCCTGAGCTGGTGATTGACCTGCAGCGGGAACAAATTTTATCATATCTGTCATGCTGAAACCGCTTGAACAACTTGAGGTGATCAAAAGGGGTGCTGTCGAGATTATTGTTGAGGCAGACTTCCTGAAGAAGCTCGAAAAGTCCTCTAACGAAAACAGGCCGCTCAAAATCAAGGCAGGGTTTGATCCAACCGCACCGGACATTCATCTCGGCCATACCGTGTTACTCGAAAAAATGAGACAGTTTCAGGAACTCGGGCATGAGGTGATCTTCCTCATCGGTGATTTTACAGGGATGATCGGGGACCCGAGCGGAAAGAGCGAGATGCGGAAGCCCCTCACAAAAGAAGATGTGCTTGAAAATGCCAAAACCTACAGGGATCAGATATCCAAGATTCTTGATCCTGAAAAGACCAGAGTTGTTTTCAATTCAGAGTGGATGTCGCAGATGAATTCATCAAAGATGATACAACTCACCAGCACCTATACGGTTGCGCGGATGCTGGAACGGGAGGATTTCAAGCAGCGGTGGATAAATCAGAATCCTATCGGTATCCACGAATTCATGTATCCTTTGATCCAGGGATTTGATTCTGTGGCGCTTCAGGCTGACGTGGAACTTGGAGGCACAGATCAGAAATTCAACCTGATTGTCGGCAGGGAGCTTCAGAAAGAATACGGTCAGGAACCGCAATGCATTGTCCTCATGCCATTGCTCGAAGGTCTTGATGGAGTGAAAAAAATGAGCAAGAGTCTGGGGAATTACATTGGCATTACAGAGCCTCCGAAAGAAATGTACGGCAAGATAATGTCCATAAGCGACGAGCTCATGCTCAGATATTATGCATTACTGAGCCATATTTCACTGGAAGAAC
>Ga0307376_10004366_pt1 | contig 12976 bp, 30 predicted proteins | sample TR2MG_FD_202536 | JGI IMG/M metagenome (GOLD analysis project Ga0307376, IMG submission 202536) | Soil microbial communities from Risofladan, Vaasa, Finland - TR-2 | ecosystem: Environmental > Terrestrial > Soil > Coastal area > Acid sulfate soil | place: Finland: Risofladan, Vaasa | collected... | reverse complement strand
ATTGACACCCCTCGGGGCTGTAGGGATTTCATGCCCCCTACCCTATATATATTATTTAATATCATTTGTTTATCACTATCTCGTCTTTATATGGCTCATATTCTTTGTAATACTTATCTATCAAACCTAGCCATAGCGTCTTATCCTTTCTGTCATCGTCATCCATCACACGTTGTTTACAAACTTCAATACCTGGATCTAAAACATAGATAATAGCACTGTACTTCTTGGCATAGTATTCCTTCTCGTATGCACTGGGCATGGTTCCTACTAGCCACAATGCGGGGGGAAGCTTATAAGCAAGCATAACTCCCTTGATAGTCTTGATTAGTTGGTATGACCAAACAGGTCTGTCGTCCTTGTTCTGCGCCTTACTGATGGCGCGTTCAATAAGATCGAAGTCATATACCATATCGAACTGTCCGGCATTGTCTTGGGCATAAGTACTCTTGCCTGATCCTGGGGCACCTGTACAGACTATCGTTCCTGTCAATTCTACTGTATCTAAAATCTTGTATGATTGTATCTCATCATACTTCTTTTTCATTTCATCATACATTGACATGGCTCCCGCCTTTCCTCTCTGCATTGGTTCTCTTGCTGTGGTGCGTGGTGCATAGTGCCATGAGGTTCGTCTCCAGGTTGTTCGTATGATCGTTGTCTATGTGATGCACTTCATGTGCCATTGTCGTATCGCCCTGTAGTTCACAGTCATAGCACAATGGATAGCGCATCAAGAAGCTCTTGCGTATCGCTCTCCATGTCCTGCCTGATTCGAAGCGTTGGCGTTCATTGTCCTTGCGCGTCTTTGCTTCGATGCCCTCTTGTGCATGAGTAGCACAGTACGATGTATCACCTGATGCCAATCTCTTGCAGCCATAGTATAAGCACATCTTGGTCATTGCCTGTATCCTATATCCTTTTGGTGCTGTTGGCAATAGCTCATAGTTCGCTCCATTCCCTATTGGGCTTTGCCTCGACGTGCATCATGTTTCGTATCTCCTCGATCTTGGCGCGTGCCATGTCTGACGTGTGCTTGTCAACCGCCTTCTTGTTTCTCGTTGCATCATACCACCATCCGGCAGTACGGCAATAGGCGGGATTGCTGAACAGGTCTTTGTAGTCCTCGTACCACTTTGTCAGCATCCCGGCTTCCTGTGCTGCCCTTGCCTGTAATGTCCATGCATATTGAAATCCGCATTTAGGGCATCGGCAATGAGTCCCGAATTGCTCCTCCTGTTCGTCGGTAGGGGCAGGTGAATATTTGAAATGCTCTCCACAGCAGTCGCATTCGACTTTTTCATCGGCGAGATAGAATGACTGGCGATAGGATATCCCGATTCTGTTACAGGCGATCTTGATATCTGCCACGCCGATTGCCGTGTTGACGGTTCGCTCCTCGGTGATGGAATCGTAGAGCTGCTGTGTATCGTCTTCCGAAACGTTCTTGCAGAACCGCTTCAGTTGATCGACGCGCTCAACTGAATACGCTCCTTTGTAGTAAGCAACCAGGCCCAAGGCTAGATCGTCTGTTGTCAATGTGCCGCTCCTTTCCCGAAGACCTTCTCGATCGCCGCCGCCGTCTCAGCCTCTTCCTGGCCCTTGAACGATAGCGTCGGCGCGAAGTCTTCTACGTTGAAATTCTTCGGCAGGAACTTCTCAAGATGCTTCGACAGGAACCCGGCTATCCCGATCCTGAACTTCCAGTAGTACGTCCCCTTCGGAGCCGCCACGATGACGCCCAGGTTCCGTATCGCGGCCAGGACATCATCCGAGTGTACGCCCCGGACGAACGGCGCGATATCCCGGCTCCAGGTCTGAAGGAACTGGACGAGTCCGGCTGGCTGGAACACCTTGTCCCCGAGGGCTGCCCACTCCGCGAACACCATCTCCGGGTATTTAGGAATCTCTTGAGGTACTAGAGCGGGCGCCTCTTTTTCTTCCGGAGAGTCAGATGATAATGAAGAGGCGCACGCTCTATATTCTCTTTCTTCTCTAATATCCTTTACTATAATATGTGTATTTTCCGTGCCGGATAATCCCTCTATAGGCTGCATTTCCTGTGCCGATAACTCGGTTTCCTGTGCCGATAATCCATTACTATCTAATAGTGACATGGATGGTTCAATGTCTCGTATCGTTCTGTTCGAGTCTTTGGCTACTTTCAGCCATCTTTTTTGTATGCCCGATGATGTCAATATCCCCAGTTTATCGAGTTTCCCGGCATGGAAAACCCCTTTTAGTACCGCGAAACTAATGATGCTTTGGAGCGTATCGGCGTCGATTGCGTTCTCTGCCGAGAATAAAAGACGGGTATCATCATCCCATTTAAGGGCATATCCTTCGCTATAAATTGTTTTGAATAGCTCTATGATGCAGCCGGTTCCGACAAGCCCGAAGCGTGCCTTGACTAGCTTCATTTTTATATCCCAGGTTGTATCTACCGGGAAATAATCAAGGCCCTTTTTTACTGGCCGCGCCATGTCAGTCTACCAATTTCACATTGACATGCCTGCGCTGCGCTATGTTTTGTCTCTTTCTTTCTATGCCAGCCTCGTCAAGAAGCTTGTACATTTTCGCACTGCACACGCCTCCCAGAGCCTTCATTAGTTCCTTTGAAGACAGTTCTTCATATAACCGAGCTAATTCTTCCCGTGTTATTTCCATGCTATCCCCCGTCTATTATATTTTATACTCTATTCTATACTATGTCAACATGCTATGTCGTGCAAGAGACTTCCCGCCCTAGCCGATGCTCAAGATACCCTACCGACTCGGCCCCGCAAGCCTCGCACCGTAGCACCTGGACGGGACGGCCATCGCGCCAGTCCTCGTCCGTCTCGCGCCAAAGGTGTCCGCCGCCGGTTGTGCATCGGTCGGCGGGGGAGATGCTAGAAGGGTATCGTGTCGCCATCATAGTCGAGCTGCGGGTTCGCCTTCCCGTCCGGGGCGTAGGGAGACTGCCTGCGCGGTTCTTCCTTGCCAGTCCTCGGAGTATCCTGCTGGCCGTCGCCCTTCGGCTCAAACATCGAGACAAGGATCGTATTCCCCTTGCTCCCGTCGAACGGTATCCCCGCCGGGTTGAACGAGCGATCCAGGAGGATGAAACTTCCCGCCGTCATCCTTGACAAGTACCACGCCGACATTCTGATAGCGGCTTTTCTCCGCTCCGGTTCCGTCGGTATAGTGCCCGACTACTACCGCGAGGTCATACGCCTTCTTTGTTGCCATGTTCTATCCTTTCAATCCAATATTGCCCCGGCAATGCTCGCGCCGGGATGATAATAGTACCTTGACGTTTGGTTGTCGATACATCGGAATTCGGCCCCGGACAGCTCCGAGTATATGCGTGCATATTCAAGCAAGGTCGCCGGATACGTCTTGCGCCCGGTAGCCTTCGCCATGTCCTGGAACAGTTCCCACCCGGAGATGAAGCCCGCCGGATGATCGTCAAGGTAGGCAAAGAGGGTTTGACGGATGCTCATGCCCAATCCTTCTTATGGTTATGGCCCTTCGGGACGTAGATCGGCTCCAATGGCTTTTTACGCTTGAAACCGGCTTTCTTGTTCGCCTTGGCCCGTTCTTCCCGTGCCAGCTTTTCGGCTGCGTCCATGGCTTTCTTCAGCTTCCGCGCTGCGTCCGCTTCAAGCCTTCGGCGCTCGGCCTTGGCTTCCCGGGCCGCCTCCCTTGCCATCTTCTCAGATTCGATGGCGTCAAGCTCCTCGATAGTCAGGTCATCGGCATACTCTCTAGATACCGATGGCGCGACGGCATACTCCGGCGAGGTTATGCATAGCCACGCCGGATGGGATGGCACGGGATCGCCTGATTTCATGCGTCCTATCTTATCCGCTGTCGGGGCAATAATCGGCTGTGGCTTTTCGTTGGCGATGCCGTAGTTCATGGCTTCCCGTCGTCCTGCGCTGGCTCACTATACGTATTACCATTCCAACCAGGAACGTGGGGTGTGTCGTCCTGCGCTGGCTTATCGTTAATATACCCACGGCCTAAGCAGGTCTCACACTGCACTTGCACCGGCATATCATGGCGATCTGTTTCTGTAATCCATCCGCGACCGATGCAGTCGGGGCATTCCTCCTGCGCTGGCTCGGCGCTGAGGATGGCGGCATATAATTCAGCGGCTTGCTTATCTCTAAAGATTTTGAAGACTGGTATGTCGCGCTGGTTTGGGCTTGCGACCATCTCTCTGAACTTCTTTTCACCCCTGCCCGCGCACTCCAGCCTGATCTCGTCGGGGGCGATGGTGGAGAGGGCGCGGCGATTCCATGACTCTTCAAGTCCTGTTTTCTCGCCGAACATAATAGGCGAGCAAGCATAGCATCTTCCGCAAGCTATATAAGATCCATCAGCGTCAGGAATCGAAGGATTGGTAGCATCGATATCAATTCGCTTTGCCTCTCCGCCGCAGAACGGGCACGGCTTCAATTCTTCACCGTCCATCGTCAGCTCCTTTCGTGGTCATGATGGCGGCGTAAATCCAGTCATAACTTCCCGGTGGTAGTCTGTAGCAATCACGCCGTCTGGCTTCGGCTATTACCTTCTTCGAGCACGCCCTCCGTATCTCGTCGTCGTAGGCGAGGATGAGGGTAACGTTTGGCTCATGCTCTCCGCATTCATAAATGTCAGCCATGAGCTTTCTCGCCCGCTCTTCGTTCGTCATTTGTTCCTTCCTCCATACGCCATATTCCATCGTATCATTCCTCGCATATAGGGTGATGCGGCGTCCCATCCGATAATCAAATCTCCGCACGCCGGGCAATTGCATTCGCGATCCGTAATAGCCACGCCGCAACAGGTAGTGAACAGTGTGCTGTTATTCGGGCCACTCAAACGAACACCGTGGCCTTCTTTTTCAATCACGGTTTATCTCCTTCCCGTCGTCCTGCGCTGGCTCGGCGGAGAGGATGGCGGCTATATGAGCGAGTGCTTTATTGTACCCGAGATGAAATTCTCCCCCGTGTATACTCGGGCATTCCGAAGGCATACGGGCGTTTATTTCCGCTATAACCTCCCGCCTGATCGCATCGGGGTCTGCCAGGTGCTTGTCTATACCCATGGACAGGATATAATCCTGATCCTCGCGGCTCATGTGGAGCATACGCTGGACAAAACCCTCGGGCGCTTCCGGTCGTCGCGCCATGGCCCACATGCGGGCGTTCTGCTCGTCGTACATCTTTCGAGCTTGGTTATGTGTTTCGGTAGCCCCAAGCCAATTGCGCTCCATCTCTTCGGCCTTGGCTTTCCACGATGGCCAGTGGTCAGGTTTGCCCTCGGGGTCGATGGTGGAGAGGGCGGCTTCGGCTTTTTCTGCGCGCGCTTTAAATATATTTGCATTTGCAAATTGCTTGCGGACTTGTTCTTCCGATCTTAACAAGTCCTCTTCGAGGGCAGAGAGGGCGGAGAGGGCTTGAATTATGCACTTGTCCATGCGCCTAATCTCTTTCCATAAATTGTTAACTACTTCTGGATAATCGCACTTCTTATGTACTACATATCCAGCCATTGGAGTTCTTGCCGATTCCAACGCCTCGCGTACCTTGTCGATTTCTTTACTGTCCATTGGTTTCCTCCGGGGTTACTAGCGAGGCCACGTATTCCTTTATCTGATAATACGCTTCTGATTCCGCCAAATAACACGCCGAGCTTGCTCGCTCTGGCCAGTCACGTATTTTAATCGCCAGATCCTGTACCGCCTCCCGCCTCGTTTCCTCGCGGATGCGATCATCGCGGGACTTGTCCCGTTGTGCTACGATAGTGACCATATAGTCTCGCCATTCCGTTAGATTCGGCCACATCCCGGAGGTTAGGCAATTAACAAAATCACGGACATCCTCGCTCGCCTCCACGGGCTTGTCCACAGGGATCGAGTCGAGAGCGGCAATCGAGGGAGATAACCACGAGGTGTCATGGCCCAGTCCAATAAGTATATTCCTTGCCGATTTCAGCGCCTCGCGTACCTTGTCGATTTCTTTACTGTCCATCTCTCACTCCTTCCCTTTGCCATATTCTTTCAGCGGCTCATAGACCGCGACACCCTGCGCGATCCTCGTGAGGCGATATATGCGCCCGACTCCATACCGTTTGGCGTATGTTTCAGCGTATGTCTCGGCGGTTGCGCGGTTGTTTGTCGTCCACGATTCGCGGATAACGCCGGTTGAGTCCTGCCCGTCGATGCTGAACTTTGGAGATGCCATCACCACGTCCCCTTTCTTTTCGCTTCGTTTTCGTTCTCGCGCCTGATTTCCGCGCGGTCCAAGTTGTCGGCCTCGTCTTCCGATTCTGACGGGTATTCGATGTCCGGCGGGTTCAAGGGCTGTTCTTTCATATCGTCCTCCATGCACATACTCTATACCCCTATTGCCATGGCGTCAAGTATTATATTGCAATAGGTGGCCATAGGCGCACGCGGAATGGCTCGTCCATACACTTTGATGGCCCTTATATTGTACCCCTGTTTTTTGAATCCTCGGCGATTTTTAATTGCTTGCACAGCCACTAATTACATAGCCTTGCATCGCTCACGTGACAGTGAAGGCCTGAAACTGGACTTCCGGTACTACCTATGGTATACAAGCCCCTTAAAACCATCTTATCCTAAGCGCTTAGGTATAACTATACAGGCGTGTAGTAATATTCTGGAATATTTTCAATAAATCGTTCGATTTCCCCCATATCCCCTTGATATCCTAAGCGTCTAGGTATATACTCTATAGTATCAAGGTTAGGGAGGACGATATGGATATATGCGGCATGGAAATTGATATTGACGAGGACGACCTCGAAATCACCCAGGGCGACGTAGAATCAGAGCTAGGCACCCTGCCTGCCATCCCGGCGCTGACCGGGTCCGACAAACAAATCTCATGGGCCGACGAGATCCGGGGAGCGCTGGTATCGAACGTAGTGATCATGGCTGCCAGGCTCCGCGTACTCGGCTGCGATGCCATAGCATTTTGCGACGAGGATACCTACGGTGCCCTGCGGTCATGGCTAGAATGCCACATCGCCGAGCCCTCCGCCTCGTGGTGGATAGATCGCCGCTCAACCAAATCGAACGATATTATCGTCGCCGCGTGGCGAGCCCGCATGGCGATAGCCAACAACCAGAAATAGGGGGATGCATGAACCACTACCAGGCAACTATCGAGGCCAGTTCATTGGGCAATGCAACCGACGGCGACGCCAGGGAATACGCCGCGTGGCTTGAGGCCAAGCTCGATAGGATGTACCCCGACTCAGACAATCGCGTGCGAGTTGCTGACGGCGAATGCGCGATGGTCAACACCGACGCTGACGAGGACGAACTCCGAGAAATCGACGGCTTGTACGAGGAATGGCTCCGCGAACAGACCAGGAAAGCAGCCGCGACCCTTGGCTGCAAGGGCGGGCTGGTCAAGAGCGAGCGCAAGGCAAAGTCAAGCGCCGAAAATGGCAAGAAGGGCGGACGGCCAAAAAAGGTCGTTGACAATCAAGTGAAAGAGGGGCAAGTATGAACGCAATCATGCGCAAAGCCGGAAACTGGTACGTCAAGAGCATCGGGATATGGCATTTCGCCGGGAGTCTGGCACGGGCCGTGGAGATGGCGGAAAGGTCGAAGCCATGAGCGAATATATACCTGAGCCGTGGAAAGTTAGCGGTGGTAAGTGTATGAACGCCATCATTCCGAGTAGTGGCCAATTGGCCATAGCTGAATGCTGGTATCGTGGCGATTGGAATACCACTCGCGCTAATGCCCGCCGAATCGTGGCTTGCGTCAATGCCTGCGTCGGAGTTCCTACCGAGGCGCTTGAACGTGCCGGGGAGTGCGCGGATCATGGCGTAATCCCGACGCTGGCGGCTCAGTACAAGGCCGAACGCGATGCTCTCCACGCTATAGAGATGGAATGGGAACGCGCCATGATGGCCGCTATCGGCGAGGATGGCGTCAAGTCGGTATCCGATGCAATCGGGAAGCTCAAAGCTGAACGGGCCGAATTGCTCGATACGATAAAAAGATACGTCGATGAATATACAATATGGGAAAAGGCTGTCATTGACATAGTCGGGCGTACCCCAGATACCGGGGTGCATCTCGAACAAGCCCGCGCCGCCATTGCCAAGGCGGAAAGGTCGAAGCCATGAGCGATACGAAGTTTACGCCGGGGCCGTGGGAATTGTGGCCATTGGAAGATTCTGATTCCGTGCGCATTTTTGCGGGGACGCATTATGTTGGCTCAATTGGAAACAGCGATGATGAGCCAAGCCAAACGCGTGCCAATGGACACCTCATAGCCGCCGCGCCGGATATGTACGAGGCGCTGAAAGAGATAGCAAGAGCCGATACCATTGCCCATTCAACTGGGAAGTATAGCCTTGTGGTCGAATCTTGCGCTGAGTCGGCCCGCGCCGCCATATCCAAAGCGGAGGGCAAAGCATGAGCGCCTGCATATACTACCGCCACGGCCGATGCGACAATGCCCAGCGGTGCCAGTACAAGCTACTCGCCAAGGATGGCGCTAGACAGTGCCAGAAATCCGGCGACCTGCCCGACATGGACAAGTCAAGCGAACACTTCAAGAAAGAGAGGGACTAAATGGAAGCATTAGGAAGGAAGCGGGACAGGGCCAGGATCGAAGCGCGGACCCGCGAGACGACAGCGCGGCGCATCCACTACGCATCGAGGCCGGAGCATGGCGCGGTCGTCATGTATCGGTCGAGGCTCGCGGACATTCTCCACCGCGCTTGGAACTGGCTCCGGGGTCTGTTCGGTCGCGGCGGCCTGACGGGTATTCCGGTGCGGTGCTCCCGCAGCTATCACTACGACGGCCCGATCCGCGCCAAGGGTGAAAACGGCGACCGCTTCGGCGTGTACATGCGCCAGCGTGGCCGGAAGTACAAGAAGGCCTGCGCGTGAGTTCCAAGCAATACCGGGCCGCCCGCTCCGCCGCATGGCGGGAAGCCAACCGGGTCAAGCTCTTCCGTCAGGGCCACAATGAGCTGTACCGGACGTGGTTCCGGCGCTTCAAGATGTGGCTGTTTCCGAAGGTAAAGGCCCGCTACGAGAAGGCTTTGGGGACATGGTTCAAGCGCCAGATAAAAAGCTTTTCGCATCAGGCGTATGCTACCGTCCACGATCCAGACTGGAAGGAACTGCAGCGGGTACGGCGGAAGCTCAAGGTACGATAAATCAAGGCCCGGCGTTGACCGGGCTTTTTTATTCCCCCTGCCGGGATCGAACCGGCTGCCCCTGCGTCGTTATGACTGGCATTATGCACGGCGGGGGCAAGCGGTCTAGTGGTTTCCGGCCGTTCCTGTTTTCTTTTCGTATGATCGCATTCCCGACAGCCCGAGGATTCCTGTAATAACCGGCCAAAGGTCTGACATGTCGGCCTCGACTATCGGAATTCCGAATGCCTTGAGGAGCGGGTTGACAAGGTAGATCATGCCGACCACTACTACGCCGAGCCAGCCGAAAGCGGGCCGCCATCCCGCGACAAAGAAGCTCGCGCTTGACGCTTCAACCTTGTTGATTTCAGCCTGCGCGTTCCTGGCCGCATTCTCGAATTCGACCATTTTTAGTTCAAGCTCAGCTTTTTTCTCCGCGCTGATGTCTCCGGTGATCGCCGAGCGCATGTCACCAGCGAACTTTCCGGCCCCGGAAAATATATCCCCGATGCCTTTCAGGTCTATCCCGATTCCCATGGTATCCCCCTATGCTTCATAAGCGATCATGACGCAGTTCCCGTATCCTATGTCGTTCTCCATGATCTTTACGACCTTCCCCGGCATGGATCGGTTCCAGTATATTCGGAAGTGCTCGACCGTCTGGTGGCGATCCTCCGGCACGAGGTCGAATCCGCAGTGGATCTTGTGCCAGTGGAGATAGTAGTCGAGGTCGGCGTATTGAGTAGTTATAAATGGCATGACGCGGAACAGCTCTTGATCGACGAATAGCACCGCCTGTTTCGCCGATGGTTGAGGGTTGCCGTTCGCCACATCGTCAAGCGTATACCGGCCTACCTGTTCGCCCTCTACCACGTCAAGGTGAAGGTGCGCCCCGGACCCGCTCCCCGTGTTGCCCATGACGCCGATGATGTCGCCGCGATGGATTGTCTGCCCGGGCCGCAGCGTCGTCTCGGCAAGGTGGGCGAAGCGTGAAGTATACGTCATATCAGCATCCATCCCTTGGTATTTTCATAATGAGATCGCGTAATTCTGTCAACGTGATTTCCATCTTATCCGTACCCATTCTGATATACTCAATGTCTTTTTTCATCTCTGCGGATGAAATCTGCGATTGCTGGCTTGACCCTTCAAGCGCCCTGATCTTGTCATGGGCGCTTTTCACATCGGTCTGTACCTGTGTAAGCTCCTGCTCCCTTGCGCCTTTTTCCATGATGTATTTCCTCCGGGTGTCGAGATAGCCAAGGACGGCGACTATAGCCGCGAGGATCGTCAATGCTTGCAATATCACTTCTGCCGACATAATGGGCACCCCCGATAGTATTATCCTCGCTCTAATATACTCCCGATGATACCGCTACGCAATATGTGTTTTAGGGCTTGCAATGTAATCGTGATTGTGATAATGTAATGGCCTCGGGTTTCTAACATACCCGCGTATGGCCCTTGGCCCTCTGCGCGGGAACTTTTGAAAGGGGATACCATGGGAACTGTTACGAAAAGCGATTCAGGCGAGAAGCTCGTCGAGCGGATCGTGGTTTTGACCACCGTCGACCAGAAAGCCCGTTTCGTGGCCATGTGCGGCTTGCGCGGGATCAATCCGAGCGAACTCGTCCGCGGGCTCATCGAGTCCGATATCGCGGCGTTCAAGGCCAAGAAGAAGTAGGCCGGGCCCGGCATGGACAGAAACAGGCTCGAAGATCAGGCCGAGCATCCGCGAAGCCACGAGGAAGATGCGCTCGCCGTCGACGTTTTCGCTCTGGACATGAAGCGCAAGCTGGCGGCGAACGTCCATAAAAAGCATTGGAGCGAGGTTCCGGCCATCTATCTTTATCAGCGGATGCGCGAAGAAGAAGCCGAACTATACTCCGCGATTAAGGAAGGCAATATCCAGTCGATCATCGATGAGGCGGCAGACGTGGCCAATTTTGCCATGATGCTGGCTGACATGGCCCGCCATGGCAAGTAAGTATCGAGCCGTCAAGACCATCATTGACGGCGTTACTTTCGATTCAAAAAAAGAGGCCGCTAGGTATTCCGAGCTTCGCCTATGCGAAAAATACGGCCAGATATCAAACCTCGAACTACAGCCTAAATATGTGCTAGTCTCCAAGTTCACCACTCGCTCAGGCGAGAAAATCCGCGAGCTGTCATACGTAGCCGATTTCCGGTATATCGACGAGTTATCAGGTGAATACGTCGTCGAGGACGTAAAGGGCATGAAGACAGACGTATATAAAATAAAGAAAAAACTACTATTATGGCGCTACCCCGATATCAATTTCAAAGAATCATAATAACCGCTTGACATTATATTACAATGGTATATACTAGGGTCAAGGAGTCAATATGCTTATAAACTTGCTAATCTACGCCATCGCCGCGGCCTTCTCCGTCTATGTAATCATCACGGCCTGCCGAAAGTACATCGGCTACAACCCGACTGCCCCGAGCGCATGGGCGCGGCTCAAGGCGTGGTGGCCCGGATTCGTCAAGCGGAACATAGTTGACGATGACCCATACGACGACGAGAGCCACGCGGCGACGAGATACGTATTATCATGCCCGCATTGTGGAGTGACCCCGTATATCGTCGTTCCGGGGAAGTGCATCGGAATTGATGCGTACGAGGCTGTATGCAATACATGTGGGAAGCCTAGAAAATGAAACCGCTCGCCCTATTGTTGCTTCTCGCCTGTCTCCCGCTTCACGCCGAGAATTGCCGCTCGTTTTCGATTTATGACGCGGCGGTACTTGGCACGGACATACCAGCCGATCTTTTCCGGGCGCTGGCCATGGCCGAGAGCGGAGAGCGTGACAGCGCGACAGGAGACGACGGGGCGAGCATCGGACGGTTCCAACTTAACGAAAGATTCAGGGCCGAGCGGGTCAGGCTATACGGGGAGTACGATCCACGCGATCCGAGACAGGCCGGGCGTGTTGCAGCGGCTATCCTTCAGGCGCACTTTGCCTGTTTCGGGTCGTGGCCGCTCGCCTTGACCGCCTACAATGCCGGAGCCGGGTACGCGATCAAGCGCGGCGTCAGATGGGCATACGTCAACCGGGTCCAGATGATGATTGAGCGCATGGGGTCGAAGTTGCAGCTTATTAGATGGGCGCGGGGGCTGCTCGTATGAGCAAATACAACCATAGTAAAATATCTATGATTTTATGCCGAAAGGTATAATCACTGTTAGGCTGACAAACAACCAGATAAGCCAAATGCACTTATCTGGATAATTTGCAAAGGAGGATTACATGGACGACGATGACGAAGAAGGTTTGATATGTTCTGAATGTGGTGAATGGGTACTTGTTTATACAAATGCAGGAAGTCCAGGTCTATGCTATTGCCCTTGTTGTGGGGCAGAATGGAAAGAAGAATCCTAACAACTGCTTCAACCTGACACCTTCGGTGCAGGTTAAGCAAATGTTAGATGGATAGCCAACAGCATAACCGAGTACGGTTATACCGATTGTCTACCAAGCTATGGCGGGAGGTAAAGTGAAAAAGCGTTCTGTTTTTTATTTATTGCGGGAAATCGTTAAGACATGCAAAACATGGAAATATCAAAACGATATTATAGCGAGATTCAACAGGCTTATGCCCAAGAATCCCGCCATAGCATCCAACACAGATTTCAACCTGACTCCTACGTCGCAGGTTAAATCATAGTTCTACGGACGTTTTAGCCGTATAAGCACGGGGCGCTTATACGGCCATACGCCAAGCCCCGACTGGAGGTTTCTGTGGGATACGCTGAAATGTATAAGGACAAAGAGTATTGTTTGT
>Ga0307376_10004365_pt1 | contig 12978 bp, 8 predicted proteins | sample TR2MG_FD_202536 | JGI IMG/M metagenome (GOLD analysis project Ga0307376, IMG submission 202536) | Soil microbial communities from Risofladan, Vaasa, Finland - TR-2 | ecosystem: Environmental > Terrestrial > Soil > Coastal area > Acid sulfate soil | place: Finland: Risofladan, Vaasa | collected... | reverse complement strand
GTGCATCCGTTTTTCCTCCAGGAGGTATAGACACTTCATAATCAGTTAAATACGGATACTTTTTTCCAAGCTGATCATAGACTATCCTTAATGCCTTCATAAAAGCATCATATTGCCCATCACCTGATGCAGTCTGCTGGTAGACATTTCCGTCAATTTCAACCTGGATATTTGCAACAGGTTTCAACCCGTAGGAGAGCGAGAGAGAATAGTTTTTAATGAAAATCTTGTAATTAATACTATCATTACCAAGGACATCTGCAATTATGAAAGGAAGGTCCTCTGTGGTTACATTTTCTTTCTTATCTCCCAGTTCAATTACTTTCTGTGTTACTTTATTAAGAGATTCAGGGTTAAGTGACATTCCAAACTCTTCAAGATTTTTTCTGATGGTAGCTTTACCTGATTGTTTGCCAAGGGCATATTTTCTTTTTCTTCCGAATCTTTCCGGAAGGAGCTTATTAAAGTAGAGATTGTCTTTGGTATCACCATCAGCATGGATACCCGAAGTCTGTGTATATACATTTTCTCCAATAAGTGGCTTATTCACCGGGATACGGATTCCACTGAATGTCTCTACAATTTTGCTTGCCTTGGTTATCTCAAATTCATTTATGCCTGTATCCGTATCAAGCAGATCGCGGAGAACCCCTATGATACTTGAAAGAGGTGCATTACCGGCTCTTTCACCGAGGCCGTTAATAGTAGTATGAAGTCCTTTAACTCCGGCTTTAACAGCTGAAAACACATTAGCAACGGCAAGGTCATAATCGTTATGCGCATGAAAATCGAAATGGATAGAAGGATAACGGTCTACAATTCTTTTGCAGAAATTATAAGTCTGTTCCGGATTAAGTATTCCCAGTGTATCAGGGAGCATTATCCGTTCAATCTTTTCATCTTTTAATGAATCGATTAGAAAAAAAACATACTCTTCTGATTGGATCATCCCGTTTGACCAGTCTTCAAGGTATATATTAATCTGCATGTCGAAATATTCAGCCTTTCTGATTATTTCTTTGATCTCTCTTATATGTTTTTCGGGTGTTTTTTTCAATTGTTTTTCGAGATGTCGGAGAGATCCTTTACAAAGAAGGTTAATAACCTTTCCTCCAGAATCTTTAATCCAGTTCAGTGAAATATCTCCGTCAATAAAACCAAGGACTTCAACTTTCCCATGCAGGTTGTTGTGACGAGCCCAATCGGTAATCATCTTTAATGCTTCAGATTCTCCTTTTGATACACGAGCAGAAGCCACTTCAATACGGTCAACTTTTAAATCTCTTAAAAGGAGTTTTGCAATATGGAGCTTTTCTATAGGTGAATACGATACACCCTGGGTCTGTTCACCATCCCTTAGTGTAGTATCCATTATTTCAACTCTCATTTTAACATGCTTTTATTTGTCTCATAACCTGTTATCAAATCTTTCATACTCAGAAGGAAATCGATATCATCGAGTCCTTTAAGCAGACACTCTTTCTTATATGGATTTATCCCAAAAATTACAGAATCTCCGGTTGAGATTACAGTGAATGTCTGTTTTTCAAGATCAATAATAACTTCTGTTGCAGGGTTCTGTTGAATCAGATCCAGGAGTTTTTTCAGAAGTTTTTCAGAAATCACAATAGGCAGTAGGCCATTATTAAGTGCATTATTCATAAATATATCGGCGAAAAAACTCGATACTACAGCCCTGAATCCATAGTCAAAAATGGCCCAAACTGCATGCTCGCGACTTGATCCGCTACCGAAATTTTTGCCTGCGACAAGAACTTTGCCAATATATGCAGGATTATTAAGAACGAATTCACTGTTTTTCTCCCCATTCTTATTATATCTCCAGTCGCGGAAAAGATTATCTCCAAAACCTTCCCTGGAAGTTGCACTTAAAAATCTTGCGGGTATAATCTGATCTGTGTCCACATTTTCAAATGGTAAAGGGACACAGGTTGACTTCAGGATTTCAAATTTAACTTTTGGCATTTCAGATTATTTTTAAACGGTTACTTTCTAATTAAAAAATTGACGTGGATCGGATATAATCCCGGTTATTGCTGCTGCAGCTGCAGTCAGAGGACTTGCCAGTAAAGTCCTGGCACCCGGTCCTTGTCTGCCCTCAAAGTTTCTGTTTGAGGTTGCCACGGCATATTTCCCCTGAGGGATTTTATCTTCATTCATTGCCAGGCATGATGAGCATCCTGGTTGTCTCACTTCAAAACCTGCATTTTTATATATTTCTGTCAATCCTTCAGAAGCCATTTGCTCCTCAACCTTTTTTGAACCAGGAACAATGAGTGCGGTAACGGTATCAGCCTTTTTTCTACCCTTGATGATTTTTGCAAATGCCCTGAAGTCCTCAATCCTTCCGTTTGTGCAACTACCGATAAATACATAATCTATTGGGTGACCGAGAAGCTTCATTCCCGGTTTAAGACCCATGTAATCAAGTGATTTCAGAAATGACGAAGAGGCTTCACTATTTTTATTTTCTGATTGAGGAATTGATCCGTCAATTGCCATTCCCATCCCAGGATTTGTACCATATGTGATCATTGGTTTTATCAAACCCCCATCAAATTCTAATTCACGGTCGAAAGATGCGCCCGGATCGCTTTTTAGGTTTTTCCATTGTTTAACAGATAATTCAATGTCATCGATTCCCGGTATGGAAGGACGTTGCCTCAGATAATTATAAGTTATATCATCGGGGGCAATTAATCCTCCGCGTGCTCCCATTTCGATGCTCATATTGCAGATTGTCATCCTTGCTTCCATGCTCAGCTCCCTGATTACTGAACCACTATACTCAACAAAGTAACCAGTGGCTCCACTTGCAGAAATCTCTGAGATGATGTACATTATTATATCTTTCGATGTAACACCGTTTTGAAGTTTGCCTTCTACGGTAATTCTTATCTTTTTTGGTTTAGGTTGAAGGATACACTGTGTTGCAAGGACCATTTCAACTTCGCTAGTTCCAATACCGAATGCAATGGTACCGAATGCACCATGGGTTGAAGTATGACTATCGCCACAGACGATTGTCATCCCAGGTAAGGTATAGCCCAATTCCGGACCAATAACATGCACGATACCATTATTGGGATGATTTATGCCGAAGAATTCAATTCCATATTCCCGGCAATTCTCACTTAGCCTTTGAACCTGGTTTCGTGATAACATATCCCTTATCTGCAGGTGCTGGTCTTTAGTAGGTATATTGTGGTCAGCGGTTGCAAGAGTTTTTTGTGGGCGAAATACAGGGATGCCCCTCTGCTTTAGTCCGTTGAATGCCTGAGGACTGGTTACTTCGTGTATAAAATGGCGGTCGATATATAAAACATCGGGTCCTTTTTCTATGGAACTTACAATGTGGCTGTCCCAGATTTTGTCGAAAAGTGTTTTTGCTTCCAAGGTTCAATTATTAAAGTTATTTTTTATCACCGTGAGATATTTATTCCAGATATGTTAACCTCCAAATTCTCAATAGGCTATTTAATAACAGGTTGAGAATTAATCCCTTTGAGGGCAGGGTGACAAATGATTAATTTATCTTGCTAATTGCGTCAATAAATGCTTCAACTGAAGCAGTTATAATATCTGTATTTGCTGAGAAACCGTGAAAAAGTTGACCATCGTAATCAATCTGGATATGGACTTTTCCAAAATCGTCACTGCCTTTGGTGATAGCCTGGATAAGAAATTCTTCCAGATGCACCGTTTTACTGATCAATTGTTTAACAGCTGTAAAAGCTGCATCGATAGGTCCATTACCGGATGCAGTTGCGTAATGGACTTCCCCATTTATTTTTATACCGACTGTTGCAACAGGAATCAAAGATTTTCCACATGAGACCTGCAACAGATCGAGTTTAAGAGCTTTTTCTCCCTGGAGAGCCGATCCGGCAAGTATTCTTAGATCTTCATCATTGATCTCCTTTTTCTTATCTGCAAGCTGAAGAAAGCGAAAGTAAATTTCGTCCAGTTCTTCTTTCCCCAATTTAAATCCCAGTAATTCAAGATGGTGGTTAAGTGCAGCTCTGCCACTGCGTGCTGTAAGAATAATCGAAGACTCCAATACACCAACCTCAACAGGATCAATGATCTCATAGTTTTCCCTGTTTTTAAGAACCCCATCCTGGTGAATCCCTGAAGAGTGAGCAAATGCATTTCTCCCTACTATTGCTTTATTTGCCTGAACAGGCATACTCATGAGATTAGAGACAAGCCGGCTAGTACTGAATATCAATTTTGTGTTTATATTTGTTTTTAAATTCAGGTTGTGATGACTTTTCAGGATCATAGCAATTTCCTCAAGAGAAGTGTTCCCGGCACGTTCTCCAATACCATTCATTGTCACTTCAACCTGTCTTGCCCCGTTCATAAGACCCATCATAGTATTTGCAGTTGCCATTCCAAGATCGTCATGACAATGAGTTGAAATAATTGCTTTGTGGATATTTGGAACATTTTCTTTCAGATACCTTATTTTTTCACCATATTCTTCAGGCAAGCAGTAACCCGTTGTGTCAGGGATATTTACCACAGTAGCTCCAGCTTTTATCACCGCTTCAATAACCCTTGCCAGGTATTCGTTTTCACTTCTTCCTGCATCTTCCGCATAGAACTCAACATCCTCAACAAACTTTTTAGCATACTTTACTGCATCTGCGGCTCTTTTCAGTATCTCTTCGGGCGTTGTTTTTATCTTATATTTAATATGAAAATCAGAGGTGCCTATTCCTGTATGTATTCTCTTTTTTTGTGCATACTGAAGTGAATCAGCAGCCACTTCTATATCTTTTTTTAATGCACGGGTAAGTGCACAGATCACAGGATTTGAAACAGCCTTTGATATTTCAATAACCGACTTGAAGTCTCCTGGACTTGAAATGGGGAACCCAGCTTCGATAACATCCACTCCCATTGCTTCCAAAGCCTGGGCAATCTCAATTTTTTCAATCGTATTTAACTGGCAACCTGGTACCTGTTCTCCATCCCTCAGGGTGGTATCGAAAATAATGACCTTATCGTCCATAATTAATAAGTTATATATATAGAAAAATTATTTCACTGGCCTTAGTTTTCTAACTGCAGCACCAGCTCTCCACATTTCTGAATCACCAAGTTCTTTAAGTTCTCCGTTCAACAGTTCTTTGTAATTGGCAGCACTTGTTGAGCTTAATACTCTAACACATTCTTCACCTGATTTAACCTTTTGATAAAGATCTGTAAAAACCGGAAGGGTAGCTTTTTTGAATTTGGGTCGCCAGTCGAGTGCCCCGCGCTGTGCTGTTGCACTGCAATTAGCATACATCCAGTCCATCCCATTCTCGTCAACAAGCCGGATCAGACTTTGTGTTAATTCTTCAACTGTTTCGTTAAATGCTTCTGAAGGACTGTGACCGTTTTCGCGAAGTACCTGGTACTGAGCATCCATGATACCAGCTAACGCACCCATCAACACACCTCGTTCACCTGTAAGGTCACTATACACTTCCTGTTCAAATGTTGTTGGGAAGAGATAACCTGAACCAATTGCAATTCCCAAAGCAATTGTCCGTTCTTCTGCTTTGCCTGTATAATCCTGAAAAACTGAATAGCTTGAGTTTATTCCTGCTCCTGCAAGGAAGTTACGTCTTACACTTGTTCCTGATCCTTTTGGCGCGCATAGGATAACATCGATATCAGCCGGAGGGATTACTCCTGTGTGCTCCTTATAGGTTATTGAGAATCCGTGCGAGAAATAGAGTGCATCACCCTTTTTCAGACATGGTTTAAGTTTTGGCCAGAGAATTCTTTGGGCTGCATCTGATACCAGATATTGTATTATTGTACCTTTAGACGCAGCTTCTTCAACAGGGAATAGTGTTTTACCTGGCACAAAACCATCAGCAACAGCTTTGTCCCAGTCAGCTTTAAATTCAGGTGCCTGGCCGATAATAACATTTATGCCATTATCTTTCATATTAAGCGCCTGGGCTGGTCCCTGTACACCGTAGCCAATAACTGCGACTACTTCATTTTTAAGAACTTCACGAGCTTTAGAAAGTGAGAACTCTTCCCTGGTGACTACATTTTCAATGACACCTCCAAAATCAATTTTTGCCATGATCGTATTTATTATGTGATTAATATTAATTTTTTTAATAAGTTATTTTTCCTAATCAATTTCTTACCCTTTATTTCAAATGGGAAGGGCAGGGGGATTATTGTTTGAATACCTCCATCGAATCAGCTGTTAATCTATTAGCTTCATCCATTTCATTCAGATAAGAATTTAGCTCCTTTACCTGTTTGGTGATAGCTACCCTTCCAGATCTTACAAACTGTAAAACTCCATAGGGTTCAAGCTTAGCAAGCAGGTCTGTAATTTCTGATTTATGACCTGTTTTTTCCAGGACAACATATTCTGGAGTAATCTCAATTATACGTGTATTGTAAGTACGAACAATATGATCTATTATATTCCCTGACATTAATCCTTTTGTAATAACCTTAAAGAGGGCAAGCTCCTGGTAAATGATCTGGTCTGAAGTGTGGACAAAAACTTTTAATACATCAACCAGTTTTTCCATCTGTCGTGCTATCTTTTGTATCATCTCACTTGTCGTTTTTACAACAATTGTAAGGAGATGTACCCCTTTAACGGCTGATTCGGAGGCAGCGAGACTATCAATATTTATCTGCCTTCTGGTTAAAATTATTGTAATCTGTCCAAGGATTCCGATATGATCCTCGGTAAACAGGGATATTGTAAATTCTTGTTTCATAGCGTATTACATGTTAATTTTTACTCTGCGAATCTCAGTATCGCTGATCTCTGTGTAAAGTTTAATTTATTTGGAATTCTGAGAAGCGCACAGGTATTTATATTCATTTTTATTATTAATAGGTTAATCTAATCTCGGAAACTGATGCTCCTGGTTCCACCATTGGAAAAACATTCCCCTTTTTCTCAACAGTAATATCAAGCAGGTACGGACCATCAGTTTTAAGCATCTCTTCAATTGAATTCCTTAGATCCTCTCGTTTAGCAACCTTTTTTGCTGCTATACCAAATCCATTGGCTATCATAATAAAATCGGGATTAATCAATTCTGTTGAGGCATATCTTTGCTTGAAAAACATATCCTGCCATTGTCTGACCATTCCAAGGTAACTATTATTAAGAATAATGATCTTAACAGCTATCTTATACTGGAGAATTGTTCCCAACTCCTGAATTGTCATCTGAATACCACCATCTCCAATAAATGTTATAACTGGTTTTTCCGGCCTCCCTATTTTAGCCCCAATTGCTGCGGGGAGTCCGAATCCCATTGTACCCATACCACCAGACGTAACCAGACTGTTTGGATTAGCATACTTATAATAACGGGCAGCATACATCTGATGCTGTCCAACATCTGTAACAACTATTGCTTCCCCATCAGTCAGTTCCGATACATGTCTGATAACTTCTCCCATTTTTATGGCGCCCGATTCAGGCTTTGTTTCTAGGGTAATAACTTTTTCATATTCAGTTTTATCACAAATCCGGAACTCCCTTATCCATTTTTCAAAAGAATTCTCTTTAACAAGAGGTGTTAGATACCTCAGTACCTCTTTGGCATCATTATTTATTTCAACATCAACCATCACATTTTTGTTTATTTCAGCCTTATCAATCTCAATATGTATTATAGTTGATTTTTTTGCATATTTTTTCAGATTCCCGGTAACACGATCATCGAAGCGCATACCAATAGCTATTATAAGGTCGGCCTCATTTGTTAAAAGATTCGGGCCATAATTTCCATGCATGCCTAGCATGCCGGTAAACAGGCGGTGATTGGAAGGGAAAGCTGATAAGCCCAGCAATGTGGATGCAACAGGGATACCAGTTTTTTCAGCAAATTCCTTTAATTCCAGTTCTGCTCTCGCCAGGAGTACTCCATGCCCTGCAAGAATAAGAGGTCTTTCTGCATGGTTGATCATTATAGCAGCTGACTCTATTGCTTTGATATGTAATGGAATAGTAGGATTATAGCTTCTAATATAGTTGCACTTTGTATATTTAAAATCAAGCTTTTCTATCTGAGCATCTTTTGTAATATCAATAAGTACTGGTCCGGGCCTTCCTGATTTTGCTATATAGAAGGCTTTTGCAATTGTATCAGGTATATCGTGTGAAGATTTTACCTGGCAGTTCCATTTTGTTACCGGCATAGAAACCCCTATTATATCAGTTTCCTGAAATGCATCAGTCCCGATAAGATTCGATACTACCTGTGCAGTAATAAATACCATGGGTATTGAATCCAGAAAGGCATTGGCAATTCCGGTTACAAGGTTAGTAGCCCCAGGCCCTGATGTAGCAAAGCAGATACCAGGTTTTCCTGTAACCATTGCATATGCCTGAGCTGAATGAGCTGCTCCCTGCTCATGGCGTGTGAGATAATGATGCAGCTTATCCTCATACTCCATAAGCCTATCATATACAGGCATAATAGCTCCGCCAGGATACCCGAAAATAGTATCCACTCCCTCCTCAATAAGGCATTCTAAAAGAGCTTCTGCTCCAGAAATATGTTTTTTGCCATTAATTTTTATGGCAACATCTTCTTTATTCTTTTCTTTAACACTCTTCATATGATAAATTTTGTCCAATTTTCTAATTATCTTTATTAACTCATCCCTATCACATCACTTGATTAATCTTTTTTCTTATATCTTCTGTCTTCATCAATTAAATCTCATTCCTTTTACCCAGCACCTAGTACCCAGCACCTTGTATTTAATATCTCAAATAATCCTTACTGCTCCAAGGTCGGCTGAACTTACAATAGCAGCATAAGCTCTGAGGGCGGAAGATATTTTCCTGTTTCTGGTAGCTGGTGTATAGGCTCTGTCCCCTCTTAATTTCTCTTCTTTAACTCTTATATTAATTTCAGTATCTGGGAGTATTACATTTATTTTTCTTGTTGGGATGTCTATCTCAATACGGTCGCCCGTTCTTATAAGAGCCAGTTCACCTCCTGATGCTGCTTCTGGAGAGACATGTCCGATCGATAGTCCAGATGTTCCTCCTGAAAACCTTCCATCAGTGATCAGTGCACACTCTTTACCAAGCCCTTTTGATTTAAGATAGGAAGTAGGATATAGCATTTCCTGCATACCAGGGCCACCTTTTGGTCCTTCGTATCTTATAACAACAACATCACCTTTCTTAACCATCCCATTCAGAATGCCATCAACTGCATCTTCCTGCGATTCAAAGATTATTGCATTCCCGGTGAATGAGAAAAGTGAAGTGTCAATCCCTGCAGTTTTGACAATACAACCTTTGCGTGCAATATTCCCATACAAAACTGCAAGACCACCATCTTTGCTGTAGGAATGTTCAGCTGACCTTATACATCCATTTTCCCTGTCTGTGTCAAGTTCTTTAAAAGCAGAATTATGAGAACCCATTTTAAGATTTTTTATCATTGACGGCGCACTCCTGAAAACATCAAAAGCAGCTGGCAGAGCATTCTCTCCGCGGATATCCCAATCAGAAATAGCATCATGCAGGGTTGGATAATCAATACGTTTTACTGAGCTGTCAATCAGGTTTACACGTTCCAGTTCACCCATTATAGATAAAATACCTCCGGCCCGGTTTACATCCTGTACATGATATTGAGAGCTTGGAGATACTTTACATATATTAGGAATTTTCCTGGAAAGTTCATCAATATCTTTCATTGTAAAATCAACTTCTGCTTCCTGAGCTATTGCAAGCAGATGAAGAACTGTATTAGTTGATCCTCCCATGGCTATATCCAATGACATTGCATTCAAAAAAGCCTCTCTCGTTGCTATTGAACGCGGAAGAACTGAATCATCACCTTCATTATAATACCTGTTAGCCAGGTCGACTATTAATCCTGCAGCTTTTTCAAATAATTTCACACGGTTAATATGTGTTGCTACAATTGTACCATTACCTGGCAGTGCAAGACCCAAAGCTTCATTGAGACAATTCATTGAGTTTGCAGTGAACATACCTGAGCATGATCCGCATGTAGGGCAAGCTGAATTCTCAATCTCAGCTAATTCCTTATCAGTCACAGAATCATCGGCAGCAGCAACCATGGCATCTACCAGGTCAAGATATTTGTTATTCAGGCGACCGGCTTCCATAGGTCCTCCCGATACAAAAACCACAGGTATATTAATTCTCATGGCTGCCATTAGCATCCCAGGAGTGATCTTATCACAATTACTTATACAGATCATCGCATCGGCAAGATGGGCATTGCAAACATATTCAACACTATCGGCTATCAACTCTCTGGATGGCAGGCTGTATAGCATTCCGGCATGTCCCATTGCGATACCATCATCTATAGCTATTGTATTAAATTCTGCAGCGAAAAAACCTCTTTTTTCTATCTCTTTTTTAACAACCTGTCCAATTTCGTGCAAGTGAGCATGACCTGGCACAAATTGTGAGAAAGAATTAACAATAGCAATAACCGGTTTCCCAAACTGTTCCTGTTTCATACCGTTGGCACGCCACAGGCTTCTGGCTCCGGCCATATTTCTGCCGGTAGTTGTTTTTGAACTCCTAAGTTGATTTTTCATACTAATCAAATAACATTAACAAAAAAGCCTCCCGGTTCCCCGGAAAGCTTTTGTATATCTATAATAATATATTATTCCCGGATCATTTGCAAAAAGCAATAATAAGGACGAGGGTAATAATATTTATTAGTATATGTTTATGCATTTTTCTATAAAATATCGTGCAAAGTTAATATTTTTTTACAAAAAACAAGTGAAAAATATATTTTTTAAATATTTTATTCTCCTAAAGTAATTGAATCTCATTTTTAGCCATTTGTATTTTTACTTCATCAGGCCAGATACTGGACTGGACTTCCCCGATATGTTTTTTCTTCAAAAAGAACATACATAATCTTGACTGTCCAATTCCACCCCCAATACTCAGAGGAAGCTGGTTCTTCAGAAGCATGCTATGAAACAGCAGCATTTTTCTTTCCTGGCAACCCCTGATCTCAAGTTGTCTTTCCATCGCTTCCCTGTCGACTCGTATACCCATTGAAGATATTTCAAAAGGGGAATTGAGTACAGGATTCCACAGTATTATATCTCCGTTAAGTCCATAATAACCATCTTCATTTAATGAACTCCAGTCGTCATAATCAGGTGCACGACCATCGTGAGGTTCTCCATTACTTAAACTGGCTCCAATTCCGATTATAAAAACTGCTCCAAATTTCCGGGCAACTTCACTCTCCCTTTGTTTAACAGTTAAGTTTGGATATTGTTCAAGAAGTTCCTCCGAATGAATAAAGTGTATGTTATCAGGTAAATCAGAAGCTAACTCAGTATATTTTGCACTTATATCCCTATCAGTTGCCTTAATCACTGCATATATACCTTCTACAGTGGTTTTCAGGTATTTCAGAACTCTTTGTTCCGGTAATATGTGTTTTTCCCAGTCCCACTGATCAACATATATTGAATGTATCGGACTCAAATCCTCATCTGGTCTTAAGGCTCTCATATCTGTTAAGAGACCTTTTCCAGCTTCAAGATTAATTTCCTTTAAACGCAAACGTTTCCATTTTGCAAGAGATTGAACTATTGAAGCTGTTTGGCCTTTCAGCCCTTTTATTGAAAAGCTAACCGGTTTTTCTATCCCGTTGAGATCATCATTAATTCCTGTTCCATCGAGTACTGCTATTGGAGCTGATACCGTAATAAGATTAAGTTGTTGAGCTAATCTTTTTGCGAACCTGTCTTTTATAAAACAAATTGCTTCTTCAGTTTTACGGATGTCTGAAATAGTTGAAACTTGAAGCTGTACTGTTTCGGGTACCATATATTCTTAATTTTTTGAAGCAAATATATGGTTTATATTTAAATATCAAGTAAATTACAAAAAACTAATTAATAAAAAATCTAAAAATCTTAATAATGATTAATAAATATAATCGTCAGTATTGAACTAATATTCATAATACCCTCACTTAATCATTAATGACAACATTTCAGATCGAACAGTAATTTTTTTGATCTGGAATCCGGATTGAGCTAAAGCTTATCAGAACTGCTTAACATATTCAAGGAATTTTTTTGCACTCCTGTCAAGGTTTTCAATTGATCCGCCCCCTTCGAGTACCTCACACATTTCATAGGCAATATATCCCTGATAACCAATCTCTTTCAGGGTGTTAATAAAAGATTTGTAATCGAGAAAACCTTCACCCATAGGTACAGCCCTCATTTGTGATTCAAGTTTGAGATAATTAGTCTGAAGGTGTTCGTATTTAAATCTTGGAAGTTCTTTATAGTCAGCTGTTGTTGTGTGGACAATATACGGTTTCAATGTATAAATGGCTTTTTTTATCTCTTCTGCTGACAGTCCTTCAAGAGTTGGTGACCAGCAATCGAATGCGGCTTTAACATTAGGCAGGTTTACTTCATCCAGAAGCCATTTCATAGCATCATGATGAAGCGCAATATCATGATGGTTCTGAATGGCTAGTGTAACACCATATTTTGCTGCAATTTCACCAGCCATCTTTAATCCTTCAACAACCATAGAATATTGTTTGTCGTAAGGTATATCAGGGCGTTCATAACCAGTATATATCCTAACAATCTTTGTTCCCAGGTCGTTTGCCAAGCGAGCCAGTTCTCCAATATAAATAGCCTGTATTTCAACATTAGGAATTCCCGCTTTATCTACACCTGCAGCGAAATCATTATAACCTGCAAGACAGACAAGTTCAAGACCCAGTTCCTTAATTCTAGCACGTAGTTCATGTCTTGCATCATCGCCATAATCAATAAGTGAAACATGTGGCTGTTTTGCGGCAAGCATTACACCATCAAATCCAAGTTCTTTTGCCTTGACAAGGAATTCATCTACTGAAAGGGTAGCTTGTCCTCGCCATATACCCATATAACTAACTG
>Ga0307376_10004364_pt1 | contig 12978 bp, 13 predicted proteins | sample TR2MG_FD_202536 | JGI IMG/M metagenome (GOLD analysis project Ga0307376, IMG submission 202536) | Soil microbial communities from Risofladan, Vaasa, Finland - TR-2 | ecosystem: Environmental > Terrestrial > Soil > Coastal area > Acid sulfate soil | place: Finland: Risofladan, Vaasa | collected... | reverse complement strand
GAATTTAAAACGCCTGATCAGATTATGGCTGAGAAACCTCAGCCGTCAGAACAAGAAACTATAACAACCGATGACGGAACGTACAAGCCTAAAACTATACCTTTTACATCAAATGTTCCAGTCCCAGCACCTACTCCTAAAGAATTCCAAACACCTAAAACAGTAAACCCCGCGGAGAGTACTTCTTTCCAAACTCCATTCCGTGTCACGAAAAGAGAAGAACAACCTAAACCACGACCCGCCTCTATGACATTTGAACCAACTCCCCAGCCACAACAAGTAGTAGCCGTCGAACCGCCATTTTTTCAAGCACCAGTTTCCCAACCTGCGACTTCGGAATCGTTAGTCGACTATATGCCCCAAACAATAATACCTAAAAAAGAAATGAAAAAAATAGCTAAAGAGAAAAAGAAACAAGGTAAGGAAAAGGCTAAAATCGAAAAAGAAAAGAAAATTTCTGAAAAACGAGAGAAACAAGGGGAGTTATTTGAAGCGATGAAGACATCAAAAAAAAGTAAAAAGGAAAAAAAACCTACTGATGACGGTTTGACACTCGAACAGACAATACCTCAAGTATCACCGAGTTCCGAATCAAGTTCATTGTTCCAGACTTTAACTCAAAGAACGGAAGAAATCACAGAGGAAAGTAGCGCACCCTTCGTTCCTTTTACCGCTACAAAAAGGATTGACGAAGAAGAGAAATCTAAATTACGAATAATTCCTAATATAGCAGACATAGATAGCAATTTCACATCGTTCACAGCAATTACATCCTCTCATTCAGTTCAAGAAGGAAAGCAAAAAGAGAAGAAAAAAGATCTACTTATTTGCGAACAATGCGGAACAACATTATCTTCCGATTACGCTTTTTGTAATAAATGCGGTAATAAACTCTAAGAACGAGAACTGAAACGCTAAACTTAATAATTTTACCTAAAGATTTTTACCGCAAATGGGGCATGTGCTCCACATTTTTTTGATTTTTGAATTACAAAAAGGACAGACTTTCAACTCTGGATCTACTTGAGTTTGAAGAGTTCCAAAAATCGTTTTGGTATCTTCAACATGGTATTTCTTTGGTTGAGGGGGTGGCGTATCGCTTTGATTATTGATATGTAATTCAGAAAGTGGGATTGATTCGTCAAAAATGATTTTGTCAAGTTCGTCCTCAAGCTCCACATTAAATTTTTCGATGCTTTCTGAGTTTTCAATGGATTGATTAGCCTTGATGGAAGTTTGATTTTCTGAGGGACGTGTAATGCTTTCTGTGGAATAACCCTTATCGTTTCCTAATTGTTCCACAGGTAAACCAACTGTATAACGAAAATACTTACCGTCGTTATTTTCAACGATTTTTTCACCTTGTACTAATAACACTTCAATGTAATATATAACAACTGTACCCAACGGAACATCAACTATTTCGGCAATAAAATAATCTAACTGGTTTTCCATCCTCAAGCTATACCATGATGCACCCTGACCAACGCTAAAAATTAGTTGCACTCGTTCAATAGCGTCGTCAAAATCTTCTTCCGTTATTTTCACGACGATTTTAATCGTTTTTCTCAAAATTTCTTTTTTTCCGAGAACTATTTCTGCCTTATCGGAGTCCCAAGCGGCACCGCATTTAGGACAATTAGTAAACCAGTTAGGGTATTCGTAATTACAACTGGTACATGTTTTCGTATAATATCTCGTTGTTTTTATTCCAAGCTTTTTTTTTTTATCTTTTGCCATTCTCTAACTCAGGTCTAAAGAGGATTTTAACCCTACTTAATTTTAATACATTACTATACTATTGTGTGACATGTGATATATTATTAGTGTATATTATAAAATTCTCTATCATTACTTTTTATAATTTTAGTTTTTTTACAATTTTTTCTAAATCGCAACTAAATTCGATTAAATGTTCTCTTTTTACATGAGGCATGATCACCACTCTCACTAAATTGAAATCCAGAAATTTTCCTAACATCCATTTTTTGTTACGTAAAGTTTTTTCAAGTTCACATATACTTTCTCCACTTTCGGTGGTGATTCCTATTACATTCATAACTGGATCAGCCGCTAATTTTAAACCATCAATTTCGGATATTCTTCGTGCTAGGAATTTTGTATTTTCCATACATTTTTTCACAATCTCCTTAAAGCCATTAATCCCTAAAAATTTAATTATAGCCCAAAACGCTATGATCGGACTTCCTGATCTAGTTCCTACGATGTGAAAATGTTGAAAATTCCCGCCGGCTAAATAGGGAATTTCAAATCCTGTTTTTTTTAAAATCGAAGCGTCTTTAATGAAATATCCACCTGAAGGTATAATTCCTAAGCCCATTTTGTGAGGATCTGCGGTAATTGAATCCACGCTTTTCACTGAAAAGTCCCAAGATGGAACAAGATAACCTAGCTCCCTTAGAAAAGGTAACACAAATCCACCAAACGCAGCATCTACGTGAAAAAATATGTTTCGGCCTTTAATATATTCACCTATTTCTTCAATAGGATCAACTAAACCTAAGGAAGTTGTACCCGCAACTCCAACGACAGCGCACGTTTTATCATTAACGAGAGATTTAAAATGACTCAAATCAAATTGAAAATTATCAAGAAGATCCACCTTTTTCAACTTAATATTTAGGAAATCTGCTGCTTTATCAAAGGATATATGAGCTGAGCATGGAAGTACGACCTCCGGTTTTTTAATATTAGGTCGTAAATTTCTAGCAATCCGCATCGCTATTAAATTCGCTTCTGATCCTCCTGTTGTAAACGTACCAAAAATATTACTATTACCAAATAATTCACCAATTTCGCGTATAACTTCATCTTCTAATTCAACGGTACCTAAAAATAATCCCGGATCTCCCAAATTTTTCGATATATACTTATTATGTATTTCTTTAGCGATAGTTAAAGGTTCTGAGCACATAGAACCTAATATTGAGCCAGAATCGTAGGATAAATCCTTTTTTAGCTTTTTTTCAAGCAGTTCAAATATTTTTTGTTTCTCTATGCCTTCTTTTTGCATTATATACTGATATAAAACGATTTTTAATAATATTTTACTTATTTCTAAACAATAAAAAGCTTAAAAGAATTAAAATTTTACAAAATATGATATGTGAATTGATATGAGGTTTTAAAAAAAACTTTTGACTTAATCGAACCTTTTAGAATCTCTTATTGTATATTTTTTAATTACGGCTTCTAATTCGTAACTAATGTCTATTTTATAGGAATTAGCGAGACAAATTAGTGCAAATATGACATCTGCGAGCTCCTCACCCAAATTACGTGTAATTTCACCAGATTGTTTAGGTTTAAAACCTTCTAAATGATTTATTTCTTTTGCGAGTTCCCCAACTTCCTCTACAATTGCACTAAGCATAGAAAGAGGTGGCCAATACCCTCCATGGTGCACGATCCAATCTTCTATTCTCTTTTGAAATTCTTTTAGTGATATATCTGTACTCATAATTAGAGTAATATTTTAAAGTATATAAAAAAATCAAAATATACTATTTAAACAGATGTTCTCGTTTTCTCGCTTCCCATTCAGCTTTTTTACCGGGATTATACCTATCTACTTCGCTATAGTACCCCGTAATTCTCGAGTATACTTTTACATCGGTGGAATGGCATTGAGGACATGTAAAACTGCCACCCCGAAACATCTTTCTACAATGAGGACAGAAGGTAAAATCTGGTGTATAAGCAAAATAAGCAGTATTTGTATTAAGGCATATGTTTTTTGTGAGCTCCCAAAGACCTAGAATGTCCGGTATTTGCTCTCCAAGCCATATATGGGTTATAACGCCACCTTCGACAATAGGATGATAATCTGCCTGTAATTTAATTCTTTTTGATAATGGTATATTAGCATCGTAACGGATATGATCTGAATTTGTGTAGTATGCAGAAACCCCTTTTGATTGAGGGATTGCTTTTTTAGGAAAATGTTTCAAATCTAGCCTGGCAAATCGCCCCGAACTAGATTCTGCGGGTTGTTGCCACAGAGAAAAACTGATTCCATATGTTTCTGACATGGAATTGCACTTTGCGACCATATATTCTAATATTCTTCTGCCTAATTCGTAAGCAGTAGTGTTTTCGTGCAGCTCAAAACCTGTAAGACTTTTTACCGCTTCATTTAAGCCCGTGTAGCCTATGGAGAGGTTTTGATCCTTTAAGTTAAAAATCGGTCGACCATCAATTTCTCCACTACATAAAGGCAAGTGGCCCGATTTTAGACGTTTTTCCATCAATCTCCATTTTTTTAGCAAAATTCTAGCCCCTAGGTCCATATTTTTTTCTAAAACCCTTAAATACTCATCCTCATCTTTAGAAATATAAGCATAGCGGGGTAAATTTAGACTAATGCTTTGTAGTGAGCCGATGGATACGTAATTTTCCCATACATTAGCAATCTTTCTCTCTTCAGGGTCTAACACGCACTTTTCTATAATTTGGTTTCCGCTTAGAAATTTTCGGCAACATTGGCTATGAATTTCGTCTGGCATCCAATCGGGGCACATATTAAGAAAATAAGGAGTACCCATTTTTGAGACTTCTTCCATTAATTTTATGTACGACGGTTCAAATTCTTTAAGCCACTCTTTTTTAACCTTTATTTCGTGCTTTGGGAATGCAAATAGTTTTCCGTCGTAATCTCCGTGGATATACACGTCCGTAAGGGCGTCAAAAAGCGTAAGACATTCGCTCTTATAATCTCCATATCGTCCATTAAGCTTTCCATGAGAACCCACTGCAGGTATATCTAACAAACCTTCAGGAACGGTCGGAGTGCAAGAAATAGATGTGAAGGGAACTTGACCACCTCTAGCCGCAAAAATTTGGTTAGTTTCATAGATTAAACATTGCATCGATTGCTCGATTTCTCTTTGAGAGAGTCCTTTTGCGTAGGGAGCAAGAAATGTCGTTATGTAGTCATATCCCTGACCCCCACTAAATTCGCCCTGAATCGTCCCTAGCCACTTTGCTAAGTGAGTTACCGCTACTCTCAAACTACCCGCAGGGCCAGACTTGCTACAATGTGCCCAGCTATTCACGGGAGGAAGTCCATGTTCGAGAACCATGCGAGGATCCCATTCCATGCAAAATGGGCGTAAATCAAAATACCTTAGCATGTGGATATGCAAATTGCCATATAAGTGAGCGTGAGCTTCCTCTGAGTCTAGTATTCTTAAAAGAGCGTACTCCTCAGAGATTCTATTAGCAGCCCAGTGATGAATACTTTCAGGATTCATGTCTTGATTAGCATTTTCGTTTACGCCCTTTTCTAATATAGCTTCGTAATCCATTAATGGCATTCCTATTCGGGTATATAACTTCCTTTCTTCTTCGTAGTGCTGTTCAGATAAAATAGAACACACGATTTCTCTTATGTGAGGACCTGAGAGAAAACTAATGCTGGAAGAAATAATCCTTCTGACTACTAATTCAGTGATTTGTGCTGCAGATTTTTCATCCAAACCGGTTTCCTTAATAATACTCTGTTTTATCTCTAACGGATCAAAGGGTACAACATCTCCCTCCGTTCGTGAGACGCTTGGTAATAAATTTTTTAGAAATCCCCTTTCAAGCCCTTTTTCATCTTTCCTTGTATCAGATTCTGGAGTCAATATCATAATAATCATTAATTTTTTTTAATTTAGTATTCCTAAATATGTGGTAAAGGTAAATGATTAGGTTTAAAGTCTAAAATTTTTGTCGGCGCTATGAACCGAAACAATACCCTTAACGAATATTTATTATCGTTTATACTTTGCCTCTTTTGATATAAAAATGTATTTTTTTTTCCGTTATAAAGTTATTCTATTACTACTTTAATCAAAACCTGAATATCCAGCTCAAAAATTCACAGAATAAACTCTGTTCTTTTCGAAAATTTCATTCGGGTAATTACTATTCTCGATATTTCACGCAATATATTAAAATTGTCGTCTTTCCCGATTTTGTAATTTTTTATTGATCTCTACTAGATTTAATAACTATTAACTACGATTACATATAAAGAAAAAGTTGAAGCAATCAAAAATAAGACGTGTTTAATTTGAGCAAAAAACCAGTAAGCAAAAGCTCTGTAAAAGCTGTTGAAATGCTACCTGGAATTTACAGGAAGACATTAGTGTATAATAATGACATGATGCTATGTTATTTTTCGTTGAATAAAAATTCGTACATACCTTTACACTCTCATAAGGAGCATCAAATAGGTTTCGTGATAACAGGAAAGTTACAATTCGAAACTGAAAAAGGAAATATTGTAGTAGGAGCCGGCGATAGTTACGTTTTTGAATCAAATGAAAAACATGGAGCAACAATCTTAGAAGATTCAGAGGTTATAGATGTATTTAATCCTTCAAGAGATGATTATAAGTAGTCGTTCAATCAATAGTAATAAGTACCTACCATTGGTAAATGGCAACAACTAGAATCGCAATCACGCAAAACAGAAATTCGCCCTTTAACCAATCAACAAACAATTTCTTTTTTTGATCTCTATTTTTTTTAATTCTCGTTGCGAGAGCAAAACTTATTGCACAATTAGTTCCCGTGAAAATGATCACGCTAAAACTTGGTGCGTTTAGCTGTAATTCAATCAAACCAAAAATAAAGTCAAGACCCAAAAACGCTCCAAGAAATACGAGTAAGATTAGTAAAAAAATCCACCCTGAAAAATAAATAATTTTCTCGAATATTAGATCTTCTTCCGACAAGCTCCCGTCTAATCTAGGTGATTTTTTCTTTACTTTTGACATGTTGTTTATACCATAGTAGTTATAAAAAATGGAATGGTTTATGATTCTTAATACTTTTTTTTTTCCAAAAGCACCTGTTACGAATTTTACGGTTTGTTTTTTAGATATATAATCGCTTTAGCAATATCTCCGTCACTATCTATTAACGCCGCATTAGCCTCTTCTTTATCCACGTTTGCTTGAGCGGCTACTAACATGATATCATTATCGGTAATAACCGGTTTAGAAAAGTTCTCTTCCGTTGATTCAATACTCTCCGCTTCTACTCTTTCATCAATTGTAAATTCTCCTGAGGAATATTCCTCTGCGTCGCCAATGATTTGATACATCTCCTGACCCATCTGCTTCATTAGGATTACCTCTGGCTGATCGATTACCAGGGTTTTATCCTGACATTCGATTATAACTCGCGTCGCATCGATCTGATCCATGTCAATCCCTTGTTGTTGCATTCGGCGACGCATCTGTCTGGAAGCAACTTGCTGACCTTCTCTCTTCTTAGTTACTTGGGGGCGAGTTGGTTTGCTTTTTTCTTTTTGTTGCATCTCTTTTGGTAATTTAACCATTTTTTTCAACATCTCCACATGCTATATATTATACTAATTTAATTAAGATTATAATTTAGATTTACCTATTCCTTTCCTTATCTTTAGTGCAATTCCAGTTTGAAAACTCCTAACATATGGGACTGGAATCACTAATTTACCAATTGCTAATAAATCGTTGTTTTGATTAACTACGATAACCTCATCGTTGGGTCTTAACGTACTATCGATATCAACTACATGCTTACAAAAGACGTTTCGACCCTTTCTAATGAATTCTGAGACTTCACTCATAACAATTGCCCTAAGTTTAGGTGAGGGCGTGTTGCTGATTATCCTTTCTGCTGAAAATAGACTAAGTGTGAAGAACCCATTCGTAGGTCTTAAATTAAGCAATAGATTACTATCTTGGTAGATGTGTTTTATTTTTCCTGTGTTTCTGGAAAAAATTATTTGAATCTCGCTTTCGTCTTTGAATAAAATATCCGTTATCGCTTGCCCAAATTGGTAATCGCAAATAGCTTTAACCTTTCTTAAAGCCAAAATGAATTTAATATCCATATTGATTTACTTACAAAAGATTTAACGAAAAATAAGATTGGAGGTAATAAATATGTTTGGCTAAAAATAGTTAGGAGTATAACCTCGATTGAATCTCTTTATCTTTTATCTTACTCATTACTTTATTTACCGCTTCTATAAAATCTTCTTTAATAATCTTTTCTGAGTCTTTTCTTATTGCGAACATTCCAGCTTCAGTACAAATAGCTTTAATATCTGCTCCAGTAGCACCTTCAGTTAAATCGACAAAATTCTTAAATTTAACCTCACCTTCAATGTTTAGTTTTCTTGAGTGTATATTAAAAATTGATTCTCTTGCTTCCTTATTAGGTATGGGAAAATCAATCATGCGATCAAACCTTCCTGGTCTTAATAAAGCAGGATCTAAGATATCAATTCGATTTGTAGCGCCAATTATCTTCACGTCTCCGCGTTCCTCAAATCCATCTAACTCGCTTAGTAGTTGCATTAATGTTCGCTGAACTTCGCGATCCCCAGAAGTTGCGATTTTTAATCTCTGAGACCCAATAGCGTCTAATTCGTCTATAAATAAAATTGCTGGGGCTTTCTGTTTAGCTAAATTAAAAACCTCTCTTACTAAACGAGCACCTTCCCCTATAAACTTTTGTACTAATTCCGAACCTATAATCCTAATGAATGTCGCTTCTGTTTCGTGTGCAACGGCTTTTGCTACTAGAGTTTTCCCAGTTCCGGGTGGACCATAAAGTAAAACTCCTCTAGGGGGATCAATTCCTACCTTTTTAAACAGATCTGGTTTTAATAGAGGTAATTCAACGGTTTCACGAACTTCCATAATTTGATCGTCCAGTCCGCCTATGTCCTCGTACGATATATCTGGGACTGCATCAATAACTTCCATTCCTTTAACAAAGGGGTCTAACTTTGTTGGTAAGGTTTCCATTATAGCAAATGTTCTCTGATTTAATGCTACTCTCATCCCAGGAGTTAAACTCTCGTTTTTTACTTTCCTACTCGGGTTAACGACAAAGCTAGGACCGGTAGAGCTTTTTACGATTACTTTCCCGGAATCCTCTAACATATCTATTACAGTAGCTGTTACTAACGGTGGTTCTCTTAACCTATCTATCTCATTTCGTAAGCTGCTTAACTCTTGTTCTAACCTTAAACGCTCAGCATCTAGTAACTGTTTTTCTGTTTCTAAATTTCTTAACCTTTTTTCTAGATGTCTGGTATAGGTAATTAAATATTCTTCATCTTTTGTTTCTTCTTTTTTTTTTCTGCTCTCTTTGGTCGTTGTCAAGTAATTAAATCCCCATCTTAAACATACTTTATTATTAAGATACTACCTAAATTAATAATAACAATGTGTTCATATAAATTTAAGGTAATACGCTAATATCATAAAAAACTTGAGTTTTAAAAAATTTTTGGATTATAAATTATAACGAGCGTTGTCTAAAAACCAAAAATTATAAGAATTCTCTTTCCCAATCATAATATGTAGTTCCGTTCCTTGAAAATTAATGAATGCATGGTTATTTTATGTCGAAAAAAATGTCGAGTCAATTTGAGAAGGAATGCCCTATTTGTGGTGGAAAAATATGGGGGCAAGGGCAAAAAGTCTTAATAGAAGGAGCAAAAATCACTGTATGTCAAAGTTGTGCCCAGTACGGTGTTAAAATCAAAAATGCCCCTAGAGCTACCGGCAAAGTCAAGCAGAACTATGCTAAACCTAAATCTCCAGCCAAGAAAAAGGCGTATAATAGAGAAATTGACGACGGTTTAGAAATAGTAGCAGACTATGTTACTAGGATTAGAAACGCTCGCAACTCTCGGGGATTGAATCAAGATCAATTTGCTCAAAAATTAAATGAAAAACCATCCTTACTTCGGAGAATCGAAACAGGAAAAGTTGAACCCACAATTAAACTAGCCAAGAAAATTGAACAAGTGTATGAAATTACTCTAGTCAAAAAAGTAGACGAAATTGAGCCTAGTATCACGCAGAACAAGTATATGAAGAAATCTAGTAGTACTTCTTTAGGGGATATTGCTATGGTGAAGAGAAGAAAAAAGTGACAATCTAACAGCTTCAAATTTCTAGAAATCGGAAGTAAATTGTTAAATATTTTAAGCTTAGCACACTGGTCTTATGATGGAAATATTAAATTTAGAGTTCTAAAGAAAATCTAACTCTATCTAATTAACTCTTAAATCAAGGTTTTCAATTAAAACAATTTTTTCTTTTAGAAATTGAATCAATTCTTGATTATCTTGAGCTTCTAATGGACTACCACATTTAGGGCACTTAAAATTTAATTCAAAAGCTGTGTCAAAGTTAAATTTTAAGGTCGAATCTGGGCAAATCTTACATACAAAAAAGTAATTATTTTCCTCGAACTTTAACCGTTCCCTTAGTTTTGTCTCAATTAGTCTCTTTTTTTCCATTAGAATTTCTTCGAATAAGTCAAATTCATGCCACCAATAATATATAAACCAACCCGTAGATTTATCGCGTATTCTCCTAAATTGAGCTAGTTTCCCATTATACAACTTGTAGAGTGTTTTGCGAACAGTATTTAATTTTAAAACTTCAAGACCGTCTTCTTCAAAACTTATTTCCGGACTTATTTCCGAATCTAAATTTTTTATGCGTGCTTTAATATTTTCCGTTATTCCTTCATCTGTGATATCTTTTTCTTCAGAATTCAATAATTCTATCCCGACCTCGATAGCGATATCTCCGCCTATAACGAATAAAAAGGTCCTTAATAATGGGCTTAAATCATTCATTTTGTTCTGTCTCCTATGATTTCACTATTCATTATAAATTTCAGTCTTTCATAAAAGTTAAATTTTGTGAAATGTATTGAAAAAGACCTAAGGTTCCATTTCATTATACTACGATAGAATACTGTTTTTCGATAAGGTCGCCATCAATCTCAAGAGACCGAATCATCTTGCCTTTTCTTATCCCCATAATCCTTAACAATCGAGTATCTTTTACGTTTGTTGGAATCTCGATTTGGTTTATGTTATAATTGTTAAGTATTGTAAGTGATTTCCAATTATTCGGAAGTTCTGATTTAAAATCAGGGACTGTAAAATCTAACATCATTTCGAGATTAGCGTCTGTATTATTGAGCATTCCAGTGCAAAACTGTATTCTCTTGCTTATGTCGTCGTCTTCTACCTTTTTTTTAGACGGTTGAGGTATATTTTTTTTCGTGGTAACTCTGCAATTTGCATTTCTGTTATACGATAAAAGTAAATAGCTATTTTCTCGAAATACATCAATAATTTGGAGTAACAAATCCTTATTTATTTGATCGACGAAGTCTGCTTTATAATTTTTTGTTTTACCCGTTGATTTTTTCAAAACCCAGTTTAAGCCTAATTCTGATATGATTTTTGTCATATCGCTACCAGTTATCAATTTTCCCATAATCTCGAAAATTTCCTGAGAATTAGAAATTGTTTTTGTAACTATTTCTAAAATTAAATCTTCATATTCATGAGCACCTTTCATGGTGATTTTTGCTTTAGTTTTAGAGATTTTTAAAGCAGGGCCAATAAAAACCCCCTTAGAATACCGGTAAAAATGGCGATGGATGTTCAAGTGCTGCCTAAAAGGATCTTCTAAAATGGGGTTTTTCACTAGTTCGCTCAAAAAATGCATTTTTATATCAACCATTTATTTCTTTATTAATATAAATCTAAATATGATAATATAATTAGAAGGTATCTTTAAATTTTAATTTATACAATAAGTCGTGAATAAAATCAAAGGAGTAGACAACATAACTTCAAGTATCATTAAATATTTACTGACTAATTTAAAAGGCGATATTATTAGCATTTTTGGTATTGGTAGTTATTATGATAAAAATCTTCCATCCAATTGGAGAAATACTGATATTGATGTAATTGTAATAGTATCTACCTTGGACGATATTACGAAACTCGATTGGACCGATGTTCGTTACGAAGTTAGAAAATTTGATAACCATAATGTATGGATAGGATATAACACTATTCAAGGACTAAAAACAAAAAAGCTTTTCGTTCAGGAATCCTTCGCAAATTATGAATGGAGCCTATTGGATTTAAAATTTAAAGAAAATTCTCAACTTTTATACGGAGAAGATATTAGAGAGCAAGTTCCAGACCCTTTTAATCTTGATTTTGATTATAACGATATTTTAGCTAGATGCCTTTATCATTTGGATAAAAGTCTAAAAGAGAGCAAAATTCAGGAGAATTCTGCACAAGCCAAGAGAGAATTTACAAAAGCGGTATTTAAATTTGGATTCTATTTGTGCCTTTTCTTCAGCAAAAGGTACTATCTTACTTCAGTGCATAACATTTCATTACAACTTGATAAATTGTTATTGGATAACGATATACAGAACTCCATGCTTAATTTCATGAATGAGTCCATGATTTATAGGAGAACAAATAAATTTTCTAAAAGATTCGAAATCCTAAGAAAAAATTACGTGTTATTTACGCTTTCTTTACTTAGAAGTGGAATTCTTCATAGAAAGTATGAGTTTCAAGAGTTGCTGATATTTCTCAAAAATAAGTTTAATGGTATGCCGTATCTTATCTCTTATCTTAAGAAAGCAAAAAACGTATTTTATTCTTCTAAAACAAATTAACTTATTTTTTTATCCTCCTTTTGTCGACTTGTTTAATTTCAGATTGATAAAGTTAAAAAAAAATAAATAATAAGATCTTACTCAAACTACAAAAATATAATACGATTTTTAATGTTATTTATATTCCTACAAATCAACGGGTTTCAAGTTCCCTCATTAACTATATGGATATTAGCGTGGATTTTTCTCATAATTGGATTATTAACTTTGACTACTTTAGTCGTCTATACAAGATACGGCAGAGAAATATCCATTAAACTCTCTATTATTTCAATAAGTTTTTCTGCGGTTTTGTTGGGTTTTTCTTTCCACTTCTTCCTAATTACATTTGGGATATAATTCTACTTGGCGTAATTGAGGATTGATTTTCTTCTAATACAAATACGCTTTTAAATACTGTTATGAGTTAGCTCCTATCTCTTAAAAAATCAAAATTAAATT
>Ga0307376_10004363_pt1 | contig 12980 bp, 15 predicted proteins | sample TR2MG_FD_202536 | JGI IMG/M metagenome (GOLD analysis project Ga0307376, IMG submission 202536) | Soil microbial communities from Risofladan, Vaasa, Finland - TR-2 | ecosystem: Environmental > Terrestrial > Soil > Coastal area > Acid sulfate soil | place: Finland: Risofladan, Vaasa | collected... | reverse complement strand
GGGATATCACTCACCGCAGCAGGTATTTCGCCAACAGGACCCGTCTCTGTATTTGGCTCAACAATCTATTATGCAAAAGGTTATGGGGTTATACAATAATGGAAGAATTAAGTAATTACACACCGATTGAGCTTAATAAAATGATTAATGATGTCAAAGAAAAACATGACGCATTAAAACAGGAAGTTATTGACCATAGTTTTGAACTCGATGAACTTGAGAAGAAAATCAATGAGAAAATTGTGGTCATTAACGAATTAGAAAAAAAATATGTCGAATTAATTGAAGAAATAACTAATAGATAATGCAATACGATAAACCAATTATACAGACATCGAATCCATATAAAATGGAGAGTACTAATGTAATTACCAGAACAATATATTATGGTGAAGTAACTTCTATTGAAGACGATACCGATGGTGGAAGAATTAAGGTTAGAATTCAGGGTTTTGATAACAAGACTGGAAACGATGACCTGCCTTGGTGTTATCCGATGTTACCAAAATTCTTTCACATATATCCACAAGTTGGTGAAATGGTTAGAATTTTTATTGAAGACATTAAATATCCAGAAAGAAGCAGATTTTGGCTTGGTAGTATAATATCACAACCACATAAAATCGGTTTTGACTCAATCTATACTGCACAATCAACAACAAACTTTGCATTAACGATTCCAGAGAAAGCACCAAGCACATATCCAGATGCTGTTGGGGTATATCCGTTAAAAACTGATGTAGCAATTGTCGGTAAAGTTAACACCGATGTTATATTACGTATAAATGAAGTCCATATCAGAGCAGGTAAGCATGAAAACGACAACATATTAAAGCTAAACACCAAGAATCCCGCAAGTATTGACATGGTTTTTGAACCAACTGGTGACAGCGAGGAATATTATAGCAGCACTGTTATGATGAGTGATAAAGTAGCAATACTTTCACATAGTGGAAATCCTCAATTTAAAGCTGCACGTGTGGAAGCTAAAGACAGGGAAAGAATATTTGCCGAAGGACACCCAATTGCAAGAGGTGATGTTCTTGTGGAAGCATTAAATATTTTTAGACAGGCACTTATAAATCACATTCACGGCTATTCTAATATGCCAGCAGATAAGAACTCTGTTATAAATGACTTAGAAAGAATCAATCTTGACGCAATTTTACAAAAAAACATTGTAACTAATTAAAATTTTCGTACATTTGTTCCTTATGACGATTGATATTCCCATACCACATCAGCTATTTACTGCTTTTAATGACGTAACATTTTATGATGAACCTCATAAATATTATGTTGATAACAAGGAGTTGATTAGCGTTACCACTTTGATTCACAGGTATCAAGAAGAATTTAATGAAGAATATTGGTCACAATATAAAGCCAATGAACACAAAATAAGTCAAAGAGAAATACTTCGAGCATGGAGATTCATAAATAAAAAGGGCACTATTAAAGGTTCGGCAATTCATGACTACGCTGAGAATCTATTCTTAAATAAAATTTATGATTACCCTGAACGACTAATTTTGGATGAATTTGGTTTTGACCCCGTTAAACCAGAGTACGAAATAACTAAAAAGCACGTTGATAAATTTTATAATGACATTCAAGGTAAATTAATCCCAATTCGAACCGAAATGATTGTTCACGATAAGGAATCACTTATTGGTGGAATGCTCGATATTCTATTTTGGAATATCAAGATGCAAGAATTTCAAATCTGGGATTGGAAGACCAATAAAGATTTTACTGAAGAAGAAAAGGGAAGGCATTTGCGTGATGATTTATACATGCTTGAAGACTGTGATTTGGAAATCTATTCATTGCAGCTTGAAATGTATAAACAGATTATCGAGAAACATGTACCAATTAAACTTGGAAAATCGTATATTGTTTGGTTTAGTCATAATAATGATAATTATAGAATAATCGAAACCAAGAACCGAGAATTTTATATAAAAAAATTAATCGAGAATAGAATCCAAGAATTAGCTGCATAAAAAAAGCCACAACTAAGTGGCTTTCTAATTTTCTGCGTTTGTATCTCTTATAAGTTAAGAATACATCTCCAAGGTTGAATCTCCAACGTAATGTTGGTTAGGTCATCAGTTCCGTAATCGTTTTCACCAAAGTCAATCGATGTAATCATACACTGTTCCAAGAACCATTTTTCAACCTCAATACCCGTTGGGTCTAATGCTTTCAATAAAATGTTTTTCTTATATCCTGCAGCATAACCCATACGACCAGTTAGAGATTCTGCATGTAGACGAACCCATTCCATAAGTTGCTGTGAGGTTGACGGACCGATTGGGTCAAGGAATGTCAATGACATTGCCTCCCAAGTATATCTACCTGCAACATAGTTTCGTTCGTTCATATAGTCAATCTGTACCGAATTAATTTTCATTGAAGGTCTTTTGAATTTTTGGACTTTCCAAACTTCAATACCCAATTCATCTGCAAATTCTGCAAAGAATCGGTTAACCCTTTTCGGTTCGTAATTAAATGGGATACCCCTAATCATTTCTCCTGCCATGTTATTTAGTTGTTAATTGTTTTATATTTATTTTTACGCTTTATAATAAATACTCGTGTAATCAAAAAGGAATTATAATTTTGGTATAATACCAGTTCTTAAATATAATCTGTATGGTGACGAGGTTTTATTATTTAAAAATCGTGCGAGTTTTTCTTCATAAGATTCTACTTGTTCTTCTTCAGCTTCTAATTCAGCTTCTAACTCTTCTTCTAATTCTTCAGTCTCTAACTCTTCTTCTAATTCTTTTTCTAAAAGGTCAATTTCAATTGGTTCGTTAGTAAAAACTACTTCAGGCAGTTCTTCTTCAAGAACTTCGACTTTTTCAACAGGTTTTAAAAGTGTTGCTGCAAGTAATGCGCCATCAATAACAATTGATTTGCTTTCAACAACTTCTTCTTTTATTTCTTTTTTAGGTTCTTCAGACACTTGGTTGAGAACACTCTTTTTATTTCTTGCCATAAATCTTAATTTAAAATCCATATTATTTTCATATAAATACTTTTAAAAAAGAAAACCCACAAAATGCGGGTTTTCCAGTTTTAAAAATTACATTATGCACCAACATCGGCAAATGATGCACCAGAAGGAGTTATTGTAAACGTTATGCCGATAAATTCGAGTGAACGTGTTGGTTTCAAGAATATCTCACCATAAAGTTCGTTTCTATCACGAGTTTCTGGAGTGTTATTACTATCGTCCATTTTAATTCTAAAGTCATATAAACCTCTTTCTCTCTTGATAGTATCAAGAATAGGAGTTGCTTTAGACAAGAACTGGTCAATTGTTGCTTGGTCATTCTGTTCGAATACAAGTCTAATTGCGATGTTAGCAATAAGAACCTTGATTTGAAGTAGTAACCTACGAACGTTGATTCTGTCAAGAGCACTTTCTTTAACCTGAAGAGTCTTCTGTCCGAAAATCGCAGTACCTGCATCGGCAAAGTCAGCCATTGGGTTAATTCTACCTTGATATAAAGTATCACGAGCTTCAAGACTTAGCTTATACTTAGATTTCCTTGCGTTTGTTACACCACGGTTTAGACCTGCAGGTGCGAACCAAGGGAATGAAGTATTATCTGTAAATGCCATTGCCCTTACAACCTCACCAGTTGCAGGAATATAAACATTGACATTATTTTGAGTATCACGCATCTGAATCCAAGGGAAGTATGTACAACTGTAGCTTGAATCAATATCTGCTGTATCAAGTAAATCTGTGATGTCTTGCGCTGCAAGAATGTCAGCCTTACCACCGTCACCAATAGTTGTGCTGATGTTCACATCAGGACTATCGATAACATATAATGTATCGGTTCTCTGTTGCTCAATCATATCAATTGTATTCTGAACCAAGATGTTCTGGTCACTCCAGTTAATTGATGGGGTTGCGAACAAGTTGATTGTAACTTCTTCGGGATTAGCAAAAGTATAGATTGCTGTTTCCCATGCTTGGAAGTCATTAGTTGGAGCACCATTAGGACTAACACCATCATAAATTCCATTTTGACGGAAGTTATCACCATATGAGTGTCCAATTCTATTAACATCCCAGCCATCGAAACCACCAGAAGGCACAAGAGTGAATTTTCTTGTATTTATGTCGTAATATGTATCAGTTGGGTCAGTAACGTCATTAATTGTCTGGAACGGACCTGCACCAGCATCAAAGCCGTAGCCAAATGAAGTAACACCGCTTGCATTAATATCCATGTGGAAACCATTTGTTTTCACGTGACTACCAGTACTTAATTGTCCATTGAAGTTAAAGAAATTCTGATTAATTCCCACTCCAATTACACCTGTGGTATCATATCCATTCTCTGAAACACCAAGATATACCCTTTTAACTCTTTCGTCATCATTATATGCCGTCTTGTAGAAAATCTTAGGTGCAACGCCATTAGGTTCTCCACCGCCAGTTGTTGTTGCTGAAGATGCCCAATTATTGAATAAGTATCCTTCGAATCCTGCAGGGAAATCAGTAGGATTAACATCAGATGCCATTTCAATCATAACATAACTGCTTTGAAGGTCATATTCAGAATCAGTTGTACCAATACGTTGTCCAATATAGTTGTTGTTACCCTTAACCAATCCACATCTTGTGAAGGTCTCTAACACATTTGGATTATCGTCAGTATCGTTGAAATCACGAATAACAACATCAAATTCCAATGCAATTGGATTGATGTTCGTAATACTGATTTTAATCTCTTGGTTTGCTGCGTTACCATCAGAAATGCTAACAAATTTAAATAGTCTACTTACTGCACTACCTTTAATTTCAGATACAACCCAAGGAGTTTCAGGGGTTTTAAATTGTGTTTTGTAATTTGTGAAGAAGCTTGATGTAGCCTCGATTAACTCATCATTTACACCAAATCCATAAGGAGAAACCGTAGGAATTCCATAGCTTGTGAATCCAGATGTTGCACTATAGTTAAGTATTGAATCACCACCACTATCAAGTTTTTTAATTAGGTCACCATATACTGCTTCAGTCCAAATCATTGTTGTTTTATCTTTTGCTTCAGAACCAATTACGTTTGGTAAGTAGCTACTTGCATCTGCATTTAAAGAAGCCGTATATAATTCAGTAGTTGTACCACTTGTAGCGGTTAATTTAAATTGACCAAATAGGTCACCGATACCTGTTAGGGATGAAATATCTGTAATGGTAAGTGATACAGTATCAAAGATTGTTGATGACGGTAAATTTACGTTATCCTGAACTCTACCTCTACTTCTTACTACTGCCAATACCATATTCTTATAGTCAGCATATTCAGTACCTGTAAATGTTGTTGCACTTACTGTACAAGTTCCACTAAGTTCTATTGAATCATATGTAGTACATACGAATTGATAACTAACACCAGTAAATGTGGTGGTAAGCTTATCAAATCCAGCAAAACTTACACCAGTATCACCAGTAGCATTTAAAGATACTCCAAGATATGCACCATCTGTAAATGGTACATCGGTTGTAACAACAGGTGCACCGCTTATTGCAATTGTTGATGGGTCTACACCAGAACTTAATGTAAGTGCCCATGCAGTTCCCGCATCATATCCACTTAGACCCAATACTCTGGTTACCCAAAGTTGATTTGAATCACCAAGATATGCATTTGCTACATAAGGTAATTGATATTGTGGTATTGAATTACTACCGTTTGATATTCTTTTTACACTCTGTCCACCAAATCGACTTGCGAACTGTGTTTGGTCTTGAACGAAAACTGGTTCAAAGGCAGGTCCCTTGAGTGTTTCACCAACAAGACCCAATGTTGTTATGCCTACGTTACGTGTCACGAATGTTAAATCACGTTCTTTAAATTTTGCACCCGGAGAGGTAAATACAAATTCTGCCATGTTTTTATTTATTTAATTTTCTATAATTATTTTCTATTATTAGCTTTCGCTGTTTCTTTCCAATAAATACTAAAAAAATATCGAAAAGGTGTTTAGGCATAATTATTATGGTGCTGCAGTTCTTGTCAATAAAACCAGATTTTTTCTTTTTTTATTTTTTTTGGTTTCGATTTTTAAAAATTTTGATTTTTTTGCATGAAATTTCTGAAAAATTCATGCAAATTTTTTTTTAATAATTTTTAAAATTTTTTTCTATTGGTAAGGTTTTCTTGAATTTAGTATTTATGTGAAACATTTAATTATGAACAAATCACAACGAATTTATTTAGACCCTACTCAAGAAGGAAATGACTCGCATATCAAAGTCAGACTCCAGCAAGAAACGGATTCTATTGAATTCCTTTCAATGAAAATAGATACCAAAGACGTATATCGAGATTTTAATGCAGACTACGGTGTTCTGGTTGGAAGGGTGCTTGCAAATGGTGGAATTGGTGTTCCAAATGCCAAAGTAAGTATTTTCATTCCATTAGCTGAAGAAGACTATGAAAACGGTGAGATAAAAAGCATTTATCCATATAAGTCACCAAGAGATAAAAATATTGAAGGCAAAAGATATAATTTATTACCACGAGTTTCAAGAATCAACCCAAAAACACAACAAATTGAACCCAAACAAGCATTCGGTAGTTTTCCGATAAAAGAAGAGGTTGTGACAAACTCAGAATTTTTAACCGTATATAAGAAATATTATAAATATACTGCACTTACCAACAATGCTGGTGATTATATGATTTTTGGTGTACCTATTGGCACACAAACAGTCCATCTTAGTGTGGATATTACTGATATTGGTGAGTATAGTATGAATCCCGCATCTATGGTGGTTAATTTAGGATACTCTGCAAGTCAATTCATTGACAGAGGTACACGAATTAAACCAAGTACGGATTTAGGTGACCTACCTAATATCGAGACACAGGAAATTAGTGTTGATGTCATACCTTTCTGGGGTGATGTTGAAAACTTTGAAATTGGTATTACCAGACAGGACTTTAGAATACGAGCAGTGCTCTCCAATACGTTTGTTATGTTTGGAAGTGCGTTTACTGATGGTGCTAATGTTTTAAGAGGTACTGAAAGTGAAAGTGGTTCTGAACAAAAGGAAATCAGGGATTTATATTTTGGATATCCTTCCAATCACAGTGGGACTGGTCCGAGTGACGAGGAAGCACAATCAATCGCAACAAAAAGAATTGGAACAATAAAAGAAACCATATATTATTACCCAGCTACGGTTAGTGATTACGATATTGATAATGGAAATACCGACCCACAAAACGACATGCAGATTCTTGACCGCAGCCAGTATTCAGTTTATACACGTGCTGGTGACTTTGTTTTTCTTGTTAGTTGTAATAGAGACAGAGTGGTGACGGATGATTTTGGAAATCAAACACCCGTGGCATATGATGACCCAAATGGTGTTTTCACTACTTTCAGAGGTTTTGTGACACTTGAATATGAAGTTCAAGAATTACCAATGGTGGGTATTGGTTATATTGAAGATGAACAACCCAAAGACATGGTAAAACCAGCCAGATTCAGATATAAATTTCCACAACACGCTCAACCAAAACAATATTTTGATTATAATGATGATGATAAAGCAGAGAATTGGAGAAATCAATACATGAAATTTGAAGCCAAGAAACTTTATGGTTTTGCAAGATTTCTTGGATGTATTGCAAATAATGAAGGTAATGATAACAACCAATTCGATAGTAGTACTAATAAAACTAATGGTTATCTTACTGGTGACCATTTAAATAATGCAGAATATGATTACAGATATAACATTGGGATGATTATCACAGGTAATTATCATATATGGAAGAATTCACAATATGGAATGATATCAAATGGGGCGGTCAGTGATGGTGCAGTGTCATTTGGTGCTAATTGGTTAAACCTTTCAATATATTTTCCACAAGTTGGTTATATGGTGAATAAACGTAGTCAGATAAAAAACGTCAGAACCAATACAATGTTAAATACTCAATGGAAAGATGATGGTTTGGGTAGAAATGAATATTTCGTTTTCAGTAATAACATGAAAATTGCTGCAAATAAACTTGATACGAGTTGGTATCCTCGAAATGACTTTAATTGGACTGATATCTATGAAGTACCTCTCGCAGATATCATTAAAATGAAATCATATACAACAAAAAAGGGATTCACCGATTTAAATGTTGCTGGATTAACATTAGGTAATTATCGAAATGGAGACACCACACCACCAACAACAACTTGGAAAGGAAATTGGGTCGAACCATGTCCATTTGGTGGGGGTGGTGAAGAAGGAAGACCAGATAGACCCAAAGACCCCAGATATTATTTCTTTAAGGGTTTCGATACATCTGATTGTATTGAGTTTCTTTATGATTTAGGAATTGTATTAGAATAAAAATGGAAAATATTTTCAGGGTATTTATAGTATATGGATACAAAAGTCGAAATATTACTTAACAGCTACCAGAATGTTGATTCTGTTAATGTGGATACATATGAGAAAGTTGAACTCAGTAATAATACCAATAAAATCATGGAATACGACATCAGAAACGTACTTAGTGCGACTGAGGTTTTTGATGCTGAAAGAAAAGCTAATCCAGTTTATCGTATATATGGTAAGATGGAGTATATGTCAATGCTAAATGGACTTCGTAATAATTATATATATCTTGAAGACTTTTTTAACCCTCAATATAGTGGAGATAGTAAAAATATTCTTAATTCATTTAATTTTTATCTTGTAAAACCTGCAGTTAGTGGATATACTCATATGACCAGTGGTGGTAGCACTCTTTTATGGCTTAGATATTTTCAAGTCGTTGCAACACCAGACCAATTTGAATTATATCCAGTTGGCTATTCAAATAATGTTTTTGGGGAACAAGAATATGCATTCAACTTTAATATTGACGTTGACGTAACAAGTCTTCAAGATAATTTTGGTTTTCCATTAACCGAATTATTTCTATATGCCGAATACATAAAAAACCCAGCAAAAGAGACTCTCAATGCAATAAGATGGAGTGCCAGTGGTTCTAAAACCATAACCCCTGTTGATACAATACAGCTAAATGTTGGGGATTATGTGATGATTAACAGTAACTACAAAACTGCGGATATCATTGAATATGCAAAAACACAATTTTTGCAGGTGGAACACACACCACAAACATTTTATATAAAAACAAATTATATTAAACTTACTACAATATATATTAATATTTTAGGGAATTTAGTCCCCCTTCAGATTCCATCACCAAGTCATTTACAATGGAAATATAATCCACTTATTCCATTAAGACTGAGGTATTTTAGTGGTAGTTTATATAAAGCTAATAGTGGCTCAACAATATATGACCAAGTAAATTCAATTCCTTATTACGCAACAAAAATCGATAATAACGGTAATTTTGTTTGGAGAGAAATACTATCACAGGGTTTCACCGACCCAATAACGGGTCTTGGTGTGGATTATCCGTTCGTAAATAAACGAAGATACCTATTCTCATCCATTGTTTTTGATGTTGTGCCTGATTTAAATGATAGTGTAACTCTTGCTGCATTTGCTGATGTCTGGTTTACAAGAAATCAAGAAACAATAGATACTACATCAACAGGCGATATAAATAATATTGGAAAGCCATGTCAATAATTAAGGAAAGAATACTAAACACTGGAACAGACATGAACCTGAAAATTAATTTAGGTTCACATGATAATTTCTTTGGATATCAACAGGAAATTGATGGGTTAACACAAGTTACAACCAATAATTTAATCAATCCACCAACGGATATGGAAGTCGTGAGATTCGCCATGACAGCAGATGTGATATCAACGAAATTCAGTTTCAGTTTTTATCAAGCAATAAGTTCACCACAACGTAAAGCAAATTACACATACGCTGGTTTTACATCAGGTGCTGACCCATCTGGAAAAGCAAAACAGAATAGTTTTTATATAATGGATTTCTACGACAGCTATGACGTATATACACAGAGAAAAATTTTTAGTACGTACTTAACAAAATTAGGAACAACACCATCTTCTCTATATACCGTTGATTCGAAATCAGACCAACTATTTTATTGGAGCATACCAAGATATTATCTAAACGAACAAACTGGAACTACATGCATTGCTTACGTCAGATTTACATTTATTAATGCCTTATTAGGAGAAACTACATTATTTTATAATAATCTGGCTTCAATTAGTTTTAAATCTGCAGAAAAAATGCATTTCAAAGTAGAATTGGATTTACGGAAGAAAACATGGACAGTATTGAATACAACATTATCTACAATATACGCATATGAATTAGCTGGTAGCACTGCATACATTAATAGAATCAATGATACTTATCCTAAAACTAAGGACATTCAACAGAAATATCCATCTGGAAACACATTTAATTATGTCACTGGTGATTATTTAATTACGTAACCAATTTTTGGTCTTCTGGTTGTTTTAACGATTTCAAATTCCTTTTCGTCCTGAATAAAGCCGAGAATTTTCAATGCGTATTTCGACACGAAGAAACGGTCACCATCAATGTTCTCAATTGGATTTGATTCAGCGAAACCTTCAAAAAGTAATGGAAGTGGATTTCCTTTAATTGCCAGATATTCCTGACGACTGGCAAAATTCTTTAATACTTGTTCATCGTATTGGTTTACATCAACTCTATATTTTGTAAATAACGCAACTTCATAGGTTAAATCTACATTAGTTGGCTCTGGCATTCTGAATTGCAAATAAATTATTTCACCATTATCCATAATAGGCACATTCATATATCTGAATTTACGTGGTTGTGGTATACGATATTTAATTCCGAGCCTCGTACCAGCCTGTTTATCAATACGTCTTACTGTAATGTAAGGGGTTGGTACGTTTTTATCATTATCCATGAATTTCCAAGTCTTACTGAACTCTCCCCAACGGTCATTATCAAGATAGAATGTAGGAACGAGCTTATTATCAATAGTGGCTTTCATACCGTCACGATTCACGTAATCAAAAAGTGCTTGGTCAAGGTCTTCAAGTAAAATAGTTCTTGGAAGATACTTAGTTTTAGTATCAGTTGCACGCATAAGTTCTTCAATCCTATCCATGCCATACTTTAGATATTCAGTACCTACCTGTGGTGGATTGGTATCAAGTGTTAATTTAACTCTTTTTGGAAGCGACATGTAATCAATTTTTATATAAATACTCTTTGATTTTAAATATTAAATGTTTACATTTGCTCAATTAAACTATTATTATGCTTGTAGAAAGAAAAGAATTTCTGAACGAAGACGGTACTCTGGGTTATGCAGAATCAGTTTTTAGGTCAGAAAACATACTTAAAACAACCTATTTCCCTCAATCTCAGAAGCTATACATCGCATTTAGTCGTGGTGATACCTATGTTTATGCTAATATTAGTCCTGAGTTTTATAAGGAATTTGAAGCTGCCGAATCACATGGTAAGTTTTTTCATAAAAACATAAATAATAAGCCACAATATCCTCACCACAGAGAATTTAAACTACTTCCATACGAAATCGAAGGATTTAAAGCTATTGTGGAAAGCTATAACCCTGAAGAAGATGAATAATATTGAAGAATATCAAAACCTTGTAGGCTTATTGAAAAACGCATTGAAGTTTTATGCCAACGAAGATAATTATTTATTTTATAACAATAAAGATGCTCCCGTTGCATTAGATAATGGTTCACAAGCCAGATTTGCGTTGAAAAAAATTGAAGAAGCGTCTGAAGCAAGCGACAAAATGGAAGCAGATTATGTGAAAAATCTAACAGAGGCTATCGAAAATAATAATAATACCGAAGACATGTTAAAAATAATTGAAGAATTTAAAAATTTAGGTAATGCAGATAACAACATTTAATGAATATCAGACTGAAGCAGTAAGTCTTAGAATATCACTGAATAAAATTATTGAAAAATATCCCGACCTTCCAGAAGAAATACTCAAATTAATTGGTATTAGTTATGATGGTCTTGGACTTGGTGAAGCTGGTGAAGCACAGGGAAAAATAAAGAAAATTATCAGGGATAACGGTGGTACTATTACTGATGAAGCCAGAGAAGCAATAAAAGCCGAATTAGGTGACATATTATGGTATATCGCTTCACTGAGTCAAAATCTTGGTATCAGTCTTGAAGAAGTAGCTACGTATAATATCGAAAAATTGATTGATAGAACCAATCGTGGAGTAAGGCATGGAAGTGGGGATTATAGATAACAATTATTAAATAAAAATAATCATGGCAGAAGAAAAAAAATTTACAAAGAAAGACTTTCTAAATGAAAGCGGTCTTGAGTTCAAAGACCTATCAGATGAACTATTCAGAGTTTATGAATTTCCTGATATGGAAGTAAGAATTGAAGAACCTCTATTACTTAATGTTTCCAAAAGTGGTGGACATAGGGTATTTGACAGCAAAGGAAATTCGAATTACATTCCTGCAGGATGGCGTAGGCTATACTGGAGAGTGAAAGAAAACAAATCAAATTTTGCTTTTTAATGGAAGAATTTGAAGGCTATACAAGAGAAAAATGGGAAGAAATTGGCTTATTAGAAAGCACTCCTGAAGACCGAAAAGATAAGGTGGTGAACGCACTTAACATTCTCATGAAGACTGTTGAAATAAATCAAATTCATTCCGATGACACTCAATTTGAAACGATACCATTTCCTGTTGTTATAAGAATAATAAGTGCTGTTGATGTGGAAGAAGTAGAAATACCTCGTCTTTATCATGAAATACGTACAGCATTTAAAAAATTCAATACACAAGGAATGAATTTGGACTATGAAACAGAATTTGCATATGATTATGCAAATAAAAAAATAGAAGAACTCAAACAAAAATAATTTTATTTAAAATCTTTGATAATGAAGGGTACAACTGGAATCAAGATGAGACAACAAAGTGCAAAAGCCATGCTTGAAGCACAACTCTT
>Ga0307376_10004362_pt1 | contig 12984 bp, 16 predicted proteins | sample TR2MG_FD_202536 | JGI IMG/M metagenome (GOLD analysis project Ga0307376, IMG submission 202536) | Soil microbial communities from Risofladan, Vaasa, Finland - TR-2 | ecosystem: Environmental > Terrestrial > Soil > Coastal area > Acid sulfate soil | place: Finland: Risofladan, Vaasa | collected... | reverse complement strand
ATTTCATTAGTCAACAATCCCTCCTCTTGCAATCGTGCTAACTTATCTTCAAACTGTGCCGTTCTTATTGCTTTCTCTTTCTCGTAGCCTTCATCCATCATTTCAATAGCGAGGGCGTCTTGTTTTGCGTAGAACTCCTGCATCCGAATAGCTTCCGCTTGTTGGTCTGCTTCGCTTTTTTCTATACGATCTTTTTCCGCTTGCAAAATCTCTGCTTGCACCTTCTGCTCTGCTTGTATTCTTTGACTTCCATACAACTCAATTAAACGCGCTCTTTCACTTTGGGTGAGTTCCTCGTTTAGTTTAGCATCTTCGATAAGTCTATCGTAGTTTAGTTGTATCTCCTTCTGTTGCTTATCGAAACCATCAGCCATTAAAGCGAGTTCCTCATCTTGGATTTCGCGTTCAATCTCAATACGAGTGTCACGGTATGCTTTGTAATCTTCAAAGCGTTGTTTACGGTCTGCTTTAAGTTGTGCAAGTTCTTCGGCTGCTTGCTCCTTTTGCTTTTCGATAGCGTCCGAGCGCTCCTTTTCTGTTTGCGCGTTGAAGTATTGAACATCACGAAGTGATTGTTTATATTCGGCTCTTTTGTCTCGCACTGATTTAGCAAGGTCAGCCATTTCTTTATAGTCTAAATCGCCTTTTATCTTCTCTGCTTTATATCGTTCTTTTAATGCTTCTAACTGCGCTTCGTTGGTGTCTCGTAGCCTTTTAACTTTTTTACGCTCTAGTGCTTCCGTGTCTTTCCCAGAAAGTTCAGCCATCCGAATCTCGTGATCTAGTGCGGCTGTTATTCGTGATGTTGCTTCCTCGTATGCTCTAGCGCGTTTCTCTGCTGCTTTTGCGCTTGCTTCCGCCGCGTCTTGTTCTGCGTAATTGGTAAGACCTAGCCAATCCAAGAAGTCTTTTAACTGTTGAACTACCCAGCCAATAGCGTCTCCGATTGCTTCGAATATTGCGGTAAGAAATCCTAACTCGTCCATTAGTTTAACTATCGCGGCAATTATTGCGAATACGATAGCGGCAATCAAAAACAAAGGATTTGTTAAAAGTGCCTTGCCTAAATTTAGGAACACGCTACCTAGTTGTTTGATGGATTTAATAGCCGAACCGAAAGAAATGTTACCAGCTGCGTTCGCAAGGCTTCCCGCTTGTTTACTTGCTGTCTCAAAGTCTAGTCGCATTAATGACGTTCCAACGTCTGCCAAACCGTCACCGAATACCGAGAATCCTTGATTGTCCGCTAATATATCTACTTGCTTATCAACCTCGATAATGGTTTTACGCATTCGAACCGCTTCCTTTTGCAGCATTCGGAACTCGTCTGAATTTGCTTCGCCCGCCAAAGCCATTTCGTACATCCTATCCTCTAACTCCCCTAGTCGTGAAGATAAAGGTTTCACGCCTTTGTATGCTTCCTCGAATGTAGCGTCTAAATCCCTATTAGATTTTACCGCGCTATCTGTTGCTTTCTTAGTATCTCGAAGTTGTTTATTGTAGTCTACTAGCTTACTTTTGCCTTCCTCAAAAGACTTTGATAATTTCTCTGCTTTCTTTGGGTCGGTGGTGTTATCAAGTTCCTGTTTGGTCTTTTTTAACTCCTCTCGAAAGGCTTTAATACTATCGCCTTGAATGTTTAGTTTAATATCTATTTGCTCTGCCATGGCTTTAATTTGGGTAGTTTTCTAAAATATAAGCATCAATAATACTTATTATCCTATCTTTAAAATCCTGTGTTACGTATCCTGCTGGATTATTATTTTCAGTAACTACTACAGCTTCTGCGTATTCCTTTGCAGTCTTCCACCATCCTGTACTCCCCAACATTATAATTAACGGTAAGTACGCCTGTTCAATTTCTTGATTTACCGCTCTTGGTACTCCGTTATCAGTATTTTGCAATAACTCTGCTGAAAGTGAATCGATCATTTCTCTAGCATCATCCCGCCTGTGTTTGTATTCAGGCGCCTGAATAGTTATAAAATCGTTAGCGTCATGATCATTAATTACCTGAAGTATAATAGGTTCATCTTCAATATTCACCCCGTTAAATGTATACGAGTACCCAATAGAAGTAATACTAACTATTTCTACTTCTTCCGCTTCAATTTCTTTAATTAAAGTCGTAGAGTTAATTTCTTTTGTTATTTGTAATACTATCATTTTACTTTCCAATATTCACAAGATGCCTGTAATATTTCGAGGGTTGCATTTCCTGCGGATACCGCCCCTCTTATCTCTATATTAAAAGATGAAGTCTCAGTAAATGTAACGTACCCAAACTCACTATATCTCATTTGTTCATCAGCATCTTTACGCTCTCTTATTTCAACCTCTTTAATTTTCACGCCGTCAACATACATTCCCAACATTGAAAGCGCGGTTCCTCTATTATTAGTATATATCGCACTAACGGCAAACCTATATTTTCCCTCTGGAATATCCGACACTCCCAATTCGTAAAGCGTTGTAGTCGGATCGTTGGCATTATACCCTGACGTAGAAGTGGTAGATGTTCTTATATCGTTTACATCCTCTGTATTATATTGCCCGAATGGATAGTCAATATTTAAGCCTGCTTTCTCTACTGTTGTTTCATTCCCGATTATCGTCGTTTTAGAAAACCCTGAAGGAATAGTATTATTATCCCCCATAACTTTCGCACCGTTAGCGTTTACCGTGTTCTGATTACCTTGGATAAACACGTTGTCACCCGTCACAAAATTATACGCTCCCTGTATCTGTACTTGCCCGCTGCCTATTACTATATTTGTATCGTCTGCTACATCGGTATAAAAGTCCGTCACAACGTCATCATAAAGTATATTCGGCTTAATTGGTGGTTGTGGATTTAATACTTTAAGTCCGCTTTTTTCGTCCGCTGTAATTAAATCTACCTTTGTTAACGTTCGCTTCGTTGCGTTGTAGTTATGGACTTTCTCAATATAAAAGTATCCGTTATCTTTTATATAAATACTCCAATCTAACCTCGTTGAAAGTTTCTGAAAATCTAACTCAGTCAAATCAAAATACGCGCTTAGTCTACTCCCTTGGTTTATCGTTGTCGTTTCGCGTTGGTGGTGTAAGTTGTATATATAATTCGAGGTTTGTCCAGCTTGGAAAGCGTGAAATATAACCTTTGGCGCATTAAAGCAAATCGAAAAGTTTGGCGTAAAATCACTGTCAAACATTGAGGTCATGTTGTACTCTGAAATGAAAGCGAGTTCGGACGCATTTGTTACAATGTCGTCATAGAATGGATATTGGTATATCGTTCCTAGACCGTTATGAAGTAAAACACGGAGATTCCCTTCGGGGTTTATACCGTTAATTGACGGCAATGGGAAACCTAATCCCGACTGAACGGATGGCGTAGGAGAATACATCACTTGGTTAACATCAGTTCCAACCGTGTACTCGTTATCTAAAACTATTAAACTCTCTCCGTAAGTATCTGTAAACTCATTTTGATACGCTTCGTTTATCGTGTCCTTACCTTCTTTGTACTTAAATACTTGGTCTCGTTTAACCTCGTTGTTTAGGAATGTGATACTATTAGGTTGTGCTTCTTGTAACTTGTCAGTCCAATCCCATAACTGCCCGTCATCGTAATACTTATCCCTAGTCTTTACAATTATGTTACGCTCGTTATCGGGGTCAGGAACAGGATACAAATTATACGTTTTCATAACCGCGCTAATAAGGTCGCGTTGCTTTATTCCTTTTGGAATAAACTTATCAATGTCTACCGCTGAATTTTTGACTAACTCCGTAATATCGGGGACTGCCTTAAACTCTAAATTCGTTATGCTTATATCGAACTCTAGTCTCACATCTTCTCCCGTTGCTTGGTCTACAAATTTACAAGGAACATTAACTAGCAAGGAAGAAGTATCAAGGCTTACAATGGATGAAAAACCCCCCGTAAATGTGTCCATTATTGCGCCTGAAAAATTGAAATATCTACCCATTACAACCGCGTGAACATCAAACTTTTCGTTTGCGTCAAATATACCTAGGTTTGCAAATGATGCGTTTGTTCCACTTCCTAGTGATTGCCATCCAGAAGCGTAAGTGTATGTACCTCCGTTAGTAAAATTCACAACCGTTGTACCAGCGTCAATGTATGCCGTCTTTGTGTTGTCCGTTGTGCTTTGCGCTACTAGCGTTATTTTAACCTCGCATCCAGATATACCTCCTAGTGTGTTATCAACTTCCCACGAAACAACCGTACCCACGTCGTCCTTTGCTCTTACGTCTATGTCATAATCGTACGAAGTGAGTATTTGGAATGTTCTACCTTGTCCTCCTAGGTTTGTTAACTCCCCTGTAAGAACATCGTATTGGCTTTGAGGATCTTCTAAAATAGTATCAAGAACTACTTTACTTCCAGCATTTAGACAATAGTCGTTTATTGCGTTTGCGCTCGTGAAGTCTAGTACTGGTATCCATCCAAATGGATATGTAGGCATTTGTGTTTCGTCAATCAAATACGTATCACTAGCCAAAGTACCGCGAACCGTGTACGACTGTTTGAGAAATTGGCTGATACTATCATCTCCATTTTTACCGTTGTACGGTATAATACGCTTGTCTATTTGCAGTGTGCTTTCGTCATATTGGTCGAACGTAAAGCTGTAACCGTTTGACGCAAATATTTTCTTCCAATATTCCCACTCGTATATTGCAGGCTTGAAATCTCTAAGCGTGTAAATATTATCTTGCTTTGCGTATTGTGGATATGTGTACCCTTCGGTATTACTCCATGAAGCAATGATATTTGTACGGTTAAACGTATGCGATAACTCGGGAAATGATAAGTCCGTAAGTTCCTTGTCTCCCATCTTATTAAAGAAATTGGAAACCTGATCGAACACAACTATCTTATATTTCAATCGCTTGCCGTTGGTCGCTCGGTTCTCATTGACGCGAATAACCTCTTTAAGCTGAATAAACCCCTCAAAGTTTTCTACTCCATTTTGAATAACGGAGCAAATCGTTTTTTTGTTACGGTCAAATTTATTGTTAGATAGGTCTATGTCAAAGTACGAACCTAATAGCGTCGTATTGTTCTCTGTGCCGTCTATCTCTATAACTTTCGAGAATCCTCCAGAGCGTTTGCCTTGCGATGTAATCTCCTTAACCGACAAAGTAATAGGGAAGTCCGTACCCTTTGGAAGCGTTAAAAACCCTGTTGATAATTGTATTCTAGTGCTATCCATTTACTTCATCTTGTACTGACATTCTAAACTCAATAGAAACCTTTCTATTTCTTTGCGTGCGTTTCTTGTGTAATGGTTGGGAAGTGCTTAGTATCTCAATCGCTTGCCAGTCCCCCCCGTTAATAGATACATAAGCCTGTGGGGTGCTTAGTAGCTCCCTCATATATTGCGATTCCGTTTCACTTAATATTCCAGTGGAAACCTTGTAAGAAATACTCTCGTTAACATCGTAAGACTGTACGCCCTTATCTGTTGTTTCGTATCCCCAAGCGTCATCCGTAACCGTTCCGTATTTCGTTTGTATGTTTTGGCGGTTTACTGTTTGCGTTAGATAGTCGCCTTTGTTAAATGGTATGGTAACCCAACTACTCAAACGATCTAAAAAACAAATATCGTAAGTGGTATATAGGTCACATTCACCATATAAATTAACTGTTTTTATTTCGCTTTTAATCACTCCAACAATCCCCGAAATCTGTTGAACAGATACCGTGTAACTATCTACCGTTGACAAATCCAATCCGCCCGCAAATGGAATCCATGATCCACCGCTAAAAGTATCTTCGATAGTTGCATCGCTTGGAAGTATGTTTATGCTTACAATATCTGTAAGACTAGATAGTGAGTAGCGATAAGACACCAAGTCAACAATAAACACAACGTAATAATTCGAAGCGGATAAAACGTCCCCAGCGAACCACGTAGGCATATTACGAGAGATTCTAGCCTCATTCGGTAGGGTTGTTAGGAATTGTTTACCGCTCCCGTTTAATTGATAGTTTGAATAATCGTATGTGCTAAAGTTAATGAAACCTAGTGCGCCTTTAAACGCTTGGAAAGGTGCGCCCGATAAAGCTGGGAACACACTTTTTAAACCGTCTGCATAGGTTACAACACCCGCAGAAGTTGCGCCCGAACCTATCCAAGTTAGATCGAACACCGTGTAATATACTCCCGTATCTAAAAATACATCGAGTACCGTATGAATACCTTCTAATTCATTTCTAAAAGCTGGGGTATCTGCTTGCGCCACATTTACAACATCTCCCGCACTAAAGCCTGGGTTTGTTGCTCCGTGAGATAACATTGTTCGGGATATTCCACTAGGGTTAACCGAGGGGTCTGATACGTTTGGCCATGTGCCCGAACCCGCAAAACCGTAATCTGTAAACGCTACATTTACAAAGTACTCTTCCGCTACATTTACACGGTACTTGGTTTGATGTCCGTCTGGGTTGTATACTTTCGAGGTTTGGAAGTCATTAAACATAGTGGACTGTATAATCTTTCGAATATCAACCTCACCGTATCCACTAACGGGAATAGGTTTTAATTTATACGTTACTATCACATCGCTGCTAGCATCCTCTACAACATCGACGATATAACGGAAACCCTCCTCTGTCTTATTGGTGCTATCAAAATACCAATACATAGGATTGTATGCGGGGGTTAATGCTTGCGGGCTATCTATTACGGTTATTGCCATTACTTAAATTGTTCGTCTATTCTATACTCAAATATTGTCGCTACTACTTTCTCTAACTGCTCTACCACTTTCGGACGAGCCATGAATGCCTTTGTAATATTTCTAGGTACTCTGCCACCTTTCCATTTACGTGCCTTCCTTTCATCTACAAATTTATAATATTCCGTTGATGAAATTTTAAGGCTAATATCGTCGTCTATGTCATCCCATAGTAGATTTACAATCTTCGAGACGTTTCGCATACGTCCTGTGTCAATGGCTTTTTGGCGTATTATTTCCTTTTTTAACTCGGTATTAAGCACCCTCGTTGCAGTTCCTAACCTTCGCCAAACGTCCTGTTTTGTTGCCATCTATTACTATATGTATTTTTTCTAATGGCTGTTACTAGGAATTTCGATATGTCTTTCTTGGGATTCTCATATAACTAGCCTTGGTTGGTCGGGGTCGCTCGTATTCGTTTGGAAGTAGTAGCGAATCCCGTCAATCGCATGGTTGAAATTGTCAATCGGTTTGTTTAGGCTCACATTATTCTTGTCAACCGCCCATGTGTATTTAGCGAACTCATTGATAATATTGGTAGACCTTTCAGTAATTACTATGTTCAATTCTTGCATACGTGACACGCCGAAAACGATACTATCCGCGCCCTTCTTTGCATCTTGAACCCTCCAACCGTATGTTCTTAACTCTGCGTTTGACTTCATCTCTGCGCTATCTCCTGTTATCGTTGTGTACTTGTCGCACCCTATTCGTTCCATTTTATCTGAAATGGCTCTATTCAAAAGTCCAGTTTCATAGATCAACTCATCCAGATACCATGTATTGTCAGCGTAATAAATAGCCGTCACCGCTGTGGGGTCGTTACGATAGCCATAATCTAAACCGTACCCCATTAAACGTGCGTGCGGTGGTATATCCTTGCACGTAGTCCAATTCTCGAATACAACCCCATCTAACGCTCCAACCATTCCCAAACCGTATACGCGCCACTTATTCGCCCAATATTTCGACTTGATGTTATCCTCTTTAAATAGCTTCTCAAACGGCAATGTAGGGTCGTGGAATCCCTTCTTTTTATAGTCTCGGATACTCTTAACCTCGGACGCTGGCAGATACTCGTTATCCTCAAAGGTAAGCGTTAGAAAGTTGTTTTCGTTTATGTAGTCATCACCCCAAAATAGCTTATCGGGGTTATAGTCAATAATAGTGATTTTTGCACGTGAGATAAACTGAACCGCTGTATCAATATCCATTTTGTCCGCTTCGTTGATGTACAGAATATCTCTACGGAATCCCTTACCAACATCATTAACGTCTGCTCCTAAAAAATCTAAATAAGAACCATTTGCGTACTCGTGTTTTGATTCCGAACGGTTGAAGTCTTGAATGTTTTGAATAACTCCCCAGTCCTTGCATATTTTCGTATAATCACGTATTACGGTACGCTTCATCTTTGAAAGTTCACTGCTTAAAATAGTAGCTTCCTTTTCGCTACCGAGTAACGACTGAATTATAAGCTGAACTATTGACACGGTTTTACTTGCTCCTTGCCCGCCACGAATTACAAAAACGTCCTCGTTTAGATTGTTGAGGATTAAGTCGCGTATTTTAAAGTACGCCTTTGTGTATAAGAATTTGTTATCGCTCACCAATGTCAGGAAGTGGCGGGATATTTAACCCCCCTTTGATCTCGTTTTCTTTCTTGTCAACTAATCCCGTGACGCGTGCCGTTAGATTACTGTTGTAGCTTCCTGTTAGTCCTCCGTCTATCTGTTCTGCTCTTATTTCCTCCTTTACGCGCGTAATGATACTACAATAATCATCATACGCTCCATCTGTATTAAACCAGTAGTGATGCATTTCAACGCTGTAATGCTCTCGACAATACGAGAAAAAACCCTCTATAATCAAAGGTCGTTCAATAGGTGTGTTAACTCTTTCACCGTCCTTACCAACGTACTCTACTTTCATTCGTGGGTTATCCTTTACGTTCTTTTTATACGCTTGGAAATACTCCCAAATAAGTTCGGGTTCTTTTATGTATTTATGCTTCGCCATCTATCGTAATAATTTTAAACTCTCTACTTAATTGGTCGGATAGCATATGCTCGTTTACGCTGGAAAGAAATTCGTTATACTCTCTGACTTGATCCGCTTTAATTTCGGTTTTCAGTCTTTCGGTGTGTGCGTTTTCTTTTATTCTTATGACGTTCTGCCATGCGTTACCAAGTGCAAACGCTGTAAATATTACCGCTATTGCTATCCAAATCATCTTACCACTGTTGTTGAAAACACATATTTAGACCGTAGTCGTAGTATGTAGAATTATTCACTATAGTATCATTTCCTGTGCATTCATTCCTAACGGTGTACGTAAAGTATTCAGCAACGTATTGATTGATATTTGTAATCTCTCCGCAGTTGCATACGACTACGCCCATACTCGGTTGTGTCTGTGCTGTTGGTTGTGGATTACTTTTTTTGCATGATACGGAAGCCAAAAGAACAATGCTAATCGTTAGTATTTTCTTCATCTTTTTTCGGTTTTGATTTACTTACGAACTGTGTAAATCCAGCGTCGTAGATTCGTTTCAAATACTCCTGTGAATATTCTTCTCCGTGTCTTAGGGTTGCGTTTATTCCTGTGCGCTTATCGTCTTTAATGCGTACTATTTCGCCCTTTTTTACTTTTAGTTTATACATTTTCTAAGTAGTTAATGATTTCTTTTTTTGTCATTTCGGGGTCAAGCTCGGGGTGCATCTCCAAAAGTTTCTTCTTGCTCATACCTTTGTAATTCGGCGCGGTAACTTCTTCTTGTTGCTTTCGTGCCTTTAGTTTAAATTTCCCTTTCATATTGTTTTACTTTTTGTTTAAAATCCTTAATTAGTGTTTGCGCTCCTCTGTGCGTTACGTTGAAATGTTTTACAATGTCTCGAATAGATCGTACGTTTTTATTCACGTACGCGTCAAAAAAACGCTTCTCGTGAGGTTCTGCGTTTGCGTAGTATTTATTAAGTGCATATTCAAGACGTTGTAAAAGTACGTCATGGTTGCTTTCTTGTTGGTCGTCTTTCGTGTCGGGAATGGTTAAATCATTCGAAATACACTTGTTGACTATATTATAATTGCTGTTCACCCATCTGTATTGATTTGATGCAGCTAACGCGATAAACCCGAGGATATTACTTTGATGCAGTTTTTTTGCTTTCCGTATGCAGATGGTATAAATATCAGAAAGCATATTTGTGTCGTTAGCTGTGATACTTTTAAACGCGTTCGATTCTATTACGCTTTGAATCTGCGTAATGTTCTCGGTAAAAAATATATCAATTTCCTCTTTTGTCACGCGTTAAATATACGATTATTTTATCAATTCCAAACTATCACTATTTTCGAACGGTGTCGCGTATGATCTTTTGAAGTTGTCGGTTTGCTCTTGCTGGATACGTTCTCTCTTTGCTTCATTGATTAGCGTCACGCTGTATATAATAGCTATGAATCCGAACACTACTGCGAACAGTCTGAGTGCTAATTCTTGCTTTTGTTTTTTACTTAGTTTCATTTTAATATGTTTACTGGTATACATATCCCTTTGTTATGAGAAATGCTCGGACTGAACTTCCTCAATAATATAAAATTTCTCCCACATACTTTTTGCCCATTCTTCGGCTTGATGTCTATGTTGAAATACAGCTATAATTTTATTTCTTCCAATATCCAAGCGTTCTGCATCTGGAATTACTGCAAAAGCACTTCTCATAACAGCACCTAAACAAGATGGCTGGTTCAGTTCTTCGTTCATAGCTTTGTAGTCTCTTTCATCCATTTTTCTTCGTATTAAAGTTTCGAGGTATTAATCAGCCACCTCGTTTAGCTGCAAAACGTTAACGGCAATAAAAAATACGTTCACTAAATTTCGTCATAGTCAATAACATATTGCTTCAATTCGTAATCGTGTTCCCATCTTTTTATGTCAACTATCTTTTCCCATTCACGAGTTCTATACTTAGAATCTTTCCAGTCAACCTCTTTTATTATTATTTGCTTTTGTGTTTTCATTCCGTTCTCTTTACTTTTCATAGCCAAACCGTTATAAAAATGTGCTTTTGATTGAAAACGCCTGTTATTCGTCACCCAACAGACTTATCAATTTAAAAAGGAAAATTATCGTCTTCTACTTCTGGCGATCCCGCTTGCTTTGGCTCTGCTTTTGTTACGTTCCCATCAGTCCAAAATACTTTTCCGTTACCTAGATAGTTACGGTTTGATTTCGCTTCGCGTTCCTCTTTGCTTTGCTCATGGTACGCGCTTACGTTTTGCCCCCATTGGTTTGTTTCATCCTGTACGCTTACCGTAAGGTTTAAGTACTTTCCGTTTGAAAGTTTGCTATTGTCAATTTTTGTTACGTCTATTGATAGACCCATTAAAGTTGCCATATTATTTGTTTTTAAGTTCCGAAATATACGCTTTAAACTGCTCATTGCAAAGCATATACTTCTGTATTATTTCTTTTTCTTTTTCTTCATCGCGTATGATTTCAACGGTAGTAACGCGCTTTGTAACCTCGATATTATCGACGTTGTGCATTTCTGCATTTTCCCAGCCTATTAAATCTTCGGGAGTACTTACTAAGCAGTAATCAATATAAGCTTTGTCAACTCCGTAAAGCATCATGTACATTCTAACTTGCCAATCGTACCCAGACTTTTTAACGGCTTTCTCTGCATCGTCTACAAAGAAGGGAAACGTATCAATACTCCAGCTGCTTTTAATATCTCGAACATGGTCGTTTTCAAGTATGTCACATTCTCCTGTAAAGCCTTCTGTGTTTATTCGTTTATCGTGCTTTTTGTAGTCTGTGAACAATACCGAGTTCAGTAGATCAATCGACTTTTGTTCGACCAAAACACCCTTCTCCATGTACTTATTGGATATGTCTTTGCGGTGTCCTATTATCGCTTCGACTGCTTTCTCTTTTAACCATGTTAGCGTTGTTTCGCTTAATGGCTGCGACTTGCTTCGCGAGGCAGTCATCATCTTACTGCACTCGCTCGCTCTTACTATTAACTCCATTACTTAACTTCTTTTAATTGTTGTAATTGTTCGGCAGTTACGTTGTAGACTGAAACTATTTTGTCTGCTGTTGTCTTACCGCTTCGCACTGCTTCGAGTGCATTTTCAAAACCACCCTCTTTAAAGTTTGCTTTTGCTTTAGGCTTTGATTGTTGCTCTCCACTCGCGTCCGTGTCCTTATCCGTTACTATTCCAAGGATTGCAGATAGTGCGTATCTACGTAGATATGTAATCGCACTACCTAGTACTTGATAATCATTCATCCCTTTGAGTGAAACCCCTTGAGGTATGTCCGTTACGCTTTCCAACGTTTCACCTGTTTCGGTGTGGAATATAACTGTACGAATAGACTGCGCTTCGATTAACTGTGTAAAGCCTAAATTGTGCTTTGCTAGTATTGGGTTAATCACTTCAAAGATTGTCGGGAGGTCTGCGTAGCTATATCCATAGCCTTTAGTTCCTTTGTGTATCGTTGGGCATTCCTGTTGAAAAGCTGCTAACGACTTGTAAATGTTTGTTTTTTCCATTGTTTTATTTTTTGTTAAAAGTACTCTGTTACCCCGTAGTCTATTTACGAATTGTGACGAGTGGTTGTATAGCTTGATGAGTGGCTACGTACATGGTGGCGTATATAATTCAGGCGGGTGTTGTTTAAAGTTGCTACTTAGCAATAAAAAACCCCATTGTTCAGCCATAGCTTTTGCCACTCCGCTAAATGTTTTCGAACTTTCTTTTGCATTTTTAGAAACTCCTCTACTATAGCTTTGTCCTCGTTTCTTTCCTCCAGTATTGCTCGGCAAATACGGCTTATAGTTGCTTTTAATATCAGTCGGCTCTAATAGTGGTAAATTTTTAAGCCACAGCAGGGTTCTTTTGCTATAAGGGTGTCCGTACTCGTAGGGTTGTATTGCTTGGCTATGTTTTGGCAATTCAACTACTTTCAACGGTGTTGGGTTTTCAACTGCAATGTAAGGTATTGGAGCGTTTAATAATTTCATAAACAAATCCTTAGCTTCCATTGCCTTATTAAATCGTTCTTGGCTTAAATTTCCTGCCGTTGGATACATCCATCTTGCTCCAGCCCTACTCATATAAGTGCAAGGAGGGTGTGCAATCATCATATCATACTTTCCGCTATAAGCCTCTTTTACTGCATCGCCTTTTATATGCCATTCGGGTTTCCCACCGCTACATTC
>Ga0307376_10004360_pt1 | contig 12990 bp, 11 predicted proteins | sample TR2MG_FD_202536 | JGI IMG/M metagenome (GOLD analysis project Ga0307376, IMG submission 202536) | Soil microbial communities from Risofladan, Vaasa, Finland - TR-2 | ecosystem: Environmental > Terrestrial > Soil > Coastal area > Acid sulfate soil | place: Finland: Risofladan, Vaasa | collected... | reverse complement strand
ATTACTTAAAGTTTTATCTAACTGTTGGATATAATCCAAATCTGACTTAGCAAGACCTCCCCTAGATAAATTATAATTACTAGCTCCCCCTTCTTTAACTACGCTAGGGTTACTTTTTTTAACGCTCTGTTCTCCGGCCATAGTTTGTTTAATTTAATAGATATTAACTAGCAGGCCCAGCTGAGGCAACTGGAGCTTTAGGAGCAGATGCAGGACCAGCAGAAGGACCAGCAGACAAACCAGTAGGGGGAACTGTTCCCGGTGGCTGTCTTACAGGCATATCTGCGGGATTCATAGGGGCCCCTAAAGCCGTATTCATTCCGGGCCTATCCTTCATCCAATCACCCAAATCACCCATAGGCCCTGTCAAAGCATTAACACCCATCATCATCATCATGTTCTGATTAGAAATCATATCCGAATAATTCTGAGTAGACACTGCTAACTCCTGAGTCTTCTTATAGACATCCACATCCAGCTTCCGCTGAGATATATCCCCAATCAGCTGGCCGATAGCTTGCATATATCCTCCCTTCTGAGAAGATATAGTCCCGATTAACTTGTTAACATTAGCCCCTGCACCACGGTTTATAGTATTAAGAAAATACAAAGCCGTAGCAGGGTTATTAAACCTAGTCGCAATATTAGAAGCTCCAGCCTCAGCCTGCCGGATTAAATCACGCGCAACAGAAAATTCCGGGGTCATCCCGGTTTCAACCATTCGTTTCTCCCGACGTAACTCGTCGAGAAAAGCAGTCTGCATAGGGTCTACAGGAGCTATCTCATTAATACCTTTCTGGGCTGCAGCTAGACTCTCAGCAGTGGATTTAGCTCCACCACGACCACCGAAAAATCCAATGATACCACCAACACCCGCTCCAATAGCAGTACCTAATCCCGGTGCAATCATAGTTCCTATAGAGGCCCCAATACCCGCTCCGGAAGCAGTTCCTCGGCCAGCACCTCTCCAAGCTTCATTTCTAACATTTATTGGCATGACTAATAATTTTAATATTCTCGCGTTTTCATCCGTATAAAACGGGATAAACCTTCCGAGACTTTAAACTTCAATTGCTTATGCTTCGGGATAATTCCCCCGGTCATGTTAGAACGCGCAGTCTGACGCACTGAAAAATAAAACTGACCTATACCTACTAACCCAACCGTTTCCTCATTCATCAAATGTTTCTTAACTATATCAAGAAACACTTCATACATAAAACTACACTGTTCCTTCGGAAGTGTAGTGTGAGCCGACAACTCCTGAACTAATTGCACCTTACCCACTTTTGGTTTCATTCTTGCCATCACTAAAATTTATTTAAGTTACACATCATTTTTCAAATATACGCATTAATACGTGCTTAACCAATTATTTTACGGTACCCAATCCTAGCCGCACGTAATATATACTCCACATCATCCGCACTAGCAAACTCAATCTTTATATACAAATAAGGACCCTGCATCATTTTACCTACATTTACCCCTGCAGTACGTTTACCTATATTCATATACCAACCCGGATTAAAGTTACGCATATCAGGCAATTGCTTTTGCCAAGGAGAAACCGTAGGCTCCACTGTATCAATAGTAATTTGCCAAGGCTTTGCATTACTCTGAACCAGTATATCAATAAACTCCATTGAATCATGTAATAAAGGATTCACCACAAAAATCACATATGGTCTAGGAGTAGTATCAGAACTATCACAAAGCCATTGATTCACTGCAGGCGGATGATAATATAACAATCCATTATCTCCGCCTAATACAGCTAATCTACGCGTACTAGGTAAATCCGTAATATCATTAACATACATCATCAAATCATAACTAAATGATAATTTGTTAGTCCAATTATTCTGATAGAAATTAAACGCATAAGTCTTCCCATTCATACCTACCCATAACTCATTCCATCTCTCATTAAAACACATTGAAATCTTTGAACTACCTGATAATAATTCACATACCGGCTCTAATTCAGTCCTCCAATTGTTTATAATATTCACCACCTGAGTACCATAGAAAAGCATTACACCTTTATAATTTAAAAATGATAATGCATTTACATACGTATTATCAGGTAACTGAATTACTCCTTCAGCACGACTCCTCCATAATTCATCCGGACAGCCTATACCTGTATTTAACCATAATTCATCTTGTATAAACTTACCCTCTATATTAACCATACCTATCATATCCCCTGTCACATCAGCCAATGATGTCTTATGAGTTAAAAGCAATGCAATACCTCTTTCAGTTATAGTATATAAATTATGGCCCTTACCTGATAAACCATCATAGATCAATTTTATTTCCCCCAAATCATCCCGTTTAAGGTCATACACATTCGTAGGAGGAAAAGTACGTAATGAAGGTGAATTTTGTATCCCGGGATTCTTCTGTAATGAATATACAAACCTACGCCGAAAATCTACTTTCTCTGTATAACCTATATACGGCTTATTATAAGATCTTGATAATACATGCTTAGAATAATCAAAATTTGTACTGGCGGGCAATATAAATCCTCCATAACCCCATCGTTCATACTCATCTCCATAATCATCAAAATATGCGCCGCCCCATAAATTAGCAGCATCGTAATACTTAGTATAAGTCTCATCCTCATTTTTCAAATAATAAGATATAGGCCTCTGTACATAATGCCTATACGGAAATTTATTACCATAATTCATAGCTAAATTAATACGTGATTCACATGTAAATCCCATCACCCACTGCCTTACTGAATCCAAATCCACCTCTTTAGGTATTGCTGGGGTCCATTCATAATTACTGGCATCAAATGGCAAACTATAAAATCCATTAGTCTTATGCTTCCATCCGGGCATAGGCCCATATAACTGAAAAAAATGACTACTGGTTATATCGTCCCTATTCCCATATCTTGGTAATTGGATATCAATAGGAGCAAAATAAGCCTGCCCTATAAACGTATCTCCACCAAACACCACAATCGGGCTATTATTATTATAGACCACTTCAATACGTTCTCCACTACCCGGTACTATAGGAATATTACTAGGAGATGTAGCATAAGGAAAAATAATTGTAAGAGTCACCTTTAAATTCAAATGCTCTGTAATAACCTCAGTAGAATATATACCATACCATGTCTCTCCATACACAGTAAAATACCCCTGAGATTCCAATAAACCTCTCCATGTATCAACATTCCCAGTAGTCTCTACAAGAACATTCAACCATTTTTGACCGCCCACTTCAATATAACGTATATATGAAGAATCTACACTACCTATCCCTTCTGGAAATACATCTTCCCATCGCTCATCTACAAGTGTATATTCTTGCCCAATCTCTCCCGTACCTACACCAATAATACTACGCAATTTAATATAAGTACCTGTATCTTCATATGCATTAAGATTATTATCATTCACATTTTTACCGTCCTTAATGATATTCACAATATATACAGGCTCATGAAATCTACGATTATCAAGATCATCCCCATCTGTACGTGTCAACGTATCAGTAAAAGCATATATAGCATCAGTACTTGGAGGATCTATTGTCAACTCAAAATATCGACCTCTTCCCGGCCCCTCAGATCCTTCTTCCCCGCCATGTTTAATTGATACCGCACTAATATCCATAATAAATTCATTCGTACTATTCGTCAAAGCTGTTCCTTGACCAGATGCACCTTGATAATTCCTCCACCTACCAAACGATACTCTCCCATCCCCATAAGCTATATCAGCCTGAACATCATTATTATAAATATTATTCTCATTATAAATAGCGGCATAAGACAACATATCAATACCACACCAAGAAGTCAATCCCGAATGCGCCCAAGCAGAAAAAAGAGCTGTAGTAAACCCAAAAGGAGCTACTAATTGAATCTGATAATCAGTAGGATTATTTTTAATATCATCAAATAAAGCCAGATTAATACCAATATCCGGATCAATATCCGGCGAATAAAACCAAAACTTATTAGCGGCTTTTGTAGCCGCATTTGCTGAAACCCCCGGTATTAATTGGTACATTCCTAATCCTTGACATACCACACGCCCAGCAGCTGAAGTACGTACAATCTTTATCCCTCGCACCCATGTAGGAAGTTTTGATACATCAAAACCAGTTACCCCTAAACCTAACGACCAAATATTATTCTTATACGCATTATGAAAATCATAATCAGCAAGTGCTCCACTAACACCTAAATCATGTTGATTAGTAGGAGTTTCCATTCCCCATCCAGATATATTTCGAGCATTTTCCCCATAACCTCCCTCTAATCCTGTAGGACCGCAAGGATTATAAGGAAGTAAAAGCTGTTTCATAACATTAATATGCTCAACAGGAGCTGGATCACGGACTTCCCTGCTTACTACTTCATAAGCATTACCAGTAGATAATCCAGTATTACTATCAATCAATCCATAATTATCAAAACCACCAGCATAACGGGCAGAAATTGAATATGCCTTACCCGTCAACTCATCCCTTCTTCCGGGCATCTTCATATTCTTATTATCCGGAAAAGAGGTAGCAAATGTCAAACCACCAAAATCATCAACCAACTGAAACGCAAATCCATACCGCTCACCCCGCATAAACGATTTCCTATACACCTGAGCCCATGGATTTTTATACCCGGATTCACCTAAATCTAATGATATAGGCTGAATAGCCTGATCTTCACTATCCTTTAAAATTAATCCTACCGGAACAGAAAAATCCCGGCTTTCATACTTTACACCACCAAGAATAATTCGACTATCATAATACCTAATGTTATGAGCCTTTTTAATTGGTACCGACTCTTCCAATGCTTGCTCATCTAATACCAACCAATCAATACCATCCTGATCAACAAAATCAATAATCCCGTAAGGATTATTAATAATATCAACAGACTCCCCGGCAGCATTATTAATCAATACAGTATATTCCGGAATTGGCTGATAATTCGTAGATATCCCGTCCTTATTAGCAACACGTTTAATCTCAATATGACTATAACCTCCTTCATTAGTCACCCTGAACCGAATACGTATACCATATCTTGTACCATTCACAGAAGATTCATCACCAGCCGTAAACATACTAGCCCATGGAGTCGCTTCATCTATATCTAAATGATTAGTTACAGGAATAAAAGGAGTCGAAGGACTCCAGTTTGTTTTATTCCCGTCCGTATCTACAGAACGAATCGCATATGAATAAGATCCCGGTTTAAGTCCACCACCAACCCCTATATTTTCATGGTTTAAATAAATAGGCTGATTAGTCTGAGTAGTCAACTGCAATCGATGAACATCTTTATCAAAATCGGCAAAATACTTTGTAGTAGCAACATTATCAATCATATCTGCTATATTCAAAACCATAGGGAACTTATTATCATCAGTAATATACATATCCCCATTCTCTTCATCTATAGCGATATCTACCCAATAAGATGTACCTCCGGAAATATCCGTATGACTTGCAACCTTCAGCCCATCTATATAAATTAAAATTGGGTGTGATCCCGATATATCATCCCATATCTCAATAATCTTAAGAGCATATAATGCTAACCCACGTAAAGAATACCCAGAGCCCTCACTCCTAGAAGCCCCTACCCCATACAATTCCTTATCCCCGGGAACCCGGGCATAAGTTTTATTTGGAAGCATACGCATTTGATACACATCCCGTAACGTGGCATGATCCTGATTTAATAATTCCGGATCACTATCACGATCAATACCACGGAAAAATAATGACGATATAAGTGATTGACCTTCAGTGTTCTTCATAATAATATAAATAAAAAATCCTATAGATATAGTGCGGCCACTAAACCTATAGGATTAATGTTCTAAAGCAGAGTGGCCGCTAAACAGATATTTTACGAAAGGGCCTGAGCCTGATTCACTATCTGAAAACGATCCTCTGTAATATTATAATACCCATCTACTATATCCCGGCCATTAACTGTCTGAGTAGTAATAGATCCGCCAGCAATGTCATACTTATCACCCCATGTAGAGGTATAATTGCTAGTTACAGTACCATCCAAGTTAGTTGTAACAGGTACAATAGATGCATTCACTAACACATTTCCAACAGGTGTAAAAATCAAAGTAGCAGTACTACTTGTAAGTACAAGACCTGCTAACAGATAATCAGCAGCCCACGAAGCTACAAAAGCAGTAGCCGTCTCTGTTAAACCTGTACCCCAAGTAGCCAGTCTAGTAATACCTCCAGCTGTAACATTAGCTGTACCACTACTTCCAGTAAGAGTAACCCTATTCATATCCGGCTTAGTCTCAAACCGGGCATACGCTCCATCAATAGCATTAATAGGATTAGAAATGGTAAGACCAGCTCCTAGAGCCAACCTAAAAATCCGATGATGACTAAAATCAGGGACAAATACAGCAGTTGCTACACCAGCCAAGTTACTTGTAGCAGGTACAATAGATGCAGAAATCTCCTTATTCTGAGATGTAAAACTTAAAACACCTGCATTAGCAGTTACAACAACACCGATAGCCTGATAAGCTGACGACCAATCTGCAACAAACTTAGCAGCAGTAAGTGTCAAAGTTGAAGCTACCCATGTACATAATTTAGTTAAACCACCAGCCGTAATATTGGCGGTACCGCTAGTTCCAGTAAGAGTAATTACGTTTAAATCCGTTAACCTCTCCTGAACAGCCTTTTTTGGGTAATTGTCCAAATCAAAAAATTCCATGGTATAAAAATTTAGTTAAAAATTATTAATTATTTCTTTAAAGTTAGTAACAAAAAACTGATCCGGCACTTAATTTTACTCGCGTAAATTTAGTACTGGCCCATATCTTAGTCCCGACAGGAATAGCCGCACCAACAATTCCATGCCTAGTCAAAGGACTAGCTGAATTAGCCGTAGTATGTACAACAGTTCCAGCCAGATCTACAGTTATAGTCTCAACAGTAGGAGCTTTAAAAGGCTCACCAGCCGTGGTTGCCGTAAAAATAATATTTGCAACACTACTAGTAACAGTAATACCCCATGCAGCATATGCAGCAGCATTAGCTGTCACAAACGCAGCAGCCGTAGCAGTTAAATCTGTAATAAACGTCAGATCATGGACCAAACCATAAGGCCCAGTAATCCTAACTGTTCCCACAGTACCAGTTAACGAAAGAGTCTCAACCTGCGCTACCGCCTCAGTACCACTTAATGGATATCCTTCCTCGGCCAACAGAGTGAAAGTAGCCTGAACAGCTACCTCTAAAACCTGCGCCTGTATTACATGCGCAACAGTATCATCAACAAGTAATGACCCGTATTTCGAATCTATAGCAATAATTTCTTCCATAATTTTTTATATTTTAATATAGCATTTTGCTGTTGTACTCAATGTAATCGGACATCATCTTGCGATCCACCTTCCTCAATCTCATCTTAGCCTCGTGCCAAGATCCATTCATTCCGTACTCATCTAATTGTATAGCGGCATCCGTTTGAATTCTACGATATTTCTGATCCCGAGCAGTATCATATTTCGCTTTTAACGCCTTAGCTGCCTTTTCAACAACCCATTGCTCCACAGCCTTACGGACCATAGGAGGCACGATCTTTATCTTATCAACATCCAGTACTGATGAAGGAGTCCCAGAGAACTGTAGGCGAATATAATCATACCTATCACACGTATCTGACAAATAAATAATCCCACTTCTCACATTAAAAAATAACTCATGCACATATCCACTAGGAGCCGATATAAAAGGATCAGTAATGTTCCCCTCATTCACATCAGCCGTGTACCCTGTATTCTTACCGCGCGTATCATAATTCTTCTTCCAATATACAGGCTGTTTATATCCAACATCATCCGGTGTACCTGTATATGCCCATATCTTATTCAAATCAAAACATCCTTTCGGCCACTCGATCAACAAATCATGAGGCATCACAACATCTTTAGTCACATCCACAAAAAACGTGGAAAACCCCAACTCATCCAACGCATACTTCACCTGAGCAACATAATACCCGGGCGTAAGCTTCCGTTGCTCTACATCATCTACCTCCAATAAAACATCGGCAATAACCTCCCTAATACTTAATAAGTCTTCATAACTGAAGTTCATGCTGGTATATCTTTAGGTGTAATAACTTGCAAAGCATTCTCCATAACCTCAATATTAAACTCCTGCGGAGTCTTTATAACAAACAATCCCATCGCCAAAATCTCTTTCTTCAACTGAGGGATCAATTCCTGTGGAAAATCGAAAGGCTCATCAATATCCAGCAAACTATCCACAGGCTCAAATGATGTACGTAATCCAGCCTCAATTTCCAGTAAGTTAATCTGCTCAACTCCCAGCAAATAAATCCTATCGGCTAACCGATAAAAATAAGGATTAGCTGGAGTAGGCTTCTCATCATCCCGCATATACAATCTCCTAGTAGCAGGAATTGTAGTCCGGGTAAACTGTACACTGGTAAATACCGGATTATTCGGATCTAATTCAGGTCTATACGTAATAAACTCAATACCACGCTCCTCTCTATAATCATAAATACTAACCGGAAGACCAAAATAATTACGGCCATTCAAAGGATCAACCAACACAACAATAGGAAATGAATTAACATAAGCCCCACTATCAAAATCCATCATCTCCATGTAGACTTTCTTCAACCTGTCTGCATGGATCATAATCCAATAAATCACCTGCGGTAAATTGATCTCCGCATCCGAATAATTCTGATTCAAACTACGTAAAACGTCGTAAGCAATATGTCGTAATGTACTTAATGTAGCCATTAGGTTTTAAATAATGATACCAATTCTTTTACCTCTTTATCAGAAACTTGAATTAATGCCTGAGCTTCCGGTCCAGCCTGCCTCATCAAATATTCATATGCTTTATTTGTAACTATCTGATGAACAGATAATGGAAGCTTTATTATATCCCCAGTCGCAGTTACTACCACCGGATTAAGGAGCATCAAAATACCAACTTTTGTAGCTGTTGGTTTAGGCTTTAGCAATAACTGCAATACATATGTAGTTTCCTCTTCTATATATACCTGAGTATATGCAAATCTCTTTAAATCCGCAGCTATTCCTGAAGCACCGGGAGAAAAAGGGTCTTCAAAAGAATTGCCCCACTCATTAAAAGGAATAAATGTCGCCCATGCACCTATGCTTGTCATATACTCAAATGGAGTAGTCTCCTCTAAAACTGGTTCCGGATCAATTCCTATGATACGCCAAATATAAGTTGCTACATCGGTAGTAACTGTAATATGGGCCACGTCACTTTTAGTCACATAACTATATGATCTATAGGACATTAACTCACCTAATATAGTAGGGGATAACAATTTCTGCTCAAAAGCCGAATCAAGAATTGCTACAACATGTTTAATTCCTGCATTTATAGCATGAACATAATCAGCGGCAAAATTATAGCGACTAGAATTTTCATCATCTACCATAAATTCTAAATCACTTTGAATACTACTAGCCAAAAAACTCATTTATACTTGTGTTGCATGGCTCGCCATAAGTCTCTCTTTAGCACGTTGATCTTCCAGTTCTTTTGCTGAACGTATATACTCATTACCAAGCAATGAAACTAACTCACTCCGCAAACTGCGAACAGAATGCTGAGTAAGTTTCGGGACCTTTAATCTAGTAGCCTCTCCCACTACAGCCTCATCAGACATAGACTGAACCTGATGCGCTGCCCTAGTCCTAAATTCAGTATACAAATAATCTGAAGACACTGCATCCTTGATATCCTCAAAGAAAATAATACCATAACCCGGATGCTCCCTTAAAAACTTAATCTCTGCCTTTAAATGAGTCACATACGTACAGTAATTAACAATAGATTCCTCAGTTCCGTCCTTCTTGAAATCACTAGCCGCATACTGTAATTTAAAAATCTTATACGGCGGAAGAATTTCCATGCCCCTGTCATTTATGTACGAAGCAATAATTAAATAAACTTGACGCGCTGAAAACATCACAGCTTCCTCTTGATAATCATCAGGAGGAACAGGCTTATACTTTATCCGACTTGGATCGATCTGACTCTGTGTTCTCATGATCTGATCCGAAAGCAGTCTAACCTGAGACTTCAGCACTTCTAACTCGGAATTCGATTCAACTTGCACACCCTTCTCAGCAGATAGAACTTCTTTTTGAGACTCTTGGAGTCTTTCATTAGCCTCTTGAAGATCAAGCACTTTCTTCTGAAGTTCAATCTCTTTTTTACTCATCGTTGTTTGTGGGGATTGATCCCCTTCTTGTGTTTTTGCCATCACATTGTAAGTTAAAAAATGAGAGTGATGACCGAAATCACCACTCTCTATTAAATATTAGGGATTATGAGGAGTTACTAGATCAGATACAATACCAGTGGTGTCCATATAAAATGAACTTAATGGGTTATTGAACTGTAAACTCAACATACCTTGAATCCACCATTCACTGTAATCTTGAATCGATCCGGACTGACCTTTAGGGGCTGTCTGACCTGTCTCAACTGGTTGATAGCCCTTCATACATACTGGCTGAATTGTCTCCAGATCCAGTACAAAAATCCTATGTTGCCAAGTTGCCGGGAAACATGATATTTCCTTAAACAATTCGGTAGAAACAGGAACAAAGCTCATATCACCAATCTTATAGATACTCAAGTTTAAGTCTCCTATCTTGTCATCAGGACGATACCTTAACCCGGTTTCCTTCCACGCCTTGGATAATTCATACAGCAATGCATTCTGAGCAAATAAGAATCTTACTGCACCTTCTCCTTTATAATCAGTCTCAAAAGCAAGACTTTCGAATGACTCCTGTAAAGTAGCCTTAGTAACACCAGTAGCCGAAGCAGATCCGGCAGCTACCATCAATGGAAATACCCCACCCATAGTCATAGCCTTATATGCATTAGCTCCGGCAGTGCCGGGAACGAAAACAGGGGCTTCACCCCGGGTACCGTTCCATAAGGATATAAACATATCCAATAATAATAGATCCATTTGCTCTTTCTTATCCAGATCAAAATAATTGGTAGTCGAAAGGTTAGCAAATTTAGTGAGTTCTTTCCTCGTCCACCTCTTATCACGATGCATCAACTGAACGTAGTTATACCGCTCAATTTTTTTCATCCTATCATAATGAGATAAGAAATTCTGGCCATCAGCAATTAAAGAGGTTTGAATAGAAAAATAATCTCCTGCAACTACAGCAGGTACGTTAGGAGCACCAGTAAAAGGAACCACAGTAATAGTGTCACTAGCAACAATTTTAACCATACCTTTAGAGTTATCCGGATAAACGATAACCTTGTTGGGAGTAATATTAGATCCACCCCCTGTAGTTAGAATAATATCCTGAGTAGCTCCACCAGCAACACCCGCCGAAGCTTTAAGAGCTACGCGCCCGAATGTTTTCTCAAGGTAAGTAAATACATCACCATCAACAAACTTAACAGTTTTATCCATTAAAAGTCTGAGAGCCGCGTACTTTTTTGGCGTTGCGTCAAAAATCTCTCGCGCAATCGCCCTGCGGATTAGTATTGTCTCATCGTAGCTAAATTCACCAGCATACTCAGAGCCTATCGCTTGTAACGTATTCCATGGGGCAGGTGACTGCACCGCACTGGGTTCAACCGGCGAAGGTTGTGCTACATACGAATTTCGTGAATCAAAAGGATCAGCCATTTTTTTATGTTTTAAATTATACGATTAATATTATTTTGCAGTTAGAAAACTAGTTTGACGATGTACCTCCTCAGCCAAAACATTATGAGACGGAGCCTCCCCTGTTCCATGAACAGGACGTACATCACTCGCTAAAAGAATCTTTTCAGTAGCTTGTGATGCACCAACATTATGATACTTCTGCACCAGCTCACCAATTGTAACCTCCTGTTGAGCAATAGTTTCTTTTCCGAACTCCAACATGGCTATACGTTCAGCTGCATCAGGCTTATAAGTATTATCATCATTAAACAGAGTATTTTGTAAATCGGCAGTCATAACGGTTTGTACTCTCTGTATCTTGGGCTCATCCAAAGATGGATAAGCGGCCTTCAACTGAGCAATAGAAACCTCCACAGAATTGTTAAACTTCTGCTGCGTTAAAGCTGTGGCTCTTTGTTGATCTTCAATAGTCTGTTTATACCTGACCTGAGCTGTCTCATACTTTGTACCAGCCATGTCTCTCAAAGCTTTGTACTGATCTTCTTCCATATCGTCAAATTCCTGCTTCGAGTAATTTTTTCCGCTATAATGATTAATCATCTCCTTTTCATTATAAGCATCAAAAGTTTTCTCGAAATTAAATGCGCCTTTATTTGCAACATTAGTGATTACCTGTTGGTAATCTTGTTGATTTAAAGCCGCGTTCAATATCATATTTACCTCTACAGGTAATGCATTCAAAGTACGTTCATAATTATTCAACCTCGCTCTTTCAGACTCCAATACTGATGTATTTTTCTTCATAACATCATATTCTTTAAGTACATTCTGCAGATCATTCACCTCTTTAATCTCTACCCCAAATGCTTTTGCATACCCCTGAACATCTTCAAATGAACTTAATACGACATCTATACTATCTCCAGCCCCATAAACTTTCGTTCCCATTGCAGTCTTAACAACAAAAGGATCAACTGCTGGTTTAACTGCTGGTGCCGCAGAACTATTAGGATCAACTGCTGGAGGACCTCCTACACGAGGCCCGACTGCTGCTGGTGCCGCAGGTACTGCAGGCGTAGCTGGTGCCGGAGCCGCAACTGGTGCCGCCGGATCTCCTCCGGCTATATTTTTTAATTTATCGGGATCTACAATCCCACTCGCCCCGGCTAATGCGCCTGAGCCATCTCCTGTTTTTGGATCTTGTTGTTTTGCCATAACAAACTTTATTTTTAATTAGACTAATTCTAAATAACTAACGTGGAAACAAATGTATTTAT
>Ga0307376_10004359_pt1 | contig 12990 bp, 26 predicted proteins | sample TR2MG_FD_202536 | JGI IMG/M metagenome (GOLD analysis project Ga0307376, IMG submission 202536) | Soil microbial communities from Risofladan, Vaasa, Finland - TR-2 | ecosystem: Environmental > Terrestrial > Soil > Coastal area > Acid sulfate soil | place: Finland: Risofladan, Vaasa | collected... | reverse complement strand
GGGGGTTTCACTTGAGCATCATAGTGCAAGAGCACACCGATGCTCAAGTCGGGGCCGCGCTAGTCGTACTGCCGGTACTTCGAGCCCGCGTACTCGGGATTCCATTCTTCAGGAATGGTCGTCCCGCCAAGCTTGAAAGTCGGACCGCCATCCTTGAGCCCCCATCGCTTCTGGGCCTCAAGCGCAATCAGTTTCCAAACCTTCTCACCGGGGTCGCTCGTACGAGACTTGCTGCTCTGACGATGCGCATGGATGTACTCGAGCTTTCCGCCGTGACGCTCAACCTCGTCGATCACCCATTTGATGCCAGCTAGGACCGATTCGACCTGGGATTCGGTGACCGAGAGCGGCTTGCGGTCCGGCTTCGAGGCCGGCTTCCAGTAGGTCTTGAGGTTGGGCGTCCACTCTCCAGTCTCCTCGTCGTAGGTTTCGACTCCCGCAAAGTGTCCGTCGATCTCAAAGCCGACATCCTTCTCGTTGAAAGCGTTCCCATGCCAGACGACCCACTCGAGCGGGTTGACTAAGATCATCGCACCCGAAGCGGGGAAGCCCAGGTGGCACGCGACGTTTTTCCAGCGCGAAGGCTTCTCTCCGAGGACCGTCGCGGTCTGGTGCAGCGTAATCCCCTTCACGTCTGCCCATCCGCTCTTTCGGCGGCGAGGGCGCTTCTTTCCGCTGTGCGTGTCGCGGATGTCGATGAGGAACCGGCCACCATCAATAGGAACCCGGGCCCCTTCAGACCAGGTGAGAGGCGGAGAAACGACCGGCGGGACCGAGGAGAATGCCAGCTCGATAGCTGCAAATGTCTTTGTGCCAACGCCCCTGACCTTGAGGGCGTTCTCAGCATTCGAAAGACCGTGGTCGTCCTGGAAGTCCTTTACCTCCGAAAGTGTCTCGTCGCCGAGAGAACCATCCGCGCCGAAGCGCGACAGCTCGTAGCCCAACGCCTCGAGCTTCTTCTGGAACTCGAGCACCCTGTCGCCGCGCTCACCCGCCTTGAGAACAAGCTCGACATCATCAAGCCCCCACTCCTCAACCGTCTGGGTCTCAGGCTCATTCTCTAGAAGGCCACTGTATTCGTCGTGACCATCAGCGTTCGAAATGTCTTCAGCGCCGAGCGCGGGCAGCTCTGGCTGCACCCCCCTCTTGAATAGAGCGCTGAACAGTTGGGCGAGCCAGGATGGTATTTTCATCTTTTGAATCCGTATCGACCGCCCGGCGGTCGCGCGCCCACTGTAACATGGGGTACAATCCCGCCATGCCTGTCGCGCCTATGATCCCTCCGCAAATCACTGGAAATGCCAGGAGGTCTGGCTGCGCCGTCCGAGCCCAAGAACTCGACCGCGACAAGCTCCGCATCACCATCGCCCGCACCGTACCCGTCGACCTCATCTACGGAGTCGTCACCGACGTCTACAACGCGCTCGTCATGATCGAATGGGGTATCGAAAACCCCGGCGCCCCTCAGGCCTCACTGTGGAACAAAGGGCCCTACGGCCAGCCGTCCCTTTCGATCCAGTCCTTCCTTGGCCCCTACTCACAAAGAGCATTCACCGCGCTGCATTCAGAACTCAAAAGCGCCTTCTCGCTCTTTATCGGCAGGCAGACCCTGGCCGTCAAAAGCGGAACGCAGGCCAGCTTTGACATCCCCAACCGCATCCTCACGGTCACAGACACTACGACGCGCTTGCAGATCACCGGCATGATTGTGTCCGCAACGCGGACGCGAACTCCCGATGAGCTGGCCAGCTTCATCGAGCAGCGAGGCATCGCTGCCGACAACTGTATCGTGACGGACGCCCAGCTCTCGTGATAAGCGAGGAGGCCGTACGAGAACTCGAGGCCGAGTTGGCCCGACTCTTTGGTACCCCTGTGGAGGCGCAGGAGGTAGACGAGGACTCAGTCACGTGGACCAGGGCTCCGGACACCTCAGCCGCCTGGGTGGCTACCCCCGAGTCGGACTAGGCGCCGCCGAAGTTTTGCGTCCAGTAGAACTGGTATCCGCCTGAATGCGGGAAGTAACCAATGCCAGCCTCAGTCATCGTCGGGTCGAACATGGCCGAGCAGTGCCCCTGATTACTGGTCAGGAAGTTCTGCAGCGCCGCCTGAACCGATGATGGCCCCGCGGTGATGTTCTCGCTCAGCTTATTGCTCTGGTAGCCCGCGGCCCACATGCGGTCCCACGACTCTTCGCCCTCTTGGTTTGTGTGGGAGAAGTACCCCTTGAGCGCCATGTCTCTCGAGTGCAATCGTGCCGAGCAGCGAAGGTGGGGGTTCATCGTCAAGGGGGGAGCCGGAGACTGAGCGCCTTCGACGCATGCGTATCCTGTCGCGCGCAGCTCGTTGACCGCGGCGAGCATGGCCTCCTCGATGGCAACCCAGGATGGGTCCCAGTCATCGACGGGGGAGCAGTGGGTGCCAGCCGGCACCTCGGCCTCGCTCTCCGGAGGCTCCGGGGGCGGAGCATTCGGAATGAATCGGGTCTGATAGGTAGGCTGAATGACCAGGCTCGAGGTGAGCTGAGGGGCTTCGCCCTCGCCCTCGGCCTCGCTTCCCGGGACGTACTCTTCAGCATCATCCGCTGCCTTTGACCCGGTTTGCCCATCAGAGCCAGTGGAGCCAGTAGAGCCAGTGGAGCCAGTAGAGCCAGTGGAGCCAGTAGAGCCAGTGGAGCTGGAAGAATCTCCCTTTTTCCGAAGCAAAAGGAATGCTGCGGCTACCAACAGCAGGGGCACGGGATTAGCCATGCTTGAGGATATCACAGGTCGAGTTTCTTGAGGATGGCCACGAGCATCCGCTCGACCCGGATAAGGCGCTGTGAATCTTCCGGACCCCAAAGCTTCCGCTTGTCAGCCTCGGGTCGGCGCGACCTCATGAGGTTATCGATGACTTCCTCATCCTCCTCGTTGACTGGCAAGGTCGGGACCACAAGGTCCACCCAGTCTTCCACCGGTCCACCATGGGGCTTCGAGGCGGAGGATACCGTGAGGCTTCCGCTCGAGGCCGCCTTCCACCTTTGCTTCTCGAGAATCTGCTCGCGCAGGGCCATCGACTCAGGCGGCAGGGGGTCGCCACGATTCTTCGCCGGAGGAACGACGTCCCTCAACGGGCCGCCTATCCGACAGGGCCGGGGGGCTGACGGCGGGTGATCTCCTTGCGCATCAGCTCGGACAGGAACTGCGCCGCAGCCTTGCCCTCTTGTGTCTTCGCTTTCTTGCCCATCTCGCTCGTCATCTGAATGCACCATTCGAAAGCCTCCCCTGTTCCTCTTCGGTAGCCGTCCTGCCACGTCTCGACAGAGAGGGCATTTGCGGCCTCGCCAGCCTCTTTGTGTTTGCCCTTCGACATCGTCCCTCTAGCTACGGTTGTTGCGGATCGCGCTCACGTACGACTCGGAGCACTTGTGCTTACGCGCAATATCGGCGCCGCTTAGGCCTTTTTTTAGGTCCGCAAGGATATCTTCCCGCGAGTACTGGGTGGGCCGTCGACGGATCTCCACGCCATCGCCCTCAAGCCATCGCGCCATCGTCTTCGCATGGACGCCGTATTTTTTAGCGGTCCCTGCAATCGAAGACGACTTGTTCTTCTTGTAGAACGCAATCGCTGCCTTGCGCGTCTTCGGGTGGTGGTCCGGCTTCGGATGCTTGTCCTGGTCTGAGACCTCGACCCACTTCTTGACCGTGGATTCAGCGCAGCCGAAGACCTGGGCGATACGACGGTACCCCCATTTCCTCTTATGAAGCGCAAGGGCGCGCTTCCTGTCAGCTTCGCTGTACCTGTTCATCTCGGCCTTTCTACTTCTCAAAGTACCTGCAAATCAAGATCTCAACCTCGCGTACATACGCATCGGATATCCATCTGCCGTTACCGCGCCACTCGTGCTCCCCATCGGGGACCTCAGACCTGAGCTTATTCAGGAACTCCTCGTGATACGGGTGGTGAAGGAGTTTTCCGTAATCGGATGGCTCCCAGTAGATGTTGGGAGCCATTAGATCTTCACCCCCAAGTAGTACCCGGCCATGTTTAGTACCACATCCATCGTCATGTTGTTGGCGCCCTCAATCGCCTTGATGCCTAGCTTCGGCGCCACCGCGTTCTCGGCTACCTCAAACACCATCGATGCGGCGAAGGCCTGACCAACTGTCAGCCCCTTCTTTTGCATGATGACGCCGGACAGTAAGTGCATCGGCGTCCATTTCGAGATCAACGGGTTCTTCTTGTTCATCTTCGCCATAGGCAGCCTCCCTTCACTGGTTTTGGGTCAGCAGCATCGCTGCGACCAAGTGCTTCGCTGAGGTCTGCGGCGGCCATCAGGATGGTGATGGGGATAAAGAACCAGGCCACCCACTGCGTGAACACGATGCCCATCAGTTGGGCCCCCAGTCGCCCACCACCGCCAAGTGCGCTGTGCCTTTTGGTTTCGGCTTGTCCAGTAACTTCTCGAGGGAAGACATCACTGTGTCGGTGTTCCCAGCCAGAAGGTTCTGGTAAATCATCTCCGCGTAACAGCGGTAGAGACTCGAGACCTCGCTTGCCGTGAGCCTCTGACTCTCTATCAGCTCGTCGAAGGACGGGACGGCAGCGACAAGGCTCCCGATCTTCTTGACCGCGTCGTCAATCCTGTTGCCACTCATAACGCCAGCAAAGCCTTTTGGACCAGAGCAAAGTTACGCTCGGCGTTCGCCTTCGAGGCGAATCCGCCCTCCTCACCGAGGGTGTCGATGATGACCTCATGGTTTCCAGTAGCCGTGACCCTCCACTGCCACTGGCCGTCGACTTCGTAATAATCAAGCTCGTACTCGTCTTCATCTTCCATGCGGGTCTATCCTTTAGTTGGCGGGGCGGCCATCTCATGGTTGCACATCTTGGGAGCCCAGTCGAGGCGACCGCTTAGTGGAAAAGCAGAAGGCTAAATGCGCAGCAAATCAGAACGAAAAATAGGGTTGCCGCTGCCAACTGCAGCATGCATTCCTGTAGGCCAGACCGAGCGGCCTCCTTAGCGGCGTAGTAGTCGACATCCTCTTGCAAGGACCGATTCTTGGACTCGAGGTTCTCAATGAGCTGTTGGGCGTTGGCCAGATGTCGGTTCATCCGATGCATGAGGCGGTGGTGCTCCGCGCACTGGGAGCACACCGCCTCATCCCGGTAGGGCGAAGCCTCGTCGTCGCACACCGGGCATTTGAACTTAGCGAGGCCGAAGAGGTCCTCGGCGGGTCCGCGGGGGGACGACAGGTGCTGAAGCACTGCGGCTGCTACCATGAAGTTGGGAGGTATCACCCTCTACCCCACTTCCTCACCGGCAGTCGAATCGCCTTCCGTTTTCTGACTAGCTTCGACGTGCGCCAAGAAGCGCTCCTGGCTACACCGGACAAGGTTGATGGTCGCGTCCGCGACGCACTTGAAGCATAGGGTGGGCCCCCATTGCATGCTGTCGACATGGTGTGTGTACGTCGGGGACTTCCCATGGATGGGGCAGTCCGTCTTGCCAACGTCGAAGTCCTCTATGGGGATAAACACCCTGTCCGTTTCGGTCACAGGGTCGATGTCCACTTCTTTTATCTCTGTCTTGCTCATGTTCGCTTTCTTTCCTTGGTCAACTAGAAGGTGAATTGGGAGCTGACAATGGGCTCCTCTTCCTTCTCTTTTTGTGGCTTCGGCTTGCAGGTAACCTCCGCCGGGACCGGCTCGCGGTGGAGGAGGTGCGCCGCGACGAGGCCTTCGATGTACCCGCTGATACTCTCAGGTGGATCCTGTCGCTCGCAGTAGTTGGTAATCCGTTGGTAGGTTATCCCCTTCACAGAGATTGAACGGCGCTTCGTTTTCTTCTTGCTCATGCTTTTCCTGATAGCTTGTTAATCTCGCGTTTCAGCAAGATTTGGTCCAAGGACACCGAGGACTTCTTTTTCACGGCCTTCTTTTTCATCCGACCCATCAGGTCGTCCGCATCCTGAACAGCGGCGATATGAGTCAGATCGAGCCCCTCGCTCGAATCCTTGTCGGCCGTGGAGGCGGAGGCCGCCTTTGCCTTGGCCTTCTTCTTGACCTTCTTCGTCTTGGTCGACTTGGCCTTCTTGTCAGACGCGGCCTTCTCCTCCACCGCTTTTTTGCGAGCCTCCTCCGCCTTGTCGCGCCACTCTTGAGCCTTGTCTTCAGACTTTTGGATCACCTCTCTGGCTTTCAAGATGTCCTTCTCTAGTTTCGCGGCGCGCTTATCCATAATCAGGGCCTGCTTGTACTTCGTCTTGCCCACCAGCGAAGAGCTGCCGATCTTCTTATTCTTTTCGGTGTCTGAAAGCTTCTTCTCGTTTAGCTCGATGATGCGACCGCTGCGCCTCATGAGGTCATCCATCTCCTTGGATGCCTCCGCGTATCCAAGCACGTCGACCCGCTTCTTGAGTTCGGCGACGTAGGCAATCGGCGGCTTCTTCTTCTTGAGCGCCTTGATGAGCTTCGCCGGGGCATCCGGAAGCATCTTCGCGTACAGATCGGGATCTAACTCGTGAACTTGCACCAGCTCATCGAATCGACCTGGCCGAAGGACCGCCTCGTTGATGCCGTCCGAATAGTTCGCGCTGACCATGAACAGCTTCACCATCCGGTTGATGTGCTGCAGAGGGTCCAGCATCTTCCCCACGTTCTTGTTCCCGCGCCCGCCCTCGTCGGCATATCTCGAGCCAATCACGAAGCGGTCAAAATCGTCGATGATAAAGGAGTCCGGCCGAAGCAGCTCCACCGTCTTGACCATCTTCGTCGGAGAAATCTCCTCAAGGTCCGCAATCTTGACCCGCAGCGTCAAGCCTCCGAACTTACCAGCGATGTAGCGCAGCATGTGCGACTTGCCCACCCCGGCTTCGCCGATCATGAAGACGCTTCTGTGAACCCCCTGATCGAGGTAGCGCTTGAGCTTGTCGTGCACCTCGTCACCTCGGCGTGAGGGGAGCGTCTCTTCCTCGTCGTCCGGGATGACCGCGATGCCGTTGTCCTGCTGGATAAGCAGGGCCTTGGTGCTGCCGATGTTCTTCCACAGGCCGCGGCCGATGATGGTCAATGCGGACTCTCGCTCAGCCTCGGTCCTGACCCAGCAAGACTCAGCCTTCAGCTTCGAATGATTGGTACGAATACCGTTGGCGCCGCCTCCAGTCGTAAAGCCGATGTCGACGCCGATCCCCTCGATGACGTACGCCTGCTCATCAGCGTAGGTCGACTGGACGGGCTTCACCTTGACGCCAATCTCCGCGTGCGCGAATCGCCAGGCCTGCGCCTCGAATCCGTAAAGGTTCAGAGGGACCCAGCCCTCCTTCTCGAAATGCTCGGTCGCCCCCACAAGCCTCGAGTCGCGCATGACCGCAACCACCCGACTGCCCAATGCGACGCCGCCCATGAGCGACATGTCCGGCCCGATGTGGACCAGGATGTCGGCCGCTCGCTCAACGATGTCCACTGCCTTGCCGCCTCCAATAAGCACCCGGTCCAGTGCCTCGGACTCGTCGAACTTCTTTTTGAGCTTGTCGAAATACTTCTTCATCGAAACCTTTGCCCCTTAGAAAAGGCCGGCACCTGACTCGTTGCCCCATACTGACCAGTTCTCCCTGGGCCCTCTTGCGAAGACCTCCAGGCGCGGACCCGGACTCACCTTCTCGACCTCATCAAAGAACACCTTCGGCTTCGCAGAGTGCCTGCCCCGCTTGACGAGACCGCCGCCGACAAGGGTGGACTGCCCCCTGCTCATCGGCGGCAGCTTTCCCATGACCCCGAAGAGGCAGGACTCCGTCTGTCCGCGGTAGTAGTACCCAAGACCGAAGCGGTCCTTTGCCCATGTCCGCATCGTGACGTAGCGAAACCCTAATGCATCCATGACCTCAAGTCCATCTCTAAGGAAGTTGTTCGTCACCCATAGGTACAGGTGGCAGCCCGACGGGTCAGGTTGATGCTTGAACAACACGGTTTGCATCAGCGGGATGATGTCCCTCGTCTTCATCAGCGGGTAGTGCCGGTCGGCGCCGCGCTTGACCTTTCCGCCGCCGCATTCGTTCCAAGGCGGGTCAGCGACGATGGTCTTGAACCACTGCTCAGATCGATTGCGGGGTATCGCCACTAGAAGATAGTCTCCACGGGAAGGAGCGCTTGCAGGCCGTTGACGGTCGCAACAATCTGAGACTGGTCGTCTAAATCCTGGCGAACAACCTGGAAGTCGATCTCGCCGGTGATGTGCTCCGTAAAGGTGAGGTAGAACTTATCTGTTCGGAACCCGTAGACCTTCGACCCCTGGCCGACCCAGGTGTGGCGAATGGCGGCGGGGCATCCAAATTCTTTCTCGCTCTTGTTCCTAGCCATTACTTCCTCTTTTGTTGTTCACACCAGCGCGCGACATAGTCGTCTGGCTGGTCCCACTCGCACTCGTGGTCACAGCAGGGGTCGACCCCGATGTCGTCATCGGCACTGTTCGGCTTGACCAAAGACAGGCCCCACTCGTGCTTGCAGTGCTGACAGGCCATCCATAGGCCCTCGGGTTTATCACCAGCCTCTGCGACGACCTCGTCGCACTTCGGGCAGTAGATGTTGTGGACCATCACGTCGCACCAGTCTACACAGCCGGGGCAGGGGTGATGGCCGCACTTCTTGCAGATGGGGTCCATCATCGGAGCGCCACCACCATCAGGAGCACCAGAGATGCCGCGATGCACAGAGCGAGAAGCCGCTCCCCTTTTTCACTCAGACTTAACATCTTTACCGTTTACCTTGACCTTCACTTCGGGTGCGCTATCAACCGTCACTTCGACTGGCTGACCTTTTCTTTTGAGAGCCACGACTTCGTAGCCCTCGCCTCTCAGCGACTGGCTCGAGGAGACCGTCGAGCTTGAAGTCTGCTTGCTCTCGACGATCTCCAGCTCGCTTTCGATATTGTCAATCGGTTCCTCCAGTGCATCATCAAACCCATCGAAGGCCTTCTTGATGGACTTGAAAAAGCCCTCGCTCTTATCCTTAGGCACTGGTCCCCTCGAGTGCGTCTCTCAAGCATTCGATGAGTGTCTCGTAGTCCTTGGCCTCCATGGCCTTGTCGCCAACAACGCCGGTGAGCTTCGCGTAGGCAGCCTTCCAGCTCAGCCCTTTGCCTTCGTTGAGCTTGTCGCAGTAGGACTTGAGCAGAGGGAGGGCGGACTCTCTCAGGCCGGCGATGAAGGCCTCTTTGTCTCGCTCCGGCGCAGGCTCTGTCACCGGCGGCGCAGGGCGCTCGTCGGGTGTGGGTTTCGGCTCCGGCTTTGTCTCCGGCTTCGGCGCTGGTGAGGCCTTGGGTTTCGAGTCGACCTCGTTCAGGGGCTCGTCGTCGGACTCGATGACCTCATCGTTATCGTCGGGCATTTCACCCTCCGGGAATCCGCGGCGCAGGGCCTGCATCTCCGCGCACTTCGCAAGCTGGTTGTAGGGTCGCTGCTTCCACTGGGAGTTGACCTCACCGCTCTTCTTGAGACCAACAAACTCATTCCAGCGCGCCTCGCCGTGGTAGGCGCACAAGTGGATGCTCTTGCCGCCATTGTAGGGCGTCTTTCGGTAGACGGTGACGCGGCAAACCTCGGGCCGGATGCCTGCATCTTCGCCGGTGGCCTCCACGAACGCTGGCGGGTCCATGCCGGCCAGTCCGTTCTGATGGCCGATGGTGCGGCGGCCGTCGGCGGTGAGTGACCAGATCAACTTTCCCATTCGACGGTTGGGCCACATGTGGTCAGCAAAGAAGCTGACTCGCTTGCGCTCCATCGTCAGGATGCACATCGAAATCTCGTCTTCCGACAACTTCTCCTCGAAGTCGTTGGCGGCCTTCATCCGGATCTCTTTTCGCAGGAGTTCGTCTTCGTAGATGCTCTTCTTGTTCATGGTCTTGTCTTCCTAGTAGCTTAGTACGCCTTCGCATTCGAGGCGGGCGATAAAGTCGCCGGTGGGGTAGTTCCGTGCGGTGCAGCGGTTCTCGATGCGCAGAACGAAGTTGCGCGTGTCATACGAAATCTTCGGCCAGGAGACCTTGAGAGCTGAGCCGGGCCGACATGAGTCCAGCGGTATCGCCTGGTCCACGACCGCCCAGCAGTCGATATGGCTGTCGGGAGATAACCACAGGTCACGGCTCCCGCAGAAAATAAGGGACACGGGAGTCGCCTCAATGTATCGCTGCAGCGCACGCGAGCCGCTGGTCGTTAAGTCAGCATACCCTCCGCTGGGGATCCCGGAGAGCGTTAGCGGGATGCTGAAGTGATGGATGGGCCTCTCGCAGGGCTGCTCCTTCGAAGGGCCAGCGGTGCCGTAGCGATACTGATGGTAGCTCCTCGGCGTTGTGCCCGTACCTGTATATGTATAGTGATCGGATCCCCAGGCAGTGCTGTCAGGCAGCCTACGCGAGCCGAACTTGGATGGGTCATTCTTGTTCGCCATATTCTCTCCTCAAATCTTCTGGCTGATGACCATGCCAGGGCCGACCTCAAGCTCGGGTCGCAAGGACTTCATGGCTTCGGTGGGGTGCAGCTCGCATTCACTTTGGCAAGCGACAGCAAGGGCTGCGACAAGGAACCACTCCGGGCCCCAGAAGTAGCTGACAGACTGCTTGTCTTTAGGGCAATCGTCACACAGGTCGGCCTCTAGAAATGGTCCCGAACCCGTTGTCCTGACGCAGGCGCACAGGTGCAGGAATCCGATAGGGCTGGGAGGAAAGCGGGAGCAATCATCCTCGCCCAGGGAGAAGCGCTCACTTCGACGCGGCTTTGGCATTTTTCTCCCATGGGAACGGAAAGGTGTTGGTGAAGCAAGCTTCGGAGCGCACAGCTGTGGCCATGCGGCGAGCCTCATCGAGCTGCTCCATCGCGGCGTCAAGCAGGTCTTGGGTTTTATTTCGTTGCCGTATCGTTTGGATATAAGCCCCCGTCTGCTCGGTATGCGCGCCGATTGCAAGCTCGGCGCGCGCCTTCTCCTTGAGGAGCATTGCCTTGCCCTTGACAGCCTCGCACTTGTATTCGAATGCCTTTTGCCGCTCGCTCGCCGCGTCCTCGAGGGCGGCCTTGAGCTTGGTCTTGACCAGCGAAAGCTGACCTAGGAGTTCTTCGGCGGCACATTCCCGCGCTACAATCCACGACTCCAGCTTCGCAGCCCAGTCGTCGTCCTTTTTCTTGTGGATGGCCACCAGTCGAAGGGCTGCCTCCCGCCGACGCATGTAAGCCTTTAGCATGCGCATGCTCATGGCGATAAGCCTGTCGCTATGAGTCTTGAGGTCATCATAATCCCCCCTCAAGACCGACAGGTCTTCCTCCGCTGAGAGAAGTGTGTCGTGCCTTTCGGCGGTCAGGGTAACCCGTGGACGGGCTTCGTTTTCGTTGCTCATGTGATTCTCACTCCTAGTTTTGGGTTCTGAACCCACTGGGTCAAGCGGCCCTCGCACCACTTATCGAGAAGGGTCTGTAGATCTCTGACTGCGTAGGACCCAATGTGGTCGTAGCTGCCTTCGAACCAATTTTCTAACGCGTGATCCAAGATGTTCTCGGCGTCCAGCTGCAACTTCTCTTCGACGCAGCAGTAGACGTGCAGGTGCGCGCCGCCATCTTCGTACTCCCCATCATCTACCCCACCCAGGACATCATCCAGGGGCGAGATGGACCCGTCTCCATCGACGTAGACCATCTCGGTGGCTTCTTCGACTGAGACCTTCTCGACAGCATCCCAGGCGTCCTGTTCACGCTGATTTGCCCTTGCTCGACTGCACGGATAACAGGACGTCTGCCAGCGCTCTTCAAGCAAGCTCTTGCAGTCCTTGCAATGCCTCGGCGCGCAGCACTCTGCCGCCGACTCCTCGTTGGGTCGAGTACCCCGGCAGACGCTGCAGTAATAGACGCCTGTCGGTTTGCCATCCTGGTGATAGAGCTGGACAGCATTTGTCTTTTCGCTTTGATTCCTCATGACGGACGACTGCTCCTTCTTACGGCCGAGGCACTCTCGTAGTGTTCCTCGTGGCTCAACCGTAGTTGTACTTCTTATCGAATGCTGCCTCGCTCTGGCTCAGGTACACGAGCGCTTCAAGGAAAGCGACGATCGCTGGGATGAAGGTCCAGCAAAAGAGCAGGTACAAGATACCCATCCCGTTTTCGCCGAGGTAGAACTTGTGGGCGCCGAGCCCCCCTAGGAAGAGCGCCAAGAGGACCGCTGTGCCGCGACCCCTGTTGTCAGTCTTTCGAGGGCCCTGCTGTTGCATTTGCTGCATCTGTTGCATCTGTTGCATTTGCTGCATCTGCATCATCTGCTGCATCATCTGATGCGGCGTCATGTCGGTTGGGGGTGTCATGGGTGCCCCGGTGGGCAGTGGAAAGTTACTGTGTGGATCGTTATTCATCTTGCTTCCTTTACTTCTTCTTACGGCCGCGGCCCATGAAGAAAATCATTCCGAGGGCGGCGGCCATCGAAATGACGTTCATCCCGTGCTGACCCGCTACCAGGTCCTTCACGGTACGTGACCTGAGCTTGTACTCCGACTTCGCAATCGCGGTGCACGCTGGCTTTTGGACAGCCAGTGCTGTCATCTCTTGTGCGCTCTTATTCCTCGCCATGCTCGTCCTTTCCCTTCAGGCTTTCTAACGACGTCTTGCAAGCTTGGCTGTAAGCCGTTGACCCAAGCCATGCCGTTGCTGTCGCTGAAAGGAGCGCATCCATGAGTCCATCGCCCTGACGCTTCGCTCTATCTGACAATCTATTCGACCTCTTGACGATGGCCAGCATCTTGTCGTTCAGAACCCGATTCTCCTCAATGACTGACGCGGTCACCTTCTCGAGATGTCTGATGGTTGGCCAGTCAGTACTGACGGCAGGCGGCTGAAGGCCCTTGAGTGACGCCTCCAACGCGAGTTCCTTTTCGCTTTTGTTTCTCATCGGACTGTCGTTCCTGTTATGTGTGCCGTGCCCGTTGCGCCTGCCGGGATGGTTGTCCAGGTGGTAATGGGGGCCGCGGTGTAGGACGAGCTGTTC
>Ga0307376_10004358_pt1 | contig 12991 bp, 7 predicted proteins | sample TR2MG_FD_202536 | JGI IMG/M metagenome (GOLD analysis project Ga0307376, IMG submission 202536) | Soil microbial communities from Risofladan, Vaasa, Finland - TR-2 | ecosystem: Environmental > Terrestrial > Soil > Coastal area > Acid sulfate soil | place: Finland: Risofladan, Vaasa | collected... | reverse complement strand
TAAATAACCGAATAAAATCATACACCCTAATGAAAACTAACAACCGTCGTGAATTCATCAAAAAAGCTGCAGTGGCCGGTGCAGCTGGCATTGTGATCCCTGCACTCGCATCGTGCAGCCACAAGGAAGAAAAAGTTGCGGAAGACTCCGTACAAAACCTTCCGGGAGCGTCTCCGCTCATCGTACCGCACAACAACGGGCTGAAGATCACCGGCACATTCCTCGATGAGATATCGCATGACATACCTCACCAGAACTGGGGTGAAAAAGAATGGGACCTGGATTTCTCTCACATGAAGGCAATAGGCATTGATACCGTCATTATGATCCGTTCAGGATACCGCAAGTTCATAACCTGGCCCTCGGAATACCTGCTGAAAAAACATGGTTGCTACATGCCATCGGTTGACCTGGTGGATATGTTCCTGCGTCTTGCAGAAAAGCATGGCATGAAATTTTTCTTCGGTCTGTATGACTCGGGGAAATACTGGGACACCGGAGATCTGAGCTGGGAGATTGAGGATAATAAGTATGTCATCGATGAAGTATGGAAAAACTACGGTGCAAAGTACAAGAGTTTTCAGGGATGGTATATCAGCGGTGAGATAAGCCGTAATACAAAAGGCGCTATAGGAGCATTCCATGCCATGGGCAAGCAGTGCAAGGATGTCTCGGGAGGCCTGCCGACATTCATTTCACCATGGATTGATGGCAAGAAAGCCGTTGAGGCGGCCGGCGGCAAACTGACAAAGGAAAACGCCGTATCAGTCCAGGAACATGAAAGGGAGTGGGGTGAGATCTTTGACGGAATTCATGATGTGGTTGATGCATGTGCTTTTCAGGATGGTCAAATAGATTATGATGAGCTCGATGCCTTCTTTAAAGTGAATAAGAAGCTGGCAGACAAATACGGGATGCAGTGCTGGACCAATGCCGAATCATTTGACCGTGATATGCCGATCAGATTTTTTCCTATCAAGTTCGATAAATTGAGGATGAAGCTTGAAGCTGCCAAACGCGCCGGATATGATAAAGCTATAACATTCGAGTTCTCGCATTTTATGAGTCCCCAGTCGGCTTATATCCAGGCCGGACACCTCTATGACCGTTACAGGGAATACTTTGAATTAGTATAGACAATGGAAAAAACGAAGCAAAATTTAGGATACGTCATTTCCCTTTCCGTGGTAGCGGCCATAGGAGGCTTTTTATTCGGATATGACACGGCCGTGATCTCAGGAACGGTTCAGCAGGTCACACAACAGTTTGATCTGAATTCAATGCAGGTCGGGTGGTTCGTTGGTTGTGCCCTGGTCGGATCAATTTTGGGGGTGAGCATAGCGGGGATGCTGAGTGATCATTTCGGACGTAAGAAGACAATGATCCTTTCAGCGTTACTCTTTAGTGCGTCGGCCATAGGATGTGCAATATCATCCAGCTACGCCGGGCTCGTTATTTACAGAATTATCGGCGGCATAGGCATTGGAATTGTTTCCATTGTCTCTCCAATGTATATCTCCGAGGTCAGTCTGCCGAAATACCGTGGAAGCCTTGTGTCTCTCTACCAGCTGGCAATAACTGTAGGTTTTCTTGGAGCCTACCTGGCCAATTTCAATCTTCTCAGGCTTTCCATCTCCGGGTACGCTCCGGCGGGAGAGCTGATGGGCAAAATCCTTGTTACCGAGGTATGGCGGGCGATGTTCGGAGCAGAGACATTACCGGCGCTTCTCTTTTTTGCTGTGATCTTCTTTATACCGGAGAGCCCGAGATGGCTGGTGGTTAAGCATTCTGAACCTAAGGCGCAGAAGATCCTGATGCGCATCCTCAGGGATGATAAAGAGGTCGATGCCCAGATTGCAGATATCAGGTCCTTGTCGAACGTTGAAAACAAGTCGGAATGGTCACTTATCTTCAAACCCGGCATATTCAGAGCCGTTCTGATCGGCGCTGCAATAGCCATTCTGGGACAGTTCATGGGTGTCAATGCGGTTCTTTATTATGGTCCGAAGATTTTCCAGGATAGCGGGCTATCGAGCGGAGATTCACTCTTCTACCAGGTCCTGGTTGGCCTGGTCAATATGCTGACGACTGTTATAGCACTTCTTATTATTGATAAAGTGGGTCGCAAAAAACTGGTCTACTTCGGAGTGACGGGAATGATAATTTCCCTGATGGCCATCGGCCTCTATTTCTTGAAGGGACAAGCGATGGGTCTGTCAAGCGTATATCTCCTGGTTTTCTTCCTTGCATATATTTTCTGTTGCGCGATATCAATCTGTGCAGTGATATGGGTTCTTCTCTCGGAGATGTACCCGAATAATGTAAGAGGGCTGGCAATGTCCATCGCCGGATTCTCTTTATGGATCGGCACTTATCTTATAGGACAGCTGACCCCGTGGGTGCTTGAGCACCTGACGCCGGCCGGAACCTTCTTCATCTTCACCTTAATGTGTTTGCCGTACCTCTGGCTTATATGGAAGAAAGTGCCTGAAACCACTGGCAAATCGCTTGAGGAAATAGAACGAATGTGGATTAAAAAATAAATTTTATTATATAGAAATGGATCTTAACTCTTTAGCAAATCAGTACAAGAACGAGCTACTGGACAACATCCTTCCTTTCTGGCTGGATAAATCACCCGACAAAGAATATGGTGGATACTTCTCATGCCTTACCCGCGAGGGTAATGTATATGATACCGACAAATTTATCTGGCTTCAGGGGAGAGAGGCATGGCTCTTTTCGATGCTGTACAATAAGGTTGAAAAGCGTCAGGAGTGGCTTGACTGTGCTGTCACAGGAGGAGAATTCCTGAAGAAGTACGGTCACGACGGAAATTATAACTGGTACTTCTCGCTGACACGTGATGGCAGGCCTCTTGTTCAACCTTACAATATTTTCTCATACACCTTCGCCGCAATGGCCTTCGCCCAGCTGAACCTGGCCACCGGAAACAAGGAATATGCAGACATTGCAGAGAAAACATTCAAAAAAATACTTGAAAAGGAAAAGAACCCGAAAGGAATCTGGAATAAAGCCTATCACTGTACCAGAGATCTGCAAAACTTCGCCCTCCCCATGATCCTCTCCAATCTTTCGCTTCAGATGGAGCATCTCCTTGAGAAAAAATTCCTTGATCAAACCATAGAAAATTGTATCCATACGATTATGGATCTCTTCTACAGGCCGGAACTTGGGATCATTGTTGAAAATATAACCCCTGAAGCAACGCTTTCCGACAGTTTTGAGGGCAGGCTTGTCAATCCGGGCCATGCAATTGAAGCTATGTGGTTTATCATGGATCTTGGCAAACTTCTCAATCGCCCGGAGCTGATCGTCAAAGCTAATGAGGTGGCTCTTAATATGATAGAATATGGCTGGGACAAGGAATATGGCGGGATCTTCTATTATAAAGACCGGCTGGGTTATCCCCCCCAGCAGCTTGAATGGGATCAGAAGCTCTGGTGGGTGCATATCGAAAGCCTGATCACGATGGCCAAAGGATACAAGCTTACCGGGAATGAAACCAGTAAAAAATGGTTTGAGACCATTCACGAATACACATGGGATAACTTTAAAGACAAGGAGTATCCCGAGTGGTTCGGTTATCTCAACAGGCGTGGCGAAGTTCTCCTGTCGCTTAAAGGAGGGAAATGGAAAGGTTGCTTCCACATACCAAGAGGAATGTACGAGATATGGAAAACGCTTGAATGACAACGAATTTCAAAACTATACTCTCAAAACTATATCATTAAATTAAAACTACTTCTATGAAAAAAAAGCTTAATGAATGTCTCTTTGGACACAGGAGTACAGTATTGTTGATACTGTTTCTTGTCAGCACATTAATCAGTGCTCAGAATGCGTTCGGGCAGATTAATGTCAGGGGAAGTGTTACCGATAATTCGGGAGTCACTATCCCTGGTGTGACGATTTTTGTAAAAGGTACTACCCAGGGCACCTCAACTGATGCCGATGGAAAGTACTATATATCAAACATTCCAGGTAATTCCATTCTCATGTTTTCTTCCGTGGGAATGAAATCCCAGGAAGTTCAGGTTGCCGGAAGGACTGTGATCGATGTAGTATTTGAAGCAGCAACCATAAACATTGACGATGTGGTTGTTGTCGGGTACGGCACACAAAAGCGCGCAAGTATTACCGGTGCGGTTGCTCAAGTTTCAGGCAAAGAACTTCTTCGTGCTCCGGTTGGTAATCTCACCACCATGTTGGGCGGGTTAGTTCCCGGAGTGATCTCCCTTCAGCAATCCGGGCAGCCTGGTGCTGATGGTGCCAGTCTTTTGATCAGGGGAGGCGGAGCCAAATACATTGTTGATGGAATTGAACGTAACATTTCAGAAATCGATCCGAACGAAATTGAATCAATTTCTGTTCTGAAAGATGCCTCATCAGCATCCGTCTATGGTTTAGATGCCAACGCAGTTGTTATTGTAAAAACCAAACGAGGTATTGAATCTCCCTCAACTATTACCTTTTCAGGAGAATATGGAGTAAGTACCAATGCTGCTATGCTGGATATGCTGGATGGGCCTGAATATGCTTATTGGTACAACAAAGCCCGTGAGATGGATGGTGATGCTCCTGTTTTTTCATCAGCTCATGTTGAGCAAATGAAAAATAATGATCCTACTGATGGATGGGGAAACACTGATTGGTACAGGAAAACTTTTGGCGTCGGAAGCAGTGCAAATTACAACGTGAATGTAACCGGGGGTACAGATAAAATAAAGTACTTTGTTTCTATAGGGGATTATACACAAAAAGGAAATGTAAAAAATTTCGATTACAATCGAATTAGTATGCGTTCAAATATTGACGCCAGGGTAGCTGACAATCTGGATGTGACATTTGATATTTCCGGAAGGGTTGAGAATAGAAATCGTCCAGGCTATACCTCTTCTCCTGATGATTGGAACAATATTCCTCAGCAGGCCATAAGAGCGCTTCCTTTTGTTCCTGAAACGCTTGATGGTATTCCGGTATCTACCCGAACAGCAAGTTCATACGTTAATCCACTTGCAGCTTCTGAGTTAACGGGGTACAGCAATGTTGTAACCAATATTATTCAGACAAATCTTGCACTTAACTACAATGTCCCTTTCATAAAAGGATTGAGTGCCAAATTTTTAACCGCTTACGATATTTCACATCAAACATCTAAGTCATTTTCAACTCCGTATTACACCAATGTTGCATCTGCTCCTACTTCAACAGCAGGGGATATAAGTTATGTCTATACCTATGATGCCAGAGGCACGACAACCAGCCTTATCGAAGGACTCAGTCATTATACGCATTTGACCACCAACACAAGCTTGAAATATGACGGGAAATTTGGCCTGCATAGTATAACGGCTCTGGCGTTGATGGAGACCATCACAAGGAAGGGCAATTCATTTGGCGCATACGGTTATGGATTTGACATTCCTCAACTGGACGAATTGAGTTTTGCCACATTGGCCGATAAAACCAGGGTCTCAGGAAGTAGTTATGAACAACGTGTGGCCGGTTTCTTAGGTCGGGTAACCTATGATTACAACCAGAAATACCTGGCTGAATTATCGTTGCGTTATGACGGCAGTTATGTATTCAGCGGAATGAAAGAAGGGAAACGCTGGAGTCCGTTTCCGGCAGCTTCTCTTGGATGGAGAATATCTGAAGAAGATTGGTTTAAAAATACATTCAGCTACATTAACAACATGAAAATCAGAGGTAGTATCGGTTTAACAGGAACTACCGAGATCTCTCCATATTATTACCTGAACACTCTTTCTTTTTTGGCGAACTCATCAGGTACTAAAGTTCCGGCTGTAGTTATCGGAGGAGTAGCACAAAATGGTCTGATGACATCACAACCCGCCAATCTGGATTTAACCTGGGCTAAAGCACTTCAATACAATTTAGGTTTTGATGGTATCATGTGGGATGGTTTATTGGGATTTGAATTTGATGTGTTCTACACATACAAATATGACATGCTTAGTTCTGTTGCGGCAACTTATCCTGATTCATATGGCGGATATGTACCTGCATTTACCAATAACAACAAGCAGGATCATAGAGGCTTTGAGATCACATTGTCCCAATCCAATAAGATTGGTGAATTTTCATATAGAATAGCACTTAACGGAACTTATAATAAACGCAGATGGTTAAGATATGGCGATTCTCCGAATACACCGGATTGGCTGAAGCTTACAGGAAAAGAAGTTGGTACGCAAGTCGGCTTTACTGATCTGGGCTTATTCCAAAGTCAGGAGGATATTGACAATTCTGCTTTGATCCCAGGTAAAGCTGTACGTCCTGGCGATATCAAATACATGGATAGGAATGGAGATGGTATTATTTCATACGAACAGGATCGCGGATATATAGGTAAATCAGCATATCCGAAATTTGTTGGCGGTTTTACATTTAACTGCGAATGGAAAGGCTTTGATGCATCAATGCTTATTCAGGGAGCCCTGGGGCGCGATGTAGCTTTAACAGGAGTATATGCAAGCCTGGGAATTATGGATAATACTTCTATGACAAAGCCATTCTATCATGGTGGAAACTCACCCAGATTCCTGGTGGAGAATTCATGGAGAGAAGACAATACAGATGCTGAATTTGCGCGTCTATCTATAGTCCCTGCCAGCTCTAACAATGCTTTCTCTTCTACATTCTGGTATAGGAATGGAGATTATTTGCGTTTAAAGACCCTGCAAATCGGTTATACCCTTCCTCAGCGATGGCTTAACCCGGCAGGAATAAATAGCCTTAGAGTATATGCTGAAGGGCAAAATCTGTTGACTTTTAGTCATTTGACTAAATATAATATCGACCCGGAACATCCAGGAGTATCGAATGGATATTATCCACAACAGAGATTGATTTCGATGGGTCTGAGATTAGTATTTTAACGAATTAATATATAATGCTATGAAATACGATATATTAAAAATAGCCATATTGTTCGGTGCAATTAGTCTGGCTAGTTGTGAAGAAATGCTGGACACTACACCTACCGACAGAATCTCTGACAAGGTGGTTTGGGAAAATGAACAAAACGTAACCTTCTATATCAATGGTTTTTACCCATATATAGATCGCTATGGAAACTTTAGCACCTCTCAGTTTAGTGGTAGTTTAACAGAGGGACTGACAGAAACACTAAAATACGGTTCATATGTACCCGGATCAAAAGCAGGTGATGCTAATATGTATGTGTTTACTCCGGAATTGATGTCTCCAACAGGTAACTTACTGGGTACCTGGGATGATGCGTATGAACGGATTCGCCGTGTAAATGAATTTCTGGTTGGATTAGCAGAATATTCAACATTAAGCCAGGGAAAAAATGACCTTTTTGAAGGACAAGCCCGTTTCTTCCGTGCATTCCTTTACTTTCAACTGGCTAAACGGCATGGTGGGGTTATTCTTTATACCGACATGAACTTACAGAAAGACAAAGCACGTTCTTCTGCTGAAGAAACATGGAATTTAATAGAGAATGATTTAGACTTTGCGGCATCGGTTTTACCAGTTGAATGGTCAAGCAATAATCTGGGTCGGGTGACAAAAGGAGCAGCATTTGCGCTTAAATCAAGGGCCATGCTTTATGCCGAACGCTGGCAATCAGCTAAAGTTGCAGCCGATTCTGTTATTGCTTTGCATAAGTATGAATTAATGGATAATTATGAAGATGCATACGCCGGTGGAAACTCCGAAGCTATTTTGGAGTATAATTATCTGATAACAGGTCCCAACCATACATTTGATAAAGATTATGCAACCTATGGTGAAATTGAAAACCAGGGTGGTAGCGGAGTTCCGACACAAGATATGGTTGAAGCTTATGAAAAGAATGATGGCACAAATATGGACTGGAGTGCATGGCATGTTGCCGGTGGAACAACCACACCTCCTCCTTATGCTGATCTGGATCCTCGTTTCCACGCAACAATTATTTACAACGGATCAACATGGCAGGATAAAACCATGGAAAATTGCGTGGACGGTACCAATGGAAGATTTATGGGATATCGTGATGAAACCTACGCCAAAGGAAGAACAGTTACCGGTTATTATTTAAGAAAATACCGTGATGAAGAACACACTGATCTGGTAACCTACTTAAGTACTCATAACTGGGTTGAACTTCGTCTGGCGGAAGTATATCTGAATAGGGCAGAAGCAAACTATCGCTTGAACGCTGGCGGTGCGGCTTTAGGAGATTTAAATGTAGTCCGCACCCGTAACGGAAATGGTTTGCCTGCTTTAAGCGGACTCTCCGGCGAGGATCTTTTTGATGCCATCCGACATGAGCGCAAAATTGAATTAGCCTATGAAGGACATCTTTATTGGGATATACGCCGTTGGAAACTGGCTGATACAGAATATAACGGATATCGTGTACATGGTATGAAGATATCGAAAAGTGCAGGTGGGTACAACTATGAATATATAGACTGTGATTTACAGGATCGTAAGTTCCTGAAAAAGACCTATGTATTCCCGGTGCCTTATAGTGAGCTGGCAAACAATTCAGCCATTGAACAATACGACGAATGGAGATAAAAATTACTAGACTATGAAAAATAATATATTTATTATAACAGTTCTGGTGTTGTTCAGCCTTTTGAGCGGCTGCCAAAAGCCAGATGAGTTATTGCCATCTGTCTCAAGACAGGGCATTAATAGTGTTACTGCAACATTTCCTGATGGTACTGGTCAGTTTACGGGGCAGATAACAGAGGGAAGCAACATGATTATTATCCCAATTCCATATTACTATCCTGAAAGCAGTGACAATCAGATTACAGAAGTAAGCATTGCCAAGATGAGAGTTTATGCCAATCTGGATGATAATGTAACAGTAAGCCCTGCGCTGCTATGGATGGATCTAAGCAAAGAAAATGAAATAACTTTGACCGACCAGTTAAAAGTGAAGAAACAGTATTTCATTAAGGGTGAAATCCGTAAGAGCGATAAATGTCTGATCGAGGAGTTTACGATTCCTTCGTTAGGATTAACAGGTATTATCAATGAAACTACAAAAACAATTTCACTCATTGCTATTGAGGATTTGGAACCAGTGACAGCTGAAATTACAATATCATACCATGCCACTATTTCTCCTGATCCCAGGATTGTGGGCATTGATTATGATACTCCCACCGTATTAACTGTCACTGCTTTCGATGGAGTAACTAAAAGTGAATATACCGTTAAAAAGGAAGTCCCCGCAAAATTGCCTTATGGCATCCGCGCGGGAAGTGCCAAACTGATGTTTGCTAAACAACTCAATGCAGACCTTGGCATTACTGTATTTAATATGACTGGCGGCATGGCTGCAACCAAAGACTACGTTATTCTTAATACAAGAAATGCCAATAGTGTCTATATCAATGCCAAGACGGGTGAAAAGGTTGGTGAAATTGACCTGGGTCCGATTGAAGGATCGACGAGCAACTTCTATAACACAGCTGATGATGACGGAAATATTCTGATCTGTAATCTTGCGCCTAATAACGGTACCTTTAAAGTCTGGAAACTTTCCTCCGTTACAGGAACTGCTGAACTTTACCTTGAATGGGTTGACGGAACATCGGCAATCGGACGTAAATTATCCGTTAGTGGCAGTATTGATAAAAACGCAATAATCACTGCACCAATATTGGGTGCCGCCAATCAAACGTTTGCCCGCTGGACTGTTGTTAATGGTGTGTTGTCATCACAAATTCCTGAAGTTGTTACAATGAGTGGTCTTACCAAAGGATGGACAACTAACTGTGATATCATCTATACATCGGATACTGATTTAACCAGCGATTATTTTGTGGCTTCCTATTCAGATAACACATTTGCCTGGGTTAATGGAACTGACAATACGGTTCGTAAAAAACTGGATGAGATCAGTCTTAATTACGTACCCAATGCTGTTGATTACACAACATTCAACAATGCTAAATACACCACTCTCAATTGGGTTAACAGCTTTACATGGGGTGCTTCAGATGCTGTATGGCTATTGGATGTAAGCAGTGATGCAACATTCGCAGGCAACCTGGAAATATGGACTTGCCCGGCGGTTGTCTGGGAATGTCCGAGAGATACATATGGACCAAAAGCAATTACTCCTGTTGTGGCTAATGCCAATGGTACAGGTGATGTCGCATTTATAGTTTCTGATAATGGATATTACATGTATCTGTACTTTATGTTTACAAATGGTTATGTTGTTGGTTACCAATTTGATTGTATTGATATGTAAGTTTTAGGTTAATAGAATATTGGCATCTCTTTAACAGGAGATGCCAATATCTATTTTCAATGAGTAAATAGCTTAACTTTTGTTCATGATCAGGCATACTAATTGTGGGAAAGACAATAGATGCCTTGAAAAACGTAAATTCTGATGTGATGGCTGAAAGAACCAATAACTTCATTTACATCTTTTTGTTAATCTGTTCATCTGTAATCCTTGTATTGACTTCTTGTGAAAAGGATCCTGAATTAATATGGGAATGGGATGATGAGGTTCCCAATGCGGATAAGCCACGGTTTATCTGGATTGATGCTGCGGCCAACTTCCCTGATTTTGCCAATAACAAGGATAATATTCTTCGTGACTTAACACTGGCCAAGAATGCCGGATTTACAGACGTGGTTGTTGATGTACGACCTGTCAGTGGTGATGTTTTGTATAATACGGATGTTGTTGATCAAGTCAAATGGTTAGGGGCTTGGCTTCCAACAGGCTATACGAAAATAGAAAGAACAGCGACATGGGATTATCTGCAGGCTTTTATTGATGCAGGTCATAACCTTGGACTAAAAGTTCATGCCGGTTTTAATACTTTCTCAGGAGGGAATGTAACAAGTCTTGGCTCTGAGGGGTTGTTGTTCCGGGATGCCGGCAAACGTGAGTGGGCCACCCAATTGTTAACTGAATCGGGTATTGTAAATACCATGGACATAGGCGGAAGTGGCGCAAAATTCTTCAATCCGGTGAATGAAAATGTTCAAAACTTCCTGTTTGATCTGCTTGCAGATTTAGCTGCATATCAGGATCTGGATGGCATTATTCTGGACAGAGGGCGCTTTGATGAACTCGATAGTGATTTTTCTTCTTATACCAGGAGGAAATTTGAAGAATATCTTGGTTATTCCATTAATAATTTTCCAAATGATGTCATGATTCCCGGAACAAAAACCGGCAGCCTTCCATCTACTCTCCCGATTTATTTTAAACAATGGCTCGAATTCCGCGTGAAAACCATTCACGATTTCATGGAGCAAGCCTCCACAACGGTAAAAGCAGTCAATAATGACATCAGTTTTGGAGTATATGTCGGAGGCTGGTATTCATCATATTATGGAGTAGGGGTAAACTGGGCCAGTCCCAGATATAATACAGCTTTGGCTTATTCCAAATGGGCCAGCGCGAAGTATCAAAATTACGGCTTTGCCAACATCATGGATGTCATTCTGATAGGCGCCTATGCTTCTCCTACACGGATTTATGGAAGCACCGAATGGACCGTTCAGGGATTTTGTACACTGGCAATAGATAAAGTCAAAGGAGATTCTAAAATAGTTGGTGGTCCTGACGTTGGGAACGGCGAATGGGCAACCAGCAGCGATGATGTCATTAATAAGGCAATTACTCAATCAGTTGGTGCCGCCCTTCATTCCTGCGATGGCTATTTTCTCTTCGACATGATTCATCTCAAAAATAAAAACCAGTGGGAGTATGTAAAAAAAGGAATAGATGAGGTTTTGGCCGAAGGAAGTAAATAAATTTTGGTTTTGTTTGACGTTTTGACCTATGAAAAAAAATATTAACTATTTGGGTTGTCTGTTGTTTGTCATAATTTCGTTTGCCTTTGATGCTCCCCAAAAAAATATTGAAAAACCCAAATTAATGTGGTTCGATGCAACTGCCAACTTTAGAAGGTTGAGCTATAAAGATTCCATTGATTTTTATCTGGGGAAAATTAAAGATCTTGGCTTTACTCATGCAGTTGTCGATATCCGACCTATAAGTGGAGAAGTATTGTATAAAAGTAAAATCGCTCCGGAACTGAAAGAGTGGAAAGGGTTTACGCGGCCTGATTTCGATTATTTAGGTTATTTTATTATAAAAGCTCATCAGCTGGGTTTGAAGGTTCATGCTTCTTTAAATGGTTTTGTGGGAGGCAATAATTATTTGAAGCGTGGTCTGGTCTATTCCAATCATTCTGAATGGGCTTCAATGGTTTACACGCCGGGAAAAGGATTAATCCCGATTACCAGGGAGAAAAAGAAGTATTCTGCCATGATAAATCCGATTAATGAGGAATTTATTGAGTATATCCTGGCCGTTCTGAAAGAAGTAGTCACGCTTTATCCTGATTTGGATGGGCTGATCCTTGACCGGGTTCGTTATGACGGTATTTCAACTGACTTCTCAGAGTTATCAAAGTATGAATTTGAAAAATATCTGGGTGAAAAAATCAATCGATATCCCGACGATATCTTTAAATGGGAAAAGAGTGAAGATGGCTCATCCCATATTAAACAGGGTAAATATTATAAAAAATGGTTGAAATGGCGTTCTCAAAACATATATGATTTTATGGCCCTGGCAAAGTCTGAGGTCAAAGCTGTTAATCCTGAAATTTCTTTCGGAGCTTACACCGGGGCCTGGTATCCTTCTTATTATGAGGTTGGTGTCAACTTTGCAAGTAAATACTATGATCCCAGTGTTGATTTTGAATGGGCCAGCGCTGATTATAAAGAAACAGGTTATGCAGAATTACTTGATTTATACATAGCAGGTAATTACTATGTGGATGTAACCAAAGAAGAATACTTAGTAAATAAAAGAAAAGTGCAAAACGAAACGGATAGTCAAACCCAATCCGGGCTATGGTATTGCGTTGAAGGTTCCTGTGAGAACATTCGTAAAATATTAATTGACAATAATTTCTGTGGCGGTATA